>ERZ1370068.7060-contig-6001_pt1 | contig 44576 bp, 58 predicted proteins | sample MGYA00561227_ERZ1370068 | MGnify/ENA primary metagenome ERZ1370068 (study PRJEB38410, sample SAMEA6850437) | metagenome | study: Metagenomic assessment of the ecological functions of the soil: analysis of the soil microbiota associated with the...
GCTTACGTATTGCTCTCGCGGGAGCGCCGCAGGTGGCGAGTCTGGCGGGCTACGAGCTCACCATGCGCGAGGGCAAGAAGACGCGCGAGATGGGCTATCTCTCCTCTCGACAAGCTGCATCAGTATGGCGCCTGTACTAAGTGGATTTACATCCCGAGACGTGCGTGGCCAAGCTGAAGGACATGAAGCGCCGCTTCGGCGCCAACAGCTCAGCTTCGCCCAACATCGGCGGCATCAGACAAGGCCCACGTGGAGCGGGCCGCGAGCTCGCGGCCGGAAGGTGATGCCCTACGTCTAAAGCGGCCCGGGAGGGATTGCACGAAATGTCTTCGGAGGTCCGTCCGAGAACTGGGCTCTGGATGGCAGTCGCCATCTCGATCGCACAATTATTCGTCCGCGGGAACAGTCGGTGCCGCGCCGAGCAACGCGTGCTGGAGCTGTTGGCGGCGTATCAGGTCCTCGGCGCGAGTGTGGCGTTGATCGAGAGGACGCCGTCAAAGGAATGGCCGCGAAGGCGTCATGAACTGGGTAGCGGCAGGAAACGGGGTGACAAGCAGCACGCTCTTCCAGGCGGGATCGATCAGCAAGCCAGTTGCCGCGCTGGGCGCCATTGTCCTCGTCCAGCAAGGCAGGCTGGGACTTGATGAGGATGTCAACGGCAGGCTATCATGCCCACGCGGGTGCCGCAAATGCATTCACCTGGCGCGGCCAGTCACGTTGCGTGAGATTGTTCTGAGCCAACGCGCCGGTCTGATCAGGCCTCGGCTTCCCGGTTACGTCGCGGGGCGCGGCGGCGTTAACCATGCTTTCGAAGTCCTCGACGGCGTCAACCGCCAATACGCCGCCGATTGTGGTAGACTTTCCTCCCGCGCGGTTGCCATTCGTGGGGCTTCTGCGTCCTGCAGCAGTTGATGATGGATGCGACGGCCGCACCCTTCGATGCGGCCATGGAGCGCTGGCGCAGGCCGTTGGCATGAATGACAAGCTCATTTCGTCAGCCCCCGCCTGGAGAAGAGCGCTGACGCTTCACCGGGCACCAAAGCCGTAAGCGATCGAAGGCAAGTGGCACACGTATCCGGAGTTGGCTGCAGCCGGGCTTTGACCCCACCGCCGTGGACCCGCTACATTTACACTCGCTATCGCGTACCCAGCGCGACGCCGGATGCCATCCCGTCACGCGAGCTGGCTCGGGAACTGCCGACTTAAAGGCGGTGGAAGGTACGGCCTGGGCTTGATCCTCAACGGCAGCGCGAGCCTGTCGTTCACTCACAGCGGCGTCAACGCTGGCTTCGAGAGCCGAATGACTGGGTTTCCGAGACACGCCAAGGCGCGGTGGTGATGACGAACGGCAATGGCACAAGCTGATGATCGACGCCCAGCTGTTCGATATGCTCGGCGTGCCGAGTACCGTGATGGTCTGGCGGACCTGCCGACGCCTGAGGAATGCAAATGCAGCTCGGATATGTCGGTCTCGGCAACATGGGTGCGGCGCTGGCGCGTCGACTGCTGCGCAAGGACAAGATGCGCGTCTACGACCTGCGGCCGGAGACGATGGCGAGGCTCGCCGATCTAGGCGGCATCGCCAGCCAGAAGCCCTGGGCGTCTGGCGGCGCGAGAGCGATCTGGTAGATGACGTGCCTGCCGACGTCCAAGGAGGTGCAGCAGGTCGTCTTCGGCAGCGACGGTCTGGCCTCGAGCCTGAAGAAGGGCGCCGTCATTGCCGACATGACGACGGGCGATCCCAACGCCACCCGCGAGATGGCTCAGCCGACCTCGCCAAGTCGGGCATCACGCTGATCGACGCGCCCGTCAGCGGCGGCCCGCACGGCGCCGACGCCGGCACCATCGCCATCATGGTCGGCGCGCCGGCCGACGTCTATGCGCGCGTCCAGCCTGTTTTCGAGACCATCAGCCCGAACATCTTCCACTGCGGCGATGTCGGCACCGGCCACACCATGAAGCTTCGTCAACAACGTCGTCGCCGCCAGCGTGCGCATGGCCACCTTCGAGGCGGTGACGATGGGCATCAAGAACGGCCTCACCCTCGAGACGTGCGCCCGCGTGCTGGCGAAGGGATCGGCACGCAGCTACACGACCGAGATCACGCTTGCCCAAATTCGTGAAGGGCGAGCTGAAGACCAACTTCACGCTTGGCCTGATGCACAAGGATGTTCGGCTGGCAACCGAGCTGGGCGTTGCCAGCGCATCACCGATGCCGGTCTGCAACCTGGTGCGCGAGATCTTCCAGATCGCCGTGAACGACCAGGGGCAGACGCGGACGTCAACACCCTCATTCGCCTGCACGAGCGCCAGTCGAAGGTGGAGTTTGCGCCGAAAGGCTAGCTGAGCTGCGGCACAACGACAGAGAGAAACGACATGCCGGCAGAGAAGACCGAAGACCACGAAGCTCGACGTCGGTCATCGTGGGCGCGGGCGTTGGTGGGCTCTACGCCATCCACCGCCTGCGCAAGCTCGGCCTGAAGGTTCGCGCCTACGAGGCCGCGCAGCGGCGTCGGCGGCACGTGGTTCTGGAACCGCTATCCGGCTGCCGCTGCGACGTCGAGAGCCTGGAGTACTCGTATTCGTTCTCCAACGAGCTGCAGCAGGAATGGAAGTGGCCCGAGCGCTACGGCACGCAGCCGGAGATCCTGCGCTACGTCAATCACGTCGCCGACCGCTTCGATCTGCAGGCGCGATGTTCAGCTCAACACGCGCATCAAGGTCGGCCGTCTTCAACAGCAAGACCAACGTTGTGGACGCGTCAAGACCGATAAGGGCGCGACCGTCACGGCGCCGTTACTGCATCATGGCGACGGGCAATCTTTCGACGCCGCGCACGCCGAGCATCCCGGGTCTGAAGAGCTTCAAGGGCAAGTGGTACCACACGGGTCTGTGGCCCCACTGAGGGCGTCGATTTCACCGGCCTGCGGGTCGGCGTCATCGGCACCGGCTCGTCGGGCGTGCAGATGATCCCGCACATCGCCAGGCAGGCGAAGCACCTCTACGTGTTCCAGCGCACGGCCAACTTCAGCCTGCCCGCCCGCAACGCGCCGCTCGATCCCGAGAAGGAGCGCCAGCACAAGGCCGAGTATCCCGAGCGCCGCCGCGCGGCCTACGACACGCCGTTCGGCATCGCCGGGCTATCCGCCGCCTGTGAAGTCGGCGCTCGAGGCGACGGAGGAGGAGCGGCGTCGCGCCTACGCGGCGAAATGGGCCGAGGGCGGCAGCATCAGCTATCTCTATGCCTACAACGACCTGCTGGTGAACAAGGCGTCCAACGACACGGCGTCGGAGTTCGTGCGCGAGAAGATCCGCGCCACGGTCAAGGATCCCGAGGACGGCGGAGCTGCTGCTGCCCCAACGATCATCCGATCGGCACCAAGCGGCTCATCCTCGATACCGACTATTACGAGACCTACAATCGCGACAACGTCACGCTGGTCGATATCAGGAGCGCGCCGATCAAGGAGATCACGCCCGACGGCTTGCGCACGGCCGATGCCGAGTACGCGCTCGACGCCATCGCCTTCGCCACCGGCTTCGATGCCATGACCGGCGCCATGAAGGAGATCGATATCCGCACCGACGCGGGGCTGACGATCGAGGAGAAGTGGGCGGACGGCCCGCGCACCTATCTCGGCATCATGATGGCCGGGTTTCCCAACCTGTTCATGATCACGGGGCCGCAAAGCCCCGGCGTGAAAAGCCAGATGATCCTCAGCTGCGAGCAGCACGTCGATTGGATCGCGGATTGCCTTGCAGCATCTGCGCGACAGCGGACTGCACGCGCATCGAGCCGGAGCAAGCCGCCGAGGATGCCTGGGTGCAGCACACCAACGAGGTGGCCGATCGGCACGCTCTATCCGCTGGCAAACTCGTGGTACGTCGGCGCCAATATCCCGGGCAAGCCGCGCGTGTTCATGCCCTACGTCGGCGGCGTGACCGCCTACAAGAAGAAATGCGACGAGGTTGCAGCCAAGGGCTACGAGGGTTTCATGCTGGCGGGATGAAGCGCCTACGGTCGGATGCTACAACTGCAAGCAAAGGCAATAACAGGAGGAACGTCACATGGCAGCTCAGTCGAACGTCTATGCCGGCGTGGCCGGCTATGTCGGGCGCCCGGACGAGAAGGGCAACGATCGGCGTCTTCCGCCGCGCCGCCGCACGGCGGCGAGTGGCAGCACGTTCTGACGCACCTGGAGACCCACACGGTCTTCGTGCATCCGACCGACCCCAACGTGGTGTTCGCCGGCACGGTGGATGGCGTGTGGCGCAGCACCGATCGCGGCGCCACGTTCCAGCGCGCGAATTTTCCCGACAAGGGCAAGCAGATCTGGTCGTTCCTGGTCGATTCCAGGGACGCCAAGCGCATCTATGCGGGCGGCTCGCCGGTCGACGTGTATCGCAGCGACGATTGCGGCGAGAGCTGGCGGCGACTGCCCAATCCCGGCATCAAGGATCGCGCCACCGCACCGTTCGCCGTGCGCGTCATGCGCATGGTGCAGCACCCGACGCGACCCGACGAGATCTACGCCGCGCTGGAAGTGAACGGCGTGATCCGCACCACCGACGGCGGCGAGACCTGGGAAGATTGCAGCGCCGACCTGATCCGCCTGTCGGAGCTGCCGCATCTCAAGAGCAAGATCGTCAGCGACACCTTCGCCGAGGGCATGCTGGACGGGCACGCCATCACCATCAGCCCGGCCGATCCCGACGCGGTGGTCCTCGCCTGCCGCATGGGCCTGTTCCGCTCGGCCGACAAGGGCCGGAGCTGGCAGGACATGGAGATGAAGAGGTTCTCGCCGATCACCTACGGCCGCGACGTGAAGGTTGCGCCGCAGGACCCAAAGACCATGTACTGCCGCGCTCAGCGTCGCGGCCGCCAGCAAGGACGGCGGGTCTATCGCAGCCAGGACGCCGGCAAGACCTGGAAGCGCTTCGACAAGGTGCAGGTGCACGGCACGATCATGTCGGTCGGCCTGCATGCCGACCGACCCAAGCAGGTCTACATCGGCGCGCGCTATCAGGGCGAGGTGTTCGGCACGCAGGATGGCGGCGAGACCTGGTCGGCGATGCCGCTGCCGGGCCCGGTCAAGGACATCTACTCGGTGGCCTGCGGCTGACAGGCCGGCAATCGGCCTCAGCGAGACAGCGCCGGCAGTCCAGGTGAAGGGATGCAGTCATGAGCGTGAACCGTCCGCACAGCTACGACCCGCGCACGTTCAAGGCCCTGACGTTTCATGATGCAACCGCGCGGTTTCGCGAGGGCGCCGACACGCCGCGCGCCTATCTCGAGCGCTGCCTGGAGACCATCGCCGAGCGCGAGCCGGTCGTGAAGGCGTTCGCGGCGCTGAACGAGGCGAGCGCCCGCGCGCGCCGCCGATGCCAGCACGCGCGCGCTGGAAAGCCGGGCGCCCGCTCTCTGCCATCGACGGCATGCCGGTCGGCATCAAGGACCTGCTCGAGACCAAGGACATGCCGACCGAGATGGGCTGCGACGCCTATCGCGGACAACTTCCCCAAGCGCGACAACGCCGCGGTGTGGGCGCTGCGCCAGGCCGGCGCGGTCATTCTCGGCCAAGACCGTGACGGCCGAGCTCGGCGGCGCCGCAGCCGCGGGCCGACGCACGAACCCGTTCGATCGCGACGCGCACGCCGGGCGGGTCGTCCTCCGGCTCGGCGGCCGCGGTCGGCGCGCGCATGATGCCGGCGGCCATCGGCACGCAGGTCGGCGGCTCCATCATCCGCCCGGCGGCGTTCTGCGGCAACGTCGCGCTGAAGCCGACGCAGGGCGGCATCAACCGCGGCGAGCGGCTAGGCCACCAGCATGAGCACGCACGGCGTGCATGCCGGGTGCATCGAGGACATGTGGCAGGTCGCGATCGAGATCGCCGAGCGCGCGCGGCGGCGATCGCGGCTGCTCCGGGCTGTTCGGTCCTCGGCATGCCTCCGGCGGCGCACAAGCCCGAGCGGTTGATCGTGCTCGAGACCGCAGGGTGGGAAGAGCTCGATGCCGCGAGCAAATCGGCGTTCGAGGCGCTTCTGCGAGAGCTCGAAGCGCAGGGGGTGCAGCTGCTCCGCCGCGCCTCGCATCCCCTGGTCGAGAAGCTCGAGACGCGCCGATCGCCGACGCCGCGGCGATCTGCAGCGCGATCACGGCGCTGGGAGAACCGGCTGGTGGCAGCGCAACCTCGTCGACCAGAGCCCGGACGGCGTCAGCGCCCGCGCCAAGGCCACGCTGGCCAAGGCCGAGGCCATGTCGCTCAGCCGACTACCGCGCGGCGCTGATCGAGCGGGAGGCGGCGCAGCTGAGCCACGCGCGCGATCGCCCCGCTCGCCGATGCGGCGATCACGCTGGCCTGCCCAGGTCCGGCGCCGCCAGTGGTCCGGACGACTGCCGCCGAGCCGCTGCCCGCGCCGACCGGCGACCCCGTCTTCAACTATCCGAGCTCGATGCTGTTTGCGCCCGTCGTCACGGTGCCCCTGATGAGCGTCCGCGGCGCTGCCGGTCGGCGTGCAGCTGATGGGACAGCAGCACGAGGACGCCCGCGTCACGGCGGATCGCCCGCTGGCTGCTTGCTTCCGTGCCGCCGATTGTCGTCGAGTGAGCGGGAACGGCGATGAGACCGACGGTCGGCTAGAGGAGTATGCATCATGGCACAAGACGGTGTCGCAGTCCGGGCCATCGAGAGCCTGCCTCCACCGGTCGAGGGGCCGACCGTCTGGTATGGGCCTGACATGATGAAGCGCACCGATTGGGTGCACGCGCTGTCGGCCGCCGATCTGGCCGAGATCGAGCGCGCCATGCGGCCGCTCGCCGAGCGCCAAGCCGATATTGCCCGCATCACCAAGGCCGACTTCCCGCTGCCGACGCTGGCGCCGAAGCTTGCCTCGAATCTGCAACGAGCTTCTCCACGGCCGTGGCTTTGCCTTGCTGCGCGGGCTGCCGGTCGAGCGGTGGTCGATCCGCGAGGCCGCGACCGCCTATTTCGGCATCGGCTCCCACTTCGGCAATGCCCGCTCGCAGAACGCCAAGGGGCACGTGCTCGGCCACGTGCGCGACCTCGGCCTCAACGCCGCGAAGGATCCGACCGCGCGCGTCTACCAGACGCGCGAGCGCCAGACCTATCACACGGACTCCTGCGATGTGGTCGGCCTGCTTGTGCCTCAAGACGGCGAAGTCGGCGGCCTCCGCGCTCGTCAGCTCGATGACCATCTATAACGAGATGCTGAAGCGCCGCCCGGACCTGCTGCCCTGCCTGTTCGAGGCCGTGCATACCGACCGGCGCGGCGAGGTGCCAGCCGGCCAGAAGCCGTGGCACGACATCCCCGTCTTCAACTGGTACGAAGGGACGCTCTCCGCGCTCTACACGCGGCGCTACATCGAGTCGGCCCGCCGCTTCCCGAGGTGCCGCCGCTGACGGCCCGGCAGACCGAGGCGCTCGACCTGTTCGATGCGCTTGCCGAGGACCCCGCCATCACCATGCAGATGACCTTCCGCCCCGGCGACATGCAGTGGGTGCACAACCACACCATGCTGCACGACCGGACAGAATTCGAGGACTGGCCGGAGCCGGCGCGCAAGCGCCACCTGCTGCGGCTGTGGCTCGCCGTTCCCGGCGCACGTCCGCTGCCCGCGATCTACGCCGAGCGCTTCGGCAAGGTCGAGATCGGCGACCGCGGCGGCATCATCGTGCCGGGCGCCAGCCTCAACGCGCCGCTCGAGGCGGTTTGAGGCTCCCACTGCGGAGAACGCCGTTGTCCAAGCTGCCTGAGTACGAGATCTACGCCATCCGCTACGCCAAGCAGGACAAGCGCGCCGAGGGGCACGTGTTCCTCGGCGGCGACCGCAACAAGATGATCCAGGGCCTCGACTTCTTCACCTATGCGCTCAGGGGCGGCGGCCGGACGTGGATCGTCGATACCGGCATGACGGCGCGCCAATCCGAGCGCATGGGCCGCAAATACGACTTCATCTGCCGCCCCAGCGAGGCGCTGGCGAAGATCGGCATCGATGCCGCCAGCGAGCCTGACGTGATCCTGACGCACGCGCACTTCGATCATGTCGGCACGCTGGAGGACTACCCGGAAGGCGCGCTTCCATATCCAGGACGAGGAGATGATCCACGTCACCGGCCGCGACATGACGCACGCCCCGTTCCGGGCCGCCTACCACCCTGACGACATCAAGCCGCTGATCGACCTCGTCTACGCGGGGCGCATGATGTTCCACGACGGCGACGTCACGCTGGCGCCGGGCATCGAGTTCCTGCTCATCGGCGGGCACGCGCGCGGGCCAGGCCATCCTGCGCGTCCACACCGCCCGCGGCTGGGTGATCCTCGCCTCCGACGCCGGTGCACGTGTTCGAGGAGGTCGACGAGGAGCGCCCGTTCGCCATCTTCTACGATCTCCCGGCATGCTCGAGGGCTATCGGCGCATCAACGGGCTGGCGGGCTCGCGCGATCTCATCGTCCCCGGGCACGACGCGCGCGTGACGAAAGCCTATCCGGCTGCCGCCCCAGGGCTCGAGGGCCAGGTGCTTCGCCTCGACAAGCAGCCGGCGTGAATCCCCTCTCCCCACTCTTCAGTGGGGAGAGGGTTAGGGTGAGGGGCAGGAGTCATACCATCGCAGGCGTGGGGCTGCCCTCACCTCGACCCTCTCCCCGCGAAGCACGGGGAGAGGGAGTTATCCGAGGCAAGCGCCATGCGCGACATGATCATGGTCGGCTTCCTGCAGGCGCAGAACTGCTCGAATTTCGCGGGTCCTGGCGCCACCCGGACTCGCAGAGCGATTTCACGTCGCCCGACTACTACGCCCGCATCGGCCGGGTGCTCGAGGCCGGCAAGTTCCAGCTCGCGTTCTTCGACGACCGCCTGGGCATGCCGGAGTTCCACGGCGGCGACTTCGCCGAGGCCGTCGCGCACGGCATCCGCTGCGTCAAGATGGACCCGATCGCCTGCCTCATGCCGATCGCCATGAGCACCGAGCGGCTCGGCGTCGGCAGCACCTATTCGACGACCTACTATCGAGCCCTTCCATGTCGCGCGGCTGTTCCAGACGCTCGACCTGATGATCGCGGCCGCGCGGCCTGGAACGTCGTCACCTCGATGAACGATGTCGAGGCGCGGAACATGGGGCTGGAGGAGGTCGTCGAGCACGACGTGCGCTACGACCGCGCGGACGAGTTCATGGAGGTCGTGCATCGGCCACTGGGACACCTGGGCCGACGACGCGCTGATCGTCGACAAGACAGACGGTGCGCTTCGCGGATCCTGAGAAGGTCCACCGCCTCGGCCACAGGGGCGAGCACTTCCGCTCGCGCGGCCCCTTCACCGTCCCGCGCTCGCCGCAGGGCCATCCCGTCGTCATCCAGGCCGGACAGAGCGGCCGCGGGCGCCGCTTCGCCGCGCGCTGGGGCGAGCTGATCTTCACGAGCAACCCCAGTCTCGAGCCGTCCAAGAAGCGCCTACGCCGAGCTCAAGGCGCGACGCCGCGCGGCTTGGCCGCAATCCCGAGCACATGAAGATCGCCACGCTCTGTCACCCGGTGGTGGCCGCGACCAAGGCGGAGGCCGAGGACAAGTTCGCGCTGATCGAGCGCCTGCCGCTCGAGGTCGACTCCGCTGATGCTGCTGTCGGAGAACAGCAATTTCGACTTCGGATCGAAGCCGCTCGACGAGCCGTTCACCGACGCCGAGCTCGCCCGCTTCACCGGCACGCAGTCGCACCGGATCAGGTCGTCGCCGTGCTCGGCGACAGGAAGCCCGACGCCGCGCGATTTCATCACCATCACGCGGCGCGGAAAGCTGCCGCCGCCCTGGGTCGGGGGCCCCAAAGAGGTCGCCGACATCTTCGAGGAGTGGTTCTCGGCGCCCGCCTGCGACGCGGTTCGTCGTCGGCGCGGCCTGCGTGCCCGGCAGCTACGAGGATTTCGTCACGTTCGTCGTCCCGGAGCTGCAGCGCCGCGGGCTTTTCCAGAAGGGACTACAAGGGCGCGACGCTCAGAGAAAACCTCGGCCTGCCTCGGCCTGTTGTCGGCCGGATGCGATAGGACGAGGATTGCCGCAACACCCTGAAAAGCACGTGGCATAGGATCGTCAGGATGCCTCGCTGACGATCAGATTGCCCGACCGGTCGACGGTGCCGACTCTGTCCCGGCAGCAGCAGCGTGGTCGCATCGAGCTGGGTGAGGATGGCCGGGGCCGGCGTATGCGGGCGCCGGCGCCGAGCCGCTCGCGCGCATAGATGGCGGCTTCGGCACGCCCCGTCTCCAGGAACAACGGCTCTGCGATCCTGCGCGCGCTGCTTCGAGGGCGTCCGGCGGGCGGCAGCTCCTGCATGGCCGGCGATGGATATACCCTGCGCGCGTCGACCCGGAGGGTGACGATCTCGACCGGCGTGTCCTCCTGGGCGAAGGTGTAGAGCCGCTCGTGCAGCCGATGGAAGGCTGCCACCGTTCGCCGCCGCCGATGCTTCCGTCGTCGCCGCGGGACGCCCACGGCACGTTGAGCTCGAAGCCCTGGTGCTGATAGCGCAGGCTGGCGTACCAGGCGACCCTGCGCGCCTCGCCCGGCACGCCCTCGGCATCGAGCCAGGCGTACGGCCTCGGCCTCGAGCTCGGCGAACACGCGCGCCACCGCATCGGCATCGAATGCGCCGGCCTTCTGCAGGCAGGTGCGCGTGAACTCGGCCTTGAGGTTCGAGACCAGCAGCCCGAGCGCGGAGAGCACGCCCGGGCCCCGGCGGCACGACGATCGTCGACATGCCGAGCAGCCGCGCCAGCGCGCCGCCGTGCAGCGGCCCCGCTCCGCCGAACGGCAGCAGCGAGAAATCGCGCGGATCGTGGCCGCGCTCGACCGACACCACGCGGATGGCGCCCACCATGTTGTTGTCGACGATGGCCAGGATGCCGCGCGCGGCCGCCTCGAGCTCGAGCCCGAGCGGCTCGGCGACGCGCCGGCGGATCGCGTTCCGCGCCGCCTCGACATCGAGCGCGAAGCTGCCGCCCGAGGAGGTAGGGCGGCAGATGGCCGAGCACGAGATGGGCATCCGTCACGGTCGGCTCGACCCCGCCGCGGCCGTAGCAGACGGGGCCCGGCACGGCGCCAGCGCTTTGCGGCCCCACCGTCAGCGCGCCTGTGTCCGAGACGCGCGCGATCGAGCCACCGCCAGCGCCGATCGTGACGATGTCGACCATGGGCAGGCCGATCGGGCCAGTGTCCGATGCGGCCGTTGGTGGTGAGGCCGGGCTCGCCGCCGTGGATCAGGGTAATGTCGGCGGAGGTGCCGCCGATGTCGATGCCGATCAGATCCGGATGGCCGGAGCTGGCACCGACGTAGGCCGCGCCGACGCGCCGGCCGCCGGGCCGGACAGCGCCGTCTCCACGGGAGCGCGCCGCACGGTGCGCGTGCTGGTCACGCCGCCGCTCGATTTCATCAGCAGCAGCGGCGCGGCGATGCCCTGCTCCGCGAGGCGCTGCGTCGAGCCGCTCGACGTAGGTCGAGACGACCGGCATGACGCTGGCGTTGAGGATGGTCGTCATGCTGCGCTCGTACTCGCGGAACACGGGCAGCACCTCGCTCGAGACCGAGACGAGCGCGCCGGGACCTCACGCTCGCAGGATGGTCGGCGACGCGCCGCTCGTGCGCCGGGTTGGCGTAGCTGTGCAGCAGCACGACGGCGATCGACGCGATGCCCTGCGCCTTGATCGCCTGCGCGGCAGCGCAGACCGCCGCTTCATCCAGCGGCTGCGAGCTCCTTGCCGTCGGGGCCGATCCGTCCACCGATCTCGAAGATGCGCTCGGGCGGGACCGGGCGCTTCGGCTTCACCCATGCGAACAGGCTGGCGCGGCGCGGCACGTCCTGGCGCCCGATCTCGAGCACGTACTTGAAGCCGGTGGTGGTGAGCAGCGCGGCGCGGCGCCCCTTGCCCTCGAGGATCAGGTTGGTGGCGACGGTCGTGCCGTGCAGCACGCGGGCGATGTCAGTCGCCCGAGAGGCCCGCGATCTTCAGCACCTCGGCGATGCCGTTGCCGAAGCCCTGCGAAGGGTCGTCCGGCGTCGACGGCGTCTTGGCGGTCCACACGCGGCCCGTCGGCCGGATCGAGCAGGGTGACGTCGGTGAACGTGCCGCCGGTGTCGATGCCGACGATGAGCGCGGGCGCGGACGCTCTGGGCGGCGCGGCCATCAGCTCGAGCACCGTCGTGATAGCCGTGACGATGGAAGAGCTTCGCCTCCGGCCGCCTGGCGCGACGCTTCGCCCGTCGCCGCGCAGGTCGACGGAGCATGCCGTCACCGGCCAGCACCACGCCATAGTGCTCCTCGGCGCTCGCCCGGCTGACGAAGCCGCCGCGCACGTCGGTCAGCACGCGCTCCGGCTTCGCGGTCGAAGGGATGGCCCCAGCCGCCGCCGCCGCCTGTCTCGATGCGCACGATGTCGCCGCGCTTGACGATATTGCCGTCGCTCAGCGGGACGCAGGACGCGCTCGTCGGGCCGGCCCGGGTTGACGATGCAGCGCCCGGTGCCGGCGGCATGCCCACCGGCGACGCCCCAGGGCGGATGCTCGACGCTGTCGATGCGCATGGAGACGCATGGCCTCCGGCGCCAGCACCTCGAGCTCGCGGATGAGGCCGCAGCCGCCGCGCCAGCGGCCCGGCCCGCCCGTGTCGGGGTTGATCGGCATAGCGCGCGCACGCGCACGGGAAACACCGAGTCGAGGAACTCGGAGGGGAAGTTCTCCTGCGCGACCAGATAGACCGCATCGTTGCCGTCGGCGGTCGGGCGCGCGCCGTAGCCGACGCCGAGCCCGTCGGACATGCAGGAACAGCTCGCCCTTGTCGTCGCGCCCGCGCAGGTACCAGATCACGTAGGCGCTGTGCGCGGCCATGGCGCTGGCCGCCGGTCGCCACGTTGAGCAGACCCGAGGCAGGCCGCCATGTTGCGCATCATGGTGACGCCGCGCATGCCGAGCGGCGCCGGAAACGCCGGCTGCAGGACCGAGCCTGGCCGCACGATCGACCTCGTCGATCGCCCGCTCGGACGCCGTCGTTGAGGATGCTCTCGAGCCCTCGCCCAGGAGATAGGAGCCGAAGATCATGGCTGGCACGGGCGGGCTCATGAGGAAGTTGACCGGGCCCGGCACCTGGTCGTCGCTGTCGCTGGTGTCGAGAGTGATGCGGTCGCCCGTCAACGTCGAGGCGATAGCGCAGCTTGATGGGCCCGTGCCCCTGGCCGTCGCTGTCGACGGTGTCGGTGAAGGCAGTGTGCTGCCCTCGGGCACCAGCGCGCGCAGCTTGCTGGCGCAGCTCGCGCCCGGTCTCCTCGATCAGCCGCTCGAAGGCGTCGGTCGTCCGTACGCGGCCGAAGCGCTGCGAACAGCTCGCTCGAGGCGCCGCTCGCCCAGCCGTATCGCGGCCATGGACGCGCGCGTGTCGCCCTTGCACCATCTCGGGGAAGCGCGAGTTGCGATAGAAGAGCCGCAGCAGCTCCTCGCACGATCACGCCCTCGCGCGCGACGCGCACGGGCGGCACGATGATGCCCTCCTGAAGATGTCCGTGCAGTCGGGCGAGAGCGAGCCGCGCGCGCATGCCGCCGATGTCGTTGAAATGCGCCCACGACTGCGCGAACGCCGACGAGCCGCCCGTCTGCGAACACCGGCGCCACGAACACCTGGTCGGGCGAGTGCGAGACCGCGCCCTTGGAGGCGTAGCAGTCGTTGAACCAGTAGATGTCGCCCGGGCGCATAGTCTCGAGCGGGATAGTGCTCGGCGATCGGGCCGACCACGTCGCCGAACACGCGGCAGGTTCGAGCCGACGATCGAGCCGGCCGGTCACCGTCGAACAGAGCCGGCATAGAAGTCTTTCTTCTCGCGAATGAACGGCGACATGGCCGTGCGCTCGATCACCGCCTCCATCTCGCTTCTGGATGGCTCGCAGCGCCCCGCGCACGATCTGCAGCGTGATGGGGTCGCGAGACCGCCGGCCTCCTGCCCGTGCCGAAACTTGCGTCATTTGCCTCATCTGACCTCAGGGGCCGGTCGGCCGCTCGTGACACAGCCGGGACTTTGCCGCAAGATACGCGCCTTGACGAGCGCAGGGGCCTGCGCACGGGCGGACGTGAGGGTCGAGCATGTCGGATGAAGCGTCGTTCAAGCGGTCTCGGCGGCCAACGCCAAGGCCCACATCGAGCACATCACGACGCAGATCCCCTCGCGCCTCGCCGGCTCCGCGAACGGCAAGCGCATGGCCGAACAGCAGCGCCGCGGCGCTGACCAAGGCCGGCGATCGCGCGCGCGTGCACGAGATGCCGGGCGCTGGTGAGCTTCCCGAGCAGGCCGAGATGCGCGTGCTGGCGCCGGTGGAGCTGTCGATCGAGGCCAACACGCTGGGCCACAGCCTGCCGACGCTCCCGACGGCATCTCGGCCGAGCTGATGGACGTGGCTCCGGGCGCCTTCGGCGAGTACGAGGGCCGCGACGCCACCGGCAAGATCACGCTCTCCGAGCTCTCCTATCACTCCGGCCCGCCACGAGAAGCAGCGCATCTCCGCGATCATGCGGCGCGACCGGGTGCGTGATGATGAACTGGGGGCATCCCGAGAACACGGCCGTGCCGTTCGGCTCGGTGAAGCCGGTGTGGGGCAACCCGACGCCCGAGACCTACAAGAGCGAGATGGCGACGCTGCCCTGCATCGGCATCGCCCGCACCGCCGGCCTGAAGCTGCGCGACATGCTCAAGAGCAGGCTCGGTGCGCGTCTGGTTCCGCGCCAATGTCGAGAAACGGCTGGCGCCCCGTGCAGATCACGGTCGGCGAGGTCATAGGGCACGCAGCGACGATTTCGTCGTGGTCGGCGGCCACCAGGACTCCTGGCCTGGGCCCCAGGCGACCGACAATGCCGCCGGCAACGCCTGCATCCTGGAGCTGGCCCGCGTCTTCCAGCAGCACCGCGACAAGCTGCGGCGCGGCCTGGTCGTCGGCTTCTGGACCGGCCACGAGACCGGCACCATGATCGGCTCTGTCCGCGGTTCGTCGACCGCAACTGGGACCGCCTGCGCGAGCACGCGGTGGCCTATCTGCCGATCGACCAGCCGCGCGTGCGCCGGCACCACGCGCTGGAGCGCCGCCTCCAACGTCGAGCTCAAGCGCTTCCACCAGGGCGTGGAGAAGCGCATCCTGGGCAGCCGACCTGCCGCGTGGCGGCGCGCCGTCAAGAACGGCGACGCCTCGTTCTTCGGCCTGGGCGTGCTGATGCTGGCGGCCCAGGGCGCCTTCACCGAGGAGGAGCTGAAGAAGACCGCGCTCGCCAACCTCGGCTGGTGGCATCACAGCGTCGAGAACACCATCGACAAGCTCGACTTCACCTTCATGGCTGACCATCTGCAGGGTCTACGCCGCCTATCTGTGGGAGCTCGTGCACGGCGGTGGTCGCTGCCCTTCGAGTACGTGAGCGTCGCCGACGCAGTTCATCGAGCGCCTCGACCAGCTCAAGGCGGCGCCGAGGGCATCGGCCTGGCAGGGCGCTGTTGATCGCGCGCAGGCCTTCAGGCCTCGGCCGAGCAGCTCGAGGCCGTCGCCCAGGACTGGCGCAGCCGCTACGCCGCCGGGCAAGACCAAGGACGAGGCGCCGGCCGAGGCCTCAATGTCTGCATGAAGCGGCTGTCGCGCGCGCTCTGGTGCCGCTCGCCAGCACGTCCAAGGGCGCCTACGGCCACGACCCTACGGCTACACGCCGCAGGGCACCATGATCCCTACGCTCTTCGAGCATGCCGCGCCATGCCAAGCTCGGCGAGGGCGAGGCGCGCTGGATGCTGGAGACGCAGCTCGTGCGCGACCGCAACCGCATCGCCGACGCGCTGGAAGACTGCCGCCGCCTGATCGACGACACGCTGGCCAGACTCGCCTGACCGGAGCGGCCATGGACCGACATGCGCATCCTCTACCAACTGACGAGCCCGATGGACAAGACGGTCGGCCTCAGCAAGAGGTCGCCCGCCGCCAGAAAGTTGCTGCAGGCTCATGCAGCGCTGCCGGCAGCGAGGTGGCTCGTCGAGCCGACAGCGAAGGGGCCGGCAGCAATCGAGAGCGCGCATGACGCGGGGCCTCGTGGTGCCGGAGCTGATCCGCCTGGCCCGGCTCGCCGAGAAGCGCGGATTCAGCGCCATCATCAGTCGGCTAGCTACAGTGACCCTGGCCTCGACGCGCTGCGCGAGCTGCTGACCATCCCAGTGATCGGGCCAGGCGCGGCCTCGCTGCATCTTGCCGCCCAACTCGGCACGCGCATCTCGGTGCTCACGCCCGCCGGGCGCGGCCATGGCGCGCGTCGCCGCGCGGCTCTGCGTCGCTGGCGATCGCGCGCGCTGCTGGCCTCCGATGCGCGGCATCGGCCTCTCGCGTCATGGACCTCGCCAAGCAGAAGCCAGGCGCGCTGGACAGAGGCCGCCGAGGCGGCCCGCACCGCCGTGGAGCAGGACGGCGCCGACGTCCTCGTGCTCGGCTGCATGAGCATGGCCTTCCTGCCCGGCATCTGCAGAGGCGCTCGGAACGACGCGTAGGTGTGCCGGTCGGTGAATCCTGTCGTCGCCGCGCCTGAAGACGGCGCGAGGCCGTCGTAGCCATGAGAGCTCTCGCACAGCAGGCCGCCTGGCCGCCGCCGAAACCGCAGGAGATCGTTTGAGATTCGGTGCGCGCCCTGCCTGCGCAGTCGTGCCACGGCGCGTAAAGGTTCGAGGAGATCGACCAATGTCGATGTGGAGAACGATTTGGCGCGCTGCGGCGATCGCAGCGGCGTCGCTCGCGGATGGCGTCGCTCGCAGGCTATGCGCCGCACCGCCGGGCGTGCTGGTGATCGCGGCGACAACCTGCCGGCCAACGTCGATCCGCACCAGATCTTCGACGTGCCGATGCAGCTCTACATGCCTCAACACCTACGACAACCTCTACCGCTACCAGGGCAACCCGCCCGAGCTCGATGCCGTGGCTGGCGCGAATGCCACACCGTCTCGGCCGACGGCCTCACCTGGGAGTTCAAGCTGCGCCCGGGCGTCAAGTTCCACGACGGCAGCGAGATCACCGCCGACGACGTGGTCTACAGCTTCCAGCGCGTGCTGGCGCTCGGCGCAGGCGCCGTCCGGCGCCTTCCTAAGCCGGTGCTCAAGCCGGAGAACGTCACCGCGCCCGACAAGCTCACCGGTGCGCTTCGTGCTCGACAAGCCCTACGCGCCCTTCCTCGCCGCCGATCCCCATCGTCAGCGATCGTCAATCCGCGCGTGGTGAAGGCCAACGAGGTCAGGACGGCGACTGGGGCGCGGTCTGGCTCGCCTCCAACGGCGCGGGCTCCGGCGCCTACCAGCTCGATGCCGCCGACCTACCGCCCGCTCGAGCGCGCTCGACCTCAGAAGCATCGACGGCCACTTCCTCGGCTGGGCGCGACAATCCCAAGGCGCCGCGCCAGATCCAGATCCTGCCGACCGCGCGAGACCTCCACGCGCGTGCTGGCGCTGCTGCAGCGGCTCGGTCGACCTGACCGACAGCTACCTGCCGACCGACCAGGTCGAGCGCATCCGAAATCCAAGGGCGTGCACATCGAGAAGAACACGTCGATGCGCGTCTTCATCCTGCGCATGAACAACAAGAAGCCGCCGTTCGACAACGTCAACGCGCGCAAGTGCTTCGCCCACGCCTTCAACTACGACGGCTTCATCAAGGAGATCCTCGAGCGGCTACGCCGACGCGCAACCCGGCGCCCATGCCCAACAACCTGTGGGGCATACCCCAAGGACGTCAAGGGCTACGACTACGATCTGAAGAAGGCCAAGGAGTTCTGCGACCAAGGCCGAGGCCGAGGGCGCGCCGATCGAAGCCGGCCGATCCGAGATCCACATCCAGTCGCAGCTCGAGCAGACCAGTGCAGGCGCGCGCAGCTGTTCCAGAGCGACCTCGCGCAGATCGGCGTCAACCTGAAGATCGTCTCGGACACCTGGGCCAACATCACCACGCAACACGGCTCAAGCCCGAATCGACGCCCGACCTGTGGATCCACTGGGTGTCGACCTACTTCGTCGATCCGGAGAACTGGGTCGGCCAGATGTACGACAGCCAGTTCCACGGCACCTGGAAGGCGTCGGCCTAGTACAAGAACGCCGAGGTCGACGACGCTGCTGCGCAAGGCGCGCGTCACGGTCTCGCAAGAGCGAGCGCCAGCCGCTCTACGAGGAGGCGACCCGCCTCGATCGTCGCCGACAGCCCGGACATCTGGATCTACAACACCGTGGAGATCCGCGGCGTCACCGAGCGCGTCAAGGGCTTCCGCTTCTCGCCCGTCGGCTCGGGCGGCGAGATGCGCTGGGTGCAGCTGGCGGAGTGAGTCTTCTCCCTCTCCCTGTCCTTCACGGGAGAGGGTCGGGTGAGAGGCGGCTGCATAAGCACTGTGCGGAGCATGCTCGCCGCCCCTCACCCTGACCTCCCCAGCTGAAGGAGCATGGGGAGGGGACATGTCAGGAACCGCCACATGCTCCAGCTTCGTCCTGCGCCGCCTGCTGCTGGTGATCCCCTCGCTGCTCGGCCTGCTGGTGCGTCACCTTCTTCCTGATCCGCGTGGTGCCGGCCGATCCCGCCGCGGCGCTGGCGGGCGAGAATGCGACGCCCGCGCAGATCGCGCGAGATCCGCCGCGCAGTACGGCCTCGACCAGCCGCTCTGCGAGCAGTTCGCCGTCTATCTCGGCAAGGTGGCGCGGCTCGATTTCGGCGAGAGCGCCTATTCGCGCCGGCCGGTGGCGCTCGACATCATGCAGCGCCTGCCGGCGACGCTGGAGCTCACCTTCTGCCGCCCTGCTGTTTGCCACGCTGCTCGGCATGCCGCTCGGCGCCATCGCCGCCGTCTCATCACAACCGCTGGCCCGACTACGCTGCTGCGCATCTTCTCGGTGCGGCGGCATCGCGGTCGCCGCCTTCTGGTTCGCCATCGATGTTGCAGCTGCTGTTCGCCATGAAGCTCGACTGGCTGCCGCTGCGCGGGCGACCTCGAGCCCGGGCCTCGCCGCGCCGCCGACGCGTCACCGGCTTCTACCGCGTCGACAGCCTCATCGCCGGCCGCTTCGACGCGTTCCGCGACGCCCTGCGCCATCTCGTCCTGCCGGCCGTTCACGCTGTCGCTCGGCGGGCTTCGCCACCATCGCCGCGCTTCACGCGCGCCGGCGTGCTCGACACGCTGCAGAAGGATTTCGTCACCTACGAGCGCGCGCAGGGCTATCCGCCGCGCTGCGCCTGATCTGGAAGTTCGTGCTGCGCAACTCGGTGGTCGGCGGCCATCACGCAGATCGGCCTGCTGTTCGGCGGGCTCATCGCCGGCGCGCGTGGTGGTCGAGACCATCTTCGACTGGCCGGGCATCGGCTTCTACACCGTGCAGGCGATCCTGACCGCGCGACTACAAGGTGATGCTGGCCGTCACCCTGCTGATCGGCGTCATCTACGCGCGTGGTCAATATCCTGGTCGACGTCGTGCACGGCCTGATCGACCCGCGGCTGACGGAGCAGGGCTGAGCGCCATGCTCATGCTCGCCAAGTTCGCCGAGGACAAGCCGGCGGTGCTCGGCGCGCATCATCGTGCTTGCCGTCGCTGATCATCGCCGTCCTCGCGCCACTGCTCGCGCCCTATCCGGGCGACGTGTCGGCCTCGCATCTGCTGCGCCGCCTGAAGCCGCCGAGCTGGGAGCACCCGTTCGGCACCGACAATCTCGGCCGCGACATCTTCTCCGCGCGTGATCCTCGGCACGCGCGGGGCGCTCGACGATCGCGCTGATGGTGGTCGGCATCTCCATGTTGATCGGCGTGCCGCTCGGCTCGTCGCCGGCTATCGCCAGCGGCTGGCTGTCGGAGGCGATCATGCGCGTCACCGACGTGTTCCTCGCCGTGCCGCAGCTGATCCTGGCGCTGGCGCTCGCCCAGCTGATGGGGCCATCGCTGCAGAGCGCCATGCTGGCGCTGACGCTGACCTACTGGCCGTTCTTCACCCGCATCGTCTACGCCGAGGCGCGGCGGCTGTCGGCTCGTCGCTCTTCATCGATGCTGCTGCAGTGCATCGGCGCCGGCAGCGCCGCGCATCCTCTTCCTGCACATCCTGCCCAACTGCATCTCGCCCATCATCGTGCGCGCCACCATCGGCATGGGCTTCACGATCCTGGTCGCGGCCGTGCTGGGCTTCCTCGGCATGGGCGCCACGCCGCCCGAGTCCGGACTGGGGCCTCGCCATCTCCGAGAGCCGCGCACTACCTGCCGGATGCCTGGTGGTTCTCGACCTTCCCGGGCTCGCCATCCTCCTCACCGTGCTCGGCTTCAACCTGCTGGGCGACGGCCTGCGCGACATCGTCGATCCGCGGCTGAGGCGCTCGCGATGACCGAGGCGCCCGCTGCTCGAGGTCACGAACCTGCGCCTGTCGGTGCGCACCGACGAGGGCCTGGCGCAGATCCTCGACCACGTGGAGCTGACCTGCCGCGCGGGCATATCCTGGGCGTGGTCGGCGAATCCGGCTGCGGCAAGTCCACGCTGGCGCGCGCGGTCCTCGGCATCGTCCCCAAGACCGCGCACCATCGAGCAGCGGCGAGATCTGTTCGAGGGCGAGAGACCTGCTCGGCCTCGAGCGACCGCGAGATGACCGCAGCGCGTGCGCGGCCGCCGCATCGGCTTCATCCCGCAGGACCCCTACCTGGCGCTCAACCCGGTGTTCAAGATCGGCGCGCAGCTGCTGCCGGTGCTGCGCTGGCACGCGCCGCCTACGGCTGCGCAGCGAGCGCGACCGCCGCGCCGCGCCTCGTGTCGCTGCTGCGCCGCGTGCAGATCCCCGAGCCCGAAGCGGTGCTCGAGCGCTATCCGCACCAGTTCTCCGGCGGCCAGCGCCAGCGCCTGATGATCGCCGGCGCGCTCGCCTGCGGCCCGGCGCTGGTCATCGCCGACGAGCCGACCACGGCGCTCGACGTCACCGACGCAGCTGCAGATCCTGAAGCTGCTGAAGTCGCTCACCGAGGAGTTCGGCATCGCGCATGCTGTTCGTGACGCACGACTTCGGCGTCGTGGCCCAGCTGTGCGATGCCATCACCGTCATGTACGCGGGCCAGACCGTGGAGGCCGGGCCGACGCGCGCGAGTGCTCGGCCGATCCGCGCGCATCCCTACACGCGCGCGCTGCTCGCCTGCCATCCCGACCGCTCCGACGGGCTCGCCGGCATCCCTGGCCTGGTGCCGTCGCCGCTCGGCCCGCCGCCTGGCTGCCGCTTCACCCCGCTGCACGCATGCCGCCGAGGTCTGCAGCCGCCGCACTGCCCAGTCTCGTCGCCGATGCGCCGGGCCACCTCGTCAGCTGCCGGCTCGCCGACGAGCGGCGGAAGGTGCGCGCATGAGCGCCGGCGAGCCATCCTCGAGGCGCGCGATCATCGTCGTGCTGCTGGGCGGCCGCAAGGGCGGCTGCTGCGGCCAGCCGTGCTGCCGGTGCAGCGCGGTGGCCGGCGTGTCGCTCTCGCTGCGGGCGGGCGAGACGCTGCGGGCTCGTCGGCGAGTCGGGCTGCGGCAAGACCACGCTCGGGCGCGCGCTGCTCGGCATCCAGCGCGAGACCAGCGGCGAGATCCGCCTCGACGGCACGGCTGCGTCAGCGGCCTGCCGCCCGATGCCGCGCGCGGCGCACGCGGCGTGCCGTTCAGTACGTGCACCAGGACGCCGGCGCCGCGCTCGATCCGTGGTGGAGCATCGGCCGCATCCTCGAGGAGGGGCTGATCGTGCCACGGCCTGCGGCGACGCCGGCGCGCGCCAGGACAAGATCGACGCGATCCTCGGCGCCGTCGGCCTCGATCGCTCGTTCAGGCCGCGCTACGTGCACGAGCTCGTCGGGCGGCCAGCTGCGACGCGTGGCGCTGGCGCGCATCCTCCTGCTGGAGCCGCGCATCGTCATCCTCGACGAGCCGACCTCCGGCCTCGATCTCTCCGTGCAGGCGACCGTGCTCAGCCTGATCGCTCGATCTGCAAGGCGCGCCTCGGCCTCACCTATCTGCTCATCTCGCACGACCTGTCGGTGGTCGAGCGCATGTGCGACCGCGTCGCCATCATGTATCTCGGCCGCATCGTCGAGGCCGGGCCGGCGCGCGCCATCTTCGAGGCGCCGCGCCATCCCTACACGCGCGCTGCTGCGCCGCCGCGCCACGCGCCTGGAGCCGGGCCGGCAGCTCGGCGGCGGCATTCTGGAGGGCGAGCCGCCGAGCCCGCGCAAGCTGCCCTCGGGCTGCGCCTTCCGCACGCGCTGCCCGCACGCCGCGCCATCCTGCGCCGATGTCGTGCCGGCGCTGGAGCCGGCGGCGCACCGGCCATGACGTCGCCTGCCTGCGCTGGCGCGAGATCGCGAGTCGCTTCTCCCCTCTCCCCATGCCTCTTCCGGCATGGGGAGAGGGCCGGGTGAGGGCAGCGGAAAACGCCGACGCGTGCGTATGCGGCTGCCCTCGCCTTCGGGAGCGCTCTATCCCTCTCCCCGCGAATAGGCGGGAGAGGGAACACACGGAGATCGGGCCCGAGCGGGCGCAGGCGGACGCCGGGGCGCAGGCGCCGGTAGGGATAGTGCGCGGGATCGGCGAGGTAACCGCCGGGCGCGATCGACGACGATGACCTTGGCTCGGCGATCGGCTCGAACTCGGCCCGGAAGTGGCAGGTGCTCTTGAGCGCTCAGGATCTTCTGCTGCGGACGGCTCTACGCCCAGAGTGCCGGAAGGGCGCCTGATCGAGCGCCTGCATGCGCTTGCTCGTCACGGCGACGCCGACGCCGCCGATCGCGCAGCAGCGCCATCGGCCCCAGATCGATCTCGCGCCCACCCGAGACCTGGCCTGTCGTGCGCATCTTGCCGGTGCCCAGCCGCGCGACGCGGAAGGTGCCTGGAAGGGCGTGACGCCCGTCGGGACCCGAGCGCCCGCCAAGCGCGATGCGCGATCTCGGCCCTCGCCGGCCGCGATGCGCCGCCGCTGCCGCCTCGGCGTCGCAGAGATAGCCGACCACGGCACCTTCGGCGCCGAGCCGGACAAGCGTCTCGAGCACGCCGGTCGTATCGCGCCGTCGCGCCGCAACCCGGATTGTCCTGGGTGTCGCAGAGCACCACCGGCTTGCGTGGCGCTGCTGTGCGATCTCGCATGGCTTCGCGCACGCCGTCGCTCGGGCGACAGCATGGGCACGGCGAACTGCGGCTCGTCGAGCGCGATCTCGCGCGCGAGCGCATCGGCGGCGCAGTCGGCCGCCGCGCTGGCTCCAGGCATGGGCGATCACCGCCGGCCCGCACCAGTAGAGGTCGGAGGGCGGAAAGCCCGCCAGGTAAGAAAGGTTGACGAGCTCGCCCTCGGCCACCACCGAGCGGGCGACCACGCTCTTCGGACGGCTCGACCAGCGTGCACTGGTCGTTGAGCGGGATCAGGAACGGCAGCTTGCGCAGCGCGCGTCCCGGCGGCCGGCCGCGCCTCAGAGACCGGACAGCGCGCGCGCCGCAAAGCTGCCCGGTCTCGAAGCGATCGACGTGCGGGTAGGTGCGATAGGCGATCAGGCTGTCGGCTGGCCTCGACCATCTCGGGCGTGACGTTGGCGTGATAGTCGAGGCTGATGCGCGATCGGCACCTGCAGGACCAACCGCCGCGCGCACGCGGCGCAACAGCTCGCCCTCGCCGTCCTCGAAGGGTTCGCTGACCATGGCGCCGTGCAGATCGAGGTAGACCGCATCGACCGGCATGGCCGCGCTGACAGCCGCCCGACCAGCTCGCCGGCAATGCGCTCGTAGGCGTCGGCCGTCACCAGTGCCGCCGGCGCCACCGCTGGTCCACAGCAACGGCACGATCTCCGTGCGCCCGCGCTCATGTCGCGCAGGAAGCCGCGAGAGCGCGAAGCTGGTAGTCGGCCAGCCATCTCGATCACACTCGCGCCGCGCACCAGGGGCGGGCGGTCGCGGTGGCTGGCGAAGTAGGCGAAGTCGGTGCCTCCGGCGACGAAACAGTTGGTCTCGTGGTGGAAGCCGCCGACAGCGATGCGCGCCATGAGCGTCGAGCCTCGGCCTATTCCGTCCTGGTGAGGTGCTCGCTGACGAACCAGGCCTGCTTCTCGTTCAGCCGGATGAGTGTCGCTGACGAACAGGTCGTTGGTGCCGTCGTCGCCCTGCTCGGAGGCGCGGCGCGCGGCCTGGCGGGCGAAGCTCAGGACGATCTCGTGCGCCATGCACCAGGCGCTCGAGCTGCGCGCGCCGGCGGCTCGCGGTCGCGCGGCGGGCGCGGGATCTCGCTCTCCTCGGCGGCGTCCGCGCCCATGGCGATGCTGACGCCGCCGAGCTGCATGATGCGCTCCGGCGATCTGGTCGATCAGCTCGCCCTGCTCCGCCTGGTGCTCGTCGAACAGCAGATGCAGCTCGCGGAACGTGGGGCCGCTGACCTGCCAGTGATGCTTCTTGTAGAGGTCGCGCAGCACGATGGTGTCGGCCAGCGCGCGATTGAGATCGATCACGCTGGCCTTGCGGATGTTCTCGGAGAGCGCGACCTTCATCGGCTTGAGGTCGCCGAAGCGCTGCTGGGTCTTGGGGCGGGTCGTCATCGGTCCTGCTCCTGTTGCAATGGCGCGCAGCACCGACTCTGCCGCTTCCATCATCCCCAGAGCATGCTACTCGCGCGGCCGCCGGTCCGATGGGCATCATTTCTTCGCGAACTGGGCGCGCGGCGTGACGCAGGAGCGGCCTCAGCGGCCCGCTGCTTCGGATAGCGCCAGTAGTCGCCCTTCGCCGGTCTTGACGCGCTCGAGGATCGGCACGCGCTTGTCGGGTGGGCGCTCGCCGGTCTGGATCAGCAGCTGGATGTCCTGCAGGAGCGCGCTCTTCTCGGCGTAGCCCGAGTGATTGAGCGCGAACAGCACGCGTGGAGATGGCGGTGACATCGATGGTATCGACACCCTCGATGACGATCGGTCCGCCGGCCGGCACGTCGCCGGCGCGCGGCACGCCGCCCCAGAACCGGCGCGAGATACCGAGCGCGCGGTCGTTGCTGGCGGCCAGCATGGTCACGCCGCGGCTCACCCCGACCAGCTCCCTGGCGATGTTCTCGAACGCGTCGCGGTCGACGTCGGGGCGGCCAGGATCACCTGGGAGATCGCCACGCCTGGGCGGCGCTGCCCGCTTCAGGTCGCGCAGCACCGGCAGCAGGAGCTGGTTGCCCATGCTGTGGGCGATGATGCTCACCGATGTGGCCCCGGTCTCGCGCGCGACGATCTCCAGGAACTGGCGCAGGTAGGGCTCGGCCTGGCCCGAGCTTTCGCGGTCGTAGGAGTAGTCCTGCGAGCTGAGCGCGCCCTTCGACGGCCAGCTGTAGAGGAACGGCGCGCCGTCGAACTTGATGTCGTAGGCGATCTGCGCCGTCCGGTAGAGCGCGTGCTCGAAGCTGGTGTTGAAGCCATGCACGAAGATCGAGCGCATGGTCCTTGTAGCTGCGGGATGGACTGAGCCGCTCGCGAACGAGGCCGCAGAAACTCGTCCTTCGTCAGCGCAGCGCACTTCCTTCAGCGTGAAGTGGCGCTTGGGGTCCTCGGCCTCGCTGTAGAGCACGATCTGCGTGAAGGGCAGCCGGTAGACCCACGGGCGCTCGATGTTGGGCACCTCGTGCGCCTTGGGAACCGTGACCAGCGCGCGACCGAGCTCCAGCCGTCTCGCCCGCTCGCTGCCGTAGGCGACGCGCGTCGCCTGGTGCTTCGCGACTGCGGTCCGTGCCGTAGAACACCGGCACGACGTCCCACGGCTCGGACGCGCTGCGCGCTGCCGGCGCTGCCGTTGCGCAGGGCGCCGGCGGCGCGCTGGGGCGGGTCGGCTGGTCGCGGCCGCGGCGCGGCGGAGGTCGGCAGCGGGTGGTCGGAGGCGGCGGCGCGGCGCAACCGGCGGCGGTGGCGGCGGCGGCGGACGCCTTGCGCTGCTGCACCGCGGTTCCGCGCCGTCGCGCTCCTTCGTCCCGGCGCGCGCTCGCGTCGGGTCGCGGCAGCGGCGGACGACCGGCCGCTCTTCGGCGCCTCCGCGACACGCGGGCGGTGGCGCCGGCCGGCCGCGGACGGCCACCGCGCCGCTGGAGCTTTGCAGCCCTTCGATCACGAGGATTGCCCTGTCGGGCTCGCCCGGCAACGCTGCGGAAATGCCAGCACCAGGCTGTCGAGGAAGCGGTCGTCGCCGTGGGCTGTCGATCAGCCGGGGCGCTCGTTGTGGCGCAGGATCACGCGCCCGACGCGCCGTGCGGACGGGCCCGCCATCGTACCTGAGCTCGATCTGGGTCAGCGCCAGCGCGCCGGTCCTCAGGCTCACGCGAACGGCCCTGAACGCCCCCTTTGCCCTGCTGAGGTCGATGCTGGCGCGCCCAGCCCTGGCATCGATCTCGCGCGTAGCCGAGCGTGATCCAGCGGTCGCCGCCGGCTTGCGCCCAGGCGCGCGCTGCGGCAGGCTGGCAACGACATGCCAGACAATACCAGCGACAGGGCCAGCATCGCGCCGCCGGGACGGCATATCGGCGTGCCCAAGACGGCAAGTATCGCATCGCTGCTCCTAGCCCCGCAACATGGCTGCAAGCAATCGCTACGCGTGAGCTGCGTCGCAAGCGCCCCTTTGCCCCACGAGCGTGTCATTCGCCATGACCGGACGGTCGCTGGCGGCGACTGCGCCAGCCCACGAGCTCCACGCAAGCCGCCGCAGGCCGACAGCGGCCCTTTCGTCCGTCAGTTCGCCACATTTTCTCCTTGCTTCGGTTCTTGTCTGTCGCTGCGGGTGGTCGTGCGGGCGACCAGGTTCAGGAGCCCATGCGCAACACCATCACCGTCATGAACGCCAAGGGTGGCGTTGGCAAGTCGACCCTCGTGCTGGCCCTCGCCGAGACCCTGGCCAACGACCGCGGCCAGCAAGATCCTGGTGATCGACGCCGACGCCCAGGCCAGCATCAGCCACATGCTGATGCGGCAGGAGGAGCTGGACTCGGTTCAGGCCCGCGGCCGCACCTTCGTCGATTTCCTCGATCGCCGCGGTGCTGAAGCGGGAGCCTGCACGGTGGCAGGACTTCGTGATCGGCGGCGTCTCCGACGTCGACGATGCGCGCTCGATCGACCTGTTGCCCAGCGACACGCATCTGACCCTGTTCGAGCGCGAGGTCTCCAAGGGCGACCACGAGGTGCGGCTGCGCCGGACCGTCGGCGCGCTGCTGACGGAGGCGCGCGGCCTCTACGATCTCGTGCTCGATCGACAGCGCGCCCGGCCTGTCGGTGCTGACCGAGATGCTGGCTGCGCGAGGCCGACTTCTATCTCTCGCCCACGCGGCCCGACTACATCTCCACGCGCGGGCCTCAAGTTCCTGCGCCGAGTTCCGCGAGCGCGACGCCGCACATGGGCTTTGCCGAGTGCCTGGGCGTGGTCGTCAACATGAAGGAGAGCCTGTCGCGCCGAGGACGCCGAGTACGAGCATTGGCTGCGCCAGGACGCCGACAACCGCTGCTTCCGGCAGGCCGCTGCTGCGCGTGGCGCCGCTGCAGGCGGCCACCCGCTTCGCCGCGCGCCCGCGCTCCTATTGGGCCAAGTACCCCGGCCAGACCGGCGAGAGCCTGCGCAAGCTCGCCGCCGAGCTGCTGAGCCGCCTCGCCGAGGCGCAGCGCCCCAGCGCCGCTAGCGCTATCCGACGTGCTTCGCTATATATACCTCTTCAGCAGCGGAAAGGCGCTCGTCCAGCCCGCAGCGCGCGAGCGGTGCTGACGGGCGCGATGTAGCTCGTTGTCGAGCTCGGCGTAGGTGTGACGCCCAGGAGGCCTTGCGGCAGCGCCGCGCCTCGTCCTCGAGCAGCTCGCAGCGCACGCGACCAGCGCCATCCTCGCCGCCGGCGGCAGCGCCAGGCCCTGCAGCCGGCCGATGCCGACGGCGTCGGCGCCGAGCGCCATGGCCTTGACGATGTCGGTGCCGCGCAGGAAGCCGCCGTCGACGATGATCTCGGCGCGCCCGCCGACCGCCTCCACCACCTCCGGCAGCACGGCGATCGCGCCCATGCCGTGGTCGAGCTGGCGGCCGCCGTGGTTCGAGACGTAGATGCCTTCGACGCCGTGCTCGATGGCGATCCTGGCGTCCTCGGCCGTGGCGATGCCCTTGAGGATGAACGGGATCTTGAATTTGTTCTGCAGCCGCGTCGACGTCGGCCCAGGCGAAGCGCCGCCTGGAAGTTGTCGGTCCGCGGCGCCGCGGCGCGGCGGTCGTCGACGTAGCGCTTGGCGAGGTCGCGCTCGCGCCGGCCGTAGTAGTCGAGGTCGACGGTGAGGCAGAGCGCGATGTAGCGCGTTGGCAATCGCGCGCTCGATGTAGTCGTCGACCCAGGCGTGTGTCGCCGCGCACGTAGAGCTGGAAGATCTTGGGGTGATCGTTGCAGGCCGCCACCGCCTCCAGGCCCGGCGAGCATTGGCCGAGCTCAGCATATGCAGGGCGCCGAAGCGCGCGGCGGCCTGCGTCGGCGCAGCGCCGCCGCTCGCCACCATGTCCTGCAGCGAGCCGATCGGAGCCAGGATCACGGGCAGGCGCAGCTTCTGGCCGCAGCACGCTCGGCGCCCGTGTCCGACCTTCTCGACGTTGCGCAGCACGCGCGGGCGGAAGGCCAGCGAGATCGATCGCCACGCGGTTGCGCACGTAGGTGGTCTCCGTCTCGGAGCCGCCCATCAGATAGTCCCAGGTCCGGCGCGAGAGGTTGCGCCGTCGCCGGCGCGACGAACTCGTGCAGGATCGCGTATTGCAGCTCCTCTTGCATTCGACGACCCCTCGTACTCCATGCCCTGCCGCGGCCGCGCGGGCCCAGGCGCACCATAGCCAACCGGCGCGCGGAACGCAGCCAGGGGTCGAGCTCTAACGGTTCGCCGCAACGAGTGGAGGATGACATGCCGTCGCGCTGGAGCGCCGCCGCACGCGGTTTCGCGGCATTCTGGCCGGGAGGGCGTGCGTGCATCCGGCCTCCAGTGCACGACGCCGTCTCCGCGCGCATCGCCGCGGATCTGGGCTTCGAGATGGGCATGTTTGCCGGCTCGGTGGCGTCGCTCGGCCGTGCTCGGCGCGCCCGACCTGATCGTGCTCACGCTGACCGAGTTCGCCGAGCAGGCCCATCGCATCGGCCGCGGCCGCCGAGCTGCCGCTGCTGGTCGACGCCGACCACGGCTACGGCAACGCGCTCAACGTCATGCGCACGGTCGAGGAGCTGGAGACCGCCGGCGTCGCCGCGCTCGCCATCGAGGACACGGCCCTGCCGCGCGGCTATGGCCCGTCGCGACGAGGCGCAGCTGATCTCGCTCGAGGAGGGCGTCGGCAAGATGAAGGCGGCGCTGGCCGGCGCGGCCGCGATCCCGACCTGCGATCGTCGGGACGCACCAGCGCCATCGGCCATCACCGGCGTCGAGGATGCGATCACGGCGCGGCCAAGGCCTACGCAGCGGCGGGCGTCGACGCCATGTTCCTGGTCGGCGTCAAGACCAAGCGAGCAGCTCGAGGCCGTGGCGGCGCGAGCTGCGCATTCCCATCATCCTCGGCGGCGGCGGCGACGCTCGGCGACCGCGCGTATCTCGCCAGCAAGGGCGTGCGCGTCGTCGCTGCAGGGCCACCAGCCGTTCCAGGCGGCGGTGCAGGCGATCCACGACACGCTGAAGGCGCTGCGCGACGGCACCCCGCCCGGCCAAGACCTGAAGAGCCGCTCCGGCTCCGCCGAGCTGATGGCCAAGGACTCCCGCTCACGGCCAGCGATCCTGTCACCCGCGCTGGGCGCCGGGACCAACGTGTCAGCCCGGTGCGTCGCGGATAGCTGCTACCGGGACCCGGCTGTACCGGGGGCAAGCCCGGTATGACCTCAGAACTGATACCGCCGCAGGCCGCCGTCGACGGGAATGACGGTGCCGGTGATGTAGCCGCGCCAGCGGCGACGCCAGGAAGCACACCAGATCGGCAACGTCCTCGGGCTCGCCGTAGCGGCCGACCGGGATCTCGTTGTCGGCCTGCCACTGCCGGTACTCGGGCGTGTAGTTGCGGCGGATCTGCTCGGACATGATGCGGCCCGGCGGGATCGAGTTGACCGTGATGCCGTGCTTGCCGACCTCGCGCGACAGGCCCTTGGCCCAGGCGTGCATCGCCGCCTTGGCGCAGAAGGCGCCGTTGATGCCCTCCGGCTCCGACTTGCCGGTGATGTTGATGATGCGGCCCGCAGCGGCTCTGCATCATCTGATCGAGCAGCCGGTGCGTGAGCTGGCGCTGGCGCGTGAAATTGAGGGTCATGCGCCTCCTGCCACTGCTCCTCGCTGGCGTCGAGCTTGAAGGGCCGGCTGCCGCCGGCGTTGTTGACGAGGATGTCGACCGACGCCGAGCCGATCCGAGCGCCGCCTCGGCGATGCGCGCGGGCGCGCCCTCCTGCATGAGGTCCTCGACGATCGAGCACCGGCTCGACGCCGCCGGCGGCCACGATCTCGCCGGCAACCTCCTCGAGCAGGTTCGGCGCGGCGGGCGACGATGGCCAGTCGCGACGCCTTCGCGGCGCCAGCGCCAGCGCGATGCCGCGGCCGATACCGATGCTGGCGCCGGTGACGAGCGCCGTCTTGCCTGTGAGCTGAGATCCATGACTGCCTCCGGATGCGTTGCGGCCTATTGTGCGCGGCGGCCTCGAAGATCACTGGCGTCGAGCCACATCAGGCCTGCCAGAACGGCGGCGGGCAAGTGCTGAAGGCGATGAGTTTCGCGCCGGCCGTTGACGAAGCTATCCGGCAACGGCTGGAGCAGCAGCGGCGCAAACAGCGCTACGGCGCCGCCGCCGATCACCGCCAGATGCCAGGCAGCGGACCCACCAGGCCTTGAGCAGCAGCTGGCCGCGCCAATGCCGCGATGACAAGCGTGCCCCGTTGCACCAGGGCGCCTGATCCACCCTTGAGCCTCGCTCCGCGCCTCGCCGGGGAAATGCCCGCTGGCCGTCAGCCCATAGAGCGCAACAGCCAGCAGCACGCCGCCCAGGAAGGTAGCCGAACCCAGAGCCAATGCGTATGCACCATGCCGATATTCCCCGGCGCTCCCTCGCCGGCCAATCTCTAGCATGCGCAACGCAGGCTCAGGCGCAGGCGGCGGTCTTTCGGAGCCGCCTCGGCGAGCGACCCTGGAGCCAGGCGCACACCCGCAACGCCGCCGAGTCGACGCCTCGGCGGAAATGCTCGCCGGCGACGCGCAAGGCCAAACCGCCGAGCCGCTCGGCTGCAAGGAACGCCGACTCGTCCCCGACATCGTCGCCGACCATGACCGGGCGGCGCCCCTTGAAGCGGGCGCGAGGCGAGCGCCGTCAGGCCGTGCCCTTCGAGTAGCCGCGCGGCACGGCCTCGAGCACTTTGCGTCCCTCGCGCAGGACCAGCTCGTAGGACGAGGCGGCGACGATCGCCGCCATTTCCGATTCCAGCGCCTGCCGGGCGAGCGGCGCGTTGCGGTAGTGGACGGCGACGCCGCATCCTTTCTGCTCGACCAGAATGCCTGACGCGATGGAGGCGATGTTGTTCATCGCCTGGATCACGCTGGGAGGAATCGGCTGGGCAAGGATGGCTACCGCACCGCCGCGGCTCGGTGCGCAGCTCCGTGCCGTGCACGCCCGAAGCGATGAGCTCGAGCGGGGCGAACAGCCGGTCCGGCATCCGCGACGCGCCGGCCCGTGAGGATGGCTGCCGCGCCGCCGAGGCCGCGCACCACGCCCTCCAGCAGAGGAACGAGGCCCGCAGGGACGGTCACGGCATCGGGGGTAGGTGCCACGCCGAGCAGCGTGCCATCGATGTCGACGAACAGGGCCCATTGGTCGGGGTCCGCCAACACCGCCCCGCTCGGTCCACCGCGCTTGCCTCAATACCCTGCATCACAACGGCGCTTGTCGTAGAGGAATGGGGAATTTCTTGGGCCTCCTCATGCTAGTGCGACCATTTGCGCACCTCGAGCGTCGCCTTCGTCTCGCCGAGGCGCCTGTCGATCTCCTGCAGCGACAGGAGCCCGGTCTGCGTGTCGACGTGATTGACCACGGAGGCAGAGTTGATGGCCGCCGCGCGCAGCGCCTCCTCCGCAGACCTGCCCACTGCCACACAGGCGGTAAACGTGGCGTTGAAGGCATCTCCGGCGCCGGCGGTGCCGGCGACTTTCGTCTCCAGCACCGGGCAATACAGTGATCGCCTCCTGGGTGCCCAGCGAACGCGCCCTCGCGGCCATCGGTGACCACCACGTAGCGGGGACCCAGCTTGCGCAGGCCGGCGAAGAAGTCGAGCCATGCTCATCTCGTGGCCGACGCCGATGAAGCCGCGCGTGGCGAGCCGCGGCAGCTGCTCGCCCGGCTTGGCGGCAAGCCTCTGGCCGCCTTCGCCGAAGCGGGTCGACCAGCCCCGGCACGAGCACGTCCGCCTCCGAGCGATTGACCGCCAGAATGTCGATCTGCTGCAGGGTTTCCTGGAAGGCACTGCCGCGCGAGGAGAGCTGGCGCACGCCGGGGTTGGTCGCCACCAGCGCGCCCTGCGCCTTGGCACGCCTCGATGATGGCGGGGAACGCGTCCGCCGACTCGTTGCTCAACGAGGAGACGTAGACGCACATCGGAGGCAAAGGCTTCATTGCGCAGATCCGCTCTCTTCCAGAAGCGTGTTGGCGCCGCGGAAGGTGAAGATGGCGGCGTTGCGGTCGTGCGAGGAGATCAGCACCGAAGCGCCCGTCGGAGCCCGGCCGTCGCGCATGGCCCAGCGCGTCGATACGCCCTCGTGCATCAGGTGGCCCAGCACCGTCTCGGCGCGCGCGTCCTTGCCGAGCTTGACGAGGGCGCCCACGTCGAGCCCCAGCCGCGCCATCGCCACGGCGGCGTTGACGGCTCCGCCCCCCACGTGCGTGGAGATCTCCAGCGCCTCGGTCTTGCGCCCTTCCTCGAGCAGGAGGAAGGAGTTGTCGGCGTTCGTCATGCGTCATGCGCTCGATGCGATCGTTGGCGATGATGGCGATCGTATCGATCATGGCGCCGCCGACCGTCAGGGCCTTCATGGCTGCCTCGCGTCGTGCTGCGCCTGCGCCATGGGCTCGCCGCGGAAGAGCTCATCGAGCTCCGGCTCCCAAAGCCGGACACCGCCGGTGATGCCCGCCGTGTTGCTGACGATCCTGACGTGCGCCGGCATGTCGATGGCGATCTTGCGCGCGTTGCCGCCGCCGATATAGAGCACGTCGCAGCTGCGTCAGGTCAGTCACGGTGTCGATCACCTTGCGCACGCGCCGGTTCCAGCGCTCCCGTCCCTTTCTTAGCCAGAGCCGCCTGGCCGATGTACTGATCGTAGGTCTTGCGCCTGCGCGGCATGGTACTGCCCGAGCTCGAGGTGCAGGAGCAGGCGGCGATTGCGGAAGAGGCGCACAGCCGACGCCCGTGCCTAGGGTGAGCACGCATTCCAGCCCGTGGCCCTCGACGACGCCCAGGCCCTGCACGGCCGCATCGTTGAGCAGGCGCACCGGCGTGCCGAAGCGGTCAGACAGGGCCTCGATCAGCTGGAACCCCGCCCAATAGTTGGTGCCGAGATTGGGCGCGGTGACGACTTTCCCGCCTTGCACGACCCCGGAAACCCAACCGGAGATACGCTGAAAGGGGGCAGTTGCGCGGCCAGCTTGGCGACCGTCTCGAGAACGGCCTGCGGCGTCGCCGGCTTCGGCGTCGGCGAGCGGATCTGCTCGGCGGCAAGGTGACGCCGGCCGCGATCGAGCACGGAAGCCTTGATGTTCGTCCCGCCGATATCGACGCCCAGCGTGAAGGTGCGGCCGCGCGGTGCGCGTGCCGGCCCGTCGCTCGGAAGAGCGCTGGCGGTGGCATGCCGATGGACCTCGATGCTGCGGCGCTCTGCAGCTTGCGGCGCGCCCGGATCGCCGAGCTGCGGCTCAGCCCGAGCGCAATGCCGCCGATGCGTCCAGTCTCGCGACTTCGTCGCGTTCCGTCATTGGCCGATCACGTGTCTGGCAATGTCTTACTTGCCGGTCCACCACGTTGCTAACGCTCTCACGTGAGTCTCGCTCTAACTATTGACGTAGAGCGGATTACGCTTCAGCCGCCACGTTGGCTTTCGGGCAAAGTGATTCAATCTGAAGCGATCCTGCCAGATGCGCCGAAGGCGCGCGGAGGATTCATCGGGAGCTGCCCTGCTCCAGACTTGCCAACGCCGTGCGGATAGGCTCCGGCGAGTGCCAGCTCGCAGGGTCGTCGTCGAGCGCACGCGCTCCAGCTGCGCTAGGAAGGCTCGGTACCAGCTGGCTGACGTCGTGCTTGCGCACCGCCGCCATCAAAGCCGCATGGCGCGTGCGGCGCTCGTCGAGCTTTCATCTCCAGGGCGGTGCGGATCCCGTCCGCGGTCTCCTCGATGTTGTAGGGATTGACGATGAGCGCCTCGGTCAGCTCCTCCGCGGCGCCGGCGAACTGCGACAGGATGAGCACGCCGGGATCGTCGGCGTCCTGCGCCGCCACGTACTCCTTGGCCACCAGGTTCATGCCATCGCGCAGCGGCGTCACCATGCCGATGCGCGAGGAGCGGTAGATGTCGGCCAGCCTGCGCCGCGGCGTCGAGCGATGGATGTAGTGGATCGGCACCCAGTCGAGCTCGCCGAAGCGGCCGTTGATGGAGCCGGCCAGCGCTCTCGAGCTGCTGGCGGATGTCGGAATAGGCCTCGACGCTCTCGCGCGTCGGCGGCGCGATCTGCGTGAGCACGACCTGGCGCTGGTACTGCGGATACTTTTCCAGGAAGCGCCCGAAGGCCTTGAACTTCTGCGGCAGGCCCTTGGTGTAGTCGAGACGGTCGACGCCGATGATGCGGCTGACCGAGGCGCGCGCCTGCACCAGGCCGCCGGCGCGCTTGGCCTTGGCGAAATCCGTCACGTCGATGCCGACTGGGGAAGCTCGCCACCGACACGAGCCGATCGAACAGCCGGATGCGGCCGTCCGGGCACGATGCGGCCGTACGCGCCGTTGGCCATGTAGTCGATGCAGGTTGGCGACGTCGGCCTTGGTCTGCAGGCCGATGAGATCGTAGGCGGCAAGCGCGCGCGCGAGCTGCTGATGCTCGGGGATGGCCATGAACGTCTGCCAGGGCGGGAACGGGATGTGCAGATAGAAGCCGATGGCGTTCGCGACGCCGCGCGCTCTCAGCTCCGCGGCGAACGGGATCAGGTGGTAGTCGTGCACCCAGATGACGTCGTCGGCGCGCAGCAGCGGCTGCAGCAGCGCCGGCGAGCCGCCTGTTCACGTCCACGTACTGATCGAAGAAGCCGGCCTCGAACTGGGCAAGATCGAGCCGGTTGTGGAAGACGGGCCACAGCACCGAGTTGGCATAGCCCAGATAGTAGCCTTCGTGCTCGGTCGCGGACAGCGTGACGGTGGCGAGGCGGCCCTCGCGCTCGACCACGATCGGCCTCACCCTCGGCCTTGATCTCGCCGTTCCAGCCGAACCAGAGCGCGCCGCGCGAGCGCACGACGTCGGCGAAGCGCCACGGCGACGCCGCCCGCCTGCGGCGCCTTGCGCAGATCGACAACCCGGTTGGAGACCAAGACGATGCGGCTCATCTGGCTGACCGTCTCCGCAATGTTTGCTGACGGACTTATCGGCAACCCCAACTGCAGCGTGAAAACGCCTGAACAGGGCAAAAGTTCCATATCGGGAACCGCTTAGGGTCCAGCGGCTAGGCCGCCGTATCACGCCTGCGGGCGGCAGAAGGTCTCGCGCACCAGGCAGCAGGCACAGCAAGCCGGCGAGGCCGCAGGCGATCAGCGAGGCGAGTGCCAGGCGATAGTCACCGGTTTGGTAAACGCGCGCGCCGAGCGCGGTCTCGCCGGTCCAGGCGAGGTCGAGCAGGAGGCCGACGAGCGGCTGGAACAGGGCGCCCGCCCCCGTCACCATGGCGTTGACGAAGCCGATTGCCGTGCCGCTGACGCTCGGCCGGAGTGATTCTCCTTGGCCAGCGCGAAGCACACGATCTGGGACGATCCGAGAAAGCCGACCAGGAAGCACAGGCCGCCCAGCGCAGACACGGGCAGACCGGGGACGTAGACGAGGGCCGCAGAGCGCCAGCGGTCTCGAGCGCCAGCCCCGCCAGCAGCGGCGCCTTGCGCCGGCCGATGCGATCCGACAGCCAGCCGAACAGCGGCGCGCCCACGCCCCAGCCCACGAACAGCATCGATGTCAGCGGTCGCCGCGTGCGTGCGCGGCAGCCGTAGGCGGTCTCGAGAGCGGCACGCCCCAGAGGCTGGCGAAGCCCAGCAGCGGCGCGGACGTGCCGAGCCCGGTCAGCGCGATCAGCCAGGTCTGGCGGATGGCGCACGACGATGCCGAGCCCCGCCAGGGCGTTGGCGACCCCACCGGTGCCGCGCCACCTGTCGCGCACGGTCGCCCAGGCGGCCACGAGCCAACGCCACACCGCCGGCCGCCAGCAGCAGGTTGCGTCGTGCGCCAGTCCGAGGCCTCGACGGCGAGGCGCAGCGGCGCTTGGCCGAACACGCCGCCGGCCATGCCCATGGCCATGGCCCCACCGGAAAGGATGGCGAAGCGATCGGCGGGGAACCACTGACCGGCGACCGCCATGGCACCCGACCAGGCTGAAGGCCGCCGAGGCGCCGATCAGGAACCGGCCGGCGGTGACGGCGGCGAGCGAGCCGCCGGTGGCGAAGAGCACGCAGCCGCCGGCGCAGACGCAGCGAGCGAGATGGTAATCAGCCGGCGCGGCCCGAAGCGGTCGAGCAGCAGGCCGACCGGGATCTGCATGCCGGCGTAGCCGTAGAAGTAGGCCGCCGACAGGTTGCCGAGCACGCGCGGCGCCGACGGCGAAATCGCGCATCAGCTCCTCGACCATCACGCTCGGAGCCACGCGCAGCACCCAGGCATAGAAGAAGAACAGCGCGCGCCGTCAGCCAGCCGAGCAGCGAGCAGCGCGAGCGAATGGTCGGTCTCGAGTGGCGTGGCGCAGCATGCTTGGGGATCTCGCTTGCAAGGCCGAACGATCGACAACGGCCCTGCACGATCGCGCCACACGCGCTCGCGAGCGGCTCTCGAGCCTACAACACCCGCTGGAGGCGGAATGATGCAGCGAGTGCCCGGCCGCCAGATCTTGGGATTGCCGGTCTTGAGCATGATGCCGCACCAGCGCGCCCTGCCGTCCGTCGCGGGCTGCGCCACGAGAAAGTCGCGCGAGAACGGTCATCCACTCGCCATCGATCAAGAGACGGACCACTTCACGACTATTTTCTCGAGTCTCGACGAATTTGTCCGCAGGCCGACAGTCTTCCGTTGCTGCAGCAGGGAATGCCTGAACTCCTGTCTTTGTACAGGCTATAGTCCATTCCCCGCTCGTTGACGTGGGCGTGCGCGCCGCGCTAGCGAACAGCAGCAGGGCAGGGATGTGATGCGCAAAGCCGAACATGGCGACCCGAACGACCGCGGTGCACGTGCGCCCGCACCGTAGCGTTACCGGCGCAACGCGCCGGCCAAATTGGCGGTCGTTTGCGGCTGTGCGGGCGCGGGCCACGACCGCATCGGTGCCCGCTGCAGGCTGGCTGAGTGTCGCCGAGCGACCTGAGCGGCGGGCGCTTGCTGCGCGGTCGCCGACTTGGCCAGCTCTGCGTCGCGCTGAGCCGCCGCCAGGGCCATCTCCTCAGGATAGTCGTCGCAAGCGGTCGCTGCAGGACAATCGACAGTAGCAGAACGATCGCTGCCGGCCATCAGGCACTTTGGCATCGCCATGTCGCTGTCTCCCTCATCTGGACGCGCAAATCTTGACGCATCGTGCGGATGAGTGGGATCACGAGGCCGTGATCGACCGCGCCAGCCGAGGTTGATCGCTCTGGCCGGGGTAAGCGGGACGGCCTCAGGTCTGCTGCCCAGGCGTGCTGCCAGCTGCGCGACAGGATGCGGCTGGTAGTTGACGATGCCGGCCATCGAGTAGGTCTGCGGCAGGTTGCCCCACAGCTCGCCCGTCGCGGGATGGATGTCCTCGGACAGCAGGCCGAAGCGCGTTGCGGCGCGCCAGAAGATCGACGAACAGCTCGCGCGCCTCCTCCGTGCGCCCGAGCGACGCGAGCGCGTCGATGTACCAGAACTGGCAGACGAGGAAGGCGGTCTCCGGCAGGCCGAAATCGTCCTCGGCGGTGTAGCGCATGATGAAGCCGTTGCGGCTGAGCTCCTTGCCGATGACGGCGCAGGTGCGCACGAAGCGCTCGTCGCTGGCCGGCCAGCAGGCCGAGCTCGGGCAGGAGCAGCACGCTGGCGTCGAGCTCGTCGTGGTCGAGCGCGCCCGGCGATGGCGCCGCGGCCGCTCGTTCCAGGCGCGCTTCAGGATCTCGTCGCGCAGCGCGTCGGCCTGCGCGCGCCAATGGCGCGGCCCGGTCGGCGAGACCCAGACGCGCGGCGATGCGCGCCAGCCGGTCGCACGCCACCCAGCACATGGTGGCCGAGTGGGTGTGCACGCGCTGCCGCCCGCGGTATTCCCAGGGCCTGCATCGGGCTCGAGCGCGAAGCGGCGCGCCTGCACGCCCAGCGGCTCCAGGCGGCGGAACAGGTCGGCGTCGCCCATGCGCGGCAGGCGCTCGTCGATGAACATCTGCGAGGCGCGCCAGGATCACGCTGCCGTAGGCGTCGTGCTGGAGCTGCTCGGCCGCCTGGTTGCCGACCCGCACCGGGCCCGCGCCCTGAAAGCCGGCGAGGTCCGGGGCGATGCGCTCCTCGAGCGGCTCGGCCGGACACGATGCCGTAGACGGGCCGCAGCGGGCGCTCCGCCTCGACGGCGATGTTGGTGATGTAGTGGATGTATTCTTCCATCGTCTGGGTCGGCGCCCAGCCGGTTGAGCGCCTTGATGACGAAGAAGGCATCGCGCAGCCAGCAGTAGCGGTAGTCCCAGGTGCGCTGCGTGCCCGGCGCCTCGGGGATCGAGGTGGTGTGGGCGGCGATGATGGCGCCCGTCTCCTCGAAGCTGCAGAGCTTGAGGGTGATGGCCGCGCGGATGATCGTCGGCCTGGAACTCGAGCGGGACGGCGAGCGAGCGCACCCAGTCGAGCCAATAGTCGCGGGTGCGCTCGAGGAACTCGCGCGAGGCGGTATCGACGGCCGCCTCGAAGGGCTCGTCCGGTCCCAGGATCAGGGTGACCGGCTTGATCAGCGCGAACGGCGTCTCGTGCGCGATGTAGGAGAGGGCGCCATCGCGTGGTCAGGCGCAGCGCGTCGGCGCCGCCGGAGTAGCGGATGTGGTTGGAGCCGATGGCGCGACGATGCGCAGGGCCCGCCGTAGTTGAACGTCGGCCGGACCCTGATCGTGATGCGCGGCAGGCCCGCCGACCGGCTCGATCCGGCGGAAAATCTGCGGCGGGTTGAACACGCGCTCGAAGCGCTTGAAGCGGGGCGTGAAATCGGTGATGCGGAGGGCGTTGCCGGCTGGCGTCGCGGATGGTGGTCTCGACGATCAGCCGTGTTGCGCAGATAGGCGCCTCCCAGGCGACCGCGCCCGTCCATCACCACATCGCAGAAGCCCTTCTCCTCGCTCGCCGGCAAGCAGGCGCGAGAAGACGGGATCGGCATCGAAACGCGGAAAGCACCACCAGAGGATGCGCCCGCCGGTGTCCGTCAGGGCGGCTGATGCGGCAGTTGCCGATGACCGCGAGATCGAGGGGCATTGCTTTCCCACCTCCGCGACCGTCAGCCGGCATGTGTGCCCCAAAACCAGCCACCCTAAGACGCGGGCGAGGATCGTTCTCTCAGCAACGCAAGGTGGGGGTTCGGGTTCGGCCGGCAATAGGGACAACCGCCCCGCCTACGCTCCGGCCTGCTGCGGAAAAAGGCAAGGCCGACGCCGTAGGCGGCGGTGGCCAGCAGGATCGGCTTGCAGGAGCGGACTGGCCGGAAAGCCCGACCAGACCGTGAGACAGGCGGCACACGCACCACAACCCCATCAGCTGCCAGCGTCGACGGCCAAAGCAGAGGCAGTGCGCAGCGGGTGCGCCCAGCGCATGGGCACGAACGTCAGCACAACGCAGGCCACAACCAGACCGCTGACGCAGCCCAGGAGGGCATGCTGCGAAGGCGAACACATAGAAGGCGACGATGTTCCAAACGGCTGGAAAGCCGACGAAGCAGTGGTCCTCGCGTCTTGCTGTCGGTGTCGGAAAAATGGAAACAGCGAGGAAAGCAGGATGAGGCTTGCCAGCAACACGCCGAACCGCCCCTGCAGATAGCCGGCCTGCAACAGCGCCAGCGCCGGCACGAACACATATGTCACATAGTCGACGACGAGATCGAGCCGCTCGCCGGAGAAGCGGGGCAGCCTGACCGTTACGTCGGCCATGCGCGCAAAGGTGCCGTCGACGCCATCGATGAGCAGGGCGAGCCCCAGCCAGGCGAAGACTTCCTCCCAGGCGCCGGCCAGCACTGCGCGGGTGGCGAAGAGCGCACAGACGGCGCCGAGCGCCGTGAAGAGGTGCACGAGGCTGCGGGCCAGGCGATGCGCATCCATCCACGCGCCGATCCACGTCGCTACGGCGCAGGACAAATACAAAGGAGCGCCGAAGCGCTCCCTAGCATGCCTCGCACATCACGTCGCCGGCAATCAGAAACGATGCTTGATGGTGCCGCGAATCTGCACGTCGCCAGGCTCGGTCTTGTCCTGCGGCAAGCCTTTCGACCTCGGTTGCTCCGTAGAGCAGCTCCAGCCCGAAGTCGAGCTTGGGCAAGACGCCGACCTTGCCGAACCCGGGAATCCGCACCTCGGTGCCGGTGCCCTGACCGATGCTGAGCTCGGGCACCTTCAAGGAGAGGCCCTTGCCCGGCGACGGACGTCTTCGGGCGGCTCCACAGGCGGCCAATGGCCGCCGCCGCGCTTCTCCGGCGGTAGCTGGCGCCCTTCTTGGAACGCCATGCGCCGGCTGGCCGAAGACACCAGCAGCGCAGCTGCAAGGCGGCAATGAGGTAGCACCGGCCTCTTCATTCTGACCCTGCAAGCCCGACCGCTGCCGCTGACTCTGCTCAGACATGGTGACCATATACACGAAAACTAGTGTGTTTCGACAGTGGTTAAAGGGCCTCCAATTTTTTACTGTGGCCCTGTGCCACCCCAGCCATATTGCCGATAGACACACATGTTTGACACAATGACAAAAAGCCCTGAAGGGCTGCCCTCACTTGGTCGTACAGGGTGCAGTCCCTCGCGACGCAGCATCAATACCGCCTCGCTTCGAACCTCAGCTTCGGCTTGCCGTTAGCCACACCGCCCCGGCCGAATCAACCTCGCGTAAAAAGTCAAACTCTGAGCACAGAACGCCGTTTGGTATCTGGCAAACCAGTAGCGGCTGGCGGCGTCCCCGCCATGGCCCTTTCAAATTCTTCGAATGCTTGCTTACTTCAAAGGTCTGGCAGGTTTGGCCGACTGAACAAATCAGCTCACTCGCAAGGTCACGGTGTCGACTGTCGTCGGTGCTCTGAATTGCGGCCGCTGGATTGGGTTAGGCGCGGTCGTAAAGAGCGTGGTTGTCGGTACCGGTCGTAGTGGCGGTACCGAGGCCGATCGTCCAGTTCTTGTAAGCAATCATGTCCACGCCGGCACCCACATACCAACCAGTGTTGTGACGAGGTTCGAGCGACTGCAGTCCCGACCTGTGGCGAAGTATTTGCTGTCAAACCTTTGCGCTCGCCCAGCTGCCGGTCACATACGGCATCCAGTTGCCAACACCCCATGGCCCAGCCTAACCGCGGACCGACCGAGAGAGGATGTCCTCAAGTCGGCTTTGGCAGGTAAGGCCGGAACCCGGGACGATACAGTTGTCCGCATCGCCTCCTGGCCGAGAGTCATTAATGCATCGTGAAGGCATAGCCGCCTTTCGATACCAACTCACGGGTTGCCAAACTGGATGTTGCAGCCCTGACTGCTCAGCCCACGATCCCGGCGCTACTAATACTTGAGCTGGTAGTTTTGTGGGTGCCAATGGGGTTCGGCGGTAAGTTGACGCTCTGATATTTCTGGAATGCCCAGCTGGAGTTCAGGCCGAAGCAGGAAGCCGCCCAGCTTAGTCGGACTCGTAGGCGACCTTGCCGGAGACCGTCGGCTTGCAGCTGCCGGCGCTGGCGAATGCTGCGGTGGCCGCGATGGCCGAACCAACAGCAAAGTCTGGTTAGTGTGTGAAAGGCTTCATGTCCATTCCCTGCTACAGCTTGAGCTGATGGCGATCGACCTTGATCGGTCGATCGCCGTTGCCAGAGGTGTCGCTCAGAACTGGACCCGGATGCCGGCGGTGATCACGTCAATGTCAGCAGGGCTGAACCTGGTGCAGTTAGCCCCTACGCACTCAGCGGTCGCAGCAGTGCTACATCCAGTTGTACCGGCAGTAAGGCCAGGCGAAACCGGTGCTGGTGTCCCGTGCCTGCACGATCGTCACACCCGTCGACGCTAAAAGACGTCAGCCGACATGCGCCGCCAACCAAGGTATATCCTCAGGCCGAGCTATCGAACGCCTGCACGATACCGCCCGACAACCATCGGCTTCGGTCCTCGGTCACGTTCTGGATACCGAACAGTTTTGCGTGCTGGTCCGCCGCGTAACAACGGGTTCGAGTTGACTGAGAAGTTGCTGTAGTCGTGGCCGAGCGTCGTCGCACCCCAATCAAGGCCCTGTCGTACGCCGTACAGGCTAAAAGTGCTGACGCCGAACCAGTTCTTTGGCGCACTGCCTGGATCAGCCATCGAGTGGCGTCCTTCTTGTTGCCTGATTGTTGCATGGATCGTCGGCGCTGCCAGCGCCAATGGTAGAACCCACCATTGGCGCCTGATGCGCAGTACGGTTGCCGACCGCCGTCACCCCACAGTAGGCACTATTGATGATGTCAACGCCACCGAGGCAGATCGTGCGAGTAGGACACCTTTTTGCCAGTGCCCCTGAACGAAGAGCCTCGACGGCACGTGCATGACTGCATGTGCTCCGCCCCAGGCCTTGGTGTTTGGCAGCAGTCATCTCGTTCAACGCGCTATTAACGCCCAGCGATCCAACGGAGGACCAGGCGCCCGATCGCGTGGGCAGCCCGATACCCAGGTGAAAGTTACAATGCAAACGCGCACGCCATTGAACTCGTTGGCGTAGCGCAGCATGCTTGCCCCAGTAGTCGCCAGCCTTCGGCGATCGACGCCGAGTAGATGAACCCGTGCCAGCTCGGGCTGTCGTAGCGCACAAGCTCGGTACGACCCTGGTCGCCGCGGGATCGCCGATCTTGGCCCAGGTCAAGGTGTAGAAGCTGGCCCGGCCGCACCGCGGATGAAGAAGCTGCCGTTGAGCAGGATGAAGCTCGGGGTGGCAACACGCCGATGCCGCCCAGAGTCGATGGTCTGGACGACGCCAGCGCTCTCGTACCGGCCAACCGGTCAGACGCGACCGAGCGTCCTTGTGCTCGAACCACCACGCCGCGCGACGCGCCGTCGCCGAAGTAGGCGTCGACGTTGGACTGGTTGAAGGAGCCGCTAGTTGCCAGCCGAGCCGTGACCCGGTTGCCGATCTTGCCAGGTACTCAGTCCGAGCTGGCTGACCTTGGAGGTGCCGGCGGCCTCGATCTCGATCATGATCTCGAAGCCCATCGTCACGCTCGGGTTGACCACCTGGCGCTGCCGAGGAAGATGAACCGGCTCGATGGAGTTGGTGTTGTCGAGGCCGTAGTGGAACGCCTGGAGCTGAACCCATCATCCCACGTCCAGACTATGTGCGATGACCTGACCGGTGATAGTCAGCGACATCTTGCGGTTGCCCTTGCGCGCCGTGGTGGCCTCGAGTTCGGCAACCCGCTCTTCCAGATCTGCGCAGCAGTTTCCGCCAAGATCGGCCGCTCGGGCAGAGCCTACGCCTACAACCAGCCCGAGAGCGGCGGCGATGGCGAAGCGACTGCTCGCTTTCATCAGTGCCCCGTTCATATCCGTCTCCAGAGTTATTTTGCCTCGATGCAGGAAGCAGCACGCGCTAGCCCGGCGTCTGCCCTGTGTCCGGACCACGGCGCACGCACGCGCATGTGCGCAGGCGCCGAGAACCGGACGCGAAAACGCTTCAACGCTACGCTGATGACGCGGAACCGTCAGACGCGGTGGCTTCCGCGGAGCGCCGGGCTTGCGCCCCGCTGCTCGGCCTGTGCGCCACCGCTTTGCGGGTGGTATTGACGGGTCGGCGCTGGCGACCGAGGAACGCGCGCCCTGCTGCACGACCTGCCGGATAAGTAAAGCAGGCTTAGTCGAGTAAATCGTTAACTGCAAATCATCCCGCCCAAAATCCCGCGCGATTGACCCATGTTGTGGCCCGTGGCGCAACGAAACTCGAGCGGTGTCGCACTGGCAAAGGCGTGGAAAACCCGTGTTGTATGGGGCCTCGGGAGTCCTGGGATGGTCGCGGGAGAGGACTTGCAGCCAGCCGGCGTGGCGCAGGTGCGGGTGAGCGCCCAGCGACAAGGGCCGCAGCGATGACTGCTGCGACCCTCGAGTATTGTCGGCGAGCGCCAGTGTTAATACGTAACCGGAACGAAGTACAA
>ERZ1370068.9730-contig-8486_pt1 | contig 44570 bp, 67 predicted proteins | sample MGYA00561227_ERZ1370068 | MGnify/ENA primary metagenome ERZ1370068 (study PRJEB38410, sample SAMEA6850437) | metagenome | study: Metagenomic assessment of the ecological functions of the soil: analysis of the soil microbiota associated with the...
GATGTGCTTCGCAATTCAGATACATGTTGCCTGGACTCTTACTTACACGCAGCTCTGTATGCGCAGAAATGCGCGCAGCTTCAGCGCAGTCATTTGCTGCTGCGTGTACTCCGCCGGCGTGCCTCTCCATTTCCGAAACGCGTTGGCGATGCGATCGTGAGCATCGCCGCGATCCGCGTCGAGTTGCAGCGCGAGCTCGAATTGCGCAATCTGCTTTGGCAGGCTGGCCCGCTTCGGCGTACCAATCGCCCAGCGCCACATATGCGTCCGGATTTCCCGGCGCTGCTTCCAGGGATGCCGGAAGCCACTCATCGGCCGCACCGCTCTTGCCCGCGGCGAGATATTCGCCATAGCGCGCGCCGTAATAAGAACCAGACCGACCCCACGATGATGGAGTCGGGTTTGAGGGGAGTCTTCAGGCGATCGCCGATGGTGGCGTATCGAGCGCCGCCTGAAACGCCGCGTCGATGGCGGGTGAGTGGTCGTCGAAGTATTGGCCGGCGAGCGCCGGTGTGGGCCCTCGTCCAGACTGGGGGCAGCGCGCCGCGCGCTCTGATCCCGCACGGCAGCGTACGCCAGCGCATTCCGGTCGCCGGCGATGGCGAATTGCACTGCGCGGTTGCGCACGTCGGCGGACGCGTTGCCGCGCACCACCGCGCCAGCAACTCTGTCCGGGCTGACGCGCCGCCAGGAGCGCCAGGTAGCGGTCCAGCAATATGCCGGAGAGGACGTTGCGCGCCAGAGCCTGGCGCATCACGCGCATCTGACTTTCCATATCGCCGGCGGCGATGAAGGCCTGAGCGGCTTGGACCAGCGCGTTTGCCTCGGCAGGCTGCCCGTCGGTATGTTTCGCCGCGTATTCTTCCAACGCGCGACCCAACGGGTTGTACAGCCCACGGCGCGATTCGAGCGTTATCCACCGCCTCGTCCACACCTGAAAGTCTGGCGATCCATCGAGTCGCGGCGCCATCGCGATTCCAGGCCGGCCAGCCCGGCGGCCGTCGCCAGCGGCAGCAGGTGGCATCGCGAAACACCGGACCATACGCGCCGCCTCCGCGTCCAACGCCTGCTCCAGACGCAGTTTCTCTTCCGGGCGTGTACGTTTCGGCAACGATGCTACCCGCCATCCGCGCGGCCTGACCATCCGTTCCAGTGTTTCGAGCGCCAGGTGAGCTCAGCACCGCGTCGATGCGGCGTGCGCGCGCCATGATCCGCGCGTAGGTTGCCACATGCTCAGGCGCTTGAAGAGTTCTTCTCCCGGCGAGGCTCGCGCCCCGTTCGGCGCAACGTCACGGCATCGGGCAGGATATGCCAGGCTTCCAGTTGCCCGGCGATCTCAAAGTCAGCGTCAGCAGTCTCGGTCCGCGCGCCGATGATCGCAGTTTTCAGTGCGCTCGACGGCTTCCGAGTTTTGTCCCAACCGCGCGTGCAACTCGGCGACCTTGACGAGCCACCGCGGATTGCGATAGGCAAGCTCATAGAGCCGCCCATAGCTCTTCATGGCGTCGTCGAAGCGCATCAGGCGCTCTTCCAGACGCGCCTTGGCTTCCAGCACGTCCGCACGGTCCGGCCGCGCCTTGATGCCGCGTTCGTAGTCGGCGATGGCCGCCGGAAAGTCTTCGGTCACGGTTTCGATTCTGCCCAGCACGATGGGCCAGCGATAATCGAGCGGCGCTTCGCCGATGGTCTTGCGGTAGAAGGCCACCAGCGGCCCGGCCTGGGCATGCGCCACGGCGTAGGCCGCGGCCTCTTGGTGAGCCCTTCGTCTTCGGGGTAGCCGTTGACTACTTCGATGTACTGCGCCACGGCTCCGGCATAGTCTTTCAAACGGTCCAGTGCCGGAATCAGACTGCGCCGAATGACGGCGATCCGTTCGACGCGTTGCGCGGGCGTCAACGAGGACTGTTTCAACCGCTGGATGGTTGCCAGTTGGTAATCGCGGAACCCGCCATCGTCCTTGGCCCGAAGATACGTGTCCGCCACCGCGGTGAGGTATTCGGCGCGCAACGGATCGCTCGCGAGCAGCCCGGAGAGCAGCGTGCGGGCGCGGTCGAACTGGCCCGCGCCGGTGGCAATGCGCGCCGCCTCCAGCGTGAACTGAGACGCCGAAATCGGTTCTGGCGTGCGTTGCGGCTTCCAGCAGCAGAGTCGGTCGCCTGGCGCGTCCCGGCCGTTCCGCACATGAAAATCGACGGCGCCGCGGACGACTCCCAGAATCAGCGGATGGTCACGGTACAGGGCATCCACCACGCGTCCCGCCTCATCGATCTGCTTCTTCGATTCGAGCAAGCCGCACGTTGGCCAGGATGAGCCGCATCTTGTCCACCGGATCGCTGGTCAGCGGGGCCATGCGCTGATTGGCGCGGGCCTCGATGCGGTCGAAGCCAAGGCGCCGCGCGGTCTCCTGCAGGGCGGTCAACCCGGCTGGAGATTTCTCCGCTTCCACGCGCGCCGACAGCAGTGTCTCGATGATCCGGCCGCCGCTGCTGCGCTCCAACACCGAGATGCGCAGCGCCACAGCCTGATCCGAAGCGATCGATTGCTACGGCGGCCGCGGTCGCCCGTTCCACCAGGTCGCGGGTCTGCGGCCGGTTCAGAAGACGAAGCACGCGGTTGGCGGCCGCGCTTTGTCCATCGAGGGCGCCGGCTACGTACTCACGCACGGCGTTCGCGTAATCCCGCTTGCCTTCGTAGATCGCGCCGGCCTGCCAGGCGAAGCGGGCGGGGTCATCGAACTTCTTACGCGCGGCGCGCGATCCATCGCAGAGCATCGTTGTACCGGTAATAGTCCCAGTAGACGGTTGCGGCATCCAGATAAGCTTCCGGATTCCCGGGCTGGGCGGCCGGCATGCGTTCCCAATAGACGCGTGCACGGGTGAAGAGGTTCGCGATCGGCCAGGATGTCGCCCATCCTGGCGAGGATGCCCGCTTCGCGCGGATTGGCGCTCTGCTCGCGAGCCGACATGGATACGGCGATTTCGGTGTTGCGCGGATCGTACGCCGCCAGCGAACGGTAGAGTGCCGACGCCTTGCCGGTGAATTCGCGCCGGCCCGGATATGCAACGGCCAACGCACGCGCGGCGGGCGCCGCCGCCTCAAAATGCGAGAGCCAGGCTTCCGGCCTCGGCCGCGAACTGGACCGCAGCCGGGTTGGCGGCCAGCGCCTGGTCGAACTGTCCGTTCACGACAGCGTGGATTGGCAGTGCGGATCGCGGCCAGTTCGGGATAAAGCTGCCCCTGCTGCGAGAGTTGCTCGAAGAGCATCCTGCGAAGCTGATCGTCGTAGAACCAATACTCGCGGAGCAGGCGCTGTCTGGCTGCGTTGTCGCGAGTCTCCGGCCGCGCGTACGCGTTCAGCAGGTTGTGCACGAAGACCAGGTCTTCCGGAAAGCGCGCGTGCGCGTACAGAGTTCAACTGCCGGTAGAACACGGCATCCGGGTGGGAAGAGACGATCTCGCCGAAGTAGCGTTCGAGCTCGCTGCCGGTGAATACTGCGATCGCGTCGCGGCTGATTTTCTCGAGGGCAGCGCCCTCCGCTGCCTGCGCAGATACCACCGGGCGAGTTTGTGATACAGCGAGCGATCGGCAAACTTCGCGATCGCCTGGGTATGAGGTGCTTTCCACTTCGCGCGCCATGCCGTTCTGTTCGACGAACGCCGCGAGACGCTCGTAGAGGCCCTGATCGTTCGGGTTGCGATCGATCTCCGTGCGGTACGCGCGGAGCGCATCTTGCGGGCGGTTCAGCGCCGCCAGACGCGAGAGTATTTGTCCAGCACCTGAACGTATGGGACAGAGCGCGCGCCGGTTGGCTGCGCGTGCGCTGGCGTTCCGAAGGTGTGGCTCGATTGGCAATTCCGCCGCCTGGCCGACGCGGACCATACCGGCTCAATTGCGCAGCGGGTCTGTGTGTCATCGGCGATTGGCTGCGTGCCGACGGGCACGCCGCTGGCCTTGGCTGCCAGTTCGCGCAGCAACTGATCGTATAGCGCAAACTCCTCGGCGGCTCGCTCGCCGCGCGCCAGCGCATCGGCAACCTGCATTGCCACGGGCACGCGCGCGGTTCCCGAGGAAACGCCGCCGGGTACTCGCGGCCTGCGCGAATCACAGTCTGGTCAGTCGCCGTATGCGCCATAGGCGGAAACCAACTGGGCGTGGAGGGGCGCGCGGTAACGCGGAGCGCGGGAATCGCTGATCCAAGCAGGGTGACCAGGCGGCTCGCGGCGGCGCGGTGGAAGTAGGCGGTGGATTTTTCGTTCTGGTTCCGATACTCGCCGCTCGGCGCCGTCCAGTTCAGCAGCAGCGAGAGGATCCCATTCAGGAAGCCGGGCGATGAATCGACAGTGGCGATGTCTTTGGTAGAACGACAGGTCGCCGGACCCGAACTGGATGGGCTGTTCCGGCGCGGTGAGCAGACAGGTTGGCCAGACCGTACTAAGGCGCGCTCCGTATGCGGCCCATTGGCGGGCGGAACGCTATGAGAGCGCGTAGTAGAGGCGCGCGGCTTCATTCACATCGGGCAGCCACTCGAACAGTTGGGCCAGGGTCTACCAACTCTTCGGGCGTCCAGGGCTGGCGGCCCCGGATTCCTTGGCGATGCGATACTCCGAGCAGCGCGCGGCGCGCCGCGGGGACGTTGTTCTGCGCGCGAAAATAGTGGAACAGGCGCGCGGTGGCATCCAGGTCTGTGTGGTTCGCCGCCGGGACGCGTGCGGGCTTTGCCGGTGAACTGGCGAAGCTGCCCCTGCTCTTCGAAGCGCTTGGAAATAGGCGGCACGCATCACGTCCGGCCAGAGCGGCTGAAAGGCGGCATCGTAGATCGCGAGTGCGGCGTCCGAGAGCCGCGGTGCGATCTCTAACGCGGCGCGCATCCTGCACGGGTTCGTAGTCGTCGTGGAAGTTGCGGCCGTAGGCGGCGATCTCGCTCTCGCGCGGCGGCAAATTGGCCGGCTGGCGCCGAGGTGCTCGATCAGCTTGCGCCATGCGGCCGGGCTCTTTGGGATAGCGTGCGACCCACGCGCGGAAGACGGGATCGGCCAGCGGCGTCTGCGAGCGCTTCGTGCTCCACGAGTGCGGCCATGCGCTCGAAGGCGCGCCAACCGCGCTGCGCGTGGGGCCGGCTGCAAGGGATCGTCCTGGCTGCGGCGGCTGCGCTCAGCGCCGCCAACTCGTCGCGCGCACCGATGCCGGCGGTGGTAGAAATCGGCCAGTTCGGTGTGCGCGGTGTAGGGGTCAGGGTGCGTTTTGCGCGTAGCTCTTCAATCAGCTTCGGCGGCCGGGAAATCGAGCGCCATTTCGTCTTGCTGCGCGCGGAGGCGGTAGAGCACGGCGTCGCGCGGGCGCAGCGGCGATCGAGGTTGGTCAGCGCGGGACGGGTTTCGGCGGGCGGGCGCAGTGCGGGCACGGCGCGCCACCGGGCATCGGACACGCTGCGGAAGAGGGCGGTCGATCGCGGGCCCGGCGCAGGCGGGTACTGACCAGCGGGGATAGATTCGCCGCGAATCAGGAAAGCGCAAGGAAGATCATGAGAGACGGCGGCCGTGGATGGCGCTGCCCGGAGCTGGAGGGCGGATCGACAATCCGCCGCAGGCACAACCTGCCCCACGCGCTTACCAGATTTCAAGGGACACCTCCCCGGTGCCGATATTGTGTGCCACGTCCTCGGCGGTCACGCGCACGATGTACCTGCCCGGCGGAAGAAAGGCCGGCACTACGAGTTCGCCGCAGTGTTCGCCTTGGCCGCGCCGTTCCAGCGCAGCGGCACCGGCAGCGCTCCGTAGAAGCCGCGCCGTGATGGTGCGCGGGTTGCCCGTCAGCCTGCGCGGAAATGCGAAGGGTTTCGCCGGCGTGCACGCGCGGCTTTTCCAGGCAGGCGCGCAGCACGGAGCGTGTGGCTGGCGATCACGAAACTCTTGGACTCTCGCGGTATACGTGGCCGTCGCGATCGCGCAGAATCAGCCGCACCTGGTATTCTCCGTCGGACATCTCGACCGGCGCGAGGAAGCGCGTCTGCCGGGTGTCTTCCTGCTTCAGGTAGCGCAGCGGCTGGTCAGCCGGAAGGAAACAGCGCGATCACCGACACGATGGATTCGTCGGCTTTCAGGCGCAGCACCGGATCGCCCGGCCGGATGCACGCGCGGCCGCAACAATGCGCGCGGCACCGCCAGGAAGCTGGTGTACGGTAGTCACGAACTTGTACTTCTTGGAAAGCCGGATGATCTCGTCGATGGCGGCGCGGTCCTCGCCTTCGCGCGCGATCTTGTCCAGTAAGGCGTCCACGCGCGCCCAGGCCCACGTGCGCGGCAGTTCAGGATGCGCGGTGCCGGAAGGAGGCAACGCTGTCCGCCGTGCCAGAAAGCCGCGAGGGCTGGCGGTCGCGCGTGCCTTGAGACGGTGAAGGACGCTTGCGCGACGGGACCGTTTGTACTGTCCGGCCCAGGTGGCCATCGACCCGGCGAAGCGTCGTGTCTTCGAGCGGATAGACCAGGTCCGCAACGCCCGCCGGCGTCACCACTAGCGATAGGTTCTTCACCGGTTCGGCGCCGATCTTGATTCAGGAAGGCATTCAGCGAACTCAGAGCGGCTCCGTCGAGCGGACCCAATCGAAATACCCGTTGTTGGCGGCCAGCATGCGAAAGCAGCGGCAGGTTGGCATCGTCGCCAGACGCCGGAATACCAGCGTAGCGTGCGCGGCCGCTGCGCGTCGTGGTGCGCTTGCGCCATTCCGCCGGCGTACCATGCCGCCAGTTTTCCGTTATGGACCAGTGCCCTCGGTGGCTCCGCCATCGCTGATCAACAGGAAATACGTCTCGTTTGCCGTAGATCTGCTGGAGCGCCGCGGTCAAGCGCGCGCTGCAAGCCGGTGCCTCCGCGGATCCGGCTGATTGCGGACGAATGCCAGCGCCTGCTCTCGATGTTCTCGGGCGTCGCCGGCGCCGCGGCTGCGGTGCGAACTGCGTTCGATTCCGAGTTGAACAACATCAGGTTGAACGAATCGACGGCCCGCAAGCGGCGCAGCACCGCTTCGCAAGCCGCGAAGCTACGCTCCAGCTTGTCCCACTGCATGGAAAGCGAGTTGTCGAACAAGAGGATGAGTGTTCGCGGAGCGGCCGGCCGCTGCGCGTCGATCAGCGCCCGCTCCCGGAATCTTCAGCAGCGCCTGCGCCTGAAGAATCCCGGGCCCAGAGGCCGTCTCGCGCTGGGTGATCACGTTGCAGGGTGTCGAGCTTGTTGCGAGTCCAGCGCGTAGCGTAACGGTGAAATCCTCTTTCAGCCGGGGACGGTTGTAGGCGTGGAAATCGGCCTTCACCAGATTCGGTGTCTGTTCGCGAATCTGCAGGGTACTGTTTGAAGCGCCTCAAAATCCTGGATCGGCGTGGGTGGACCTCAATTCGAACTGGATCGAGAGGAATCCAGCAGTCTGCATTCCGTACACATCCGGCTTGAGCGGCACGACGACATTCGCTCTTGTACCGCTCGACCGGCAGCGGGATGCTGGTACTCCATCTCGACGCTGCTTGGTGCCGAAGCCGGGCACCGGCACGATGCGCGCGGTGAACTGCTGGCTGCGGCGCGGCTTCCTCGGCGCCGCGCTCCCATTTGGAGCAGGCCCGGATCGATCGCCCGTGCTTTCGCCTGCTCGTAGATTTCTCCCGCGCGGCGCCGCTCCCAGAATCACGCCGGGGATCCGGGTGACGTCGTCCCGAGACGGCGAAGTCGGAGATGGTGGCCTTGCCCTGGCAGCGCGAAATCGTAGACGCCCTCCTCAATCGTTGGCGCTGTGGTTTCCGAAACCTGCACGCACTCGCACGCGCGCCACGCCGTTATCGATGCGAATTTCCAGCACCATTTCGTTCGAGCGAGAACACCGCGGCGTCAGGCTGCTGCCGGCCTCCAGGAATCAGCACCGCCCGTGTCGGCGAGCGCGTAGGAGGCGCAGAGCAGCGACACCATCAAGAGGCGGGTCATCGGAGGTGCTCCTTCCGCAATTCGCACGAGGCCGTTGTGCGGTTCGCGGCGTAGAGATACAGCCGCCGCCCGCGGCCAGCGCGTGACGTTCTTCGAGGGCGATCCCACGTTGGTGTTGCTCCAGCGCCCGGTCGCGACGGTCGAACACGAACAGCTCCGCGGTCGAGGCTGCCGGCGTGGACGTGGCCACCGCTCACCGCCATGGCGTTCGGGTTCACCACGAAGCCGTTCGCTTGAGGTCGGCGAAGGAATGCCACTCGCCGTGCGGATCGAGCCGCAGCACTCCGGCTCCGTAGGTTCCGGCGAACCATTCGTCGCCGACGCGAACCAGGGACGTGATCCAGTTGTGTTTCAGGTGGCGAGTTGGCGGTCGTATAGTTGGCGCGCACCGTATCGTCGTCCAGCACACGATACGCCGCCGAGGCGTTCCCGCCACGATCTGGCTGCCCGCGCCGCCACGGTGTACACGTGATTGTTCACGGGCCGTGGAAGCACGTAGAGGCTGCGAACGCCAGCGCGGTCCACATGTGCAGGAGGCCCGCCGGAGTGGCGGCCACCATCCACCGTCGCGAGAGGCGACATCGGTCGACATGATCCGAAAGCAGGCCGTCTTTGCGTGACCCATGATCTGCCGCGGCGTGCCTGCGGAATCGAATAGAACCAGCCCGTTCGCGGTGGCGCACCGCGTGCGCCGTCGACGCCATCGGCCACGATTCGATTGATGCAGAAGAAGCGCGTCGTCTTCGTGATGGACTGCGCGCTCCAGATTCGCGTCCACTATGTCGAGACCGCGCGATCGAAGTAGCCGATCCACAGGCGGCCGCCGCTGAGCGCTAACGATGCGACGTTGACGGTCGGCAAGCAGGGCAGGGCCCGCGGCAGGAGGGCTGGCCGCCACTGCCTTTGCGGCGGATCGGTAGCGGTAAATGGCAGTTTCGCCGATCGCGTACGGTTCACCCTCGAGGTTGACCAGTCGCACTACGGAAAACGCCGGCGCGCCGCCATCGGCGGAGAGCGCGCGGCGACGGCCGCGACTGCAGGGGTACGTCGATGATGCCCTCGTCCTGTGTGCCTACGTAGAGCGTCGCGCCGCGACGTGCGACTCGCGCGGGCGAAGAATCCATCGGCCGAGAGTCCGCTGCCGGCCGGCCATCGCGGAACTCCACCACTCCGAGCGGCGTTCCGGCATAGGCGACACCTTCCGCGGACTGCGAGCGACAGGACCTGCGGATCCGGCAAGGCGCCGGGCAATTCGTCCAACTGCCCTCCATGCGCAGTGGAAGACACCAAGTCGGCCAGCGTTCCAATCCAGAGATCGCCGTCGTTGCCTGCCAGCGCGGTGATATGCGTGGTTTTGAGGCGGGCGTGGAAGGGCGCGAGGCGGCGGCCATCGTAGACCATCACTCCGTGAGATTCGGTGCCGCAGCAGGACGCGGCCTCGAGCCGAGCACCAGCACCGCCGTCACGTTACGCAGATCGAGCGCAGCCGGCAGGATCTGGCGAAACGCGCGTGCCATTGAACGCGAGCAGCCCTTCGCCGCGCGTCGCGATGAACAGCTCCGGCTCCGGCGGAACCGGCGGCCACGCCGGTGGACATAGCGCCCAGTTCGGCGGAGAGGCAATTCCAAACCTACGCGGTACGAACGCTCGAGCACGCCGGTCCGGGTGTAGAAAAAGGCCGGCGCGCGCGCTGACGGCAACCATATCCTTATAAGCGGCGAGATCGCGGAAACCTGGGAGTCGCTGGCAATCGGCTCGACGGCCGAGGGCACGACGCGGTCAAGAGGGGCGACGCGGAAGGAGATTTGCGATCGGGAGAGGACCTCGATGGCGGCCTCTTCTTTGGCGTGCGACGCTCGCCAGAATACCAACGCGATGGCTAACAGGGGGAGGTTCAGAACGATGGCCCGGATCCCGCGCCACCTGCGAATTTCCGCCACGGCACTCGAAGCATATTGATGTCAACAGGGTGAGTCAGTAGCGTTGAATTACTCAAGGCGCTGCCGAGTTGCTGAGTCTCCTCGATGCAGGTGGCACTCGACGTACCACTCTCGTAGAGCGGGCCTTTTGCGGCGCGTTCGTGAATGCTGAGTCGATGTCAGGGCGTCCACTGACGCTAGATAATTGTGGACAACGCTCCCAGAGGCGAGAAGAGTTTAGTTGGCAGGCGAAAGCGCCTGCCCCACCCGATGGAAGACCAGGGGAGCGGACCGGAAAATAGGTCTGGACCACGGTGTGCGAGCAGGTCCGCGAGTTCCGGACAGCTTGCGGGGTAGCCATGCTGCCGGCGGAATACGTTGCGGGCATCCCGTTTGCTTACCGGCTCTGGACGTGGCGCCGTAGGGATCACGCTCGAAGAGCAGAGCGCGCGCATTCTCGAAGGGCAGATTCTCCTGCAGAGACGGAGGGTCGTTGACACCTTCGTAGCGGAAGCGTGTTTCGAGAATGCTGCAGGGCGCGGCGGTGGAGATCGAAGCGCGGTGCCTTTGAATTTCCAGCCGACCGCAACGATGTCATCCGGGGTAGACGGCAGTGACTCGCGGAAGCGGCAGATCCCGTAAAGGAAGATTCTGGAACGAGATCGAGCGAGAATTCCTCCGTGGTGGCGCGTCCGCGGACTAACGGGCTTCCGAACCAGGCGTGGTGCTCGGCAGCCAGCCAACAGCCCTGGCCTTCGCTGCGCGGGCCGGCTGCGGCATCGGTCTGGCCTCCGGGCGGAAGCACGAGCAGGCTGTCGGTTTGTTGAGCGGCGATGGTTACGACGCTTGACGTGATCCAGATAGAGGGCACCCTCGCCCGGATTGGAAGGGCTTGAGATACCAGCCCTCGTCGCGATCCAACAGGTCAAAGCGGTATGGATATTGCATAGTGCCGGCCACCAGCACCAATGTCTTCACTGGGGCGCAAAGCAGAAGTTATACGCCCGGATCTGCTGGGGTGCGAACGGCGTAAAATCAGGCTCATAGGATGACCACTTACGACATTGCAATCATCAGCGCCGGCGCGTTTGGGTCGTGGACCGCATCGGTGGCTGCGCCAGGCCGGCAGGTCGCGTCTGTTGCTGCTGGATGCATGGGGCCGGGCCATTCCCGATCGAGTTCAGGGCGGCGAGAGCCGGATCATTCGGATGGGCTACGGCGCTAGCGATGATGTTACACACCGCATGGCGATGCGGTCGCTGGCGCAGTGGCAAGAGTTGTGCCGGAGCTACCGGGCCAGACATTATTTCACCGTACGGGCGTATCTCATGGATCGCACGCGCCAGCGACCCGTACCAGCGTGAGCGTCGCGCGTCACATTGGAAGATGCCGGCGTGGGAGTAGAGATTCTTTCGGCCGAGGAACTTGCCAAACGCTATCCCCAGATGGTGCTGAGCCGACCCGCGCACGTTCCGGAATTCTCAGGAACCGGAGAGCGGGGCGCTGATGGCACGCCGCGCGATCGCAGCGCTGGTGGAAGATCTGATCGCCGGGGCGTTGAGTATGTCAGCGCAGAAGTACAGCCTCCATCGGGCCGGGGGCGCTGGATTCGGTGCGGACGGCGAGTGGCGAGCGGATTCGCGCCGGCACATTCGCTGTATTCGCGTGCGGCAGCGTGGCTGCCTGCAAATTGTTCCCAGACTTGCTTCGGCAGGCGGATTTACCCGACGCGGCAGGAGGTGTTGTTCTTCGCTCCCCCGGCGGGTCGATCGGCGTTCTCCTTCTGCCTTAGCCTGCCAGGTTTGGGTCGACTTTACCGATCCGCGCGGTCCGTGTGCGGTTCCCGGACCTGGAAGGCCGCGGTTTCAAACTCGCGTTCGATCGCCACGGCGTTCCATTCGATCCGCGATTCAGGCGATCGCACACCGGGCACCCAGAAGCGTAGTCTGAGGCGCATTCGTTCCTCGCCGGAGCGGTTCCCCGCCGCTGCGGGATGCGGCGCCTATCTGAATTCCGCGTCTGCCAGTACGAGAACACTTCAGAATGGAGATTTTCTGATCGACCGGCATCCGGAGCTGGAGAATGTCTGGCTGGTAGGGCGGCGGATCGGGCCACGGATTCAAACACGGTCCAGCGGTCGGCGAGTATGTCGGCGCACTGCATCTTCCTGCACGGCGCAGAGGCCGAGCCGCGGTTTTCCCTTAGGCAAGCAAGGCAGAGACGCAGAAGCGAACGGTGATTAGGCTCTTTCGAGGCGGTTCGGACGCCGGAGTAGCCTAGAGCGCGCGGATATCTGGGCGCATTCCTCGCCAGAGCCCTGGCAATCACACGCGTCATACGGTGCGTCAACATGCTGCTGCTTCCCGATACGCTGATGGAACCGATGGGCTGTCCCTGCTTGTCAAAGATGGAGCGCCGACACAAGAGACCTTTTTCTCGAACAGTTCGTTATCAGGGCGTAGCCGATATCGCGGACCTTATTCAGATCAGCGAAGAGGCGTTCCGGCTTCGCGCGGGCGACAGCGCCTTGGGCACGCCGTTGTTTTGCAGCAGCAGTTGAGCTTTCGTCGCGGCATGAAGGCCAGGATGCTGAGTCCGGCAGCGCCGAGTTCGCGAGCGAGAAAGGTTCCCGGGATAGGCTGCATGCGGACCGATCACAGACCTTCCAGCATGTCCCTGTACGCCAGCTTGCCGTCCTCAAGGTGAGCGAGATTTACGGTTTTTGTTCGAATTCCGATAGCAGGCGCATCATGCCGGGCGCGGGCGAGTCGCGTGAGAATGACCGCTGGTTGGACTGTCCGAGGTCTTTCAGGCGCTGTGCCAGTCGATAGGTTTCGGACGCACCATCAAAGTTGATATAGCCAGAGACTCCAGGGTTCGAGGATCGCGGAAGACGTGACTGTCGGGAGCTTCACGGCAGCGCAACGGCGTTCTCGCTGAGGCGCACACCATTGCCATCAAGCTGGTCTGGCCGAGGGCGAGAACGCCTTTGCGATTACCTTGATCATACGGTGTTCACTAGTTTTCTGGCATGGCGCAGCGATTCCGGTGCGGGCTTGCTTCCACATTGTAGAATTTCATATTCCGAAGTCGCCGAGCTGAGTTCGGCCCCTATGATATCGTCTGGACGATCGATAACGCGGAGGCAATACGATGAAGAACCGTGGACTCAAGCGAAGAGACTTTCTGCGAGTAACCGCTTGCGCGACAATGGCCGGCTCTGTAGTTGAATGCCGCGGAGCCGAAATATCCGCTGGGCGCTGGGATTGGTGACCTGGCGGGGCAAGGCCGAATGGCCGGACATCTGGCGGACGTGGATGCTGGCAGGAGATTCATGAGTCGAACCGTTCACCGCGAAGTTTCTGAACTGACGAAGCGATGGCCCAGCTCGGAGAGGATTGCTGCCCAAATACAACCGGATCATATGTCGTCGATCTATTGGGCGGCCGTTTCGCATACGGCTTCGGAACACGAGCGGCTGTTGCAGCAGTCAAGCGCAGATTCTGGGTTACCTGAAGCGGTTTGGCGCCGAGCGGCTGACCTTCGGACCGCCGCGGCCCGACGTGGAGGACGAGAAGCCGGTATTGCCAACACTGCCAAGATCTGCCGGAGAACGCGATCGGCCGGATGGCACTTGACGACTATAAGATCAGGACCGACATTCCATCCACATGTGGGGAGCTTGATTGAGAATCCCAGACAGATCGACATGCTGATGGACCAGGACGGATCCCCGAGATACTTCAGCCTGGCACGGACACGGCGGGTCACTGGATGGGCAGCGGCGATCCGGTGCCATTCTTTGGAAGTACAAGCACCGAATCATTTACATGCCTGCAAAGATATTCGCGCCTATCATCGGGGACTGCCAGGGTTACATGGACAATGTTATCGAGTTAGGCCGGGGTGTCATCGATTTCCCGGCGTTGCACGGATTCTGAAGCGTGAAGTATAAGGGCTGGATTACGATCGATCTCTGGACGAATGCGCGCATCTCTCCTCGCGAGGCGCCAAGGTGCAGAAGAGTACATCGACCAGGTGCTTGCGCAATCTACTCTAACCTGGCAGGCCTCAGAAATAGAACTTAGTCATGACCATGATGGCCGCCTGGGCAAGTCCGGATTACTGAGTGGTGATTCCTCGCTAACCGAAGGTCAGGAAAAGGGCTGGCTCGCCAGGTCTCAGCCCCCTCGCGCCTTGCCGGCGTTCATGCGGTTCAAGCAGGTTCTGCGCCTCAAATCGAGGCTGCAGGCGTCGCGTTTCTTTTGCCCAGGGGTGACGTTCTTCATGAGGCCAGATCCACTGGCTGAATCCCGGGCCGCGCCAGTTGGGATAGGTGCTGGGGATCGTTTCCGATTTCCCAACTCCCTGCGTGAGCCGGAAGGCCTTCGGGTTGACATATGGTGAAGTTCGCTTTGGCAGCCGATGAGCGCATGGCGTGGCCGTCCGTGGTCAAATCCGCGTCCTGGCCGAGGGACGATCACCGGCCGGTTGTTGCGCCCCCTGCCCGATGTTGTACCACTGGCTGCCCAGCCCTCCCACGCGCGCCGCTGGCGTGTAGACCGAAATCGTGCTGCCCGGAGCGGAGCAGGGTGGTGCCGGCCAGTTAAAGCCAACCGCCGACGACCTTGTCCAACAGCGCCGGAGCGTTCCCGAGTAACCCTTTTGCCGCGGCCTACGGGAAGGTCGATGCTGTAGCTGACCTGGAACTTATGATGGCACGTCGGAGTGGGCCGAGCCCGTAGATCGTCTCCCTATGCCGAGGCCGGCACAGGGCTGAGCCTGCTCACCCTGTCCCTGCGGCTGACCGTGTTATCTGCGTGCCTCCGGTGTCCTGAAGTATCTTGCTGATGGCGTAATTTGCCAGGAACGTGAAGCCATTGGACAACCGGTGCTCCACCTGGAAACAGACGGCATGATAGTTCGAGACTCCCCAAACGGGCTTTGCAGCCTGCTGTTGCCATATGCGCCGCCGACGGTCCAGATCTCAAGCCACAGGGGATTGAGCTGGAAAAGGCGGCCCAATGGAATCGTGGGGCCGCCCATGCCCACGTACCGGCCGGGATTTGTCCGACGAACGGGTTGCTCACCTGGGTATTGAGTTTGTCGCCGAGCGGCCCGAGGACGTTGTAAAGCGTTGGGTAGAATGTGCTCTCCAAAGCCCAGTAGATAGAACGGGTGGCAGTCCGCGACCGAATTCGGCGTTGTAATTGGCTTCGATGACCCAGGTGTTGGCGCCCGAGCCCAACTCACGCTGAACGCCGAAGACCGTGTAAAGCTCGTACCCGGGCGTCATCACGTACGAGGGCGCCACCAACCACGTTCCCATGGCGGCGACGTTGAGGGCGGTAATGTGTTGTGGACTGAAGGGGACGTAACCTGCTCCATTCGGCATGGGATTCGAGAAACTCAGAGGATAGGTGAGCCCGTTGTTGCTGGTGCCGTTGAAGCGCGCGGCATCGCCGAAGCCGATGTTGCGGTCGGCGGAGTTCACATACTGGCTGCCCGTTACGGTCATCCAATTGATCCCGGTAGGAGCCGCGCAGCACGGTGCGCGGAAGGAACCTGATAGGCTACGCCGAACCGCGGCGAAAGGTGATCCGTGGTCGGGTTTTCCGTGGAGTACCTGCCAGGGTACTCGTTGGTGCCCATCAAGGCCAGGCGGCCGCGAATGCCGTTAGAGATCCAGGCCGGAGCTGGCGTGGTCGCCGGATTCACGCCGGCTTTGCTGCAGGACGCCGTTCCAGCTCCATCCGGCCGCCGGCGTCCATCCGTGCTACCGATGCGTTCTGGCGTCCCAATAGAACTGGCGTGGTCGGGTGGCGTTCGGCGCGAGGAGGCTCGAAGTCCCACCGGACGCCAGGTAGTTCAGAGCAAGTTCTGGACGTTACTTTGCAGGAGTCTTGAAGGTAGATTCCACACGGTATGGCTGCAGGGATGCGGGGCCGGCTAACTGGATGCCCGACCCGGTGGTGGTCACGCCAAGCAGCCACGACGCAAAGCCCATGCCGGTCAGGAATCGGGATTGCTGTTGGTTCTGGAGCGACACTGCGGGCAGCGTTGCCTCGGTGAAGCTGCCCATCGCCGGCGCCAAAGGCGCTGTGCGGGTTGGAGTAGTAGCGGCGGTGGTCACACCCAACGGGCCTTGAGTGCAAAGCTTTCCCCAGAGCTTCTGCACGGAGAGCGTGGTGGTGAGGTTCTGTCTCGAAGTTGTTGACTGTGCCCACCGCCGAGTGGTAGCAACGGTGTCGTTGGTCGAAAGGCTTGGTGATCATCGGCCCTTGGTGGTGCCAATCAAGACTGGTGATCAGAGTTCTGCACGGGCCGCAGCCAGTGGAGTCTGCTGTCCACCTGCGCGCCGCTCCAGGATGCGGTACGCACGAGGCCGGCGCGGAAGTCGAGCATCGGGGTGGGTGAAACCGTCCAGGTATGGTTGAACGACGTGGTGTAGGCGGTTGCGTACGACACGGTATGCGTCTGGAGGGCGCGACAGCCAGTTTGGCGTGGTGGATTGTTGTCGTCGCGTGAGTGTGAAGTGGCTGAGTTGTGTGGAACTCAGTTTTGGTCGAGCCTGCCGGTCAACGGTCGTCACTGGAGGGATTGGTCGATGTTCCCAGGAAGTTGGATTGATGACTCGACCCTGGCAACGGCGCGTGGTTCGGCAACGGGTAGTAATCAGATAGACCTTGGATAGAGGATCGAAACGGTTCTGCGGAACAATATTGCCGGGGAACGGCTGCCGCAGCGTATCGCCGTTGGCCGCAGCCTGGCCCGGTGAGCGGGTCATAGAGTCTGCACGGGCACCGCGTTATCGATCAGGCTCATGCCGTGAAGTCTCCCTGGCGTTCGAGCGCAGTAGGAACTCCGGCCAGCGTGGCGCGCTGTTGCCGGCGTTGTGCCTGGTGCCTTCGTAATTGAAGAAGAAGAACGTCTTGTTGTGGCCGTCGTAGAGCTTCGGGACCACGACCGGGCCTCCAGACGTTCCGCCGAAGACGTTGTCGTGGAATACGCCGATGGGCACGCGCCGTATCGATTGGAGTTCCAGTCGTTGCGCGTTCAGTACGTTGTTACGGAAGTATTCGTAGCCGGAACCATGGAACTGGTTGGTGCCCGAGCGGGTAACCAGCACTACGGCGCCTCCCGACAGACGGCCGTATTCCGCGGAAAGACCGTTGGTCACGACGTTAAATTCGCCGACGGCTTCCATCGAGGGACCGAAGTGGGCAGCGTTGTGCTGGTAGCCGGTGGTGACCGGAATGCCGTCGATGAAGTACTCGGCCTGAGCGCTGCGGCCTCGCTGATTCGGAAATCGGTGTTGTGGCCCTCTTGCGAAGAAGTGCCATTGACGTTGGCGGTGAGGGTTGCGAAGGCGAGCGCGTTCCGGTCGTAGGCAGGCAGCTGCTGAATCCGCCGGTTGTCGATGACCATGCCCGGATTGCGCATCATCGGTGCGCAGGAGCGGGGCCTCGGCGGTGACCTCTACGTGTTCGGCAGCTCCGCCGACCTCCATGTCCAGATCGATGGCGACGCGGTCGCCAACGCGGAGAATCAGGCCTACGCGTTCCAGGTTCTTGAAACCCGGGGACTGGCCTCTCAACTTGTAAGGCCCGGGGATGAGATTGGAAAAGGTGTAATAGCCCCTCGCTGTTGCTCACGGCGCTGACCACGACATTGGTGTTGAGGTTTTCGGCCGAAATCACGGCCCCTGGCACGACCGCGCCCGAAGCATCACTGACTCTGCCGCTGAGGGTGGCATATCCGCTTTGCGCGGAAAGCATCGGAAGAAAAACAGACCAACCCGAGGAGGGCCTGTCGAACTCTTCGCAACATGGCTTGGTTCCCTATCCTCTCCAGATCCGCCCTGGCGCAAGATCTGAGATAGGGTAAACCCGTCCGATTACCCTGTCAAGGTAAAACGTAATAACACATTCCACATTCTGGAATGAAGTTTACGCTCGCAGAGCTGACGGCTCATGGTTGCGGCAACGCGAAGGCGAACAGAACCGAGCCGAAGAGACGGCCACGTACTGCGTTCCATCGACGGCAAAGGACATCGGTGAACTCTTGATGCGCTCGCCGGTCTGGTAATGCCACAGGAGTTTACCGGTGGCCGCTTCGAGCGCGATCAGGTTTCCATCGGCGACGGCGGCAAAGACCAAACCGCCGGCCGTTGCCAGCACGCCGGCTGGCGGAGGAACCTTCCTGGATGGGGAAGTTCCAGCGGGCATCGCCGGAGACCGGATCGAGGGCGCGAACAGCGCCATGCGATCCGACGACTTCGTCGAGCCTTTGGCCGGTTCCGGTATAGCCGGCGCCGGGGACCGGCTTCGCGGTCCGGCTGCTGTAGACCGGCGCAGGCTTCGCGCACCGACACAAAGAACAGGTCAGTCTTCGGGATCAAAGGAAGGCGCCGCGAAGTTGGTTGCGCCTTGCGCGTCCGGGCAGATGTAGGCGCCGTCCGGCGTCGGGTCGGTACCGGGCTTTACGATCGGGTGGCCCTGGTCGTCCAGGCCGGTCGCCCAAGTCTGATGTGCAGAAGGCCTTGCCATGGAGGAACTGGCCCGTCTCGCGATCGAGCACATAGTAGAAGGCATTGCGATTCGCCTGGATCAGCAGCTTCCTCACGCTGCCGCGGAACGGCAGATCGACGAGCATTGGAGTTTCGTTGGCGTCCCAATCGTGCGTGTCGTGCGGGGTGAATTGGAAATACCATTTCCGCTTTCCCGTTTTCGGATCGAGCGCAAGCACGCTGCACGTATACAGGTTGGCGCCGGCGCGGACGGAGCCGTCGTAGTCCGGCGACGGATTGCCGGTGGTCCAGAACAGCGTGTCGGTCTCGGCATCGTAGGTTCCGGTCAGTCCAGGTGGGCCCGCCGCCTGTATCGGCCGCTTTGTCGTTCGGCCAGGTGGAACGCGCGGGATCGTCCCGTTTGCGCGATCGTTCGATGCCGCCAGAGTAGTTTGCCGGTGGCGGCGTCGTAGTGCATCGACAAAGCCGGTGCAGGGCGCACTCGCCGGCGGTGATCCCGATGATGATCTTTCCGTCGATGGCCAGCGGCGCGTGCGGTGATGGAGAATCCCTTCTGGTAATCCTCGACGGCGATATCCCAGATGACGGCGCCGGTCTTGGCGTCGAGTGAAACCAAGTGTGAATCCAAGCGTCCCCATGAACAAACGGTCGCCGAGGATCGCGAGTCCGCGGTTCGCCATCACGGTGCAATGGGCCGCGACATTGGGCAGCGTGCGGGTGTATCGCCAGATGGGCCGGCCGGTGCGGGCATCGAGCGCCGCCGCATTGTTCTGCGGACCCGTGACAAACATGAGGCCATCCACCACGAGCGGCACGGATTCCACCGCCCCGGCGCCGAATTGAAACGACCACCTGCGGGGCGAGACTACGCACGTTCGACGGCGTGATGGAGTCAAGGCGGCTGTAATGCGTGCCCCGGTAATCTCCCCAATACGTCAGCCAGTTTTGCGGCTCGGACGAGGCGTTGCTTCAGCCGCGGAAGGACGCGTTCAGATCGGCGCTGGGCTTCCAATCGGCCGGCGGGCTTGCCGGCGGGCGGGATCTTTCCGAGAAATGCGAGTACGTTTTCGAGATCGGCGGCGGTCAGGTGGGGCGCGGGCATCAACGACTTACTCGCGATCGGACGATCTCGCTTGAGATCGCTCTTCAGGAGCATGTGAAGCTGCTCTTTTTCATCCATGATCTGGATGGAGAAAGTATCTTCGTTCTTAGTTCACGCCGCGGAGCAACTGGCCATTGGACAGGCGGACTTCGACGCTTTCATAGTTCCGCCGCTGCGACTCATCGGGGTTCAGGATAGCTTGCCGCAAATTGACGGGTCGTCTTCCGCCTCCGGCCGGCGAACTCAAGTCCGGGCCCAGGCGGCCTCCCGGCCGCCGAACATATGGCAGCCGCTGCAGCCGGCGGATCCGAAAACTAACGCGCGTCCCGCGGCGGAATCGCCCGCGGGCGCTTTCTCCGGTGCGGCACTGCCCAGCCGAGCGCGCAGGTACGCGACTATCTGGGCGGCCTCCCGTTGGGGCATGGGAAACGCGGGCATCTCGGTCCCCGGTATGCCGCGAATGATGTTGCGCGTGAGTTCGGCGTCGGAACCACCCGGAGCGCCATCGTCCCGAGGTCAGGTCCGGTCCGCGCCCGCCTTGCGCATTTCCTCCGTGACAGGCCGTGCAGGATTTTTGGAACAGGATCTTGCCGGCGGCTACATCTGCTTCAGACGGCGCCTGCTGCGCGACCGAGACCGACGTGAAAGAGGAGAACCAGAGACGCCGGCGCGCAAGGGCAAGCTCACGGCATGACGTGTAAATTCATCTGGAGGTTCCTATCGTGGACCGTAGTGAGGCGGGAGTCTTTCCGGCCTCAAAGCGCCCAGATCGGGTGCTGCGCCCGTGAAGCCGTCGGTTACGTTGTGCAGAACCACGCCCTTGTCCACGGCCGCGGAGCCGGGCTTCAGACGAAAATCGAAATCTTCCGCCTTGTAAAGCCGCTGCACCGTTTTGAGATCCTTCCCATCCAGTTTTGTCACGTTGACGAACACGTCGTAATCCAGTTCGACGCTGTGCTGGTCCTGATGGGTGGCGCGGCTGTATTCGGCAAGGGTCGTAAACGGCCGCGCCTGCAGCGCGCTGTTCGCGGCCCCACGGCCGGCACACTGCCGCCACCCGCAACAGGCCAGAGTAATCCGCGCCACGCCCTCCGCGGGCGAATTCCACTGGTACGAAACGCTCGCTCCGGGATTGGGGCGAAATCCGTTGTAGTCCGACGAACTGTAGTTGGTGTTGGTATTGACGCTGAAGATCGCCGGCGCGGAATTCTCGCCGAGCATCAGATTGTTTCGCCAGTGCACATTTGCCGACGATCCGGCCGATGTCTCCGTCAGGATGGTGTTGTTGTAGAAGAGGACGCCGGCGGCTCCGTTGGTCATTCGAGTGGATCCGCCGGGCGCATGATAGGCGATGTTGCGGATCCAGTACACCGGCCCTCCGATCGCAGGCTGGTTGCAGAAGGGATGGGAGGCCGAGTTGACCATCATGTTTCGCATGACCCGTACGTTATGCATGCTGCCGTCGATTTCGAAGGCATTGTCATGAAAATTGGTCATGTAGTTGTTGTAGAAATCGATCGACACCGGCCGCCGGTCCCAATACTCCCGGGGCGGATAGTGCGGCCCATCGATGGCGTGCGAGCCATCGGGATTGCCGTAGGTTTCCACGTCGATGCCATCGTGAAAATCGGCCACGTAGTTGTAAGCGACCACGTGACCGGGGCCATAGAGCCTGACGGCGGTGTAGGATGCCAGAACCGGCGGGAACTTCTGGCCCTCGACTCCGTCGAATTGGGCCCAGAAAGCTCCGTTCCAACCGAAGAGATGCTTGGAATCGTCCCGGCCGAAGAAGTAGTTGTCGGCGATGTAGAAGTTGCTCGAACCGGCATAGTTGGTGAAGATGCCGAAGGCCACGTTTTCGAAAGCGGCATTTCTTCACGGTGAGCCCTTTGGATCCGGCGATGAACTGCGTGCCGGCCCAAATTGCGATGTCGGTATTGCGGATGGTCAGGCCTTCGAAATAGTTGTAATCCGCCGGCCTTGACGTTAAAGAGATTGTAATTGCCGCCGCCGTCGAAGATGACTTCTCCATCGCCCGCGCCTTTGATGACGATCGGTTTGTCGGGCGTGCCGCGCGCGGTCAGGTAATAGGTTCCTTCGAACGGAGTGGTCGCGTTGATCTTGCGGTCGCCGGTGTAGAATTCAGGGTGGTATTTGTAGACGCCGGCGTGCACCAGGATCATGTCGCCCGGTTTGACGCGCGGACGGCCGGCTGTGACTGTATCTCCGCCGCCGCAGTAATAGTTATAGGCGCACATCAGCGCGTCAAATGCGGGTTCGATCTTTGGTTCCTGTGTAATTCGGCGGGTACACGTGAAAGACCCGCCCGCCGGAGTACGGCTTCGGTTCCGGGCGGGTACGAACCGTCGACGGTTTTGACCACTGCCTTGCCGGTTTGGCCGGCGAAACCATCCGGATCGGACATCGTGAACCGGGCTTCGTAGGCGGTGTCCGGTTCCAGATCCAGAATGCTGCCCGCGAACATGTTGGGCGAGACGACATCGAACACGCCGTCCGTTCTGAAAGATGCGCTCGCCTTGCAGGCGCAGCAGCGGCAGGCCCTGCTTGCCACTGGCTCTCTGCCCTGCGGCGATACGAGACTTCGACCGCGGCGTTGCGGTTGTCGTCGCCCTCGATGAGCCATTCGAACCCGAGATTGATCAGCGTCGGAGGATCGATCACCAGTTCACCAGGTTTGGTCTTGATCGCCGGCTCGGCGGCATGGGCTAGTCCGGCCAGGCCGAGCCAGCAGAGGGAGGAGAGCCAGATCGCGGAGCGAGTTGTTATGGTCATGGCAGGTGTATCGATTCTATATCTCTCGCAGTAACCACTTTCACGGCATTCTTCTGGATCTTTTCGTATTCCGGGTTCCATAGGGCGCGTGATCACGTGGCCGGGGGCCAGATAGCAGACCCGCCCTTTGCCGTAGTCATCAGGCCCATCCGGCAACCGACGTGGTCCCGCTATCTTTCCAGGTCAAGCCATCTTCGTTACGACGCTCTGCATCAGAACGTACTTCGCGGTCGCTTTTCGTATTTGACGAAGTGCTGCTCGTCAGGTGACCACAAAGTCGTTCACACCGCGAGTAATGGGGTGTTCACTTGTTGACGATCTTTACTTTGAACGGGCGAAGTGGCAGGGTGCTGGAGTGTGACCGCCCCGAGCACATCGCGAAATTCCTCGTTCTGAGGGCTGATATAGGTCACGTTGTGATAGAAGAGCGCAGAGCCACCGTTTTGAACAAACTCCTTGACGGCCTTGCCCTGTTCCGCAGTCATCCAATAGACAGGGTTCTGGTCGGGATTTCGCAATGGGAGGTTCGCTGACACGGTCGGACGTGCGCCGCCGGCGCCCCTCGTAGCCGCTGGGCCAAACCATTCCGTCGCGCAGCATGATCAGCAACTTGTACGGTTTCAGATTTTGGGCGGTGAGAGCAAGCTCAGTTCATCGGTGAAGTCGATCGAAATTCCTGATCTTTGACCAGGGTCTTCCCAGAGCTGTACGCACGTAGTCGATGTTGTGGTACCGGTCGCCGGTAAGCGCGAACGCGGTCACCTGCCGCTTTCCGTAGACCGACTGCGCCAGTCCGGCAGGCGGGGTGAGAGACAGTCCGGTGAAGACGGTCGCGCGCCCGGCGTTTCGGAGCGCCGTCCGCCGTGTCATGGTTCGAGGCAGAGTTGTTCGTCATGGCTCTGTTCCGATTGCTTTTTCGATCTCACCAATCCAGCACCATCCCGTACGAACTGGTGTGTGGGCAAGACTATACTACCGGCCCCAGGCAATGTCAACGGCCCATTGCAGCTATGTCGCCGATATGTGGGTTATATAAGCTGGTGTAAGTGCCGAAGTTCCGCAGATAGCTTTTACGACTGGCGCGGGTGCTTGCGTGGTGCGACAAAGATGTTTAACCTTCAAGTAGACGGCGAGGACTGATTGATCATTCGGTTTGATGGCAAGCACGAGAGCGTATTGCGTATGATGTTTCTCGTGGCAATCCGCGTTCGGCGTTACTCCGCTCTGGCTCTATCAGGGAGTATTGTCAGCTTCACGGCGGCCAGTATCTGGATCTCTGGCGCCGCGGAGACGCCGCACGCCGACCCGATCACCTTCGAAAACATTGCCACCCGTTCGGGCGTGGACTTCGTCTTGCGGAACTCGGCCACTCCCGCCAGGCGCCAGATCGAGACCATGGTCAGCGGCGTCGCCATTTTCGACTATAACAGCGACGGAAAGCCCGATATCTACTTTGTAAATGGGGCGCGCCAGCCGCAGTTGGATAAGCCCGACCCTTCCTACTACAACCGGCTCTATCGCAATAACGGCGACGGGCGATTCACGGACGTCACGCTGGCGGCCGGCGTGCGCGGAGACGGTTTTGCCACTGGCGTTGCCGCCGGGGACTTTGACAATGATGGATGGGAAGACCTGTTCATCGCAGGCGTAAACCGCAATATCCTGTATCGCAATCGGGGCGATGGAACCTTTGAAGACGTTACGGAACGGGCGGGGCTAGGCCCAACCTGCCGGCGTTCGGAAGCCGTGGTCGGTTTCGGCAGGCTGGTTCGACTACGACAACGACGGGCGGCTTGATCTGTTCGTGGTTAACTATTGCGTTTGGGATCCGGAGAAGGAACACGCCTGCACGATTGGAAAGGCGCGCACGTACTGCCATCCGAAATACTATGACGGGCTTCCTAACAGCCTGTACCACAACAACGGCGACGGCACGTTCACCGATGTTTCCGTGCGCTCCGGCATTGCCGGGCACATCGGCAAAGGAATGGCCCTGAGCTTTCTCGATTTCGACGCTGACGGGCGGCTCGACGTTTTCGTGACCAACGATACGACGCCGAATTTTCTTTTCCGCAACCTGGGCGACGGCAAGTTTCAAGAAGTCGCATTGGAATCGGGTGTGGCGTTCAATAACGACGGGCGCGCAGTCAGCTCGATGGGCGCGGACGCGCCGCGATATCGACAATGATGGCCGCGAGGACTTGTTCGTCACGGCCAACGAGGGCGAAACGTTTCCGCTATTCCGAAATCTCGGAGGCGGGCTGTTCGCGGATATCACGAATGCAAGCGGAGTGGGCCACCAGACACGATCTTCGACGGGGTGGAGCACGGGGATTTTCGATTTCAACAACGACGGCGCGAAAGACTTGTTTGCGGCATGCGGCTCGATCGACGACAACGTGGAGGAGTTTTCCAGTCGCAGTTCCCGTCAGCGCAATCTTCTGCTGGCGAACACGGGCGCCGGAAAATTCGAAGACGTCAGCGCGCGGGCAGGCGCCGACTTCCAGAAGGCCGCCTGGAATCGCGGCGCCGCGTTCGGCGATCTGGATGGCGATGGGCGCGTCGACGTGGTGGTGAGCCGAATCGGCGAGCGCGCGGCGATTTTCCGAAATACTTCAGCCGGGCGCAACCACTACCTGGCGGTGCGGCTGCGGGGGAGCGCGAGCAACCGCGACGGTATCGGCGCGATGGTGCATGTCACCGGCTCTTCGGGCCGTCAGCAGTGGAATCGGGTGACTACGGCGGTCGGCTACGGCTCTTCGAGCGACCGCACCGGCGTATTTCGGAATGGCACAGGACGCGATTGCGGCGTCCGTAGAGATTGTCTGGCCCAGCGGCGCTCACCAGCGACAGGTGAACGTCCGCTGCGATCGTTATTTGACCTTGGACGAGCCGTAGTCCTGTTTGTTCCAACCTTCCCGGCCCAACCTCAGTTCGCGTTCGCCTTCTTCCGTGCGACCCAGTCTCAGATACGCTTTGCCCAGCAGTAATCTCACCGCCCAAGCGGTAGGGTCGAGATCGACGGCGCTCTTGAGCTGAGGGAGCGCCTCGGCGGGACGGTCCAGTTCGAGCAACGCCCTCCCGAGTTCGGCGTGGGCACGTGAAGAAGCCGGGAGATGCGGTTACGGACTCCTGAAGCAACTCCAAAGCAGCCTGCGTGCGGCCCTGGCGGATGAGAAAAGCGCCATAGTCGAGTCGGGGTCCGGCTGGGATAGATGCGGTCGATGCGCGGTAGAGGCGGATGGCGTCGCGAAAATGGCGTTCTGCTTCCTGCGTCATGCCGAGTTCCACAAAGTTCAATGCAGTGGCGCGGTGCACGGTAGCCTGGTTCGCAGGCGGGGCTGCGCGCAATGCCTTGTCGAACGGCCGGACCGCTTCGTCATATTGGCCAAGCACGAAGAGAGAACGAGCCTGGAGATAGCAATTGTCCTCGTCGTTCGGGTCCAGGTCGCACGCCCGTCCGAGCGCTACCGATGCTTCGCGATAGTCGTTGGTCCCCAGGAGAACCAATCCCAGCGCTTTCCACGCAGGAGGCTTGGACGGCGACAGGCGTGGTCGCGCGTTGCAGAAACGGCCGTGCATCGCGCGGCCGCCCCTCGCGGAAGTAGGTCATCCCCAGATAGTAGTTCGCATCGGGGTCGTCGGGCGTACGGCTCAGTATCTCCGAAAGCGCTCGGGCAGCGTCTTCAAACCTGCCGTTTTCGAGGGCCGAAACCGCAGTCGGCAGATCCTGAGCGGCAAGCAGACCAGTCAGACCAATCCAGGCCGCGAGGCGCATACGGGCAAAAGCATAACATAACGGTCGACGCCTCGTTACTCGACCTCGAGCGCGGGTTCGAACTCCAAATTCCATTCCAGCTTGCATACGGCACGAGCAGCATATATACTTTTTCCCAAGCATTTTTCGCGCTTATGGGGTCGGATTCATTTTCCGAGGAGGGGACCACAATGCAAAAGATCGCCGTTTGTATTCTAGGGGCACTGTTGTTTCTGCCGGCGGCTTGGCCACAGGCGAGCAGCAGTACGGTGAGGAAGCGGTTCGCGACCAGCATCAAGCCATGGTGCAGAACGCGACCGTCACGCTAACTAACACCGCCACAAACGTGGCGCGCAGCACAGTTACAAACGAATCCGGTGTATATGTGTTTCCCGGTACGTTTTCCGGGCCGTATCGCCTCTCAGCCGAGGCGCCGGGCATGCAGAAGTACGAGGCCGACCTCACGGTTCAGGTGCAGCAGGATGCAACGATTGATCTGACGCTGCAGGTGGCTCAGGCGACGACACAGGTCGAAGTCGAGGCCGTCGCACTCATGGTCACGACGTCGAATCCCACGCTGGGTCACACGCTGGAGCGGCAGCGAATCGAACAGCTCCCGGTTAACGGCAGGAACTATCAGGCGTTTTTCGCCACGGTGCCCGGCATAGACTCGACCGGCATTCCGCAAGCCTACGGTATGCGGACGAATACCTCGGTGACGCTCTTCGATGGCGCCCCGGTAAACGAAGTCTGGGAAGGATGGGATTTCGGCCGTGTTCCCGGATTGGATGCTCTCGAGGAACTGCACGTCGAGACGAATAACTCCTCGGCGAAATTCACCAAGCCGGTCACGGTCATCCTCAGCAGCAAGAGCGGCACCAACCAGTTCCACGGCGCCCTGTTTGAAACCATCCGCAACAGCGGCATCGGCGTCGCGCGCCGCAGGCAGGATACGTTCACCAAGCCTCCCTACCTGAACCGTAACGAGTTTGGTGTCTCTGTCGGGGGCCCGGTGTACATTCCGAAGGTTTACAACGGCCGCAATAAGACTTTCTTCTTTGTGTCCTGGGAGGGCCTGCGGCAGAGGGCATATACCACCAACCAATACAGTGTGCCGACAGAGGCCATGAGGAATGGCGACTTCCGCGGCCTGTTGGACAGTCAAGGGCGGCTGATCGACGCTTTACGATCCCATGACTACGAACTCGAGCACGTACTCGCGGTTGCCGATGACTTACAACGGCGTGGCGAATATGATCGATCCCAACCGGATTACCAAGCTGGCGAAGTTCCTCTTCGCCGCCACGCCGCTGCCCAATCAGGCCGGGATCAATCCGCTGCTCGGTCCGAACCTGATCACTCCGACATTGATTCCCACGACGCAGAACACCACGTCGATCCGCATCGACCATCGCTTCTCCGAGAAGGACCTGATCTTTGGCCGCTTCACCTACGGCACCAACGATCACTGGCTCGGAACCACCGTCATGCTGCCGATCGACATCGGCGATTATCCGAACGCGGTCGCTGCGTCCAACCGCCACTGGCCGAATCATACCGGGGCGTTGACCTGGGTCCACACGTTCTCTCCGACCATGACCAACGAGGTACTGGTGAATGCTTCGCGCGATTACCAGTGGCGCGGCTCGGGCGACAAGCACACCAACTACGCCGCCGCTCTCGGGCTGCCGAATCCCTTTCAAGCCGCTAACTGGCCTAACTTTACCAACTTCGGTCTGACCAGCCCAACCTCCACGGGGACTTATCCGTACGGCACAGCGGGCCTTTTCTGGCTGGTCAGCAATTTCGGACTGATCGAGGACAACGCCACCAAGGTCCATGGCAAGCACGAGTTCCAGTTTGGCTTCCACATTCGTGACGAGTGGATTGGCAAATCCGCGAATTCCACCGCCGGGTCATTTGACGCCGGTACGCTGGCCACCTCGCTCTACGACCCGGCCTCGACGGCGGCCAGCCCGCAGGCACTGCCATTGACCGGGTTCGGCCTGGCGAATTTCGAACTGGGCGTCCTGAATTACAACGCCGTCGTTCCAGCGCCGCTGGTATAACTTCCGCCGTCAGGAGTTCGACCTGTACTTCCAGGACAACTGGAAGGTGTCCGCGGCGGCTGACCCTGAACCTGGGACTCCGCTATGAGATGCGCTCACCGCTCTACGATAAGGACGGTACTCTGCTCAGCTTCGATTTTGCCAAGCACTCGCTGGTTACCGGCACCAGCGTGGACAACTTCATGAAGCTCGGCGAGACTACACCTGCGATTCTTGAGCGCGCTTCGGAGCTTCGGCGGCAACCTGATCAGCTACCAGGACGCCGGCGCTCCCCAGAAGCTGGTGTACCGGAACTGGAAGCAGTTCGGCCCACGGCTGGGCTTCGCCTACCAGGCGCTGGATGGAAAGAAAGCCTTCGTGGTGCGCGGCGGCTACCGCATTTCTTACTATCCGCAGAAGCTGCAGGATTGGGTCGGCTCGCAGTCAGGTTCGGTGCCGGTAGGAGCGAGCTTCTCGAACAGTGTGACCAACACGGCTCTCTCACCGGACGGACTGCCGAACTATGGGCTGCGCTCCGTGCCGCAGTACATCGCCGGAGTCAATACGCCCGATTCCATCATTAACACCACCGACACGCGGCTGCTGGCGCGCGGCTTCAACGTCGGGCTGCTCGATCCCCATCACACCGACGGCAGAGTGCAGGACTGGAACCTGACCTTCGAAAAAGAAATCATGAGCAACACCGTCATGCGTGTCGGTTATATCGGCAACTACGGCGACAAGCAGCAGCAGGAGGTCCATTACAACGATGCGACTCCGGACTACATCTGGTATGCCACCACGAAGACGCCGCTGCCTACGGGCCCATTCGCCAATGTGGCCACGCGGCCCTATGACCAGCAGGCCTATGGAAACATCACGCTGTATGCGCCAACCGGGTACGGCTGGTTTCAACGGTGTTGCAGGTCGAGCTGGAGCGGCGTTTCAATAAGGGCCTCGGATTTCAGATCTTCTGGAATCACGGGAACACGATCCTGGTCAACCGCGACACCGACGATACCCAGAGCGTCGATGCGATGCAGAGCCTGAACACTTACCTGCCCGGATCTGTTCCTACGGACTTTGACGCGCGAAACCGTTTCCTGAACTACAAACGCGATTCCAATACGCCGAAGCACCAGATCCGGTGGAACTTCATCGCCGAGTTGCCCATCGGGCGTGGAAAGAAGTTGCTCGGCAATTCCAAGGGCATCGCTGAGAAGTTGGTCGGCGGCTGGCAGATTGCCGCCATCGGGAACACCGTGCAGGGGTGGTGGAGCCTGCCGACCAGCTATTACCCGACCGGCAACCCGATCGAGTATTACGGCTTCAAGTACCCGATCCAGGATTGCACGAGCGGCAGCTGCTTCCCCGGCTACCTGTATTTCAACGGCTACATTCCGGCTAACCGGATCAACAGCGTCGATGCCAGCGGAAAGCCGAACGGCATCGATGGGAGTGCCGGCCGAACTACAAGCCGTCGACCGCGCCGCTGATCCCTCAGGGCCAGACGGCGCTTCCACCAAACGCTCCGGCTGGAACCAACGTGTCGTCATTCTGGGATACGAACAACGTCTGGATTCCGCTGAGCGACGGCACGGTGCAGCGGGTCACATTCAACAACAATCTGAATCCGTGGCGGAACCAGTACGTGCCGCTGCCCTGGCAGTGGTTCCAGGATGCGTCGGCGTTCAAGTTCATCGCCATCACGGAGAAGGTCAATCTGCGATTCAACGTAGACTTCTTCAACGTGTTCAATCACCCGAACAACCCGACCTCGATTGCCAGCACCGGCATTCTTTCCACGCGGAATTCGGGCAGCGGGGCCAGGACGACGCAGTTGGGCGCCAGGCTGCAGTGGTAAGTCGTCGATAGGCACGGATCCGTAGACCGAGGAGGGGTGTCTGTAAATGCGAAGAGTAATCCTGTGCGGTCTCGTTCTGGGTTTGCTTGCGCTACCCCTCCTCGCCGAGATTTCGTTCGCCGAAGAGCGCCAGATCGCGCTATGGATCTTGAGGCGCGGCGGCCAGGTCATGGTTGACGGGGTCGAGAATCCCATCGGCGATCCTTTTGACCTGCCGGACCGGGATTTTCGGATTGTCATGGTGGATATGCACGGCACCGTGATCGAGCCCAAGCAACTCCAGGAGATCAGTAAGCTGGAACATGTTCGCGAGCTGTATGTTCCGGCCCGCGTGTGGAGCCCGGTCAGCGACGTGAAAGCTCCATTCTCGGACGAGTCATTCCAGTATTACCAGGGCATGAAGCAGCTGGAAACATTCAGCGCCGGTTTGACCACGCTGGCCTGGCTGGATATCGGCGATGAAGGAGTGAAGCGGCTGAGCTCCGCTCTCCCAGCTCAAACATCTCCGGCTGAACAACACTACGATCAAGGACCCCAAGTGCTTCGAAGCGCTCGTCAATCTGGAGTCTCTCGATCTTGGCGACGCCTACGTGCTGGATTATTCGCTGGCTCCGCTGGCCAACATGAAGAACCTGAAGCGCCTGAACCTGCTGGGCACCTTGGTTACCGATGATGGCCTCAAGTACTTGCGCGACCTCACCAAGATGGAGGATCTGGATCTTTATGGCGTCAAGGTCACCGACGCCGGCGTGGAGCATCTACGGAAGATGACCGGACTCCGCCGGCTGAACCTGCTCGGAGGCCAGATCACCGGATGCCAGCGCGGAGATTCTCGCGCAGTTCACGGAGCTGCGCGACTTGAACCTCTACCGTAGCAGGATCACTAACGCCGGCCTTGCGCAAGCTGCAATCGCTGAAGAAGCTGGAAATGCTCGACCTGCGCTACAGCGGCGTCAATCAGCGCCGGTGTGCAGGCTTTCCGGGCGGCTGTGCCGCAGTGCAAGATCACCTACGTTGACTCGGCCCCGCGCGGTCCCGATTTCAAAGAGCATTGCGCCTCCGCCGGGAGCGGGCGAGCAGGCCATCGCGCAGTGGCTTCAAGCGCTCGGCGGCCAGGTCCGCATGGCCAGATGGCAAGATTCAATCGATTTCCCTGGCAAGAGTGCCTTTTGACGATGCCCAGTTGAAACATCTCGAGAAGCTTGCGGGCCTCGAAAAGCTGAACCTCGACGGAACCGATGTCAGCGACCTGGGCCTCGAAACGCTCGGCAAGCTCTCCAACTTGCGCGAGCTGAGCCTGAGCTTCACTTCGGTTTCGGACCGGGGTCTGGCGTATCTCGGCGCCGCTCAGAACGTGCGCCGCCTGATGCTTGCCGGGCGTGCAGGGTGAGCGGATCGGGATTCTCGCACCTGACGGGCTGGACGGAGCTCAGGGAACTCGACCTGACATCCACTCCGGTGACCGATGAGGGCATGCTCCACATCGGAAAGATGACGGCGCTGGAGCGCCTGATTCTCAGCTTATTCGGATGTGACGGATGAAGGGATGGAACCTCTCAGCAAGCTGCCGCAGCCTGGCGATTCTGGATCTTCGCGGTGTGGACGTGAAGGACGCCGGCATGACCAAGCTGGCGGCTGTGAAGAGTCTGCGGGAGCTGAACCTTTCCGATGGCCGATTCACCGATAAGGGTCTGGCGCAACTGGCGGCGCTTCCGAACCTGGAGCGGCTTGCGGTCACTCGCGTCCGGCTCACCGAGAAGGGAATCGAGTCCCTGGCGGGAATCCCGGACTTTGCAGGCTCTGACGCTGGATTACCTGCCGGTTACCGACAAAGCCCTGGAGTCGTTGAAGACGTTGCCTGCTCTCAAGCAATTGAGTTTGGATAACACCAATATCACCGACCGTGGAGCGGAAATCCTGCAATCCATCTCGTACGTTGCAGTCGCTGGATCTCTACCACACGCCTGTGTCCAAGAAGGCCTATGAAGCGCTGCGGGCCGTCGCTTGCCGCAATGCCGGATATTCTATGACGAACAGTCGGCGTCCCCCAATCGCCGGGTGACCGCGCAGTGAGTTTCGAGAGTGAACCTATGTTGAAGCGCCGCATACTTCTGGTTCTTATCGCCACTCCGCTGTTGGCTGATCGATACCGGCTGGATCACCAGGCTGGGCGGCAAGAGTCGAGCGCGATTCCGCGGGCCGGATCGTGGCGGTGAATCTCCGGGGAAGCTGGATCAACGATGCCGAGATGATCGAGCTGGCGCCGGCTGCCGGACCTGGAGCGGCTGGACCTCTCCCATACACGCATCAGCGATGAAGGGATGCTGAATCTGAAGCCGGCGCCGAAGATCAAGGAGCTGAAGCTGTTTTACTCCGAGTGGATCACCGACCAGGGCATGACCGCGATCAAGCAATGGAAGCACCTGAAGCGCCTGGACCTGCGCGGAACCAGGATTTCCGACGGCACTCTCGAGATCGTCAGCGGCCTCACCGGGCTGGAGGCTTTGGACATTGCGCATACCGAGGTCACCGACATCGGCCTGGAGAATTTGATCACGCTGGTCAATCTCAAGGAACTCGCGGTGGGCAGGGGCCGCCTGAGCAATTCGGGCTTGGTAGCGCTGCGAATGCTGCCCGACGCTCACCCACCTGGACCTGAGCGGAGCGCGGCCTACGCCTCCCGATACGCCCGGCCGCGGAGGGGCGAGGGATCAGGCATACCGGAGGAGACGCTGAAGGCCATCGCAGAACTCAAAGAACTGCGCGTGCTCTATCTGGGGTTTTCCACGATTACGCCAGACGGCCTTCGAACTCTTAGTTCGTTGGACAAAGTCGAGAAAGCTCGGACTGCAGGGTTGCAGCCGGATTGACGATGCCGCTCTGAGCGAGCTGGCCAAGTGGAAGAGCCTGAAGTACGTCGATGTGCAGGAAGACCCGGTCACCGAAAAGGGACTGGCCGGGTTACGAAGTGCCAAGCCCGATATCAAGATTCTCAGCGGTGGCACTCCGCCACCGCCGCCTGCTCCTATAGCCGGTAGGCTGCCGGCCTCCTACTACAGCTTCCAGGATTCGTCGAACAGGCCCGCATACGCGGCTTCCGGATCGTCAGAGCCTTCCTTGACCTTGAAGATCGCGAAGTCTCCATAACGAGGCGTCGGGAAATCTCCGGCCCAGTCGGCCCACGCGGCGAGTCAGTCCGCTGTTGATCACCACGTAGTGGTCCGGGCTCAGCGGGCTGGGATAGATCAGCGCCGGCACCGACTCAGCCGCGGGAAACTCTGGCTGCCCAGCGCGACTGTCTCTTTGGTCCAATGCAGCGGCGGCAGCTTGCCGTTGAGTTTTGCGATCCAGCGATTGCTGCCCGGGTCGCCGAACAGCACCACGTGATACTTCGCGAAATCGGCCGCCGTGACATCCTTGTCGTCCTTCACGCGGATATGACCCCGGTAAGCCAGCGCATATTGCCGGTCGAACCGCTGGAGCATGCGCAGCGCCTGATCGTTCGCCGCCGCGTTCCACGGGGTGCCCGGTGGGACGAACGACCAGAAACGGCTCCAGGAACGCATCGTCGATCGGACCCTGCAGCCCGTGCTTCTTCCGGAGGCCTTTCTCGCGGACCGCTCGCCGGTTTCCAGGTCCCATTCGATTTCTCGCAAAGGCCATCTCGGGCGCGGGCCTTGACGCGCAGCTTCTGGCCGTCGATGTTGATGGCGGTGGCGCGGTCGGTCTGCGCGCAGAACGAGGCGCGTAAGATTCTTGGTGGTGATGTCGTACTGGGCGCGGTCATCGGATCGCCTGGCGTCTACTTCAGCGCGCTCGTAGTGCTTCTCCAGGCCGTCGAGAGTGACCCAATAGTCGCGGTTATACCGCGTCGTGTAGGTCAAGAACCGAATGCGGTCGGGATTCTGCCGGCCCAGCCTTGATGCGATCGTACAGGAACGCGTTCAGGGTCTTCCGGCTCTCCGGATGCATGTCGTGCCCGGTCTTGGGAGCGATCAGAAACATCATCGATCGGGGCATCGGTAGCTTTTAGAGAGAACGGATCACCCTCGAAGTGGATGCCATCCCGGATCAACTGTTCCTGGCGCTGTTGTGCTTGACATCGCTCCGGTCGTTCTCGCCGACGTAGGAGGCAAACGGAATATCGTACGCATTGAGCGCCCACTCGTACATGTTGTCGAAGATCTTGCACATCGCCTGCTGAGTACGGAGGCAGCGTATCGAGGATAGGGATTCGGTGCGACGTGTTGTCTCCGGCGCCGACTTCGACGGCCGTCCAGAGATCGGGAAATGAAGAGAGCGTGTGCCACACGCCGGCGCCGCCCATGGAAAAACCGCGCAGCGTCATACGTCCGGATCGATCTTGTAGGCTTTCTTGGCGAACGTCGATCGCCTCGAAGATATCAGCCTCTCCCGGCCAGTGATAGGTATTCTTGCCGCGGCCGAATAAATCGATTTGCAGCGTGCCGGGAAGATAATCGATCTCCGCGCCCTGCCAGGAGTTGAGCGTCTCCACTTCATAGAGACTGGTAAAGCGTCCGTGTTGGGCGACATCTAACGGAAAGGCCCGCGTGCCATCGTATTCGTCGGGAACGGTCACGCGGACCGGCTGCACCGAGTCGTCCAGCGCCGAGCGGTAACCGCGAACCACGCGTCCCTTCTGTGTGGTCCAGGGCGATTTGCCTTCCTTCAGTTGCGCCGCCCGCTCCAGACCCTTGTCCAGCACGGCCAGCGTGTCCGCAACCGTCCGTTGGCGGAAAAACTCCTCCGGATACGCCATTTTCCAGCGCGCCGCTTCGTAATAGATCTCGACATCCGCCAGAAGGGCATCGTCTACGCGCGCGGATCGAAGCTCGCGGATGATCCCGCCCAGTTGGTCCGTCTTCGCCTGAATTTGCTGCTTCTCGGCATCGGTCGGTTGGTAAGGCGGAGCCGCCGGGTGAAAGCGGGTCCACGGCAAGTTCTCAGGGCCTTCTTTCCTGTGCGGGCGCGGTCTGGTCGTATTCGCGGGCGCGGTCTGTGGAACTGCGGGAAGAATGGCGAGAAAACGCAGAACGATAGCAAACAGGAAACTGATTGCGCACTGCTTCATCGTTCCGTCTCAGACGAGGATCTCAGTCAGTTGCCGGTTCGCGGTTGGAACCTTGCCGAAGCCCGACACCCATCACGCCGTCGAACAGAGTGGTGTAGAGATCGCCGATGGTGCCGGCGATCTTGGTATGGCGCCCGAGCGCGAGCTTGTCCTTGCTGCCCGCCACCAGCGCGATCATGCCGCTCGATCTTGTGCGGACCGGCTTCGGCGTGCTCGTGGACGTACATCAGGACGGTGTTGTCCAGCAGGGTGCTGGTCGCCTTCCGGAATGGATTTGAGCTTCGCCACCAGGTAGGCGAACTCCTCCACGTGCCAGCGGCAGATGTCGCGGAGAATCCGCTGGCCTTCCTCGCCCCTTTCGCCCGGAGCCTTCCCGTCTTTGTGCGTGTAATCGTGGTGGCGCGCGGCGGTGTGGCCAAGCCAGGGAAAGCGGGCCAAGTCCCTGACACTTGGTCAACATGTAACTCGCCACGCGGGTCTGGCCGGTGGCAAAGGCATAGGCCAGCATGTCGCTCTGCAGCTTGGCGACGCGCGGCCAGTCCTTCATGTCGAAGTCCTCTTCCGGCGCGGTTACCTTCTGGTAGTCCGGCGGCAGGGAAGCGATGGCGCGCTCCAGGTCGCGAATCGATGAGAGGTGCTCATCGAGGCGCATCTCGTCTTCCTTCGGAAGCCCTTTGCGCAGCAGCGCCCGTCTTCGGCGAGCGCGTCGAGAATGCTCCGCTTGCGGTTGACCCAGCCCAGGTCCCTGGCGCCGAACAGCCGGTCGAACAGCCGATGCGGAATCTCCTCGGGAGGCAGCGGCCGGTTCGGACCCGCCCAGCTCATGTTCTTCTGGATCTGCGCCGCCGAATGACTCCTGCGAGACGCCGATCTGAAGCGAGCGAAAACGCGAATTGCCGCCGATCTTGCCGGCCAGCACCTGGTCGAGCGACGGGGCGCTGGGGCCGTTCGAACTCAACCGCGTGCATGTCATCAGCGCGCAAAGAGACTGCGGGTGCCCGTTGCCGCCATATGTGTTGTCGAGCCCGCTCAAGACACAGGACGTCGTCCTTCAGCCGGCCGATCGGGGTCAGGCACGGCGTGATGTCATAATTCGGCGCCGGTCGTCGACGGAATCCAGTAGCGCTCCGGAATGCCGTTTCCGTTGAACCAGATCACGAATCGCTTGCTGGACTGGCGCTTGTCCGCGCAGGCAGCGCGTCGGCGGCATACGCCGTCCCGGTCGAGTTGAACATCGAGATCAGACGGCGGCACGCCGACGATGACCGGCGCATGGGCCGCGGTGAGACCCTTGAGGAAGATTCTGCGCGACAGGCGTGTGCGCTTAGTGATGACTTGCGACATTGACAGTCCTCCGTGAGTCTGGAAGACTCCCTCGATTTTACCAAAGCCACCATCAGTTCCTTGAAGTGGTAATCCGACTTGCGAAAGTCTTCTGCAAAGCCTGGGTCAGCACGGGCCTGTCGGCCGGCGTATCCTGCCGGCCGGACATGTACCGGAAGACCTGCTTGACCAGGCATTCCTGGCACTGCGGCGATTTGGCCAGGAGTTCGCCGAGTTCCCTGGGGCTGGTAAATTCAGAGTCCGGAAGCCCGGCAACCCAGCCCTTGGTATCCAATTCCAAGTCGATCTCTTTGGGCTTTGCGCGCCGCGCCGCCACGCCCGTCAGGTTCGGATAGAAAAGCAGCTTGTGCTTTTCACGGCGCATCCCGATCGCGTCGAACTTCTCGAATCCGAAGCCGATCGGATCGATCAGATTGTGGCAGCCCGCGCACATCTTGTTGCCCGGCGTGCATGGCCAGCCGCTCGCGATTGGTGACGGGCTTGATTCCTCGACCGGGGGCAGATTGGTATCCACGCCCAGGCGGCGGGGGCGGTACCTGCTGACAGAGAAACTGCTCCCGAATGAAGAGGCCGCGGCCGGTTGGAGCCGGTTTCGTCGGGCTTGCTCGAGAAGGTCAGAAACAAAGCCTGTCCCAGCGAGCCCGGCACGCTCCGACGTCCGGCGGGAATTCAACGCGCTGGAAGTCGCGTCCCGGCGGCGGCGTCTTGTAGACCGCTGCCAGATCCGAGTTGATGAAGCTGTATTTCGCCGTGAAGGCTTCCATGAAGTTGCGGTCGTTCCACACCAGATCGCCGATGAAGCGCCTGGACTCCTCCGTCATGGACTTGGCCAATTCACGGTTGAACAGAGGATAGATCCGCCGCTCGCGAGAAGCCGTCATCACGCGATCGAAGCGCAGCCACTCGGAAACGAACTCATCCACTCCGTCCCTGGCTCTGGGGTCGTCCAGCATGCGGCGCGTCACGCGTTCGATTCCCTCCGGCGTATTCAAGTCGCCCCGCGCCGCGCTGTCCAGCAGAGCATCGTCGGGCGCGGTGTCCCAGATGAAATACGCGAGGCCGGAGGCCTTTGCATATGGCTTCCATTTCGGATTCGGGAGTTCCTTCGAGCCAGAAGAATGAAGCTGGGCGACTGCAGCATGGTCTCGATCACGGCCTGCGCGCCCGCGAGAAAGCTTCTTTCGGCCTTGAAGATCGTCTGATACGATGCGATTTCTTCCGGGTCGAGCGGCCTGTCGGAAGGCCCGCCGGCCGAATGTCCGGATAAACTTCGTCCGGCACGCGGCATCGTCATCGGACGCTGGGTTTGCAGGGTATCAAGACCTCGCGAATCGCCCCTGCGGAACGCGTTCGCCGCGAGCCTTTCCGCCGACGCGGCTGTAGGCGTCGGCCAAAATCGGCGAGACGGACAGCGCCTCGTATTGGTTCTTGAAGCCGTTGACGTAATCTTCGGGCGGAAACTGATTGGCCGGATTGCCCGCTTCCTTCAGCAAGTCACGCACCGTGTTGTTGTACTGGCTGTGCGTCAGGCGCCGCAGCACAACTTTAGGGGCGACACCATATCCGCCCGCCTCCGCCTGCCTGTACCGCAGCGCCTCAGCCAACTCCGGACCGGAAAGACTTGGCGAGATAGCCAATCCAGGATTTCAGCGCTGCTTCTTCCGCACTGCCTTGCCGGATGCGCTCGCCCCCGGTGTGCTGCATGCGCAGCGTCGGCTTCAGAAACAGGAGCGAATTCGCCGGATCCTGCCGGTCGACAAATTCCGCCAGCGATTTGCCAAAGGCGTCAACCCGCGCTTTGGTCCGCACCTTCGATCGGGAAATGAAGCCGCGTGGCGGATGCGACTCCTTCCACGTTATGGCAGTTGCGGCAGCCTGCGTTCTCTAGAATGGGGTAGATCTTTTCGCCAAACGAAACCTGCTGGCCCGGTAGCAGTAACGCCTCCGGCCGCAAGTGCTGACACGACCTGCATGACCTGGTCATCATGGCATTTTCCCAGTAGCGGCGCGGGAGAACAACTCCAACTCCGATGGCTGTGCCAAGGCCCAGCATCCGGCGCTAATTCATGGGCCAACTTTAACAGAACATAGAGCCGAAACAATCTCAATCTGGGCAACAGCTCCCGGGCAACAGCTCTGAAGTTGTGCCCGGACGATCCCTTCCGTGCAGATCGGTCTACAGAGCAGGAGAATTTTGTGAAATTTCAGGATAGGCGGCCGCAACGAACGCGGTTAGATGTATAATCAATGCCGACTTGGACGTCAAAACGTAGGTCCCCGCACAGACCTGGTGGATTAACGTTACCCGTCCTTAAAGGGGAGGTTAGCGTGAGGATTCGGCTTTTGCTACTCTTTTTGCCCTGGTGGTGTGCACTTTGCAGGCACAGGAAACCAGGGGTATGATTTTCAGGAACGGTGACCGACCCCGGTGGGCCAGCCATAGTCGGCGCCAACGTGCAGTAACCAACACCGGGACCAACGTCTCGACGCCACTGACCACCAACGAAAGCGGCTACTATCAATCGCCCTTACTGCCCGCGCGGCCAGTACCAGGTAACAGTGGAGCCCCGGTTTCAAGAAACCGTTCGCTCCAACCTGACCCTCTCGATGAGAGGACAGCTCAAGATCGACGTCAGAATGGAGAGTCGGCGGGGTGAACGAATCGATCACTCATCACCGCCGAATCTCCTATTCTCGATACCAGCACGGTGAGCACCGGAAAGGCGCTGACCGACCCGCGAAATCATGGACCTGCCCGTCCTGACCAACAACATCGTTCTGATGGCGCGACTGGCTCCCGGAGTGGTGAACCAGGGCACTACCCAGTTCCTCACGCAGGGCAGGTGGGCGGGGGCTCGGGCTTTTTGCGCCGCTCTCGCTTGGCCAGAACGAGTGGAGTATCGACGGAGCGCCGAATCTCGGCAGCGGCGGGATTGCGTTCATGCCCTTCACCGACCAGATCGCCGAGTATCAAGATCGACACGACCAGTTTCGACGCTTCTGTTGGACATTCCATAGGGCTCAGTATCGCGCTTTCGACCAAGTCCGGCACCAACAGCCTACACGGCTCGGCTACCGAGCAATACTGGAACACGCGGTGGAATGCAGCGCCGTTTTTCGTCAAACAGAAGTACTTCCAGAACATCGCCGCCGCCAACGCCGCCGGCAACAGCTGCGCTGCGCAAGCCAGTTGAGATCGCAACCGATGCAGCCGGGCGGGCATGCCGAACGACTACGGGTTCACCCTCGGCGGACCGTTTACATCCCCAAAGTCTTCAACGGTAAGAGCAAGCTCTTCTGGTTCTTTTCCTGTCGCGGAACAAGACTCGCCAGCCGGCCCGATCGAGCGAAATCACCAATACGGTCCCCACCCTGCCGCAGCGGACAGGGCAACTTCTCGGATCTGCTGAATATCAACTCGAAATACCAGATCTACGATCCGCTGAGCGTGGCGCGCCGATCCGGCCCGGCCCGGGCATTATATCCGGACGCCCATGCCGGGGAACATCATTCCCCAAAACAGAATTCTCAGTCCCAAGATCTTCGACTGGTACACCACGCCGGCTCCCGACTCCCAACAGCATCCGGTCAGTGCGGCGCGCGGAGCCGTTCAACAACTTCCTGGCCTTGGGACAGGCCGACAACGTCAACTACACCGGCCTGGCCGGCCGGGGAGACTGATGCGCCCGACCAGAAGAACCGCTTCTCGTTCTCCTGGAACTGGAGCCACTTTATTGAGAACGCGCAGGACTGGACCTACGCGAGCTGAGCCCGGCATGCAGGACTGGGATAACATCCGGACCGCGAGAGGCGGGATTCTGACACTGGACTTACTCCAAGAGCTCGTCAACCGTGATTACCGCAGAGCGTCTCCGCCAACCAATGGCTGAACGTACAAAAGACGCTGGGCGTCAGGAAGTATAAGCCCAGCGATATCGGATTCCCCACGCATTTGGATCAGCGCTGCGAGGCACTGGGCGGATGCGCCGTGCCCCTGGTGTCGTTGAACGGATTCACGTCCGCCTTACGGTGGAAACAGCCTCGTGTATGGGCCAGTCTCTCCGGCGACGTTCGCCAGCGCGCGACCGGTCTCAAGGCGAGCGTATCGCATGTCCGTGGCGCGCACTCTATCCAGGGCGGTATCGATTTCCGGCAGGCTTACGCAAACCAATACCGGCGGCGCGGGGAATTCCATGGGGAATTTCACCTTCAATAGCCAGTATGTGCAAAAGAACGACGACGGCCTCACCCCGGCGGGCAGTCTCGGGTTGAGCTACGCGGCTTTCATGCTCGGAATACCCAGTTCCATGTCCACCGACAACAACGCGAGTTACGCGCTGATGAATCCCTACTACGCCTGGTACGGGCAGGACACCTGGCGCGCGACCAGGAACCTGACTGTGACCCTCGGGCTCCGCGTCGAGTACGAGCGAGCTCCCACGGAGCGATACAACCGGGCGATCACTTACTTCGACCCGACCATCCAGTTGCCGATCGCTGCCGGCGCCCAGGCTGCCTATGCCGCCAACCCGATACCGGAACTCGCGGCCAGCGGCTTTACGGTCCAGGGCGGGTCGATCTACGCCGGGTGTCAATGGCGCCCCGCGCCAGTCCTGGCAGAACGAGACTGATGTGGCTGCCGCGCGTTTCGGCCGCCTGGCAGTTGAACCGCAAGACGATTCTCCCGCGGCGGTTACGGCATCTATTTCGATTCGATCAACGTGCAAAACTGAGACCCTCAGTCAGTCGGGTTTCTCGCAGACGACTTCCACCGAACCTGACCAACGACTTCGGGGTCAACTGGCTGGCTGGAAACCCCGGAGCCGGCGTATCCCCGCATGGCGGATCCCTTTCCTGTCCGCAGCGACGGGACTCGTTTCGATGCGCCTTTGGGAAGCTCGCTGGGAGCCATGTATGTCGCCGGACAGGGTTTTTCCTACTCGGAACTTCAGCCGGAGGCATCCGCGGGAGCAGCAGTGGAGGTCGGATTGCAGCGCCAGCTAAGTCCCAACATGTCGGTGGAGGTGTTTTACTGGGGTATGTGGGGCAACCATCTCGCGGTCAGCCAGAAACCAGCAGGCGCTGCCGGCGCAGTACTGGAACACCAGCCTGGTCCGCAATAACACGATCGCCAGCAATATGAGTCAGAACGTGTCGAACCCCTTCAACATAAATAATTTCGCGTCCCTCAAGACATCCAATCCCGCGCTCTACCAGCAGATGTCCACGCTTGGGTTCTTCACCGGCTCGACCATCCAGAAGAACCGGCTGCCTGCGCGCCTTTCCGCAAATTAACTCGGGCTTTCCACCAGTCAATATTACGGCGAGGCCAAGAACAACTCGTTGCAGGTCACTTTTCCAGCGGAGACTCTCCAAGGGCTTGAACCTCAACGCCCACTACACCTACTCCGACGCAGAGTAATTGGACCACGATCATCAATGAATACGACCCCGCACCGAGACAGTGGACCCCGACCAATATCGCCGCTGCCGCACCGCTTCAACGCCACCGGCATCTACGAACTCCCTTCGGTCACGGACGGGACATTCCTGAAGAGCGGGATTCTCAGCCACGTGATCGGCAACTGGCAGGTGGCTTTGACGTACGACTTCCAGCAGGGGCCCGTTCCTTACCTGGGGCAACAACTTCTACTACGGCGACATGAATACGGTCGGCGACACGCTGGCTCAAGGCACGAAGACGCTGGATCGATGGCTTCAACACCAGCGCGCAGTTCGAGAAGAATTCCGCCAATCAGCCTAGCGGCATTCCAGGCGCGTGTTTCCCGTGTCGATATCACCAGCGTGCGGGCCGACGGGCTCAACCAGTGGAGCGGCAACCTCCGGCGCGACTTCCGATTGCGGGAAGGAACGATCTTTGAGGTTCGCGTGGACGCGCTCAATCTCTTTCAACCGCTCGCGGCTTCGCGCGGCGCCGTGACGAACAACCCTAACAATCACGACGCTTCGGCAAAGTCACAAGCGCGACCTCAACGCTGAACCGGCTTCTATCAGATTCAGGGCCAGAATCCGGTTCTGAGCGTGGTACCGATGCGTCACCGGTCGGTCTTGGAGTTCGACGCTCAGGGCCGACCGCTCGTCCGGTGTGGCGCGGGTTTCACGAGGATCGGTCAGGTGATGGATGGCGGGGGAGCGATAGCAGCCAGCTTCTGCGCGCCCGCTCAAGCGGTGGTCGAGTCGGCGCTCGCTCGCCGCTGCGGTCCAAATTCCCATTGCAGGCGTTGAATCGCGGCATTGAGTTCATGCCGGCTCGAATGGCCTGCGGGTCCGAGTCGCCCATATCCTGCGGTCATGAGTTGCGAAATCTCTTCAGCCTGCGCTGCTTGCATCGCAGCCAGTTCTTCTTTGGCCTGGCGGAGTTGAGAAACCGGTGAGTGGATACCGATCTTGCATCAGTTTCAAAGTCCATACGACACACGGTGTCCAAGGCGAAGCTTCTGCGTGTGCGGATGGGTTATATAATGAAAGAAGCTTCTCATGAGGGTGGCGCGCTTTTTCTCGCGATGCTTGGCCGCTTCGACTGCGGTGTCGAGCGCGCGGTGCATGGTCAAGTGCTTCGAATACCCCAGCCGTCCGCCCCTGCCACCAGCACGACGCTGCCGAGACCATCTCCGCCGAGCCAGGCGGCTTGCGGATTCGTTCATGGTAGCCGGAGAAGCGCGCGATCCTTCGAGGTTCGCGATTTCGCCACCCAGCCAGGATGCGTTTGCTGGAGGGCGAACTTCTGCGTGACGAAGCGCCTCTACCGCCGGCTCATGCCTTGGGTGCCGCGGAACTGGGAAGTTGTCACCACCGATCCCGATTTCGGCTCAACGGGCTCGTATTGCGTATCTGATCCACTCCGTTCCTTTCCACTGTTCCATTCTTCAAAACCCCCAGGAGTCTATCGATGCAAGGCAATCGTCTGTGCCGGATGATGCTCGGCGCGCTGCTCGCTATCCCCGCGGCTGCCCAGATGTCCGGTATGAATCACCAGAATTTCAATCGCGCAGGCAGGTACCCTGATGAACATGTCTTCCGGCACCGCCATGAATCCGTATTCCTGGCAGATGCCGATGTTGATGACCCAGGCCGGTACGTGGAATCTCATGTTCATGGGGCAGGCGTTCCTGGTCGGAAACGCAGCAAAGCGCTCCGCGCGGCGGCGACAAGTTCTATTCCGCCAACTGGTTCATGGCTTCGGCGCTGCACACGCTAGGCAGTGGCAGCGTGTCGCTGACAGCGATGGTCCATGTTCTGGACCCGGGCGACCGTCACCAACCGGAGCTACCCGTTGCTCTTCCAAACCGGTGAGTCGGGCCTACGGCGGCGGCCGCTTGATGGACGCGCAACATCCCCACGATCTTCTGATGGGCTTGAGCGTACAGTATGCCCGCCCGCTCAACCCGGATACCCATGCTGCAATTCTATTACGCGCCGGTGGGCGACCCCGCGCTGGGACCGGTCGCGTTCCCGCACCGCGCGTCGGCATTCGAGATTCCGCAAGCTCCGCTGAGGCATCACTGGCAGGATTCCACGCACATTGCCGACAATGTCGCGACCGTAGCGCGTGCGACACAAGTGGCTGCGCCTGGAGGCCAGCGGCTTTACGGTACCGAGCCGGATGAGAACCGGCTGGAATCATCGACTGGGGCAGGATGAACTCGTACTCCGCCCGCTTCTCCGTTGCGCCAAATCAAAACTGGCTGGCGCAGGTCTCCGCCGGCCGTCTGGCGCGGCCGGAACGTCTGGAGGAAGGCGATGTGGTCCGCGCCACTGCATCGCTGCAATATTCGCGCCCGCTGACCGCGGCACATCGTGGTCCACGCAGTCTGATTTGGGGGCGCAATCACTAAGACCGCGAACCGAGAGTAACTCAAATTCCTGGCTGTTGGAGACGCTTTTACCCGGTAACGCGCCGCGATTTCCTGACCGGCCGCATGGAACTGGTGGACAAGGATGAACTCTTCGCCAACCAACCGCCTCGTCGAGGAGCACCTGGCGCGCACTGTGGGAAGCAGCTTCCGCATCTTTGCTTATACCACGGATACACGCGCGACATCGCGACCATTCACGATATCGAGATTCCTGACCCGGGCAATGTCTCCTCCTATCGCGTACCGTCACCAGCAATACGTAATCGAACCCAGCATAC
>ERZ1370068.5438-contig-4465_pt1 | contig 44554 bp, 62 predicted proteins | sample MGYA00561227_ERZ1370068 | MGnify/ENA primary metagenome ERZ1370068 (study PRJEB38410, sample SAMEA6850437) | metagenome | study: Metagenomic assessment of the ecological functions of the soil: analysis of the soil microbiota associated with the...
GCGGAAAGACGGAATGGCGGTCGGATATTGATGGCGCGCGTCTGACACAGACGCCCTGCAATAGTGCTTAATTTCTCGGCGGCTTGAGATCAGCGAGCTTTTCTTCCGCGCGGCTGACGTCGGATTCGTTTGCCGCGCCGAGGCTTAAGAAGTTTTTGCTGACGACGCAGGTTCGCTTCCGCGGCGTCAAGTTCTGCGCGCTCGCGCTCGCCGTGGCGACTTGGGCGGCGCTTCAGTTAGTTGCGCCAGAGTTGCTCGCGCGTTTACAAGGTCGTCTTTCGCGTTTTCACCACATGCAACGCGCGACTCCAATTCGGCAACTTCTCCTTTGCAAACGGTGACCCGGGCGTTTGCAAGATTGCGTTCGCATTGAACAATTCTTAACAACCGCTGTTCCAGTTCGACTCTCGAAAGCACACCGATCTTGCAAAGGCGTTCCGCGCCTCCAGCATTTTTGTTTTGCTTGCTCGAATCGTTTTTCGAGACGCGCGCACATCGGCATCCGGTGCGGGTGTCGCAGCTGGCGAAAAATTTGAAAAGTTTTGCTTTAGAATCGGCGGCTCAATGTCAAACGAATCGGGTTCTTCAGATTTGTTGGGCCTCGATTGATCCCCAGCCGCTGCCAGCATGACGGTAGCGAGAAACGCGGCCGGCAAAGCAAACCCGCGGGTCATACCGAGAGTTTATCACAAAAGTGATCCGCAGCTACATAGCAAGCGCCATGTTTTCGGCGCAGCGGGCTGGAACGCGCTGTCCTGCCAAGCAGCGTTCGCGAAGTCGCATCTTATGCCGCCCAGATAATTGCGTTCGTCGGTTCGATTGCTCGACATCGTCGTGTTGGCAAGCCGGTCTACCGCTTCACTGAGAACTTTCACTTTCATCCGGCGCTCGCCCTTTGTACAGGCTTACGGCGCAGAATTTGCCTGTGCCGGTTAATCGTCAGATTTTGTTCGTATCGTTGCTTTGGCATTGATTGTTCAATTCGGCATCGGCCACCGACGCGGCTTTGACGCAAGACATCAATCGGGCTCTAAGTGCATAATACGGCCGAAACCAAAAGCGACGCGAGCACCGTCCCAAGCTCGCGCATTGTCGAATAACGAACGTCCTGCACGCATTCGCCGGAGTGCGGTGTTGGAATCGCGGTGCGTCCTCGCGTAAACGCATCTGAATTAAGTGTCAACATTCTATGCGAATCATCCGTTGGAGTAGTCCGATACTACTTACGCTACTGGCGTTTCTCCTCTGTAACTGCAGAGGAAAGAAATCTCATATCACTTCAGAACAGGTAACTCGAGCTATTCAAGAACTCGAAAACTCGCACAAAAGCAAATTCAGGAAAATGCGCTGCCGGGGCTGGCGATCGCGGTCGTTTTCAAGACAAGGCGGTGTACGCGAAAGGATTTGGGGTTCGCGATACCAGCGCGAAAAATCCGGTGGATGCGGACACTGTGTTTCAACTCGCGTCGCTGTCCAAACCAATTGGCTCGACGGTGGTTGCAGAGCTGGTCAGTGAAGGAAAAATCACCTGGGACTCAAAACTGAGCGTCCTCGATCCCACATTTGCGATGTTTGATCCGTGGGTCACGCGCGAAATCACGATCCGGCGACATACGCGCATCGCAGCGGCTTGCCCGAGCACGCGGGCGATTTGCTGGAAGATCTGGGTTTTACGCGCGCGGAAATTCTACATCGCCTGCGCTATCAACACCCGGCGAGCAGTTTTCGTTCGCATTATGCGTACACGAATTTTGGCATGACCGAGGGGGCCATTGCTGCAGCAAAAGCGTACAGCGCTCGAATGGGAAAACGCCTCCGAACAAAAATTGTACCGCCCGCTGGGCATGAGCTCGACCAGCTCGCGTTACGCGGATTTCATGGCGCGCAGGAACAAAGCGTTGGGGCATGTGCTGGTGGATGGCAAATGGACGCAGAAGTTCAAACGCGATCCAGATGCGCAATCGCCGACCGGTGGGGTGAGTTCTTCTGTAAACGACCTGACGAAGTGGCTGCGGTTGCAACTCGCGAACGGCAAATTTGAAGGCAAACAAATCGTCGATGAAAAGGCGCTGGCCGAAACGCATCACCCGCACATGCTCACCGGCTTTAATCCCTTCACGCAACTACCGACTTTCTACGGTTTGGGATGGAACGTTGGCTACGATCCAGGAAGGTCGATTGCGCTTAAATCACTCCGGCGCGTTTGGTCTGGGCGCGGCGACTTATGTGAATCTGGTGCCAGGCGAGCAACTGGGCATCGTGGTGCTGACGAATGCGTATCCGCTCGGCATAGCGGAAGCACTCGGGAACGACGTTTGTGGATATCGCACTGTATGGCAAACCCACTCAAGATTGGTTTCCGCTGTTTAAACAGGTGTATTCCAACCCGGCAGCGATTGGGACGGTGCTTGGGTTCGATTATTCCAAACCACCGGCATCGGCGACACCCGCGCTGAAAAACAGCGCCTACGCTGGGACGATACACGAACGATTACTTTGGCGACATTTCCATCGTCGAAAAGGACGGCGGATTAGCAATCGTGCAGGGTCCGAAAAACAAGACGTTCCCGATGAAGCACTATGACCGGGATACGTTCACGTATGAGACGGAGGGCGAAAACGCTGTCGGCAGAAGCGGCATCACCTTTACCATCGGCCCGGATGGCGAAGCCGCACAGGTTGCTCGTGGAAAATCTCAATGTGCGCGGTGAAGGAACTTTCAAGCGTCGAGTCAGCGCCACAAGTTGCACCGCAGAGTAGCGCGCCAGTCCCTGCGACCGGTGATTTTGCCGGTCTGGTCGACATCGGTGATGGGCGGAAGATGTACTCGAGTGCCGCGGGTCGGGCAGCCCGACTGTGATTCTCGAGTCCGAGTACCGGAACGATGCCGAAATCTGGAGCACTCCGCTCGAGCCTGGAATGACCACTGTGTTTCCACAGGTTGCCAAGTTCACCCGGGTTTGTGCCTATGATCGCCCGGGGACTTTTCTTGACGCGAATCATTTGAGCCGGAGCACCGCGGTCCCCATGCCGCGCACCGCGCGCGACCTCGTTTCCGATCTTCATGCGTTGCTCCAGCGGCGGCATGTCCCCGGACCGTATGTCTTCGCCGCGCATTCCTTTGGTGGCATTTTTGCCCGCTTATACGCCAGCACTTACCCGGATGAGGTTGTTGGAATGGTTCTGGTTGATGCGCTGTCCGAAAGGTGAAGTCCGGTCTAACACCCGAACAATGGAAGTTGTATGTGAACTTTGGATTTACCAAACCGACGCCCGGACTCGAAAATATAAAGACATCGAGACGCTCGACGTAAATGCCAGCTTAGATCAGATTGAAAAAGCCGCTACCGCACAACCGCTCCGCTCCGATTCCTCTTTTTGTTCTGACGCAAGGTCAACCGTTCGACCTGAGCCCATGGCAACCGTTGCCCGCTGATTTTCCTGCAGCGCTGAACAAGGCATGGCACACGGGACAGGACGCGCTGGCGACACTTGCACCAAATGCCAAACACGCAGTCGCCACAAAAAAGCGCGCACTATATTCAAATCCAGGAACCGCAACTGGTGATTGACGCAATCAAGCAGGTTGTCGAGGCCGTCCGCAATCCATCGGCGTGGACGACCGCGCCTTAATCGACCCTGGCCGAACGATTAGACGAGGCGCGCTCGCGATCCTTCAACATCGATCAATGCGGCCGACTGGCTTATCTCGCCTCGCCATTTGTCAGGGGAGAGGACTAAGGTGAGGGTTTGGCGGCTACGCCCTCGCTCGCTCTGAATAACCCTCACCTCCCCCTTCGAAGAGAGGCGCGTAGGCGCAGGCGCTAGCGTCCGCTGTCCTCAGCGGATTTGCTCCTGCGGGATCAGATGCGTACGGCGCACACTACAGCCATTACCGGGAAGCTCGGCTCAGCAGCGAACATTTCGGGTCGAATTTCTCTGGAGCTTGCGTGTTGACTGTTGGAGCTTCCTTCGTGCGAAGCACGGATGCTTTCGGTTTCACGCCATCGGAGTTGCGCCAATTACGCGCTTTGAAAACGCCGGCCGGGATCCAAAAGTTTCTCGACGACTTGCCTTACAACCTGAGTTACACCGCGCGCTCGCCGAAGAAAGTCCTGCACGATCGCACCGCGTCATGTCTCGAAGGCGGAATTTTCGCGGCGGCTGCGCTTCGCGTCATCGGTTTTCCACCATTGATTTTCGATTTGGAAGCGGAACAGGACACCGATCATGTAGTGGCGATTTTTAAAGTGCGCGGACACTGGGGCGCGGTGGCGAAATCGAATTTCACCGGCTGCCGTTATCGCGAGCCGGTGTATCGCAGCCTGCGCGAGCTGGCCATGAGCTATTTCAACATCTACTTCAACCTGCGCGGCGAACGCACCCTCCGGCGCTACTCGCGTCCGGTGAACCTCGCGCGGTTCGATCATCTGAACTGGATGACGACGGAAAAACCGATCTGGTTCATCGCCGAACACCTCTGCGAAATCCCGCACATTTCATTGCTCACACCGGCAATGGAAAAAGACCTCACCCGCGTCGATCAACGCACTATGTCGCGGCGAAATGGTCGCGGCCACAGAAAGAAATAGTTCCTGTCGCACGCGTCGCATGTTTCTGGGAGCACAGGCTTAACGAACGCATTCAAGCACAGATTCATGCTGATGCGACGGCCCTTGATCGCATCTACGCTGCTGATTTCATAGGCGTAGGGCCAAGTGGCACAGTGAGAACCAAGCCGCAGGTGATTTTAGATTTCACGTCAGGTGATTTGAAATTTCAATCTATCACTACCGATGACGTTCAAGTGCGCGTCTATGGAAACACGGCTGTGGAGACTGGCCGCTCAACAATGAATGGGCAAGACAAAGGCCAAACTGTTCCCCGTGACACTCGCTTTACCAGGGTGTGGGTAAAGCAGCAAGGGCGCTGGCGGTTGGTTGCCAACCATTACTCGTCCCAGACTACGCGCCAATAAGCAGTCACACCAAATGCCAGCCTGTAGTTGCCGGCAGCCCTGCCGACAACATCCTTGACACGCAACTGTCAGGCGACGCCATTCCCGGTCTCGGCAAGCTGCCGAGACCTGCAGGCTGGCAGCCTGCGCCCCCGGCACGCATGGCAGTCGCTACCGAGAGGTTTGGAAAAATGCGTTCTCGAAAGTCGGCTGAAACGGGCCGGGCTTCGGTTTCGCCGATTCGAAATCGCGGACTGATTTCGAATTGGCGTGGCGCAATGGATTTCCATGTCGATCTTGCCGCATTTTGCCGAGCGCAGCGCGCACCGTCTCCAGCGCGAGCGCGGGCGTGTTGCAATCGCGGCTGAGATGTCCGAGCACCACGCGCTCGATTTTCCCGGCAACAATTCCTCGATCACGCTCGCGGCCGCCGTGTTCGACAGATGACCGTGCCGCGATTGGATCCGTTGTTTCACCGGCCACGGCCGATGCGTGTCGTTCTGCAAAAGTTTTTCGTCGTGATTGGTCTCGATCACGAGCGTTTGCACCTGGCGCAAGCGTTCGACGATCAATCTTAGTCGCGTAACCGAGATCGGTGATGAACCCGAGGCTGCCTGAGCCTGCGTGAAAGACGAACCCGAGCGGATCAACCGCGTCGTGCGGCACCGGGAACGTTTGCACCGTGACGTCGCAGATCGAAAACTCGGCGCCGGTTCGAAAGATCCGCCAGTTGCGATGTCGATCGAACGAGCTGTCGCACCGAATCGCTTCCGCCGTTAGCGCGTTGCAATAAATCGGCACGTCAAATTTGCGGCAGAGAACTTCGAGACCGCAGACGTGATCGCCGTGCTCGTGCGTGAAGCAGGACGCCATCGAGCTGCTCCGGCGTAACGCCGCAATGCTCCAGGCGCAACGCCAGTTGTCGCGCGCTCAGGCCGCCATCGACCAGAATCTTGCAATGATCGGTTGCGACCAGCGCGCTGTTTCCCGCGCTCCCGCTGCCGAGCATCGTCAAGCTGAACACGGGTCTTAAGGTAGTCGCGTGACTTCAACTTGCGCAAATCGAAACGAATAGATCATTGCTACCGTTATGCTGCAAGCGGCGCGAGGACGCGCCGCACTCCGAAAGCTTCGCGAAACCAGCACAGCCTCTCTGGATTTCGCACGCAGTGCTTTGGGGCGATGCGTCCTCGCATCGCTTTACGAGCGCGGACGGCACGAGTGGAGGACCGTCCAGACAACTTGAAACGCGATTCGTCAGGGAAATACGCGAAATGGCCGCCTCGACATGACCAGCAGCGAGAATTACATTCGCGCCGCTTGAAATCACGGCTCTTCGTTCTCATCGCAGCATCCGCCGCGCTCGTTTGCAGGCGTGGATTACGCTGCGTCGCCAGATGATGCCGCTGCAGATAGCAGCGCGCTGGATTTCAAGCAATGGGGTCTGCTCGCAGTTCAGGATGGCGGACGGCGCAAACCCGTGGACACATTTGCAAAGGAAACGCTGATCCGAATCACCGGGAGATCGACCTACACAGATAAGAACCGGCCGCAAATGGCAACCGAACGATTTCGTTTTGTCGGCTCTGCTGGAGACGCACGATTGGAAAAACGAGCCGATGGTGCTGGTCTCATTTGGCAAGCTCAAGGAACAACTCGGGTTCGACAAAACGCAGCGGCGATTTTCGTTCGCGCAATTGGCTGGATCGATCTGAATTGCAACGGCTTGCCAACGAGGCGCAGGCGCTCAAGCGCGCAGAGAAACCGCTCGACCGGGTTCAACAGGAAGCGTTGGGCGTTAGCGATCGGCTTACGCTTTTTGCTCGTGTGATGGATGGAAGCGCTTTGCTGATCGTCCCCGCGCCGACAAATGAAACGGACCCGTGGGTCGAACCATCGGGATGGTCGAAATTTTATTCGGAAGCACAATTTGCGCCGGTCCAAACGCAATTGCAGACAGCCGCCACTGCGTATGTCAATGGCGACGGATTTAACTTTCAGCCGCGCAGCGAATCAGCTTCGCGACAATTTGCGCGGCCTGAGTCCATCAATTTATCCGCAGGAACGACAACTGCGGCTTGAATCTTTCTATAATCATTTCGAGGCCTTTTACCGTGCCATCTGGTGTTACGGAATTGCGCTTGTGATTTTGCTCGTGGCGCATTTTCGCAGGAGTCTTGGAGTGCAGCGGACATGTCCGCGCTTTCGAAAGCGGCGACATGTCGCCGCACTCCAAAGTGAACGCGCTGCAATTGCTCGGGGTTGGAGTTGCGCTCCTCGGTCTCGCGTTTCATGCAGCCGGAATCGTGATGCGCTGCATGATCGGCGGCCGGCCGCCGGTCACGAACATGTATGAATCGATCATCTGGGTTTCGTTCGCCGTCTCATTTTTCGGGATGATCTTTTTCACGCGGTACCGGGCGCCGGTCTATTTGCTGGCGGCGTTGCCGGTCACGCTCGTCGCATTATTGCTCGTGCATCAGATGCCGATCGCCATGCCGTCGAGCATCGAGCCGCTGGTGCCGGTGTTGCGCGATAATTTCTGGCTCACCGTTCATGTGCTCACAATCACGTTGAGCTACGCGGCGTTCGCACTGGCAATGGGTTTCGGGCACATCCTGCTCTGGCGATACGCGCGCAATCCCGCGGCGGCGCGCGCGGACGCGCCGATGCATTTCTGGCTTTATCGCGTGCTTCAGCTCGGGGTGCTGCTGCTTGCCGCAGGCACAATTCTTGGGGGCGTCTGGGCAAATTATTCCTGGGGCAGGTTCTGGGGTGGGACCCGAAGGAAACCTGGGCGCTGATCGCCCTGCTTTGTTACATCCTGGCGTTGCACGGCCGGCTCGCAGGTTGGTGGACGCAATTCGGTCTGGCGGTCGCTAGCGTTGTTTGTTTTCTCGCTGTGTTAATGGCGTGGTACGGCGTGAACTTCGTTCTGGGAAAAGGCCTGCACAGCTATGGATTCGGCATCGGCGGTGAGACATACGTGGCGACATTCATTGTTCTCGATCTTTTATTCGTTGCGTTCGCGATCTGGCGATATCGCAGCAGCAAATTGGCGGTTGCTGCTGCAGGTGAAATAGAAGGCGAGCGCGTCGCCGTGTAGCTGTAGCGCCGGCCTTCGGCGATGCCGGCGTGGGTCATCCGCCTTCGCCATGGCTACGGCGGACAGAGCCGCCCCGGCTACAGGGGCGCTGTGAGTGCGTCGATGAATTCGCGAGGCGTCTCGGCTTGGAGCAGCCTCGAGCGTGATCGCATCATTCTTCACCAGGCGCGCCAGCGTTCCGACGCAAATTAGATAATCATTGAGCAAGCGTTCCGGCACGCCGATTACAAAAATCAATCGCGCACGCTGTTGATCTGCACCGATTGGAATCCCGGCGCGGCTGCGCCCAATGCCGATGACGATTTCGTCTACCAAATCGGTTCGCGCATGGGGAAACGCGACGCCGTTTTCCACTACGCTGGGATGTGCCTGCTCACGTGCCAGGACTTGTTCGAGAAATGTTTCTGCATCGTCGATCTTTCCATTTTGCGCGAGCACCTGAATGATCTCGCGCAGCGCGTTCGGCAGTTTTCGTGAACGCAGCCGCAGGATTACCTGCTTTTCATCCAGCAGCTCGGAGAGCGCGATAGCCATTGATGACAGAGATTTATTGGATTATGCGGCAAAGCCAGTTATCCAGTTAAGTAACCAGGCCGTGGCAACACAAAAACACAGCGGTAGCTTGCCAGCGAGGAGAGGACAGTCTCCTTCCAACGGAGCCTTTACGACCCGGGCTACGTCAACGCCATGTCGCATTTTTATCGCGGCGAGATGGGGCGGATCATGGTGTGGCGGCAGCGGCTGGATGTCACCACAAACTGGGCGATCACCAGCACCACCGCCATTATCACCATCGCATTTTCTACTCGCGAAGTGCCGCACATCATTTTCTTTTTCAATCTGGCGATTGTCTGGGTGCTGCTCTGGATCGAGGCGCGCCGTTATCGTTTTTACGACGCATTCCGCGCGCGTGTCCGGATGCTCGAAGCGCATTTTCTTGTCCCGATGGTGATGGAAAATCGTGAGATGCTTCAGGGCGAATGGAAAAAGCTCGTCTGCGAAGATTTGATTTTGCCCTGCTTCAAGATCAGCAAACTGGAAGCGGTGGGCCGCCGCTTGAAACGCAATTACGTTTTCATTTTTATTTTGATCCTGATGGCGTGGATAACGAAAGTATTTTTACACGCCAGCGCGCCGATTAACGATGTCGTCTCGTTTTATCATGCGCTGCGGATCGGGCACATCCCGTCCTGGCTGGTGGCGCTGATTTTTGCCGGCACGTTTGTCAGCGTGATTGCAATCACGATTTACGTCAGCAAACGATCCTCCGGCGAAATCTCCGAGTTCGGCACGCACCGCTCGTTGTGGCGGATCTGAACCGGATCGTTTGATGTTCGAGGATCGTTTGACTGACGTTGCTGATTCGGTTCTGAATGCGATCAACTCAATCGGATGATCATTTCCAGAAGCTTTGCGACATCGTCGCGAAATTGCGCGCCCCCGGCGGTTGCCCATGGGACCGGGAGCAAACCCATGAATCGCTGCTGCCTGCTTTAATTGAAGAGGCTTACGAAGTGACGGAGGCTGCGCGCGCCAAGAACGACGCGCATTTCTGCGAGGAACTGGGCGATCTGCTCCTGCTGGTGGTGATGCACGCGGAGATCGCGAGTGAAGCTGGGCGCTTCAACATCGACGAAATTATCCGCGACATCTCGGATAAACTAATCCGGCGGCATCCCGCATGTGTTTGGAACCAGCGACGCGCGCGATTCCGGCGCTGTGCTCAAACAGTGGGAAGCGATTAAGCGCGAAGAGAAAAAGGCCGATTCGCATTATCTCGCCAGTTTGCCTAAAGCGCTGCCAGCGCTTATGCGCGCGCAAAAGCCCAATCAAAAGCCGCGCGTGTAAATTTCGACTGGACTGAGGTGCGCGATGTGATCGCGAAAGTGGAAGAAGAGCTGCGCGAAATGAAAGAGGCGATTGCGGCGCTCAGATCGCGCGAGAATCGAGGACGAGATTGGCGACATGCTCTTCGCAGTCGTCAATCTGGCGCGGAAATGCAAAATCGACGCGGAAAGCGCGCTGCAGGGCGGAACGGACAAATTTGTGACTCGATTCAATCAACTGGAAGACGAAGTGAAAGCGCGCAGGAAGGAACTGGGCGATGTCGGTCTTTCGGAAATGGATGAGATTTGGAACCGCATTAAGAATGACGAAGCCCGAATGACCCGCCTTCGCGAGGCTTCTGCGCGGCGAGGCGAATGCCGAATCAATGACGAAGTCCGAATGACGAACGACCGCGCTGCTGTCCTCGCGCTATTTCGGTTTTGGTCATTTAGGCTTCCTTCGTCATTCGTCATTTGTCATTCGTCATTTAGCATTGATATTTCGCGTCCCAATGAATTTGCTGATCAATCTGTCTCTGGCGCTCTTCGTGCTCGTGTCGTTGGTCATGGTCCTGGTGATCCTGATGCAACGGCCAAAGAGCGAAGGGCTTGGCGCCGCATTTGGTGGCGCGGTTACAGACAATATTTTCGGCGCACAAACCACGAATGTGCTGGTGAAGTTCACCACCTGGCTGGCCGGGCATTTTCTTGCGCTCACGTTTGCGTTATCGGTGCTTATATGCCCACAGGAGCACGGCCGATAGCGCGTTCCGTCGACGAACTGATGAAAACGCAAGCCGCGCCGCAAAGTCGCCTGCAGCCTGCGGCAGCGCAAGCCTCGCCCATCTCATCCCCGGCGACTACACCTGTTCAGGCTTCGCCCGGCACTTCCGCTGCGCCTGATTCTGGCGCAGGCGTGTTGCCCGCTGGCACCACGACGCCAGCCACTTCCCCAGCCTTCACTCCACGGCCAACAGCGAAACCGTAAGGCCGGGGCCTCCTCAGAGAAGCGCACTGAAAATGCAGAGCCGATCAAGGCTCGCATATTCACGCTCATTAAGAAACCCGCGTCAGATTGGTTTCAGCCGAATAGTTTGCCGTTTGCGAAAAATGCGACGCTTCACTTCGATGGCAAAGTTTGGCCGCGCAAAAGCAAAAGGCGAAAACTCCGAGCGACATCGAAATCACGGTAAAACCATCGGCGCTCGTGATCCTGCAACCGGGACAAGCTGAGCACAAACTGGCGTGACCGCAGGCCGGATCCCGTCACCGCGACGGCCGCCGATTCTAACGGCCTCCATATTTTGGCGTGAAATCACCGGAGAGAAATGTTACAGCAGTGTGACTAACCAACATCAACGTTGACAATGAGCTACCAATTACGGAACGGCGAAACGCTCGGCGACAATCTTAGCCGGGTTTGCCGTAAACAAATCGAGGCCGCCATTTCCGTTGCCAAAGACGAAGTCAAAACCGACGACACGCCGGTGCACGAAATGCGGAAGCATTTGAAGAAAGCGCGCGCGGCGCTGCGACTGGTGCGCAAGGAGATCGGACGCGGTCTCTTCCGGGAACAAAACCGTTGTCTGCGCGATGTCGGACGGCTTACTTCGGACATCCGCGATGCCGAAGTGCGTTTGCAGACAGTCAGGCAGCTTCAAGAAGTCACGCAACGCGCAACGGCCGAGGCGCCTACGAAAAACTCGAGGCAATGCTCACGCTGGAACTGGAAAATTTCATGGCCGCATTCGCGGAGTGGCAAACACAGGCGGTTCCAATGTTGGAGCGAGGCGGCCTCGGCCCTTAATCACTGGACGCTAGACCAATTCAACTGCAAGCAGCTCCAGTGGTGCGGTGCAGGCAAGCTACAGGCAGGCCAGGCAAGCGTTGGCGGAAGCAACAGCGAATCCGAGCGCCGAAAATTTTCATGCGTTTAGAACCAAGGCGAAAACACTTTGGTACCCAATTACGTATTCTCCGGCCGGTTAATCCAGTCGTCTTAAAAGCTTGGCCGACGACCTGCGTTCGCTAGCCGATCTGCTCGGGTCGTGCGCACGATTTGAGTTTTCTTGGCGCAAGATTGCGGAACGAACATGGTAAATCGCAATGGCAGCGCGAAGGTCACAGGTTGCTTGCCATTATTGAAGTCAGCCAGAGCGATCTGCAGCGTGGCGCGGCGGAGCTGGCTCAACACTTTTTCGCCGAGCGCCCGCGCGATTTCGGCTCTCGCGTTACGAGCTGGCTCAGGGTGGGAAGCAAATCAGCACACTCGCTGGCGGAAGCGCTCGTCACTTAGATTTTCAGCGCGAACTTTGGCGGGAAAAGCCAGAGAACTCTTCCTTCTTGAGACTCAGGATCGACATCGAGCAAGGCGACGCCGGCTTTGGAAAGCTTGAGCGAAGCGCCGGTCAATCCTGAAATCACGTTGGTAAAGTCCGGTTCGTGACCGACCAGCATCAAAGCTTTTGAGCGATGCCGCTTGAGTACGGTTCGCAACTCGCTCATTCCAAAGCCGGGCGCGAGCAATTCGTCCTTCCGCAATTTCGCTTTCAGATAATCGGCTGCGATCTCAGCAGTTTGCGCTGCACGCGGCAGATGGGCTGGTGACGATCAAGTCCGGTCGCACCTTCAGGCGCGCGAGAAATTTCGCGACGTCGCGCACTTCTTTTTTACCGAAATCGGTCAGCGGGCGCTCATCATCCGATTTCTTCCAATCCGGCCAATCGGCCTCGCCATGACTGAAGGAAATAAAGTTGCATGTCGATCTATACGTGTTGTTACATGATTCGCCACTTCGGCTCGGCGCGTTCGCGTGATCGGTTTGCCACAGGCGAACGTCCCACCGAGGAAACGCGTTTCGGTTGTGCCCCAGCTCAATTCCGTTGCGGCAGTTCGTCGAACTTCTTCGCGCTGCCGCCGCCAAGAACGACGTAATCGGCAATAAGCGACTTCTTTCAATCGAACGACCGCGCGAAGGACTTCGCGTCGCCAGTCTTTTTCACCGAGCTGCTTTCATACCCGACTTGCCGAGGTAATCCTCGATGATGTCGCCATTGCCGTAAGGAGATCGCCGAGCTCCAGCGGGAGGACGTTCGTCTCCCAAATCAAGTGTTGATCCCAGCCCGGTGCCGAGCCCAAGAAAAAGCATTCGCCCGCCGTGGATAACTGCCGAGCGCCTGCATGGCTGCATCGTTAATGATCCGGACCGGTTTGCCAAGCGACTTTCTCGAAATCGAATCCGACCCATCCTTTGCCCGAGATGTTTGGGTTCGCTCATGATGCGCCCGTCGCGCACCGGCGCTGGAAATCCCATCGAGATCGGCGTCGAATTTCCAATCGCTGCAGCAGCGGTTTCATCTGAGCCACCATCTCGCGCGGCGTCAGGTCCGGACCGGATTTGAATTTTCGTTTTTCCGGCGCGAAATCATCAGCTTCACGTTCGAGCCGCCGACGTCGATGACGAGAATTCTTCTTCTTCACGACCGTTGAGTTGACCGTGGTGCGATTGTGCCTCGGATGTGCAGTCGAATCTCGCGGCTACGGCTGCTCGACGTTGAGCGCTCGGGCCGATTTCATCGGGCAGACGTGATCGGAATTAATTTGTCGGCGCGCGATTTCTTCTTCGATCCGGTGAGTTTTTTGTGCGCTCGCGCGACACTTCGCGAAATGCCACTGCGCCTGCGCGCGCGGTTCCTTGCACCTTCCGGTTTCAAGCGCCGGTAGCTGCCGTCCGGCTGCAACTCGCGCGCCTTCACGCGATCGTGCAAAAACGTCGGAAGCACTTCGTTGATAATCTGATCGCGCAGCGCTGGCGTTCTCGACTGGGAACGCCAGCTCGATCCGCCGGAAGAAATTTCGCGGCATCCAATCCGCGCTGGAGAGGTAAGACCTATGGATCTGCCAGCGTTTTCGAAATAATAAATCCGGCTGTGCTCGAGAAATCGGCCGACGATGCTGATGACGCGGATGTTTTCGCTCAGGTCCGGGAATTTTCGGACGCAGACAACAGATACCGCGGCACGATCAGATCGATCGTCACATCAGCGCAGGAAGCTTCATAAAGTTTCTCGATGATCTCCTGATCGACCAGCGCGTTCAGCTTCGCGACGATGCGGGCCGGTTTGCCCGCCAGCGCGTTGATCGCGCTCGCGCTCGATCAACTGGATGAGCCGGCTGTGCATGTCGAACGGCGCGACCATCAATTTTTTCAGACCGGGATAACCGGCAAGACCGGTAAGCGTGTTGAAAACGGTCGCCACTTCCTCGGTCAACTGTCGGTTCGCTGGTGAGCAGACTGAAGTCGGTGTAAATGCGCGCCGTGCGCGGATGATAATTGCCTGTGCCCGAGATGGACGTAATGCCGGAGCCGATCGGCATCGCGGCGAACGATGAGCAGCGCCTTGCAGTGCGTTTTCAGACCGACCACGCCATAGATGACGTGGGCGCCGGCTTCTTCGAGCCGCCGCGCCCATTGAATGTTGCTCGCCTCATCGAAGCGGGCGCGCAGTTCGACAATAGCGGTAACTTGTTTTCCGGCGTTCGCCGCATCGATCAGCGCCTCGACGATGGGCGAATCGCCGCTGGTGCGATAGAGCGTGATCTTGATCGCCAGCACTTGCGGATCCGGCTGCCGCCTTCTCGATCAATTCGACAACCTGATCGAAGCTGTCGTAAGGATGATGCAGCAGCACGTCCTGCCGCCGCAACACTTCGAAAAAATCGGCGTGCGGCGGCAGCGCCGGATCGCGCGCGGGTTGAAATGGCCGATCCTTTAGCTTCGCGAACGCATCATTCGCCACGAGCGGCATGAGATGCGTCATGGAAAGCGGGCCGTCGAGTTTGTAAGCGTCTGCCTCCGTCAGATCGAAGAACCGCAGCAGCAATTCGAGAAAATCCTTCGGACAATCGGCTTCAACTTCCAAGGCGAACGGCATTGCCGCGGCTTGAGCGCCGCAGTTCCTGTTCGATTGTGCGCAAAAGATTTTCCGCTTCCTCATCGTCGATGTAGAGATCGCTGTTACGCGTGACGCGAAACGCGTGCACGCTCGTCCAGGATCAAACCGGGAAACAATTCGCCGATGTGCTGTTTGATGAGCGAGGCGAGATAGATGTACTCCCACGGTTCGTCCGCGCCTTTGCCGCGTGGCATCAGCGATCAGCCGCGGCACCACCCGCGGCACCTGCACGATCGCATGCAGCGGCTCGCCGCGACGCGCCGTGCCTTTGCGCGCACCAGCAGATTGTGGCTGCGGTTCAAAAGATGCGGGAACGGATGGCTGGCGTCCACCGCCAGCGGCGTCAGCATCGGAAAAACTTCCTGCTGAAAATAGCGATGCGCCCAGGCTGCGCGTTTGCGCTGACAACTCCGCAATCTCGCGCACGTAGATCCCGTTCTTCGCCAGCTCCGGCTGCAACTCATTCTTCCAAAGCGCATATTGCGTCGCCACCAGTTCGCGCACCGTTTTCTGGATGCGATCGAATGTCTCCGTGGGGCTCAACCCGTCCGGACCGAACGTCGCTCGTCTCGCTTTCGATCTGCTGTTTGATTCCGGCGACGCGAATCTCGAAAAACTCGTCCAGGTTCGAGCTGAAAATCGTAAGAAACTTGACGCGCTCGATGAGCGGTTGCGTCGGATCCTGCGCTTCTTCGAGGACGCGGCGGTTGAACTCGAGCCAGCTCAGCTCGCGATTGATGAAATTCTTGCGGATCGGAAAAACGCTCTGCTGCGGAACATCCTTTGCAGGACTCGACCTCTGCGGAGGCTCATCGGCGACACTGGTTTTCGCAATAGCTGTCGGCATTTACGTGCGCAGTTGAGCTTCGCGGCCAATCACTTCAACTGCATCGACAATCACGCTGCGCATGCGCAACGCGCCGTCGGTCAGACGGCGGCCGCGGCAGTCTGATGCCGGATGTCTTCCGCGGCGGCGGCGTAAACGGCGTCTTCGGCAATGTTGGTGGCGTGATCGCCCACGCGCTCGAGGCAGCGGCCAACAAAAATCAGATTCAAGTAACCTCGCAATTGATCTCGGATCCTGCGCCATGCGCTCGATTAAGTTTGCGGCTGGCCACGCGGTTCAGCTCGTCCAGCTTTTCGTCGCGCGGAACGATCGCGCGCCCAAGATCGACATCCTCACGCACGAAGGCATCCACGCTGTCCTTGAACATCGACATGGCTTGCTCGTACATCGGCCTGATCAATTCGACTTCGGGCAACGGCGGATGCTGATTCAACTTCCGCGCGCGTCGCGCAATCGTGGTCGCCTGATCGGCCATGCGCTCCAGATTCGATGAAAGTTTCATTGCGGCGACGACGCGGCGCAGATCGGAGGCTACCGGCTGAAAGCGCAGCAAAATATGCCACGCCGTCCTTATCGATCTGCATCTCGAGCTGATCGATCTCTTCGTCGTCGGCGATCGCATTTGCGCAAAGATCGTCATCGCGATCGAACAAGCCTTTCATCGCCCGCTCTAGACTGCGCTCGGTCAGGCCGGCCATCATGAGCACGTTATTGCGCAGCGAAGCCGAGCGCTTCGTCGAATGTCCCAAGAATATGTTTTGGTGCAACCATCGATCTTGATCTCAGCTTCTATTCTTACTCTTCATCTTGCTCGTGCGCGCCCGGCGAGCCGGCGTCTCACATCATTATCCAAATCGGCCAGTAATATAATCTTCCGTCTGTCGTTCGGCTTGGATTTGTGAAAATTTTCGTGGTCGGCCCAAACTCGATCAGCCGTCCAAGATAAAAGAACGCGGTGTAATCGGAGATGCGGCCGGCCTGTTGCATGTTGTGCGTCACCGTCACGATCGTGTATTGCGCTTTGAGTTCGTAGATCAGTTCCTCAATCTTGGCCGTGGCGATCGGATCGAGCGCCGAACAGGGCTCATCCATCAAGATCACTTCCGGTTCCACGGCGAGCGCGCGCGCGATGCAAAGCCGTCTGCTGCTGGCCGCCGGAAAGGCTTGTGCCCGGTTTGTGCAAATCATCTTTCACCTCATCCCAAAGCGCAGCCATGCGCAGCGATTTTTCCAGACGTTCATTGAGAAATTTCTGGTTGCGCACTCCGTTCAATCGCAAGCCAATGACGACATTTTCGCCAATCGTCATCGTCGGAAACGGATTCGATTTTTGGAAGACCATGCCGACCCGGCGGCGAACGATTGCCGGATCGACGGTGCTCGAATAGAGATCCTCGCCCTGAAGCAGGACCGTTCCTTCGATCGCGCGTCTTTGGCACCAGCTCGTGCATACGATTGAGAGCGCGAAGAAAGGTTGATTTTCCGCAACCGCTTGGCCCAATGATCGCCGTCACGGCATTGGATGCGATGTCGAGCGTCACATCATCGATGGCGCGCTTCTCGCCGTACCCAGATCGAAAGATTCTTCACCTCGAAAGTTAACTGTGGCGCAGGCTCGGCCGCTGGCGGGCGGCTCGGCTGGCCGCTCGACGCGCTCCGATAACGCTTCGCTCGGGTGTTGCCATAATTAAATTATCCATTCGCAAAGATGCTAGACAACTGACGCCGCCCGCCCGCGAGTCAGGAATTCTAACCAGTACATTAACGCAAAAATGCCCGGTGACGAGCACTAGCGCGCCGGCCCAGGCCTGGCGATGCCAGTCGTCGTAGGGAGAAATTGCGTAAGTAAAAATCTGCAACGGAAGCGCGGCGATCGGCTGACTCAGGCTGTGATTCCAAAACCGGTTTCCAAAAGCGGTGAAAAGAAGCGGGGCGGTCTCGCCGCCGATCCGTGCTAACGCCAGCAGAATGCCAGTGATGATCCCCTTGGACGCGGTCTTCATTACGATGTGGACAATCGTTTTCCACCGGCTGACACCGAGGGCGAGCGCAGCTTCGCGATAACCATTTGGCACCAGCAGAACGACTTCTTCAGTCGTGCGCAGAATCAGTGGAATCATGATCAGGCCCAGCGCGAGACCGCCGGCATAAGCGGAGAAGCCTTTGAAACGCAACACGACCAGACCGTAAACGACCACGCCCCAGGTGATCGATGGCACGCCGTTGAGCACGTCGGCCAGAAACCGCAGGACGCAATTGATCCGGGCCGAGCCATATTCCGCGAGGTAAACTCCGCCTAGAACGCCAACCGGAATTCCAATCGCGGCAGCGAGGGCGAGCAGTTCGAGCGAGCCGACGATTGCGTTCGCCATGCCGCCACCAGCTTCCCCGACCGGCGTCGGCAACTTGGTGAAGAAATCCCAGTTCACCGAGCTGGCGCCGTTGACGAGAAGATGAAAAAACACCAAACCCAGCGGCGCGATCACAAGAACGCGCGGAAACAAAGGCGGTCGGTCGATGCCAGCGCGCTCTTGATTTTGCGCCAGGTATGGTTGTCTGCTCGTTCGGAATGCATGGCTATTGCACCGCGCGTGTTGCTGATGTTGTGCGTCATGGTTCTGCAGAAGCAAGTTGCGCGAGCAGGTTCACCAGAATGGTTATTCCAAAAAGCACCAGCCCAATCTCGAACAACGCCTGAAGATAAATGTCGGTGGTCGCTTCCGTGAACTCATTGGCGATCACGCTGGCCAGCGTGTAGCCGGGCTTGAAGAGCGACGCTGCAATTTGCGGCGTGTTGCCGATGACCATCGTGACCGCCATGCGTTTCGCCAAGCGCGCGTCCGAGACCGAGAATGACCGCGCCGAACAATCCTTTCTTCGCATAACTCAGCACCGCGATCCGGGTCGCTTCCCACCGGGTGGCACCCAGCGCGTAGGCCGCCTCGCGCTGCAAGTCCGGCACGCTGCGCAAAATTTCGCGGGAGACCGACGTGATGATTGGCAGAATCATGATGGCGATGATGATTCCGCCGGCCAGCATGCTGGGCCCGTAGATCGGCCCGCTGAAAAGTGGCGTCCAACCGAAGCAGTCGTTTAAGCAATGGAAAAGGATAATCGCGCAGCCATGGGACCATGACGAAGATGCCCCACAATCCGAGGATTACGCTTGGAATCGCCGCCAGCATTTCGATCAACGAAACGAGTGGCTGCCGAATCCAGAGCGGCGCAAGTTCCGTCAGATACGCCGCCGTTGCGATGCTCAACGGCACAGCGATGAGCAACGCGATCAGCGAAGAAACCAGCGTTCCGTAAATAAACGGCAGCGCGCCGAATTGCTCCGCGACCGGGTCCCAGGTGGATGTGGTGAGAAAATGAAAACCGAATTTTTGATGGCGAGCGAAGATCCAATCCACAGCTGCCACCCGATCAGGATGACCAGCACGACTACGGCCAGACGCCATTGCCAGCGTGAGCCACTCGAATGCCTTGATCACCAAAGCGCGACGGCGGCGCCATGCGCGTCGCGCGGCGCTTTCGCGATTGAACCGAAGCGGCTAACGCCATTGTGAGGTCTGCTAGGCTACACGTTGCAGGCAATGCGCATCGCTGCCTAATTTCATTATATTTTGATCTCGTCGATTCGCTTCAGAACACGTTGTTGAACACTTTCCGGCAACGGCGCGTATTGAGATCTTTGGCCATCTTCTCGCCGTCTTTCGCGGCCCATTTCAGAAATTCCACCAGCTTTTTTCCTTTCGCCGGCATCCTTCTGCTGCTCGTAAACCAGCAACCACGTCGCACCAGCGATCGGATACGCATCTTTGCCCGGCGCGTTTGTCATCGAGAATCGGAAATCATCCGGAATCTCCGCCGTCGCGAGCGCCGCGGTGACCGATTCGATCGTCGGTTTCACGAATTCGCCAGCCGCATTCTTGACGTCGGCATACGGCATTTTGTTTTGAATCTGCGTAGATCAACTCCACGTAACCGAGCGCGCCCGGCGTTTGCTTCACTTGCCCGGACACGCCTTCGTTGCCTTTGCCGCCGATTCCGGTCGGCCAGTTTACCGACGTGTTTGTGCCAACCTTCGTTTTCCATTCCGGGCTGACTTTGCTCAGGTAATCGGTCCAAGATGTAACGTTGTGCCACTGCCATCGGAGCGATGGACGACCACGATCTCCTGATCGGGCAACTTTACGCCAGGATTCAACGCCGCGATCTTTGGATCGTTCCACTTTTTGATCTGACCGAGATAAATTCCGGCGATCGTGTCCGCATCGAGCTTTAACGCCGGATTTCCAGGCAGATTGTAGGCAACCACATCCGCGCCCGCGACCGTTGGAATATGCAAAGATTTTGCCCGGCGCCTTCGCCAGGTTGTCGTCAGTCATCGGGCCATCGGATGCGCCGAAATCGACCGTCTGCGCAGAGGATTTGTTTCTGGCCTCCGCCGGAGCCGATGGATTGATAGTTGAATCGCACGGAAGGATCGACCTTCGCGTATGCGATCGAACCACTTCGAGTAGATCGGATACGGAAACGTCGCACCCGCGCCGTTTATCATCATCTGCGCCGATGCGGTCGCGCTGATCCAACGCGATTATGAGCCAAGAAAATCTTCGATTTGTAGGATTTCGTCATGCAACGAGATTGGCCGCAGGCCAATTCACGCGGTCAAAATCTTTACTGTTACGTTTGTGTGACATCTGTAGCCGCTTCGCTGCCTGCCACGCCGAAGCTCTGCGAAGGCGGGTGCGAAGCGCTGACCTAGGCTGTTTGCATCGCGCGTGTGGCGCGTCTCACAGAGGCGCCGCTACGGTAATCGGCAGAACCACCCGAATCGTCGTCCCTTTTCCGATTTCGCTCTCGGCTTCGACGTGGCCGCCGTGGAGCTGCGCGATATGTTTCACAATCGCCAGGCCAAGGCCGGTGCCTCGAACGCTGTCGTGGCTGCGCGCTTTGTCGGCGCGATAGAAGCGCTCGAAAATGCCGCGGCAAATCGTCTTTGCTGATGCCGATCCCGTTATCGCTCACGCTCAGCACGATTTCGTTGTGTCGCGCCGCCGAGCCATCAGCGTAATCTCGCCGTGCTCAAGCGAATATTTCACCGCGTTATCGAGCAAATTGTAGAGGGCTTCCTGCAGCCGGATCCGGTCAGCGCGAATCGTCGGCAAATCCGGGCGGAACATCGACAATTACTATTGAGCTGTTTGTTTGCGAGCTTCTTTTCCCAATCGCGAATCAGTTCTTCGAAGAAGCTCGACAGATCGACGTTCGCCCAATTGCAAATTCGGATTGGCCGATTCCAATTGCGCAAGTGTAAGCAAGGTCCTCGGCCAGCAAATCGAGGCGACTTGGAATGGCGCTTCATCACTCTGAGGATTCGCGAGAGTTCCTCGTGCGAGGTTTCCGGGCTCTCGAGCAAGGTCTCGATGTAGCCGCGCAAGATCGACAATGGCGTGCGCAACTCGTGCGAGACGTTGGCGACAAAATCGCGCCGCACCTGTATCTGTCTGCTTGAGCTCGTGTTATGTCAGTGAAACAGGACCACCGCGCCGGTGGCCAGATCGGCATCGTCTCTTTTGTCGCGACGGCGCTGATTTCCGATCGCGTTCGGACTCCCGTCTCGGATCGGCGAGGATCAATTCGCTCTGCGTCGCTTTGCCGGTATGCAGCGTATCCGCAATCAACCCATCGAGTGTGGCATCGCGAACAACATCCAGCAGAGGCGTCCCTTCTGAAATTTCCGGAAGACCGAACAGGTTTCGAAAAGCCTGGTTGACCAACAGTCACGCGCAGGCTCGCATCGACCACGAGCAGACCATCCTGCATCGCACGAAGAATTGTCTGCGGTGCCGGATTCGCGTCCTGGCGATCTGCTCGATCGAGCTGCTTCTGGTCGCGCAAAAATGCTTTCTAAGCGCCAGGCCGATGCGTTGGGGCTCTGGACTGCCGTCGACCAAAAATGTGCCGTGGTCGCTCGCCGCGCCCGATTTGGGTGACGAGCTCTTCCACTTGCCGCCATGGTGCGATCCATTTGCGCCACGCGATCAAGCGCAATGACGGGTGTTGATGGCGACAATCGCGCAGAGCAGAAGCCAGCTCATTCGCGTCAATTTTCCCGCAGCCGATAACCGAAGCCGCGGATCGGTTTCAATCGCGTCACCGGCTTTGCCGAGTTTTTCGCGCAAGCGGCGTCATGCGTGTCCACAGTGCGGGTGTCGATGACGCTTTCGTAGCCCCAAACGTCGTTAAGCAACCGGTCGCGGTCTTGCACGCGGCCCCGGCGCTGCATCAATGTCTGCAGCAATTTGAACTCCAGGCTGGTAAGATGCACCTGCTTGCCGTTAACGCGAACTTTGTGACGCGCCGGATCAATCGAGATCGGGCCAGCCTTTAGACTTTCGTCCGCCGTTTCCCCGCGCCGCAAAATTGCCCGAATTCGCAGCACGATTTCGCGCGGGCTGAAGCGGCTTCGTCACGTAGTCGTCAGGCGCCGAATTCCAGACCGACGATGCGATCGATCTCTTCCGCCTTTGCCGTTAACATCAGAATCGGAAGCTGAGCCGTCGCCGTGTCGCTCTTCAAAATTTTGCAGACTTCGAGTCCCGACATTTTTGGCAACATCAGATCAAGAATGATGAAATCGGGCTCTGTCGTCGCGCGCCTTCTGCAAACCGCTCGCGCCGTCGGCGGCTGTTGAAATCCTGAAGCCCGCCTTACGCAAATTGAGCGTAAGAAGGTCGGCTACGTCGCTCTCGTCTTCGATTATCAGGATTTTCCTGCCCGAGCCAGTCTCCATTTGAACAGCAATTCAACTCGCTCGCGCCGCAAATTCCAACATTTCTGTAGCGAATTATAGAATCCGCTTGGCGTCTTACCGGAAAGTTTGCCGAATCGTCACACTTTCGTCATACGCCTGTAACAATCGGCTTCTAGCCTCCATCGCGCTTACTGGAAGCCAGTTCCCTCAGATACCGAAACACCATCACCACAAAGGAGAAACGAAATGTTCATCAGAAAAGTCACGTTTACAGGCAGCAGGCGCCAGCCTGGCTGCAATGGTCTTGCTAACTGCGCAGCCGCTGCGCGCCACAGTCAGCATCTGACACTGCGCGAATCGAAAAACTCGAGCAGGCGGTGGAAATGCTGCAAAAACAAAACGCGCAATTGAAAGCAGAAGTCAGCAGCTTGAAAAAACACCACTGCGCCTGCGTCTGGCGCCGTGGTCGAAGGGCCAGACAAAAACGGAAGTCGTTTATGACGGAAAGAATTATGTTGAAAAAGTGGTCCCCGTGGAGAAGTCGGCCGCGGACAAGTGGAAATTGTCCACATCCATCACCGAGATGGAACTCTACGGCGATATCCGTCTCCGTTACCAATATAACGGAGGCGAGACCGACAACACTCCAGTGGCAGCCCCTGGCGCGGGCGTAGCGGGAACGCACGATTGGCAGGAGCGCGAGCGCGAGCGTTATCGTCTTCGCCTGGGCCTGCGCGGAACGCTTCTGGATGATTGGTTCTTTGGCCTTCGATTGGAGACGAACGCAAGTGACCGCTCAACAAACGTGACGTTTGGCGACGACACAGTCGAGTAGCTCGCCCGGCGGCGGCGGACCATTCGCAAAAGGCAGCGACATCGTCTACGTCGGCCAGGCGTATGGCGGTTACAAAGGCTTCCCGACTTTACGTTCACCGCAGGAAGAATGCCGAACCCGCTCCTGAGCACCCGCATGGTTTGGGACCCGGACATCAATCCGGAAGGATTGGCCGAGCAATGGAAACACACGTTCGTGTTTGGAGGAGGACCACCGCCGCCTCCATCCTATAGCAAGGATGGCAAGGATGGCAAAGCTGTAGTGCCCGCAAAGGCACCGGAGCCATGGCTGAAGATCGATGTCTTCGCAAACTTCGCCCAGTTCGTTTACGACGATTCGAACCCGGAGAATCCACTCGGCGCCAGGGCGACGACGACCGCAAATGGCGTCGAATCTCAGCTAGTCCCGAACACGGATGCGTTCCTGCGTGCGTGGCAGGTAGGCGCGAGATTCGAGTTTCCGCACATCGTTTACTTCCAGCTCGCGCCGACGCTCTACAATTACACCGGCAACGGCGACACGTTTAACATCCACTACCAGGGCGGAGATCCCCACCTAACGAACTCGGCATCGCTGGCGCAGAACCAGACCGGTATCAACAGCCTGCTGGTGTTCGATCTACCAGCGGAAATTGGCTGGAAAGCCTGGGGACTGCCAATGCGCGTCTACGGCGATTTCGCGGTCAATTTTGAGGGCGACGATCGCGCCGACGCCGCGGGCCAACCCGGCCAGGGCAGCCAGCGCTACGCCTATACGCTCGGACTCGGCGTCGGCCAGTTAAAGAAGAAGAATGATTGGCAGATAGACCTTTGGTATCAACACGCCGAGCAGTTCGCGCTCGATCCGAACCTGATCGATGATGATTGGTTCAATGGCCAATTGAATATTCACGGCGTCGGTATCACAGCGGCATACAACCTGAGTGCCGCTGTCAACCTCACCCTGAACTACGGCCACGGTTGGTGGGTACAATCACAATCTCGGCACCGGCGGAGTAGCAATCTGGCCATCGCAATCAATCCAACGGATCAATACAATTTCTTCACCGCTGACTTGAACGTCAAGTTCTGAGGATTAAACAGCTTGGTTAGGTTAGCGAAAGCCCGCCGGGAGAGCCTCCCCCGGCGGGCTTTCCATTACACTGCAATCAGTGCCGGCGCATGAAAGCAAAGGCGAAGCACAAACGAGCCCGCCGCCGAAGATCGACGGAATCCTCACCGGTGACGATGCTTGAATCCGAACTTCGCGCGCTGCACCGCGATTTGCGCACGATTGCCAAAGCATACATCGCCCGTCTCGAAAATGATCTGTTCGTCTGCCTCGCTGCGCTCAGGTCATACGGACCGATCGAACAGGTGCCTCGGGAAATGCTGCACCAGATCCGTGATCTGACGATTATCGTTCGCAATCGCAAATTGAAACCGGAAAAAGGCCGTCGCAAAGACTTGCGCAAGATCGACTCGCTGATCGTCGACTTGGTCTCGACGATTGGACAAAAGAATTGAGCGCAAACTGTCGAGCTATTCCGGCGCGCACGGTAATTGGTAGCGGTGAAAGTGGCGGTAACGTGACCGTTCTCTTTAGCAAATGGATCTCTCGCAACCCGGGGCCAATTCTGGTCGCATGGTTCACGCGGTTAACCGTGCCGCTGCCATCCGCTCGAAACAAAGACTTCCAGTCGCGCGCATGTTCGGATAGGCAGTTCTTAAGCGAGCGGTTCTACCTCTCGATCCAACCATTAAACACCAAGGAGAAACTCATGTTTATCAACGAAATTCATCTCACGGGCAGCGGGCGCGAGCCTGGCTGCAATTTCGTTGCTAACTGCGCAGCCGCTGCGCGCGCAGTCATCGTCTGACACTGCGCGAATCGAAAACTCGAGCGCGCGGTGGAGCTATTGGAAAAACAGAACGCGGAGCTGCAAGCGGAGGTGAACAGCTTGAAAAACACACACGCGCCATGCATCTGTCGTTGCTGTGACGAAGGGAAAACAAAAACGCAAGTCACTTACGACGGAAAGACATACGTCGAGAAAACCGTCCCCGTCGAGAAGTCGAGCGCGGACAAGTGGAAACTATCCACTTCCATCACTGAGATGGAACTCTACGGTGATGTGCGTCTGCGATACGAATATCGCGGGGGCCGAACCGACGACACTCCGGTGGCGCCGCCCGGCCCAGGCGTGGCAGGGACGACACGATTGGCAGGAGCGCGAGCGCGAGCGTTATCGCCTTCGCTTGGGCCTTCGCGGAACGCTTCTGGATGATTGGTTCTTCGGCGTTCGATTGGAGACCAGCGCCAGTGCACGTTCAACGAACGTAACCTTTGGTGACGACACATCGAGTAGCTCGCCGGGTGGTGGCGGACCATTCGCGAAAGGCAGCGACGTTGTTTACGTCGGCCAGGCATACGGCGGTTACAAAGGCTTCCCCGGTTTCACTTTCACTGGAGGCAGGATGCCGAACCCGCTCGTGACCACGCTTATGGTGTGGGATCCAGACATCAACCCAGAAGGATTGGCCGAGCAATACAAACATACGTTCACCATTGGCGGCGGAGAAGCAGCGCCAGCGTCCTACAGCAAGGATGGGAAAAGTGTCCTCCCGCCACCTCCATCCGAGCCCTGGCTGAAAATCGACGTCTTCGCGAACTTCGCGCAGTTCGTTTATGACGATGCGAATCCGTGAGAATCCACTCGGGGCCAGGGCGACGACAACCGCAAACGGCGGAACCCAGCTAGTCCCAAATACGGACGCGTTCCTGCTCGGCGTGGCAGGTAGGCGCGCGGTTTGATTTCCCGAAGAAGTTTTACTTCCAGCTCGCGCCAACGCTCTACAACTACACCGGCAACGGCGACACGTTTAACGTCCACTATCAAGGCGGTGATCCCAACTTAACAAACGCAGAGTCGCTGGCACAGAACCAGACCGGCATCAACAGCCTGTTGGTGTTCGATCTACCAGCCGAGAATCGGCTGGAAAGTTGTGGGAGTGCCGATGCGCGTCTTCGGCGATTTCGCGGTGAACTTCGAAGCCGACGATCGGGCCAACGCCGCAGGGCATCCGGGCAAGGGCGGCGACCGTTACGCATACCAGATCGGTCTCGGTATTGGTCAGCTAAAGAAGAAGCACGATTGGGAGATCAGCGCCTGGTGGCAACACCAGGATCAGTATGCGCTGGATCCGAACCTGGTCGATTCAGATCTGTTCGACAGCCAGCTGAACCTGCAAGGCGTGGCTGTGAGAGCCGGGCATATGCTGGCTGATGCCGTAGTCTTCAACCTCACCTAGCGCCTATGCCTGGCAGATCGACGACGCACTCGGCACCGGGGGAATCGGCGACATCGGTATCAATCCGCTCAATCAGTATCAAATATTCCAGGCGGATCTGAGTTTTAAATTCTAGCACGGTCAGGTGAATCAAAGCCCGCCGGGAGAGGCTCCCCCGCCGGTTTTTACCACACACCAATCACTGCCGGCAGTGTGAAAGCAAAGGCAAGGCGCAAGGTCAATGGTGATCGCCGCCGTGCTCCTCAAACGGGTTATAAATTTCCAACGCGTAATACCAGATGAAACCGTCCTGGCGGGCTGCACGACTTTGTGCGCGCCCAAAAAGAGCTTCCACATCATGGACAGTTGCGCGGCCACGAGCCAGTGATCCGATTCGCCGAGTGTAAAAATCGTTCGGCGATTCCTGTGCGGATGTAAGCTGGAGGCGCGATTAAGACTCCATTGCGATTGAATCGGAACGCAAGCGCATCCGCCCCGTAGCCGTGTCGCAACGGGTCGGCGGTATCGATCACGGGCGCTTCATAGAGGCCGAGTTGACACGGAAAATAAGTGCGAATCTGGTCGGACAATATAGTAGCAGCCGTTTCGCGGGCCTAAGGAGACGTAATGTGAATCGTCGTCCTCAGGAAGCCGCGCAAGGATAAGCAGCGGAGAGTGAGCAACAAGAAAGCAGTCGCAGGGGCCGCGGAGCTCATGCTTCTACCAGGTAAACCTGAGGCTGCTTTCCGTCCAAGCGCATCCCGAATTCGCGAGCGACGGTCAGCTTCTGGATGAAGTCGGGGCTGGGGCGGCTGTCCAAGTGCGATGTTTTAGGCAAGTCAGCCCAAGGCGTGCCGGGCATAACAGCTTCTGGCGGGAAGTGGGTTCTGGCTTTGGTTCCTGGCGGCAAAGAAAGATACTTCGAGAATTCGGCGATTCTGTCTAGGCGTTGCTGGTTAGCCGCCCTCAAACTGCGTGGTGGTCTAAAAAGTCTTAGCCTCGCCACGTTGCGGCGTTTTTTCTAAAGTTACTTCGCTGCGCGAGGAACTGCTTATGTTCTCGATTCAAACCTCATCGGCAGGGACGGAAAGTTTCACGATGTTCCCGATACCGTGGAAGCGAATGAAAACGCGCGAGCATGGCCGACCGTTTCAGCGATACCTTCCGTCCAGGCGCGCGCTCCTAAAAAACTTACAGCTGAACTGAGACGTCCCAGCAGCATCCCGATATGCTTGATTTGGTGACAAACAGAAAGCCGACGCGATGGACAGACGCATCACACAGGAACTGACCTGAGCGGTCTTCATGAGCATTCGCCGCCAACGCTGGAGCGCTGAAGGACATCCATGATCTGCAGGCGTCGCGCCTGGTATGATCCAGCGCGAGACCGTCGAAAAATCGGTGAGCGGATCTTAATCTGCCCGACGATTTGCGCGGGCACAGTTTTCAGAAGCAGGTTGAGTTGCTTTGATCAAGCGGCCGAGACGTGGCATTGTCGATGGTAAAACAGTTGCGTAAGGGGATCGACGCCCAGACCGCGCGTGAAATGAACGCCAAACTTCAAAGCATCGAAGGCGACGCGGACCAGCTTCGAACTGGACCGACCATTCGCGACCTCTTCCAGGGCGAATACGATGCCGAAACAGGTCATTTTTCTGCACGATCTTTATGGCTTGTTGGAGAAAGTAATCGACCGCTGCCGCGATGCCGGGAACATCATCCTGCAGGTGGCGCTGAAATATTCGTAGCAAGCAATCGCGTGCTCACGTTAATTTCCGTCGTTCTTGCGGCGATCATTTTCGAATACAGCAACGGCTTTCACGGACGCCGCAAACGCGATTGCCACCGTAGTCTCGACACGAGTCCTAACGCCGCGCAAAGCGATCGCGATGGCTGCGTTTTTCAACTCTCACCGGCGCATTGTTCGGTGGCGCGGTTGCTTCCACGATCGGCAAAGGACTGGTGGACACCGACATCGTCACAATGACGACGGTGCTGGAGCGCTGTGATCGCCGCATTTGCATGGAACATCGCCACGTGGTGGTTTGGTTTGCCGTCCAGTTCCAGTCACGCGCTGATCGGCGGGCTTTGCGGCGCAGCGTTGCTGCGGCGCGCGGCAATTGGTCCGTCATAAAATGGAATGAAGGCGCTCTGGCCGAAAGTTGTCATCGCCCATGATCAGCTCGCCATTTGCCGGATTTATTTTCGGCGCGTTACTATGCTTCTACTTTTGTCACGTTGCATCGTTTCACGCCGCATTTCATCCATTCGCTGTTTGGCAAACTGCAAACTTTTCAGCGCAGCCTGGATGGCGCACAGCCACGGGACTAATGATGCCCAAAAACCATGGGCATTATTACACTGGCACTTTTTACCGGCACTAAAGCTGGGAGTTTTGATCATTTCCCCGGCCTGGTTAGATTTTCTCAAAACGCCGGTCTTCGTGTTGCCCAAATGGGTGATCTGGTCTTTGCGCGGTAACGATGGCGGTAGGAACAGCCGCTGGCGGCTGGCGAATCATTCGCACGCTGGGGCATCGTATGGTGAAATTGCAGCCAGTGCACGGCTTCGCGGTCGGAAACAACAGCCGCGTTGATCATTCAAGGCGCGAGTTACTACGGCGTATTCCGCTTTCCACGACTCACGTGATTTCCACCGTCGATTATGGGCGTCGGCGCGGTGAAACGTTTCAGCGGAATGCGCTGGACAGTGGTCGAACGAATTATCGGCCTGGCTTTTCACTCTTCCAGCGAGCGGCCTAATCGGCTACGTGCTCGAACGCACAGTCGGAGCGCTTTGATCCTTTTAGCGGCAGCTCATGTTGTAGCTGGCACGCTGATCGAATAAGCACAAGCTGGTCTCAGGTGGGGACTAGACGCCCGCCGGACAGCTGCAGCCGGCGGGCTTTTCGATTCGCCCGCAATCAAGTCTCGCCATACAAACGTAACACTAATTCTTTGCCGCTGTAGCACGTTGTCCTTACGCTTGCTCTTGAGCTGGAATGCAGACGTTCAGTTCTTCTCGAAAGAGTTCAGAGCGAGTTTTCGCGGCGCAACAGCGATTCACATTTGGCAAATCCGCTGAGGACTTCGTGGCGCCGAGACGTTATCGCGCCGCGTGGATCTCCGATGCGCACCTTGAGTACGCGCGGCTGCAACGCCGCTGCGCTGCTCGATTTTCTGCGCGAGAACGATTTCTGATACGCTCTCATATCGTGGGCGACCTGATCGATATTTGGTCGCTGCGTCGCGGAATTTACTGGCCGCAGCAGCACAACGACGTGATCCAAAAATTCTGCGCAAAGCTCGCAAGGGGCACGCATGTAATCTACATCCCGGGAAATCACGACGAGCTGGTGACCGACTTTTGTGGGGCCTATGGCAACATCGAGATTAAGCAGAGGAGCGATTCATCTGACGCCTGCTGGGGAACGCAATTCTAATCATTCACGGCCACGAACTCGATCGTGGTGGTGTCCGGCAGCGGCCGGATGAGATGGCTCGCATTCGCCGGCGACCTTGGTTATCAATTCTTGCTCTCGCTCAATCCGCTAATCAATTTCGTCAGGCGCCGCTTCGGTCTCGGGCTACTGGTCGCTCAGCGCTTACGCCAAGCGACGGGTGAAAGACGCGGTCAGCTTTATCGGCAAATTCGAGGCTGCTGTGGCGCATTATGCGGATCGCTACGATGTGGACGCAGTGCTCTGCGGCCATATCCATAGCGCGGCCATCCGCGAATTCGGCAAAGTCACTTATTACAACTGCGGCGATTGGGTCGAGAGCTGCACGGCACTTGTGGAGGGAGATCGACGGTATTCTGTCCATGGTCAGTTACGCATCCTTCTCGGCCTCTCCGCAAAGAAAAGTGTCTGTCACGCCATCGATATTGAATGACGAAACCAAAATGACGAATGTCGAATTAATGTCGGAAGCTCAAATGACCATTGGAAATCAGCAGGTCTAAAATCACAGAGATAATTCGGTGTTCGTCATTCCTTCGCCTGTCGCGCCGTAGCCTTGGCGGAGCGCGGTGCAGCTCGTCTCATTGATCACGCTTCGCTGGTTGGAGCTGTCATCGGCTTGTTACGCGCTTTTGACAATTCGTAACCTGACGCGAGACAGCGAGTGATTACGGTGAAACATGCGCGTAATCACAATCAAACGGGAATGTTTCGAAAGGAAAACGAGCTCGAACAACACGAGGACGATTTGTCCTCGAATTTGCTCGAGATTTTTTCGCGGGCGAAAATCACTGGAATTTGCGGTCGAAGCGTTGCTCTTCGCGGCGCTTCTTGGCGCTTTCAGCGTGGCCCATCATTGCGGCGGCAGGCGCGATCGATCGGCTTCTATGAACCGATCGTCGACGATGACGGCTGGAACAGACGCCCACAATTTGTCAGGAAGCAAAACGAAGGCTAGAGGCAGAGAAACATGAACACCTGAAGAAGTTGCAGAAAAGGTCGTGGAATTGGTTCGCAAACAGGCGTGGCATGAAGCGCTGACGCTTTACGACGACGAACATCGTCAGCGTAGAAGCCTTCAGCATGGGCGGTGGCTCGCCGGAAACGCGCGGAAAAGAAGGCGTTCGCGGCAAATCGATTGGTGGGTGAACGCAATGGAGGTTCACAACTTCAAAGCGAGTGAGCCGTTCGTTGCGCACGATCGATTCGTCGTGCAATACGACGCCGATGTTACGGACAAGAGTTCCAAGCAACGGCGACAAATGTCGGAAGTCGGCGGTTATACGGTGAAGGATGGAAAGATCGTCCGCGAAGAGTTCTTGCCCCGCGTCGATTGAGACTACGCGTTGCGAGACCCGGAATCGCTTTCGAGCAGGTCGCAAATCGTTCCGGTATCGGTAATCAAAAAGCGTCGCCCGCAAATCTGGCGCTTTCGGATCGAGCGCGCTGCGGCCTCCCCTTCATTGCCAAGGCGCTGCATGCGTCGGTCAGACGAGCACAGGGATATAACCGAGGTCGGCGCCTGTGGCGCGCTGTCGGTTCGACTCCCGATCTCCGTCGCCACGCCGAGCAATGATAAAAGGCGTTAATACCGCAATCTCGCAACGCGAAGTCGAGCCACAAGGCCTTCGAAGGCCGACATCGTCAATTTGTCGAAGACGCCTTCAGTCGAACGCGGCGCCAACTCCGGCGATGATCTCGAAATCCATGGGAGCGTCAATGCGCAGAGAACCAGCGGATTCACCTGTTCAGGCGAATCCGTCCGCTGCTGCCAGGTCATGGCCATGCGGAACTGAAACATGCCCATCAATTCTTTTGGCAGCGAAAGGTGGCGCGAAAAGAAGACGCGCACTCCAGCTGTCGCGAGCGGCGGTCAGCACCTTGAGAACTTGTAGCGTGATTTGCTCGGGGTTTTTGAGCTGACTCAAAATGCCGGCCTGCATGTCGGCCAACGAGCAAGGCGACACGATTTTGGATCGCATACCTCCTTCGAGCGTTTCCGATCTTAATGCCGTAAGCACTTTTCATGTGCGCTAAATTCGCAGCGATGTTTACCTTAAAACGAATGCCTGCAACCTCAGTGACCGCGGATGATCCGATAGTCGAAATGCGGATGACCGATTACGCCTTGGAATAGTCTCATCCAGAGCGGCATCATCATTTCCTTCTGTGCTAAGGCTGGGCAAGCCGTTGATGTCGCCGTCGATGACGTTGTTCGGATTCTGCATATCAGGGCAATGGCCGCCGGGCGATCCCCGGAAAATTGAAGCGATCGCCGCGTGTCCCCTTCGGCCTTGGGCCGCGGCTACAGCATCACGAGTGGCATTGACGACCATCGGCCGACAGGTACATGCCAGCGATGATGTGCGCCTCCCATCGAGCACCGGGCGAAGCTGGTGCTTAGCCAACTCGGCATCTGCTGATGAGCGGCCTACGGGGTCCGCAGGAAACCGTGAGTCACATCGCTCGCGTCAATATAGTATCCGGTGATCGCACCGACCGGATTGTTGGAAGAGGGATGGTGCCTTGGCAAGGGCCTGTCCCAGCGCCCGGAACATCGAACGTGGTGATGGCACCGTGCTGAGGCGCGCACGAAGCCGTGATTGACGTCGCTCGCGTCCACATGCTCTCCCGTGACCGCCCCTGGCGCGTTGATGCCCTGGGGTGAGGTGCCTTGGAACGGGCCTGTGCCCGCGCCCGGAACGTCGAACGTGGTGATAGTGCCGTCCGAGGCGCGCACGAACCCATGATTTACATCACTCGAGTCAACGTAGTCTCCCTCAATCGTTCCGGCCTGGTTGATCCCGAGCGGGAGTGTGCCTTGGAACGGGCCTGTGCCCGCGCCCGGAACATCGAACGTGGTGATCGTGCCGTCCGGAGCGCGCAGGACGCCGTGATACACATCGCTAGCGTCAAGGGAAGCTGCCGCGATCGCCCCGGCGGGGTTGAGGCAAATAGCCGGTAAAAACAAAGGTGCCCTGGCCGGGGCCTGTGCCGGCGTTCGGAGCATCAAACGTAGTGATGGTGCCGTTCGGAGCGCGCAGGAAGCCGTGAGCCACATCGCTGGCGTCAACGTAGCGTCCCGCGATCGCCTCCGCGCGGGTTGATGTTGCCGGCGAAGGTACCCTGGCCGGGACCTGTGCCCGCACCCGGGATGTCGAAGGTAGTGATGACACCGTCCGGAGTGCGCAGGAAACCGTGAAACACACCGCTCGCGTCGTTGTAGTAGCCCGCGCTCGCGCCTGCCGGGTTGATGCTGAAGGGCCGAGTGCCCTGCCGGGGCCTGTGCCCGCGCCCGGAGCGTCGAACGTGATGATTGCGCCGTCCGGAGTGCGCAGGAATAGCGTGAATCGCACCGCCCGCGTCAGCGTAGCGTCCCGGAGATCGTCCCTGCCGGGTTGATGGCGAACGTGATTGTGCCCTGGCCGGGGCCTGTCCCCGCGCCCGGAGCATCGAATGTAATGATCGTAGGCTGCGGGCAGAGCAAAGGGCGTGTTGCTGAAATTCAGGACGCCATCGCTCGTGCCGCCGGAGCCACTGGGCGCAAGGATACCCAGCAGTAACATCGAGGTCATCGCGGCAGTCAGCAGCCGCGCAAGGCTTGCCGTTTTGTCTTTGAATTCAGTTAGTAAAGTCATCTTCTTCCTTTCGTTTTGGTAATTGAGTTTCCCTTCTACAAACGGATTCCGGAGCGCGTGCTGCACGAAATCTTACTTTTTTCGTGGCTTGCTTTTCTTCTGCGGTCTTGGTACAGACCGTTAAGGTGAATACTCTGGTGGGGAACGGGCACAGTCGGAGCGATTTGTTTCCTTCGACCCGCTGGAGCGTCGTGCTCGCCGCCGGCAGAAGCCAGGCCGAACCGGAGATTTCGCAGGCCGCACTGGCGGAGCTTTGCCAAACCTATTGGGCGCCGCTTTACAGTTTCGTGCGCAGCCGCGGGTACACTGTGCACGATGCGCAGGATCTCACGCAGAGCTTTTCGCGTACCTGTTGGAACACAAAATTTACGCTCGCGTCGACCGGCAGAAAGGTAAGTTCCGTTCATTTCTCCTCGCCTCCGTGAAAAATTTTCTGGCGCACGAGGCCGACCGCGCACGGACGCTTAAGCGTGGCGGCGGACAAGATTTTCTGCCGCTCCACGAAGAACAGGCTAAAGAGGCGGAATCGCTTTTCCAGACTCACAGCACCGCGAGCAGTGAAGATCGACTCTTTGATCGCAGTTGGGCGGAGGCAGCTGCTCGCCGCTGGATTGGAAAGGCTTTCGGCAGATTACAAAGGTGAGTCCAAGGAGAAGCTCTTCAATGAATTGAGGATCTTTGTTGCCGGTGGCGCGGACCGGCCACCGACTTATGCTGAACTGACGGATCGGCTGGGAATAGCAGAGTCAACACTTCGGAGCCATGTCACCCGGTTGCGAGCGCGCTATCTGGAAGCGTTGCGCGCTGAGGTGCGCCGAACGGTGCATACCGAAACGCAAGTCGACGAAGAGTTGCGCGAGTTGATCCATGTGCTAACGGAAGGTTAAAGGAGACGTGCCATAGCAATGCCACTGGCGTCTGGCGTTATCGTGATCTTTTCTCCGGTAGTGACAGCAAGTGGTGTTGATGAAGCGCCTCGAAGAGGTTGCACGCGAGTTGCTACGTGTGCTAACGAAAAGTTGAGGGAGGTGCGAAATGGAAACACGTCTCGCATCCGTCGCAGTCTGCTCGGTATGCGGCGAGCCGTTGAACGCAAGAGGCGACTGCGTGGCTTGTCTGCTTCGGAGCTTAGACGAAACGCTCTTCCAAACCAAACCGTCTGCCTTAGTCTTCGGTGATTTCGAGGTCGAGCAACGCGCAGATGGTTCTTACTGGGAACTCGGTCGCGGCGGCATGGGAGTTACCTATCTCGCCAGGGACAAGGTATTGCGTCGCAGAGTCGCTCTGAAAGTAATCGACACGCCAACGGTCTCGACCCATCGGGACTCACAAACTGCGCGTGAACGTTTTTTGCGCGAAGCTCGCGCCGCGAGCTGCCTTGCGGCATCCGAATGTGGCTGCCGTTTATCAGCTTTGGCGCTGCACCTGATGGGAGCCGCTGCTTTTACGCAATGGAATTGGTCGAGGGCGAAACGTTAGAGACTCGTGTGCGAAGACACGGTCCGCTGAATCCAAAGCTGGTTGTGGAAATTGCGACTCAAATCGCGCAGGCGCTGACCGCTGCCGCGGCTCAAGGTTTGATCCATCGCGACCTCAAGCCTGGCAACATCATGCTTAAGCCGGGTAACGCTGGAGCGACTGAACTGGAAGTAAAGATCATCGATTTCGGCCTGGCCAAGGCGGTCGCGGACGCCGGAGGAGAGATGGACATCACCCACGGTGAATTCGTCGGCACACCGAATTTCGCGAGCCCTGAGCAATTCGAAAGCGGTCCGGTCGATGTCCGCTCCGACATCTACTCGTTAGGCGCCACGCTCTGGTTTGCGCTCACCGGGAAAACGCCATTTGCCGGTCGGAACATTGAGGAAATTCGCCGCGCTCAGAAGTTGGCCGCACTTCCCACCGAACAACTGAAGGCAGCACATGTTCCGCCTCCTCTAAGGTCGCTGCTTAAATCCATGCTCGCACTGGAGCCGGCGGGCCGGCCTGGCGTACACGATCTGGCAGCGAGACTGCGGGGTTGCTCCGGGCAGGCAAACAATGTGCGCCGCATCCGCTTCGCCATCGCATCCACCGTTATCCTAATTCTCGGCGCGTCTGCATTCTTCATTTTTCATTCTCTGCGCACGCATCCGGCCGCTGTCGAATCTGTTTCGAATCCGGCGGTGCTCGAGAAAAGCGTTGCCGTGCTGCCTTTCGACAATCAGAACCGTGATCCAGACATCGATTACCTATCTGACGGCATCACTGAAAGCATCATTCACAGCCTTTCGCAGCTGTCTCAACTGAAGGTGATGGCGCGCAGCACGGTCTTTCAATACAAGGGCAAAGAGGTTGATCCGCGAAAGGTTGGACACGACCTCGGCGTGGGGGCCGTGGTAATGGGCAGATTGCTGCAGCAAGGCGACAACCTGACGATCCGAACAGAACTGGTGAATGTTTCAGATGGAACGGAACTGTGGGGACAACAATACAATCGCAAGGTCGCCGACGTATTCGCGGTGCAGGAAGAGATCGCGAAAGAGATCTCCGAGAAGTTGCGCTTGAAGTTGAGCGGCGCCGAGCGTCAGCAGCTTGCCAAGCGCCCAACGGAGAACCTTAAAGCTTTCCAGTATTACATGCAGGGACTTTCGTTTGCCCAACGTCGCACCCGCGAAGATCTGCTTACCGCCATAAGCTACTACGACAGGGCAATAGAGGAAGATCGCAACTATGCGCTCGCCTACGCGGGCTTTGCTGACGCCTATGCGAATCTTGGCGCTTACGGCTACATTGCGCCCATTGACGGTACGCGCAAAACCGAAAAGGCGGCGCGCGAAGCCGTAGCGCTTGATGAGAACTTGGCCGAAGCTCACGCCGCACTAGCTCTAGCCAACATCGCATTCGCGCCATCCAATTTCCAGTTGGGTGATCGAGAACTGCGCCGTGCCATCGAACTCAGCCCGAGCTTGGCATTAGCCCATAGCTATTTGGGATTTTCGCTCGTGCGGCAGGGCGTCTCGATGAAAGCCTGAGGAAATGTTGAAAGCTCGCGAACTCGATCCGCTTTCACCAATTATCGCACGCCAAGCCGCTATGCCTTACCATCTCAAGCGAGATTATCCCAGAGCCCTTGAGTTGCTGCGGCAGGCCAATGAGCTAGGCCCACCGTTTACCACGACATGGGAGATAGGAGTGTACATCCAAAACAAGTTGTTCAACGAAACGCTGGCGGAATTGGAAAAGGCCAAACGAGAGAGGAAAGGTGACCCGATTTTGATTTACGATACGGGAATGATCTACGCGGCGCAAGGGAAGCGCGCAGAAGCCCTCCAGATCATCAAAGACTTGGAAGGGATATCAGGCGCGAGTTTGAGCCAGGCACATTTAATAGCCAAAATCTATGCCACCTTGAACGAGAAGGAGATGGCGCTTTCATGGCTGGAACGCGGCTTAGCAACGGGAGCGATCGGACCCTTTTATAAAGACGAGCCAGTGTGGGATTCAATCCGCGGCGACCCGCGCTTCGAGGCGCTTGTCCAGAAAATATTTGCTTCCCACTAACACGCCTGGCGACGCGCGATGAACGCGAGAAATTTCTTCGCCGAGCTAAAGCGTCGCAATGTTTCGGAAAGTCGCGCTGATGACCTGGCTGGAGGAATAAAACAAAGAGTCGCGCTGATCGGCTGCGAAGCTAGTGGAAGGTGGATCGGTTTCTCCAACGACGATGCTGGAGCCAGCGCTCGTCGCCGCCGACCACACGGCGTTGGGCCAGGCCGTCGCCATTACCAACGCGCTGAGGACAACGCGTTTCGCTTACGAACTATCTTAGCGGGGCGATTGATTCGGCAGCGACTGATTCGCGAAGTCAGTGGTCCATCTTTGCGGCGGCTTTCATGATCTCAGCCTGCACCACCGGCATTATGTCTGCCATGTAAGCACCAAATTTTTGCATCGCCGATTTTCCGACGGGCGAGCCGTAAAAATCGGCCAACGCCTTCAGCTCTTCAGTTGTGAAATTTTTTACCATCGCATCTGATCATCGCTTTGGATAATGCGGCAATATCCACCTGGGTAGTCATTAGTTTCTTGAATTGCTCACGTTGATCCGCCGGAAGGGTTTCAGCCATTTTGTCAGCCATGTCCTCGAATAGCGCCTTGGGCGGGCTAACCTGGAGATAACGTTCGGCTTCTTTGCGTCGCGTTTCGGGAGTGTCAGCGGCACTGAAAACCGGAGACCAGGCGGACAATGTAAGGACGAGCAAAACGACAAGTTTTTGTTTCATAGTGCGCGATTGATAACGCAGCGCGGACGTGCAAGGCCATCTTTTTCAGCACGCGCTGATTTCGGTCGGTTTAGATCAGTACGGCAGCCAGCCCAAGAAAAACGAGCAGGCAACCAACGTCGGTGAAAGTGGTGACGACGATGCTGGACGCCATTGCGGGATCGGCTCCTAGTTTTTCATTACCAACGGAACCATTGCGCCGGCCACGCCACTGAAACAACAACTGATGGTGATGGCAAGGAACACCACAAGACTGAGCATCAGCGCATCGTGGGCTCTTCACCATCGTGGCAAAGATGAACATCGCGACGCCTCCCGTAACTCCGGTCAATGCGCCATTAAATGTCCCTAACAAAGCTTCCTTGACCAGAAGCAGACGTTCTTTCCCAGTTCTCAGGTCACCCAGGGTGATGCCGCGCAAACACACCGCGAGTGCCTGCACCCCGGTATTCGCAGCCTGGCCAATGAGCACAGGCAGAAACACCGCCAGCGCAATGATCCGATCGATTGTGTGCTCAAATAATCCAACGACGAGAGCGGCAAGCAGGCCGCAGAACAAATTTACCTGTAGCCATGGATGGCGGAATCTTAAGCTCCGCGACCACGGCGTCGTAAGTCGTTCCTCCGTTTCGACACCGACCATTTCGCCCGGCTGCGCACTTAACTCGACCGCCTGCGCTTCAAAAAGCATCTGACCGCGCACCAGGCCGATGAGTTGCCCGGATTTTTCGCAGACGGGATACACTGGATAATGGCGAACCAGCACAGCTCTCATCGCCTGGGTCAACGACATATCGGGCGTCAGATAGAACGGATCCGGCAGCATGATCTCATCGAGGCGTTGCTCGCGTTGCGCCAATAGCATGTCGCGCATGACCACTACCCCGAGGAGTTTGTCCTGTTCGTCCGTCACGAACGCGTAGGTGATAATCGTTTTCTGCGCGAGCCGGCGAATTTGCTCCGTAGCTTCGGCGACGGTCGTTGTCGGGCGGAAGACTGCCAGCGGCGGCTGCATGAGCCGCCCAACGGTGCGTTCCGGATAAGTTTGATTGCGCATCCACTGCTGCGTTGTTTCGGTAGAAGCAGTGGCCAGAATCGTCTCGCGCCGGGATAAGATCGAAGCGTTGCAGGATCTTTAGTGTTGCCGCGGGATTAAGCAGCTCGAGCATCTTAACGACGAATTCATCCGGATACGGCTCGAGCATCTTTACTGCTTCGCGCGGATCGCGTTCGACGACCTTGGTGAAAAGTTCTCGTAATTCCGGTTCAATCTCGCGCACAGCGCCGGATGCAATCTCTGTTGTCCTCTTGCTCATGGGCGCGAGTGTGGCAAGCCGAGCGTGAGCTGGCAACATTAACGTCTCGCAGCGCTGAAGTTTGCCGAATGACGATTTGGAAATCGCCGTTTCCTCTCGATTTTAGGTTGTGCGTGTCCTCGTTCTCACCGGCGCGGGTGTTTCGGCTGAAAGCGGCATCCCGACTTTTCGTGGAAAGGACGGCTACTGGCGGAATCTTGATCCGACAAAACTTGCGACACCGGAAGCGTTCGCGCGCGATCCGCAAGTTGGTTTGGGACTGGTATCGCGAGCGGCGGCAGCGCATCCGCAATGCGCGACCGAACGCTGCGCATGAAGCAATCGCACGACTTGCCCAACGCACGGACGAGTTCCTGCTCGTTACGCAGAACGTGGACGATCTGCACGCGCGCGCTGGAATGGCGGCAGAAAAGATGGTGCAAATTCACGGCGACATTTTCGTCACGCGCTGTTCGCGCTGCGACTTTTCGCACGCAGGTAGGGCGGTTCACCCGAACCGCCCGAGCGCTTGTGTCGTTCAGCCCACGAATGGGCGATTGAGGTCAATCGCCGCTACCTCAGAAGCGCGATGCTCAACGTTCCACGCTGTCCAGAATGCCACGCGCTCATGCGCCCAGGCGTGGTGTGGTTCGGTGAACAACTGTCGCGGAACGAACTGGAACGAGTTGAAGATTTTCTCGATGGCGGAGCTTGCGACGTCGTGATCGTTGCCGGAACGACTGCCACGTTTGGTTACATCATCGATTGGGCGCTCCGCGGCAGCCGGGATGGCGCCGAACTTATTGAAGTGAATCCTGAGGAAACGCCGCTCTCACGATTCGCAACGCGGTTGGTGCGCGAGCCGCGCTGCGATCGCCTTGCCGCGAATTGTGGATGAGTTGATCGCTAGCGCTGTCTGGGAGCACGGCCGCTGTTCGTAGCGCAGCTGCGAACTTGCGCACGATCGCGTGGCTGCGCGATCACGGCAAGCTGCACGAACTACGGCCAGCAGCCGGTGCGCTCCCCAGAACAATGCATGCTCGACCTTAGATCGGCGCTCGATCCAGCGCAGATAGCGTTCGGCGGATCGCGCAACGGCTGCTTTTGCATCGTGCAAGAACGTTCGCCTGCCACCAGCCGCCATAAATCTGCTCGAATGGAAAGGTTCGATTCTTTCGACGATGCGGCGGATCGCCGAGGCTCCGAGCGGAATGAGATTGGGATAACTCCGCAGAAAGCTGACGTAACGCCGATCCTGCACGACGGTAATAATGTCGCCGGTGAGCAAGGCGCCTTTGCCATTAGCACCTGTCGGCCAATGCAGCACGGTGCCGCCTTCAAAATGACCCCCGCAATTGATTAACGTTAGCCCATCCCAAAGTGACAGGGTTGATCCTTCCCAGAATTGAATGCGCGGGCTCTTGCGCATGACCCATTCGCGATCGGCCGAATGCAAAAAGATTTGGGCGTCAAAACACTCGGCCCATTCGATCATCGAAGAGTAGAAATGCGGATGCGAAATCGCGATGGCGCGGATGCCGCCGCGTGCGTTTACCTCGGCGATTGTTTCGTCGTTCAGCAAAGAGATGCAATCCCAGAGCAGATTTCCTCCGGGCGATTGCAGAAGCAAAGCGCGCTGGCCTATCGCAAATTCCGGTTCCGTGCCGATCCCCAGAAGCTGCGGCGCTTCATCTTCGAAGCGGTTGTGATGATTAGCCGCAAGTCGTTTGAGCGTCGTCCATTCCTGGCCGGTGTGACGGACGAATTGCCGTTCATCTTCGCAAATTGGACAGCGCGACGGCGGTTCCGCGGTCTCACCAAACTGCGTCCCGCATTGCACGCAGATGAAGTTTTCCATGACAAAATTGCGCGACGCGGTCTGCTTCAGCGTACCCTGCGCAACACGAGCTCTTCGGGCACGGAGATGATCAGCGACGTGACTTTGCCGCCGGCATCTTTCACGAAACGAAATGTGCGATCTGAATCTTCCTGGAAAAAGTCCGTTTCCGATTCGGGAAGAAGCACAATTTTTTCACCAAGCCACATTGTCTCGAGCCGATCACCGGCCACGCTCACTTTGATAGTGAAGCGATCCTCGAGGCGATATTCGCCGGCGTACGAACTCAGGATTGCAGGATCGAGTTTGATCGCCGTGCGAACGCGCGGCGCTACAGACGGAACATAGAATCCGGCGATGCGTTTCGCGATGTAGCTGGCGCTCGCGCCAGCGCGGTTGCACAACACCGCGACGGTTAGCCGATCGTCGGGATAGCGCACGATGTAGGAAGCGAATCCCTGCCAGGCGCCGCCATGCTCGACCACACCGTGACCGGAATCAGTTTTTGCTATTCGCCAACCAAAACCGTAAGGGGCGGTCGTGCCGTTGTTGAGTTTGACCGGCGTCCACATTTGTTCATAGCTGGCGCGGCTTATTAATTTTCGCGTCTCCAGCGCTTCATCCCATTTCGCGAGGTCTTCGACAGTGAAATTACAAGCTGCCGTCTGCGGTGTTGTTCACAGTGGGCGATACCCACTGTTGATTCTTGAGCGCGCCATTCTTGAGCACGTAACCGGCGGCGCGATTCGGGATAATGTCGGCTTCGCTGATCACGCGTGTGTGCTTCATACCGAGCGGTGCAAAAACGCGCTGCTGGAGAAAGTCGCCCCAGAATTCGCCGCTCACTTTGTGGATGAGAATTCCGAGCGTGACATAGCCGAGATTGCTGTAGCTCCACTTTTCGCCAGGAGCGAAAGCGAGCGGCTGCGCCGTGATCATCTTCAGTAGCTCATCCTCAGTATAATCTCGCTGCAGCGAGAAACTTTCAGGATAATCGCCGAGCCCGGAGGTGTGCGTGAGCAAATGCCGGACGCGAATGGCAGACCAGTTTTCCGGCACGTCCAGGTATTTCGAGATCGGATCTTCGAGCGCGAGTTTTTTCTCTTCAATCAGCATCATGATGGCCATCGCGGTGAATTGCTTTCCGATCGAGCCGGATTGAAACACTGTCTGCGGCGTGACGCGTACGCCGTGCTCAAGGTTCGCGACACCGTATCCCTGACAAAGCACGACTTTGCCGTCGTGCCGAACCATCGACCGCGCAGCCGGGAATTTGGTTTTTCTTCAGGTATTCGTTTACGAAATCGCTGACCCGATCCGCCGTTGCGATTCGTGCCATTGCAGTAAACAGCAACACAACGAAGCAGAAGAATTTCACGGATCGCATGGAAAACTCTCTGGCAGAAAATTGTCGATCTGCGACGATCTTACAATGCTCACGGAGAAACGAGCATGAAGATAAACCGACCGGCCTGACCGGATGTCGCCTCGCGCCTTGGCCATTATCGGTATGCTGTCTTTTTGCGATTACGCGCCCCGGAAAGACCAGAAGAAACCGGCGCTATCCTGGAGTAACTCGGCGTCTGGCGATCTGCGTTGGCGCTGGATCAGCCAAGCCATCCTGTTTACTGTGAGTCGGCCGCATAGATGAAATCGGAAAAATGGCCGGTGGCTGGAGCAAGCAAATTCAGGCGAGCAGTGGCCGCTAACGAGGGCTTTCGCCAGGGAAAATTTTCGGCGCGGCATGCGAAAAAGGGTAAGAGGGTAAAAGAACAAGGGGTAACTCAGGCCAGCTAGCGCGAAGGCTCCATCACACCAAGCACAACGGAATCCCGTTGAGACCGTCACGAGCCTCGGGCGCATAGCCGTAGCGACACGAGGAGAGCAGGCTGTCGGGATTGCACGTTGATCGCACGACGCCCCGCGCAACGCCGGTATTTGCTTTTCCGCATCATACCAATCCTGGCACCTCTCCCTACATTGCCTCCGAGATCATGGATCCCGTATCGGGTTCGCTTCAAAACTCCCCGCCGGTGATGTATTTTCGATAATCGTCCACCAGTGAGACTGGGACGTCGGTTCCCGGCGCCATTGGGTGGCAGGCCACTTCGTCCCCACGGATAAACACCTTTCACTTTCGTATACCGCTCCTTCGGCGTGCCGCGCCTCTTTCCAGCCCCGGCCGCACTCCACTCCTCATCGCTGGGTAACCGGTAGCTTTGCTTGGCGCTGATCCGCCCCGCGGAGTGTGCTCCTGCTCGATAAGCCATTCGCAGAACGCGGTCGCATCCTCCAGCTCACATTCACCGCAGGATGCTCCTCAGTCTGCTGGAAGCTGGGCTTCGGCCACTCGCGATTCCTTGCTTCCACAAATACTTTGTGATCTTTCACTCGCGTCTCCCAAAATCTGCTGAAGAGCACTCGTCCCCAGCGCCCGGCACAAACTTCATTCCAAGGCTGTTCTCCATACGGTCGCTCTTTGCTCGCTCAGTCACCGCCTGCACTGCTGCCGCCACTCGCTGCTTTCTCCGATGCTGCTGGCGGTGGAAGAATTTCCCTGACACTTTTCCCCATGTCTTTCTCTGGAGGCCCAGAGACTAGTGTCTTGAGTGCAATCGCGAGTCGGCCGAGGTGCTCGTCCAGTGGTGGCGTCATCGCATCGAACCATTGCAGGACTGCTGAGGGTAAAACTGCAGATCGTCGTTAGGAGCCACGTCCTCGATGCGGAACTGAATAATGTGCAAACGCGCATCGGCAGCCAACTGCAGTTCGCGCAGGATCTGTGGGGAATTATTCGAATCCGCCGAGAAAATCAGCACGATGGTTTTGCTTTCCTTGATCGCGCGTGTGATCTCGCCCGGAAACGGGCGACTGAACTACATCGCGGGAGCGATCCAACAGCCGGATCGCCGCCTTTTCTAGAAGTGGCGCAAACGGTCATCGGCGACCGCTTTGTTTTTCGTCGAATGGGAGATGAAAACGTCGTGCGCCATGGGATCCCAGATGGGTCGTTTTTATCTTCTTGGCGCGTGTCTGGCAACGTCGTCTCTGCTCTGGGGCTTGTCGGCGTCCAACGCACTCACGCTTTTGCAGTGACTCCGCACGATCGTTGCGGCGGGTTTTGTTTCGTCGTCATCCGCGCACTCGTCACTAGGGCCGCTGACGCCCGGGTTCGAATTTCAAAGTTTAGGCCTTTTGTCGCCTGATACGCTGTTGATACCGACATCATTGTCGGCGCTGATTACTGCACCGCGACACCTATATTGGCGTAACTCCTATCAGCTTGGCTCAGGCTTTATCGTTGCGCATCTACCAGCTCAAATCTATTCCAGACTGAAGTCACTCTATATAATCTCCTCATATTTGGAAGAGTCTTTGTTCTCTTTAAAATTTATGTTCGCGAAGCTGGACTCATTGGGAGTATTACAAAAGCGGCGATCAATTGGATCCATTTAAACCACGAAGTTGAACCTTCACGTTGGTTTAACTGCAACAACATAA
>ERZ1370068.5129-contig-4166_pt1 | contig 44551 bp, 47 predicted proteins | sample MGYA00561227_ERZ1370068 | MGnify/ENA primary metagenome ERZ1370068 (study PRJEB38410, sample SAMEA6850437) | metagenome | study: Metagenomic assessment of the ecological functions of the soil: analysis of the soil microbiota associated with the...
GCTCGAATCCGGGCGAACGTCTCGAGCGTCGTGCCATATTTGCGCATGCGCGAGGCCCGCGCCGCCGAAGTAGCGGATCGCCAGCGGGACATCCGGCGCGCGCCGACGAGCGCGCTCGGTCGCGCGATTGAATTCATCGAACGGCGTTGGCCGGTCGTTGAAGTGCGTGCCGAGCGCGCCCGGCATCATCTGCTCGCAAGCCCAGCGCCAGCGCGCAGTCGACTGCCCCCGCTGATCGCTGCTGCCGCGCGAGAAAGAGGCGCGGTCGATCCAGTCGAGCAATTGTTGCGTGACGTTGCAGATCGGAATGCCCGTCATGCCGACGCGGTAAAGCGCCTTCTGGCCGGACGTGGAATCGCCATAGACGTAGACCCACATAGGCCTGCTGCACGTCCGCGTACGTGACGCGGGCGTCGGCGAGCGCATCGACGACAGCGGCGGCCCCATGACGTCGTAGGGGTCGCTCGCGCCCGGCTCGGCGAACAGGATCATGCCGACCCCTGCCACGAAAAACCTCCTGCTTCATGTGCGCATTTTACCGGTTCCGCAATGCTTTCCCTGCGGGACGCGCTAAACTAGTGAACACAGTGCCGGCACTCGCACTCCTGCCGATGCCGGGCGCCGAGAAATTCTTCGCTCAGTTTAGTTGAGGCCGTCATGGACTGCCACCCCCGCCCTGCGCCAAGCCGATGTTCCCACCCTCGCCCATTGATCGGAGGGCAGCGCACGCCTGGCACCTCGGGCCGCTTTCGGCGATGTCTACACACCTGCAACCGGTGCGCTTGGAGCGCGTGTGCCGTTCGCGACCGCTGTCAGAAGTCGCGCGCGCGGTCGACGCGGCGAAGGCCGCCTTCCCCTGGCTGGGCGGCGACGACGCCGCTCGCCCGCACGCGTCATGTTCCGCTTCAAGGCACTGCTCGAGCAGCGCGCCGAGCGAGATCGTCGCGACGATTTCGCGGGAGCACGGCGCTGTCCGACGCGGCTGGCGAGCTCGCGCGCGGCATCGATATCGTCGAATACGCGTGCGGCGCGCTCGTGCTCTCACAGAGCGAATTCACCGAGAACGTCAGCGCCAGCATCGATGCGCATGCCCTTCGCCAACCGCTTGGCGTCGTCGCCGGCATCACGCCGTTCAACTTCCCGGCGATGGTGCCCGCTGTGGATGTTCCCGATGGCGCATCGTCTGCGGCAATACCGTTCGTCCTGACCCTCCGGGAGCGCGATCCTTCGGCATCGCTGGTTCTCGCCCAGCTCCTGAAGGAGGCGGGCCTGCCCGACAGGCGTCTTCAACGTGATCAACGGCGACAAGTGAGGCCGTCGACGCGCCTCCTCGCGCATCCGGACGTGCAGGCGGTGAGTTTCGGTCGGCTCGACGCCGATCGCGAAGTACATCTTCGCCACCGGCACCGGCGCACGGCAAACGCGTGCAGGCGCTGGGCGGCGCGAAGAACCATGCGGTGATCATGCCCGACGCCGATCCCGAAAATGGCCGCCGACGCCCTCGTGGGACCGCACTATGGTTCGGCCGGCGAGCGTTTGCATGGCTATTTCGGTTGCCGTGTTCCGTCGGTGATGCGATCGCCGACAACGTCCTCGGCCGCGTGCGCGAGAAGATCTCCGTGATGAAAGTCGGCGCGTCGGATGACAAGAACGCCGAAATGGGGCCGCTGTCACCGCCACGCACCGGGACAAGGTGACGGGTTACATCGACAGCGGCGCGACGCGAGAGGCGCAGGCTCGTCGTCGACGGCCGCCAGCTCAAAATACCCGGACACGGAGACTGGCTACTACGTCGGGCCGACGCTGTTCGACCGCGTCGCCCCGCACATGCGCATCTACAAGGACGAGATCTTCGGACCGGTGCTCTCGTCGCTGCGCGTAGGCGGCTACGACGAGGCGCTCGCCCTCGTCAACGCGAGCACGAGTTCGGCAACGGCGCGGCAATCTTCACCCGCGATGCGCGACACGGCGCGCAACTTCGTCCAGCGCGTGCAGATCGGAATGGTCGGCGTCAACGTTCCCATCCCGGTGCCGGTCGCCTTCCACAGCTTCGGCGGCTGGAGTCGTCGCTCTTCGGCGACCATCATATCTACGGTCCGGAGAGCATCCGCTTCACTACGCGGCAGAAGGCGGTGACGCAGCGTTGGCCCTCGGGCATTCGCGCGCGGCGCCGAATTCATGATGCCGACGACGAAGTAGACGCGTCGCCTGGCGCGCTGGATGGCCACGCAACGACGCTGCGTCCACGCCATCCATCCTTCCCGACGTGCACGCGCTGTGGCGCGCCGGTCGCCCAGCATGACGCTGGCGGAGCACGAGCGCCAGCCCGACATGAAACGGATGCGCGCCTATCGTCTGGCGCGCGTCCAGGCCGACTCAGGAAGCACGACTACGCCGGCGGCTTCTTCTGCGATCCGTTCAATGCTGCGTTACGCGACAGGCACCCGCAACATGGCGGTGTGGACGTCGCGATGCCCGGCGCGATACTGCTTCGTCCCGGCGCAAGGCAAGACGATCCTCTTCGAGATTCCGCAGCAGCCAGCACCTGGCGGAAGGCATCGAGACCGTCGGCGAGTGCCGTCCGTTCATCGGCTGGTACTACATGACGACCGGCGTGCGGCAGGAGAGAAGGCGAAGGCGTTCGCCAGCGACATTGTCGCCGAGGTGGTCAGCGACCATGGCGGCGGGGCAATCGCCGCGTCGCGTTCGACCGCCTGGATCCGCTCGGTCTCGATCTCGTGCGCGCCGAGGGCATCGACGTGTTCGAAGGCGAGGAGGTGATGCAGCATGCGCGCTCGGTCAAATCGCCCGGACGAAATCGCGGGAATGACGCACGCGCTCGCCGTATGCGATGGCGGCATCGCGCGGATGCGCGCAGACGCTTGCAGCCGGGAATGACCGAGAACGCGCTCTGGGCGCTCTTGCACGAGACGAACATCCGCCACGGCGGCGAATGCATCGAAACGCGCCTTTTTCGGCGTCCGGCGGCCGCACGAATCCGTGGTTCCAGAATGCAGCGACCGGGTGATTCGTCCCGGTGATCTTGGCGGCCTTCGACACCGACACTGATCGGGCCGATGGGATTCTCTGCTGCGACATTTCGCGCACGTTCCACACGGGTCCGGGCAAGGCTTCGCCCGAGCAGCGGAAGCTGTACGCGCTCGCCAGTCGAGCAGATCCACCACAATCTCGGACTATTGAAGGCGGGCGTGGGCTTTCGCGAGTTTCTCAACGAGAAATCGTACGTGTTGCGCCGAGCCGTACTATCCGAATCGCTATGCGAACGTGATGCACGGCGTTGGTCTGGCGGACGAGTGGCCCGTCATCGTCAATCGCAGCGACTGGGACACGCGCGGCTACGACGGCATCCTCGAGGAAGGCATGGTCCTCTCGGTCGAAAGCTACGTCGGGGCCACGGGCGGAGTCGACGGCATCAAGCTCGAGGAATGCGCGCTCGTCACGCGCGACGGCTGTCAGCTCCTGTCGACCTTCCCTGCGAGGAACGCTGTTGGCTCGAATGGACCGGGGACCCGGGTGAATGCCGCAGGGCCGCCCCAAGGCACTCGCCCCTGGGGAGGCGCGCAGCGACCTTCGGGGGACTCCCGCCATGCGGTCAGCTCTTCGGCGCCGCGTTCGATCCCGTGCGCCCGCCGACGCGATCGCGCTTCGCGCCTACCGTCGCAACCGCTTGCGCACCGCGCTCGCGAGCCACGATCTGGCCGCGATCGTGCTGTTCAACCCGATCAATATCCGGTACAGCGCTGCGACGCGCGCAACATGCAGGTCTACGGGCTTGCACAATCCGTGTCGCTACGTCGTGCATGACCGCCGACGGACACACGACCCTCTTCGAGTTCCGCAATTGCGAGCATCTGTCGCGGCATCTCGAGACCGTCGACGAGATCTCGCCCGGCGAAGACGCTGGTATCACATCGGCGGCAGGACCCAACGCGCTCTGCGGCGGCAAGCGCCTTCGCCCGCGAGATCGCGCGCGCTGGTGCGACGAGCGCTGCGGTGGCGGAAACCGAATCGCGTACGACCGGCTCGACCGCCGCCGGCGCGGCGGGCGCTCGCAGCCGAGGCCTGGTGGCACGTCGACGGGCTTGCGTTGCCTCGATTTCGCGCGCGCGATCAAGTCGGTGGACGAAATCAAGGCGATGTGCGGATGCGATCCGCGCCTGCGAGGAAGGCATGCGCCGCATGCAGGCCGCGCATCGTCCCGGCATCACCGGAGCAGGCGCTGTGGTCGGTGCTCTGTCAGGCGAACGCCGGGCTGGGCGGCGAATGGATGGAGTCGCGCCTCTCTCCGCCGGTGCGCGCACCAATCCCTGGTACAGCAACGAATGCGACGACTATGTGATCGCGCCGGGCGACCTGGTGAGCTTCGACACCTGATCTCGTCGGCCGGCACGGCTATTCCGTCGATCTCTCGCGCTCCCGGCTCACCGACGGCGCGGCGCGCCACCGAGCGAGAGCAGCGGCGACTCTACGCCCTCGCCCACGCGCAGGTCCATCACAACATCGGGATTCTGCAAACCCGGCCGCACGTTCCGCGAGATCGCCGAGGCCGCGTACCGGCTGCCGAGGTCTTCGTGCCGCGGATGAACCGGGCCATCGCGCATGGCATCCGGCCTCTGCAACGAATACCTGCTCATCGTGAACCGCGAATATATCGGACGGCGCGCCACGACGGCGTTCTGACAGAGGGCATGGTGCTGCGCGTGGAGAGCACCGTCAGCGCGGCGGCCGCGACGGCGTGAAGCTCGAGGACAAGTGCTGATCACGGCCGGCAGCGCGCGATCAGAAACTGACGGCGCTTTCCGTTCGACGACGCGCTGCTGCGGCGGACTGCAGGCCATCTGCCTGACGAAGGGCGTCGGCTTGCCGATCGAGCCAGCCGAGCACACATCCCGTCATTAATTTGTCGACATGATATCGACGTGTTGACAGCGTTTGTGCCGCGGGTATGTTGGCAAACAGTTTGCGCAAGGACGTCCAACCGAGGAGATTCCCATGCTCTCAGTCAAGCGCGCCGCTGGCAGCGGTTTGCGTCCTAACGCTTCACGCCCTTTCTCGTATCCGCGTCGAATGCCCAGCTGATCTTTTCGCCGGCCGAGTTCGAGCAAGGACAAGGCTCGAGATGCTCGGCGAGCTCTCGCGTCCGATCGAGGACTGCCTCCCGAAGGGCCGGATCCGGCGTCCCAGGCCGTCAACTCCGACAGCCCGATGTTCCACGGCTGCTGGGACTGGCACTCGGCGGTGCACGCCGCGTACTCGCTCTATGCGATCTACCGGCACACAGGCGACGTGCAGCTATCGCACGTTCGTCGAGCAGAAGGTGAAGCCCGAGCTGATGAATGCCGAGCTCACCTACATGCAGACGCGGCTCTTCAACAACTCGTCGGAGCAGCTGTACGGCAACTCGTGGTTCATCGCGCTCGCGATCGAACGCGAGGAAGCGACCGGCCAGACCGACATGCGTCCCCTCGCCGAGTGGGCGGCGAACAGGATGCGCATGTTCATCACGGATTGACGCCGGCAAACGTGCGCACCCGCGTCCTCAACACCAACTACCAGAACCTTTCCTGGGCGCTGATTCACCTCGACCTGTGGGCGAAGTTCACCGGCAACGACGATGCTGCGCCAGTACGCGCAGGAGCGTCGCGCAGGAATACCTCTTCGATCCCGTGCTCGACGGCACGACGGCGCAGGGATGTCCCATCACCAGTGACACGGGCGCCGCAAGTAACTTCTTTCGCCGTGCATCCTGCGTCTCGCAGCCGTCGCCAAGATCTACGGCGCCGAGCAGGCCGACTGGCTTCGCGCGCGCATCCCCGACAGCATTTTCGTCGAGCCGCACCTCGTCAACCAGGGCGACATCAGCCACATCAACGGCGACAACTGGTCGCGTGCGTTCGGGTTGTGGTGGATCTATCAGGTGACGAACCAGGAGACGGTCCGCGCGAACGCGCTACGAATCCTGGTCGACCACTTCGCGCAGCCGACGCACTGGGACATCACCGCCGCGTACGACGTGAGCCACTGGGTCGCCCAATACGCGGTGCGCCTGATCGACTCGAGCTACGAAGCCAATGTCCCGGATACGACGCCGAAGCCGCCGCTCCAGCTCGCGCTCGGCAACTCCTGGGGCGCTCGGTGGAACGGGTCCCCTGGTGAACCCGAATGGCTACGCCGCCCGGCTGCAACAGACGCTGCAGTCGCAGCGCGGGCCGATCCGTCTTGTCGACATCGGCAAGGCCACGGGGACGACGACGACGGCGAACCTGGTCTCGCGACGCCTGCCCTATGCGCTCGACTTCGCTCAAGCGCTCGCAGCTCGAGGATCCCGCGATTCGCGATGCCGTGCTGATCACGCTGCACACGGGATTCGACATTCGCTTCGTGACCCTGCCACTGCGGCGGCGTGCGGCACGACGCCGCCCTGAACAATGCGCGCGACGTTCTCCGGGCGCTCGTCACTCCAATACGCGAACGCGCGAGGCGAGCGCGGCGAACGACTGGGCCCAGCTTCGCGCCAACCTCGGCGCCATCCTGAGTCAGCTGCGGCGCGCGGTGCCGCGAACGCGCATCGTCATCGGCACCTACGACAACGGCTATCGGACCTGCAATCTGTCCGCAGCGCCAGCGGCGAAGACGCAAGCAATCGTGGCTGGGTATCTCGAGGGTGTGCGGCCCGTTCGGCGTTGGCCTCAACAACGTCATCCGTCAGGTCGCGTGCCGCCAACGGCGTCCTCGCGGCAGAGATCTCGAATCTGCTCGGTCCCGGAGACTGGGCCGCCGACTGCTTCAATCCGAGCTGATGCAGGTCACGCGAAGATCGCACAGGCTTCCTCGCGGCTCCGTGGAAGAGCGTGCGCCGTTCGCCCGCCTCCGAAACACAGGGCAACTTGACCGGGCGATGTGCCGCAAGGGAGCTTACTCCAGCGCCATCGCACGAACCGTAGCTCATGATCTTCTCGACGTCCGCGCCGCATTCGCGTTCGGCGTTTCGACGGCGGGACCGACCCCGCGGATCGCCGCGTGAAGCGCGGACGCGACGCCGAGGCGCCCGGGTCTTGCAAACCGTCCACCACGCCTGGCGCGGCGACCAGCATCTCCAACGCTACGAGGCGTTCCAGCGCCGCCACCTGATCCGCGAGCTTGGCGTAGACCAGCGGCGCCCGCGAGCTGTGGTCCTCGACCGTCTCGCTGACGGCGAACTGATCGAGGCAGGCCGGGTTGGCGTGACGGCGGATTTCGCCGTAGAGCGCCACTGCCGTCTTCTGCATCGACACGAATCCGGCCGACGCGCCGCCGATCGGCGACAGGTAGCGCGGCAGTTGCGTGAGCTCGGGCTGCATCAGCTTGACGATCCTGCCGACCGCCATCGCCGCCACCGACGAGAGCGCCATCGCCAGCCGCATCGCCGGCGAGCGCGCAGCGCCATCAGGTGGAAGTTGCCGGTGGAGAGCATCTCGTCGTCCGCCGCGAGCACGAGCGGGTTGTCCGCCGCGGCGTTCAACTCCGAGCTCGCAAGCCGGCGACGGCGCGCTCCAGTCGCGTCGTGCGCCGCGCCATGAACCTGCGACAGGCAGCGAAAGCTCAGTGCATCCTGATCGAGCGTGCCGCACCCGCGTCGTACAGCGACGATCCTGCCAGGAGCGCACGGAACCGCTCGCGCGGCGGCGACCTGGCCGAAGCGCCGGGCGCGCGCGGCGGCGAGACGTGGATCGAAGATCGTCGGGTTGGCGGCATAGCCTTCGAACGACAGCACCGCCGCGCGGTCGGCCTGGCGCAGCACGCGCCGTGCGGCGTGCAGCGCGAGCCCGGCCATCCCCGCGGACAAGCGCGTTGCCGTTGCACAAGGCGAGCCCGTCCTTCGGGCCCAACGTCGCTGGCGCGAGTCCCGCCGCCTGCAGCGCCTCGGCGCCCGGGAGCACGCGGCCATCGTACTCGGCCCATCCACGCCCGATCACGACCAGCGCGATGTGCGCGAGCAGACCGAGGTCGCCGGCGCCGATCGAGCCCCACCGCGGCACGACCGGTGTCACGTCGCGGTTGAGGAGCGCGATGAGGAGGTCGAGCACCGCAGGCGACACCCTGCTCCGCCCAGCGCCATCGCAGTTGGCGCGCGCCAGCATCGCCGCACGCACGGCGCGCGCGGCAGCGGCTCGCCGACACCGATCGCGCGACCGACGACGAACTGCGTCTGGAACGCGGTGATTTCCTCCGGCGCGAGACGATGCTTGAGATTGCCGCCGAGTCCGGTATTGAGGCCGTAGATGGGCCGCGTCGCCCGCCGCGGCGCGTTCGACCGACTGCGCGCGCGCCGCCACGCGCGCGCGCGCCTCCGCCGCCAGCGAAACGTCGCCACCGGCCTTGCGCGACGCGCACGAGCAAGTCGATGTCGAGCCCGCTGCCCGTCAGAACCGGGGTGTCGTTCATTGCACGAACATTAGCGGGAATTCGGCGGCATTAGAAGGGCATCAGCATCGTGCGGGAACCTCGTGCAAGCCCCCGGCGCAGGCTTGCGCGAAGAGCGCGGGACGCGATCACCATCCGCTACGCGCATTCGGCGTGCCTTTGCCTGCCGTCGGACGACCCTGGCTTCGAGGAGATTCCCATGACCCACCCCTTCAATCGCCGTGATTTCCTGACGGCGCGTCGCCGGCAGCGCGCGCTCGCCTACGCGCTCGACGCGCCTGCGCAGACCGGGACCGGACCGCGCACGAACATCACCGTGCGCATCGATCGGGATCTCGCCGTGCTCGATCCGGCCGGCCGCACCGGGCCGTGGGACGGCAACGTCATCCGCTGTCGTCCATCAGCGCCTGATGAAGCAGAAGCCCAATTCCTCGGAGCTCGAGCTCGACGCCGCGGCGGAGATCAAGCAGGTCTCGCCGACCGTCATCGAGTTCCGCCTGAAGCCGGGTCAGATGTTCACCGACGGCTTCGGCGAGATGACGGCCGACGACGTCAAGTTCTCGTTCGAGCGCATCGGCCTGCCGGCGAAGGACGCCGTGGCGACGTACAAGAACGACTGGCTGTACCTGCACGGGCGTCGAGGTCAAGAGCAAGTACGAAGGCCGCATCGTGCTCTCGCAGCCGCGCGCCAATCTGTTCGACGTCGTCATCGGCGACGTTTCGGGTTGCATCGTTTCGAAGAAGGCGGTCGAGCAGCGCGGTGCGGACATCGCCACCAAGCCCGTCGGCTCGGGACCCTATCAGGTGGTTTCGCTGGAGCGGCAGAAAGGCGCCGTGCTGCGCCGCAACGCCGCGTACGCCGGCCGCAAGCCGCACTACGAGGAGATCGCGATCCGCTTCATCTCGGACGCCCGCACGACCGATCTCGCGCTGCGCTCCGGCGAGCTCGACTTCGCGGTGCTGTCGCCGTCCGCCGCCGAGCCGCTGCGCTCGGTGTCCGGGCTCACGCTCAACGAGCAGCCGAGCATCGCCTACGTCTGGCTCGGCATGAACGTCGAGAAGGCGCCGTTCACCGATGTGCGCGTGCGCCAGGCGATTCGCCTCGCGCTCGACGTCGACCAGATGCTGACGGCGGGCTACAACGGCAAGGCGCCGCGGCTCAATACGCTGCTGCCGCCGCAGATCCTCGGCCACTGGCGCGAGGCGCCGGTCTACAAGCGCAACGTGGCGGAGGCGAAGAGCCTGCTCGCCGCGGCAGGCGTGTCGAACCTCAAGGTGCAAGCTGCTGATCCTGAACCAGGCGGCGTACCAGAACATGGCGCTGGTCGCGCGCGCGCTGCTGGCCGACGTCGGCATCACCGTCGAGGTCGACTCGCAGGAGGGCGGCACGTTACTGGAATTCCGGCAAGGGCGACGTCGGCAAGAACATCGACATGTTCATCGTCCGCTTCAACGGCAAGCACGATCCGAACTTCATCATGCAGTGGTTCGTCTCCGAGCAGATCGGCGAATGGAACTGGCAGCGCTGGAACAGTCCGGAATTCGATGCGCTGTTCGCGCAGTCGGCCGGCGAGACTCGATCCCGCCAAGCGCCGGCAGGAGGTCGTCGACGCGCAGCGCCTGATGGACAAGAGCGCCGCGTACGTCTGGCTCACCAACGAAGCCAACACGCTCGTCTACCGCAGCTGGATGCGCCCGGCGGGCGTGCCGGGCTGGATCGACTGGCAATACGACGACTTCGGCGCCGCGACCTGACGTCGCGCCGCCGCTGGCGGCAGCTGCACGATGTTCGCGGGAGGCTCGCCGCGCGCAAACGAGACGCTGCGCTATCTCGGGAGCCGCCTCGTCACGACCGTGCTGATCGTGATCGGAGCGATGCTGCTCCTGTTCACGTTGTCGGCCGTCGTGCCCGGCGATCCCGCGACGACGCTGCTCGGACCGCAGGCCACGCCGGAGCTGTCGCGGCGCTTCATCACCGAGATGGGGCTCGACCAGCCGCTGCCCATCCGCCTGTGGCGGTTTTTCGCGAACGTCGCGACGGGCAATCTCGGCGTCGACGTCATCTCCGGGCGCTCGGTCGCGGGGCTGATCGGCGAGGTGATCCCCTACACGCTGATCCTCACGTTCTCGGCGCTCGGCCTTGCCGCGCTGATCGGCGTTCCGCTGGGCATCTACGCGGCCACGCATCGCGGCTCGGTGCTCGACAACGTCCTCGCCTTCGTCTCGGTCGCGTTCATCGCGGTGCCGAGCTTCGTCATCGCGATCTTCCTGCTCCTGATCTTCGCGACCTGGCTCGACTGGCTGCCCGGTGCTGGGCGCGAGCCGCACGGGCGCGCTCGGCGACGAGATCAAGCGGATGATCCTGCCGACGCTGGCGCTGGCACTCGGCTGGATCGGCTTCATCGCCCGGCTGATCCGCACGTCCATGCTCGAGGTGATGGGCGAACCCTACATCCGCACGTCGCGCGCCTACGGCCTCTCGCAGCGGCTCGTCACCTACAAGTATGCGCTGAAGAACGCCTGCATTCCGACGATCACGCTGCTCGGCCTCGGCATCGGCCGGCTGCTGGGCAACGCCGTGCTCGTCGAGATCGTCTTCGCGCGGCCCGGGACTCGGGCGGCTCATCTACGGCGCGATCTCCGAGCGCAACTATCCTGTCGTGCAAGGCGCGTCGCTGGTCGTCGTCGTGCTGTTCGTCGCCGTGAACCTGATCGTCGACCTGTCGTATTCGGCCATCGATCCGCGCATCCGCCACGACACGTCGCGGCCGGGAGCGACCGAATGACGGCGCTGCGGGCGCTCTGCGCATCCTGCGCCGGATTTGCGCCACGCTCACCGGAGCCACGGGCTTCGGCATCGTGGCTGCTGGTGCTGATCGCGGCGCTCTTCGCGCCCTGGGTCGTCGACCGCCGATCCGGACAAGCTCGATGTGATGAACCGCTTCTCCGCGCCTTCGTTCGCGCACTGGCTCGGCACCGACCATCTCGGGCGCGATCTCTATTCGCGCCTGGTGCACGGCGCCACGGTGGCGCTGAGCGTCGCGCTCTCGGCGATCGCCATCGCGCTTGAGCCTCGGAACGCTGCTCGGCATCGTCGCCGCCTATCTGCCGGCGCGCCTCGAGCGTTTCGTGCTGATCGTCTTCGACGTCATCTCGTCGTTCCCGAGCATGGTGCTGGCGCTCGCCATCGTCGCCATCTTCGGTCCGTCGACGCTGATCGTCGTGGTGATCGCCGCGGTCACGCTGATGCCGCACTTCGGCCGCGTCGCGCGAGGCCAGGTGCTGGCGCTCAAGAGCGCGCCGTTCCTCGAAGCCGAGCGGATACTCGGCGCTTCGTTCGCGCGCATCGTCGTGCATCACATCCTGCCCAACATCATCGGGCCGCTGGTGATCCTCGCGTCGATGGACATCCCGGTCGTCATCACGATCGAGGCCGGCCTGTCGTTCCTGGGCCTCGGCGTGCGCCCGCCGCTCGCGAGCTGGGGCACGCTGATCCAGGACGGCTACCAGTTCCTGTCCGACAGCTGGGTGCCCGTCGTCGTGTCGAGCCTGGCGCTCGCCGTCGCCACGCTCGGCTTCACGCTGTTCGGCGAGGCCGCTGCGCGATGCCGGTCGATCCGCGCATCCGGCAGGAGCGCTGAGCGATGAGGCTACGGTCACGCGCTGCTGGTGTCGATCCGGCAGCTGACGCTCGAGGCGACGACGGCGCGCGGCACGGCGCACATCCTGCGCGGCATCGACCTCGACATCGGCAAGAGCCGCATCCTCGGCGTGGTCGGCGAATCGGGCTCCGGCAAGTCGAGCCTCGCCGCGTGCCTCGTGCGCCTGCTGCCGGCGAACCTGTCCGCGCATGAGCGGCGAAATCGTGTTCGACGGCGTCGACCTGCTCGCGCTCGACGAGCGCGCGATGAACGCCTATCGCGGCACGCGGATCGCCATGATCTTCCAGGATCCGATGACGGCGTTGAATCCGCTGTTCACCGTCGGTACGCATCTGTCCGACGTGCTGCGCCGGCGTCATCCCGGAATAGCGCGGGACGCCGCGGAACGACGCGCGATCGCGGCGCTGTCGAGCGTCGGCATCGCCGATGCGGCGCTGCGGATCACGTCCTATCCGCACCAGCTTTCGGGCGGCATGCGCCAGCGCGTGATGATCGCCATGGCGCTCCTGGTCGAGCCCGATCTGCTGCTCGCCGACGAGCCCACGACGGCGCTCGACGCGACGGTCGAAGCGCAGATCGTGTCGTTGCTGGAGGACCTGCGCCGCGGCTTCGCGGGCTCGATCGTCTTCATCTCGCACCATCTCGGCCTCGTCGCCCAGCTCTGCGACGACCTCTGCGTCATGTACGGCGGCACCATCGTCGAGTCCGGTCCCGTGGCCGAAGTCCTCGGCGCCCCGCGCCATCCGTACACGCGCGCGCTGCTCGCCTGCGAGCTCGACGACGAGGCGGCGGGCGGCCGGCTGGTTTCGATCCCCGGCGAGGTGCCCGATCCCGTCGACGTGCGCAATGCGTGCGTGTTCGCGCCGCGCTGCATGCATGCGATCGACCGTCTGTCGCCAATCGCGTGCCGGCGCTGCGCGACGCCGGTCCGGGCCGGCGCGCAGCCTGCGTGCGGTGGGAGGAACTCGCGGCGAATGCCGAACGGAGCAGGACGCATGAGCGCCGCGCAGGGCGCACCAGCGACCGCTGGCGTCGCACTCGTCGAGTTCGCGGGCGTCAGCGTCGTGTTCGACGGGCGGGTGCGCGCGCCTCGACGACGTCACGCTCGCCATCGGCAAAGGCGAGATCGTCGGGCTGGTCGGCGAATCCGGATCGGGCAAGAGCACGTTGTGCCGCGTGCTCGTGGGGCTCACGCCGCCGTCGTCGGGCACGGTGAAGGTCGGCGACCGGCCGGTGGGCGAGCAGCTCGCGCAAGCGCCGCTCGCCTTCCGCCGGCGCGCGCAACTGCTGCTGCAGGATGCCGTCGCGTCGCTGTCGCCGCGGCATGACCATCGGCCGCACGCTGGAAGAGCCGATCGCCATCCACGCGCTGCCGCGCGCCGAAACGCTGACGCGAGCTCGCCGCGATCCTGCAGCGCCTCGGCCTCTCGCCGGACGTGCTCGCGAAATTTCCGCATCAGATCTCCGGCGGACAGGCGCGCCGCGTCGGCGTCGCCCGCGCACTGCTGATGCGCCCCGAGATCATCGTCGCCGACGAGCCGACCGCCGGGCTCGACGTGTCGGTGCAGGGCGACCTCCTCAACCTGCTGCCTCGACCTGCAGCGCGAATTCGGGCTCACCTATCTGCTCGTCAGCCACAACCTCAACGTGATCCGCCGCGTCACCGGACGCACCGCGGTGATGTACCTCGGCCAGATCGTCGAAGAAGCCGCGACGCGCGACCTCTTCGCCGCGCCTGCCCATCCGTATTCGGCCGCGCTGCTGTCGACGAACCCGGCCGTCGACCCGCGCAAGCGCGCGTCGCAGCCGATCGTGCTGCAGGGTGAAATTCCGAGCGCCGTGAATCCGCCGGGCGGGTGCCGGTTCCACACGCGTTGTCCCGTGGCGCAGCCGCGGTGCACGACCGACCCGCCGTTGCTGCTCCCGCTCGAGGGCGAGCGGCGCGTGCGCTGCCATTTCCCGTTCTCGCTGGATCGACGGCGGCACTGACGGCCACGACGGGATCCCGCATGCCCTCCATCGATCTCACGTACCTCAATGGCCCCGACGTCGCCGCGCTGGCGCTGACCGACGACGAGATCCTGGCCGCGGTCGAAGGCGGGCTGCGCGCGCAGGGTCTGGGGCAGACGGTCATCGAGCCGCGCGTGCACCTCGTCCCGGAGAGCTCGGCCAAGGGCCATTTCAACGTGCTGCGCGGCGTCGTCGGACCGCTCGGCGTCGCCGGCGTCAAGGTCGTCGGCGATTTCGTCGACAACTGGAAACAGGGGCTGCCGTCCGAGCTCGCGGTGCTCACGCTCTTCGATCCCGACACCGGCGCGCCGCGCGCCATACTCGATGCGTCGGTGCTGACCGACATGCGCACGGGCGCGATGTCCGCGCTCGGCGCCAAGCATCTCGCCCGGCAAGGACGCGAAGGTGCTGGGCCACATCGGCGCCCGCGGCACGGCCTACTGGAACGTCCGGCTCATCGACCGGCTGTTCGACTGCGCCGAGATCCGCGTGCATTCGCGGCGGCCGGAGAGCCGCCGCGCCTTCGCCGAGAAGCTCTCGCACGACCTCGGCAAGCCGGTCGTCGCCACGGACGACTGGGAATCGTGCGTGCGCGGCGCCGACATCGTCGTCGAGGCGTCGCGCCTGCCGGAGCCGCAGCCGCTGCTGCGCACCGAATGGATCAAGCCCGGCGCCCTCGTCATCCCCTACGGCACGATGAGCGCGGTCGAGATCACGCTGACCGACATCATGGACGAAGATCGTCGTCGACGATTGGGGCCAGTGCCAGCAAGGGCATGCCGTTCGGCGCGCTGCGGCGCCACGTCGACGAAGGCAAGCTGCACGAAGGCAACCTGCACGCCGAACTGGGGCAGATCGTCGCCGGCCGGAAACCCGGCCGGGAGCGCGACGACGAGACGAACCTGTTCTGGCATCGCGGGCTGTCGCTGTCCGACATCGCGCTCGGCTGCGCGCTGCTCGACAAGGCGCGACGCGTCGGCCGCGGACAGACGCTGCGCTTCCAATGAGCGCCGCTGGTGCTCGCCCCTGGGCTCGCACGGCGAGCGCCGACCGGGCGATCACCTGAGCTTGATTGCCTGTACGCGGATGTACGACGTGACGCCCGCAGGTGCGCGGGCACTGGCACGCGCTGCTGACAGTCGCCGCGAATCGCGCCGGCGTTCCGATCGAGTGCATCGACCACGCCGCGCCGGAGCCGCTCACCGACTTGTGGGCGCGCGAGGATCTCGCGGCCGCGTTCATGTGCGGCTATCCGCTCGCGACGCGCTATCCCGGCGTCCGCCCGCTCGCCGCCCCGGTCACGGCGATCGCCGACGGCGATGCCGCGTCCTACCGGTCGGTTTGGCTCGTTCGCGCCGAGCAGCGCTTTCGACACGCTTGCTTCGACCTTCGGCCACCGTATCGGCTGGACTGGTCGAGCACTCGTACTCCGGATTCATCGCGCCGCGGCATGCGCTGCTCGCCCACGCGACCGCGACGCGGCAGCAGCTGTATCGCGAGTCGGTCGGACCGCTGGGACATCCGCGCGGCGCGCTCGCGGCGCTCGCCGACGCGCGCATCGATGTCACCGCGATCGACGCCTACTGGTGGTACCTGCTGCAGAGGCACGATCGCGACGCTGGCCGCGCGATTTCGCGCCATCGGCTCGACCGCCGGCGCGCCGATGCCGCCGCTCGTGTGCGCTGCGCCTCTTCCCGACGAATCGGCACGGCGCCTGATCTCGGCGTTGCTCGCGCTGGGCGAGGAGCCGGAAGCGAAGCCGCACCTCGACGCGCTCGGCATCCGCCGCTTTGCCGCGGTCACGCGCGAGGACTACGCGCCGCTCGCCCAGGCTTTGCCATAGGTGGTTTTGTATGCTCGCGGTCCATCGTCTTCGTGATCTGCGCATCGACCCGATCACCCATCCGCGTGGCCGCACTTATCTGAGTGCTGCCAGCGGCTTGGTTCGCGTTCGGGAACGACTCTACGTCGTCGCCGATGACGAACACTACCTCGCGGCATTCGACATCACATCGCCGGAAGCCCCCGGTCGATTGCTGCGGCTGTTCGAGGGCAGAGTTGCCCGAGGACCCGAAGAAGCGGAAATCGCTCAAGCCGGACGTCGAGTCGTTGACGCGGTTGCCGGCAATGTCCGGCTGCCCTTCAGGCGCGCTGTTCGGGCTGGGATCGGGCTCGCGCCCCAATCGGAATACCGGCGTGCTGCTGACACTTGGCTCCGATGGCAGTGTGGAAGGGGACGCCCGGCACATCGATCTGACGCCCCTCTACGCGCCGCTATCCAGCCAATTCGCAGAACTCAACATCGAAGGTGCCTTGGTCGTCGGCGACGAGTTGCTGCTGCTGCAGCGTGGCAACAAGGGCGGGTCGCCGAACGCCTGTATCCACGTTGCGTGGGCCGAGGTGCTGCCGTGGCTGCTCGGACACTCCGCCGCGCCCGTGCAAGCGACGGCGGTGCAGCGCTACGACCTGGGCGAGGTTGACGGCGTTCCGTTGTGCTTCACCGATGGCTCGGCGCTGCCGGGCGGCGCCTGGGTCTTCAGCGCCGTGGCCGAAAGCGTTGACGACAGCTACAACGACGGAAGCGTGCGTGGGCGCGTCGATCGGCATTGTCGACGCCAAGGGAACGCTGCGCTCCATGCAGGCGCTGGCACCGAGCTTCAAGGTGGAGGGCATTGCGGCGGATCTCGACGGCGACGCGCTGACGTTGACCATGGTGACTGATGCGGATGACCCCGCGATCCCGTCCCAACTCTTGTCGGCCCGGATGTCCTTGGCGGCGATCGGCGCCGGGTGAGCGGCCGTCTCCGAGCTGCTCAGGCCTTGTCGGCACCGAGGTTGTACTCGCGCCCGCCCCATTGCGTCGGCGTGCGCGAGCGCAGGTCGCGGGCCGCCTCGCCGAGGACATCGGCCGTGAGCCAGGCGCCGACGATGTGCAGCGGCGCCGTCCATTGCGGCGCGTGCGCCAGCCAGGTGATCCGGGCGAGCGCTCCCAGCCAGATCAATAACCCGACCACGCTGAGCGCAACCACGGTCCACCTCGCGTCGCGATCGCGCGCGATGATCAGCGCGCCGAGCGGTCCGGCGGCAAGCATCCACAGCGGAAAGATAGTGCCGAGCCAGCGGATCCGGAGACCCCATGCCGACAGGCGCTTCGCCTTGCGGCTTGCGGCCTCCGTGTAGATCCGTTTCCAACCGCGCCGGAACTGCGTCCAATCCGCGTACATGCGGCAGTGGAACAGGCCATCCGCAAAGAAGAGGCCCATCCGTCGCCCGCCGGCATCGATGTTGCCGCGCCAGCGCGAGATCCTCGAGCAGCGCGTCCTTGACGGCCTCGTGGCCGCCGATCGCATCGTAGGCATCGCGCCGGAACAGCATGAACTGCCCGTTGGCGAACGCCCGGCGGCCGTCGATTCCGTTCACCCGGGTGAGCGGAAATTGCCGCATCAGCTCCAGCGCCGCAGCCGTCTGCACGACGCGCTCGAACCATGTTTCGTGCCGTGAGCGTGCTGAGGAGGCTCAGGAGGTCGAGCTTGCGTGCCGCATCAGCGCGAGCGCCGACGCGATGCAGCCCGGAGAGAAAACCGTGTCGGCGTCGGCGAAGAGCAGGTATTCGGCGTCCGCCGCGCCGCGCGAACGGGCGACGCCCGCATGCACCGCGTGGACCTTGCCGGCCCAGTCGTTCGGGCAAGCGTCGATCTCGACGATCTCGAAGCGTTCGTCACCGCCGATCTCGGCTCGGGCGATGCGCCGCCGTGTCGTCGGTGCAGCGATCGAGCGCGAGCACGTAGCGCACCTGCGCGATAGATTCTCGGCCCGCAACGACCGGATGAGCCCGGCGATCACGCGCGCTTCGTTATACGCCGGCACGACGACGCAAACGCGTCCGGCAGGAGGGTCGGCGGCGGCGAGCGTCTGCCCGAAACGCAGCGTGGGAACGGATCCGGATCGTGCGCTCGACCCGATACCAGATGAACCCCCACAGCAGGATGGTGGCCACGGGGCCCACGCAGAGCAGCGTGGCGACGGCGACCAAGCAGCCAGTGCGGAATCGTCACGACCTCAGTGCCGCCTATCCGCGCGCGCGGCCGTCCGAGCGCACGCGCGCCTCGGGGGCGCGAACGCGTGAGCTAGCGTCCATGTCACGGGCGCCAGCATCCAGGCGTGCGCGGGATCGTTGTGGAAATGCCAGACGCGGCTGCGGACCCGCCATCACGTTGAGGTAGTACGACGTGTAGCCGTGCGGGACGATCACCGGATGGTAGCCGCGCGGCACCATGACGACGTCGCGGTCCTCGACGGTCATCGCCTCGTCGAGCGAGCGATCGTCGGTGTAGACGCGCTGGAACGCGAAACCCTGCGGCGGATCGAGGCGGTGATAGTAGGTTTCCTCGAGGAAGCTCTCGGCGGGAACGTCGTCGGTGTCGTGCTTGTGCGGCGGATAGCTCGACGAATGACCCGGCGGCGTGATGACCTCGACGACCAGCAGCGCCTCCGCGGGCGCATCCTGCGGCAGGATGTCGCGCACGTAGCGCGTGTTCGAGCCCTGCCCGCGCACGGTGCGCCGCATGTCCGCGGGCTCGATCCGGCGCGGCGCGACGCCCTGCGCCGCCGGCGCCGTGCAAAGCGCGATCTCGGCGTCCGTTTCGCCGGCGATGCGCACGTCGCGCCCGGGAGGAAGGTACGCCGCGTGGGGCGCGACGTCCTCGAACGGGCTCGCGCGCTCGCCGAGCCCGCGCCACACGAGATCGCCGCTTGCAACCGTCACGCGACCCGAGACGACGACGATGCAAAGCTCGCGCGCGCCGGTCATGCCGGCGTAGGTCTCGCCGGGCGCGAGCCACAGCGCCTCGAAGCCGACATAGCGCCAGCCCGCCGACTCCGGCGTGACGCGCGCGATGATGCGCCCGGTGCGCGCGGCCTTGACCAGCAGATCGGAGCTCATGGTGCGCTGCCGCGCCTCGCGCTGCAGCTCGCTCCGGCGATCGCCGGCAGCGCGCGCCTCGGCATCGGATTTGCCGGCCACGAGCGCCGACGAGCAGCCGATACGCCATCTCGGCGTAGCGATACGCGGGCGCGACGGCCGGGTCCTGCTCGCCCTCGACGACGAGCCAGCCGCGATAGCCCGCATTGCGCAGAATGGCGATCACCGCGGCGAAATCGACCGCAGCCTTCGCCCGGCGTGCTGAAGGCGCCATTGAGGACGGAATCGAGGAAGCTCCAGCCGCGATTGCGCGCCATCCGCGCCACGGCCGGGCGCACGTCCTTGCAATGGACGTGACAGACGCGCGCGACGTGCTTCTTCAGCTCCGTCGGCGCATCGCCGCCGGCGAAGCGTGACATGGCCGGTATCGTGCAGCAGGCCGACCTCGGGACCGGTGACCCGCATCAGATGGTCGACGTCCTCGGCAGTCTCGACATAGGCGCCCATGTGGTGATGGTACGCGAGACGAACGCCGCGGGCGAGCGTGTGCCGCGCGAGCGCCGTGACGCGCTCGCCATACGCCGACCATTCGGCGTCGGACGTGAAGCGCGGCCGCCGCGACAGCGCCTCCGGGCGGCCCTGGATCGAATCCGCGACCTCGCCGTAGACCATCACCTGCGCGCCGTTGGCCGCGAGCAGATCGAGATGCGCCTCGACCGCTGCCAGTTCGTCGGCGACGCGTCCCGCGCGCGAGCCGCCCGGAGTACCAGCCCGATACGCAGGCAAGTCCGTGGCGCGCGAGCACCGCGCGCAAGCGCGTCGGGATCGCGCGGAAACTTGTTGCCGAGCTCGAATCCCTCGTAGCCGATGGCCTTGCCTTCGGTCAGCGCGGTTTCGAGCGGCGTCTCGCCTCCCAGCGCCGGGAGATCGTCGTTGGTCCACGAGATCGGATTGATGCCGATGCGCACGTCTGATGCTCCTGTCAGGAATTTCGGATATCGTCGTCAGCGCTCACGTGCGCTCAGTTGCGAATTCGCTCAGCATGATCGCGCGCATCATTGGCGCTGGAGACGCTTGCCGTGCTCGTACTCGATGCGCGCGGCGCGCACGCTCGACGATTCGGAGACCTCCGGAACGCCCACTTCCCACCACCAGCCGCCCGCCTCCGTCGTGCGCAGCGGATCGGTGTCGATGACCACGACGCAGGTGCGATCGGCCGCGCGCGCCCGCGCCAGCGCCGCCTCGAGCTCGGCGAGCGAGTCCACGTGCTCGGCCAGCGCTCCCAGCGAGCGCGCGTGCGCGGCGAAATCGATCGCCGGCATCCCGGGCGAGCCCTGCACGCAATCGTCGAACAGATTGTTGAAGCCCTCGCCGCCGACCGCACGCTGCAGCCGGTGGATGCAGCCGTAGCCGCGATTGTCGAGCACGACGATGACGAGCTTCGTGCCGAGCATCACCGACGTCGCGATCTCGGAATTGAGCATCAGGTAGCTGCCGTCGCCGACCATCACGACGACCTCGCGGTCCGGATGCGCCATCTTGACGCCGATGCCGCCGGCGATCTCGTAGCCCATGCACGAGTAGCCGTATTCCATGTGATAGCCGCCGGGACGCGCGGCGCGCCAGAGCTTGTGGAGCTCGGCCGGCAGCGTTCCCGCGGCGCAGACGACGATGTCGTGCGCCGCCGAATGCGGATGCGTGCGCTGGACCGCGCCGATCACCTCGCCGTCGTACGGCAGCGCGGGCGGCTCGACTCTCGCGCACGCCGACGATCGCCGACACCGTCGTCGCGCCATGCGTCGGCCTTCGCGCATCGCTTTCTCCTGCCACGGCGCGCCGCTCGTCCAGCCCGACGAGCGCGCGCGGACAGCGCCGCGAGCGCGCGCGCGGCATCGCCGTGCACGGCGGTGGCGCGCCACTTCAGCGCGTCGAACGCGTTGACGTTGATCGCGACGATCCTCGCCTGCGGAAACAGCGAGTGCGAGCCCGTCGTGAAATCCGACAGCCGCGTGCCGACGGCGAGCACGAGATCGGCGTCGCGCGCGAGCGTGTTCGCGGCCGTCCGCCGGTGACGCCCGATCGGGCCGGCCTGCAGCGGGTGGTCCCACGGCAGCGCGCTCTTGCCCGCCTGCGTCTCGGCGACCGGCACGCGATGCGCCTCGGCGAATCGGCTGCAGCGCTTCGCGCCGCCGTCGCTGTAGAGCACGCCGCCGCCGGCGACGATCACCGGTTGCTTCGCCGCGCGCAGCAGCTCGCAGCCGCGATCTCGAGCTCGACAGGTTCCGGCAGCGGCGCGCGGATGCGCACGAGCGTGCGGCGCGAAGAACGCCTCGGGATAGTCGTACGCCTCGGCCTGCACGTCCTGCGGCAACGCGAGCGTCACCGGGCCGCATTGCGCGGGATCGGTCAGCACGGCGATCGCGCGCGGCAGCGCGGTCAGGAGCTGCGACGGCGCGACGATGCGGTCGAAATAGCGCGACACCGGCTTGAAGCAGTCGTTGGCCGAGATCGCCGCCGTCGTGAAAGTCCTCGACCTGCTGCAGCACCGGATCGGGCGCGCGCGAGACGAAGACGTCGCCCGGCAGGAACAGCACCGGCAGCCGGTTGACGTGCGCGGTCGCCGCCGCGGTGATCAGGTTGGTCGCGCCGGGACCGATCGACGTCGTGCACGCCATCATCCGCCGGCGAAAGTGCGCCTTGGCGAACGCGATCGCCGCATGCGCCATCGCCTGCTCGTTGTGCGCGCGGTAGGTCGGCAGCGCGGCGCGATGCCGATAGAGCGCCTCGCCCACGCCGGCGACGTTGCCGTGACCGAAGATCGCCCAGACGCCCGCGAACAGCGGCACCTCGCGGCCGTCGCAGACCGTTCCCTGCGCCGCGAGAAAGCGCACCAGCGCCTGCGCCATCGTCAGTCGTACCGTCGTCATGGAGTCCCTCCGCCACCGGGCGGGTCCGGTCCTGCGCCAATATTGCCGATAGCCGACAATGAGATAGACGTGATCTGCGCTTGCGATGCGGTCCATCCGGAAAAACGATTAGCTATTCCGGAGCGGAGCCCTATATTGACATGGTGCAGCGCAACAAAGCGCACATCAATTGCGAGAAGAGCACCATGAATCCAGTCGAACGTCCCGCTACCCACGCGAAGATTTCTACCATCGCATCGACGAGATGCCGATGAGCGCCCGCGACCGCGAGCGCGCGAAAGCGAGCATGCGGGCAGCGGAGCGCTTCGCCGAAGTGCTATTGCGCATCATCAGGGCGATTCGCTCCGCTCGGCGCGTCGATCGCGCTTCGGTCCACGCGTCGATCAACGCTTCGAAATTCGCCCGCACCCCGGTGACGAGCCCGGCGTCGTCGATCGCGCCCGGCGAGCCACGCGCGCGCCGGATCGTGGAAGATCGTGCGCCCCACGGCGAAGCCGCGGCACGTGCGGCTTCCGGCCGCGTCGGCGAAGCCGCGCGCCAGCGCGTCGATCGGCGCGCTCAAGCCCAGCAGCACGACGCCGCGACAGTAGGGATCGCGCTCGGCGATCAGCGCGTCGATCGCCGGCCACTCCGCGGCCGACGGCGGCGGCAGCTTCCACCACTCCGGGATAGATGCCGAGGTTGTAGAGGCGCTTCATCGCGCGCAGCAGAACGTCCGGGTCCGGCGGCAAGTCGCTTCGGCGGAACGATCTCGATCAGGAGCTCGTGCCCGCTCGCCTGCACGGCGTCGTAGAGCGCCTTCACCTGCGCCTCGTTCTCGAGCCGGTTGCCGACCTCGTCGTCGGGATGGAAACGGCACGAGGCATTTCACGACCTGCTCGACCGGCCAGGCGATGAGCGCGGTGCCGATCGAGCGTCCCGCCTCGAACACGACCGGATTCGAGCCCGGGCAGCTCGACCGGGCGCCCGACCCACCAGCCGCGGCCGGTCGCCGCGTTGAGCGCATCCTGGCCGTAGCGATCGTCGCACAGGAGGCCGACGCGTCCCGTCGAGGCCGCGCGCGCGCTTCCGTCTCGCGCGACCGCGTCGACGAACAGCTTCTTCAGCGCCGGAATGCGGTTCTCGTTGGCGCCGCGTCGCGCGCGCGAGCTCGAAGAACTGGTCGCGATGGTCGAACGCGAACAGGAAGAGCTCGGGCCGCGGCGTGCGCGGCGCGGTCTTGCGATGCAGCCGCCGTCAGCCGCTCGTCGCGGTCCGGCCGCGGAATGCGCTCGCGTGTTGGCGAGGTAATGATCGAGCTCGACGCGCGTGGGCATCGCCGGCGCGCAGCCGTGCCGCGACACGACGAGCGCGCCGCAGGCGTTGGCGTACGTGGCAGCACTGGTCGTAGATCTCGCCGCGCACCCAGCCGGACAGGAAGCCCGCCGAGAACGCGTCGCCCGCGCCCAGCACGTTCAGCACCTCGACCGTGACGCCCTGGCCGTTGAACGCGTCGTCGAGCGAGCGCGGGAATCGGACCGTCGATCACCGCGCAGCCCATCGGCCCGCGCTTGACCACGAGCGTCGCCGGCGTCACGAGGCGCACCGCGCGCGAGCGCCGCGATGATGTCGGTGTCGCCTCCGGCGATCGCGAATTCCTCCTCGGTGCCGATCACGAGGTCGAAGAGCGGCAGGATCGCCCTGCGAGGTGCGCGGTGACCGTGTCGCTCGCGATGAAGCGGGTCTCGCCGTCGCCGCGCTTGGTGAGTCCCCACAGCACCGGCCGATAGTCGATGTCGAGCACGGTGCGCACGTCGTTGCGGCGCGCGCGCTCGAGCGCCGTCGTGCTCACGCGATGCACGTGCGGCGTCGAGAAGTGCGTGCCGGTGATGAGCAGCGCCTTCGACTGCGCGATGAAAGCCTCGCGCGACGTCGTCCTCGGTGCACCGCCATGTCGGCGCAGTTCTCGCGGTAGAAGATCAGCGGGAACGTGTCGCGGTCCTTGATGCCGAGCACGACGGCGCGCGGTGAGCCGCGTCGGGTCGATGCTGACGTGCGACACGTCGCAGCCCTCGCGCGCGAGCGTCTCGGTGAGGAAGCGCCCCATCGCGTCGTCGCCGACGCGCGCCGCCATCGCCGCGCTTGAGGCCGAGCCGCGCGCAGCCGAACGCGGTGTTCGCGGACGAGCCGCCGAGATATTTGGCGAAGCTCGCGACGTCCTCGAGCCGCGCGCCGATCTGCTGGGCGTAGAAATCGACGGCAAAGCGGCCGAGGCAGATGACGTCGAAGCGCCGGCCGGCGGCAAAGCGCGGTGTTGTTCTTCATCGGAGAGAAGAGGTCGGCGGTCGCGTGCGCACCATCGAGCCGGCGCGGTTCCGGTAACATAGAATAACTCACCGGACGGCGCAACCCTGCGCCCAGCGCATCGAAGGCGGAAGAACATGATCGACGTGCGCACTCTTCGGGGCCGGCCGCATCGGCAAGATCCACGCGGGCAACGTCGCGCGCGAGACCGGCGCGCGGCTCAAGTACGTGATCGACCCCAACGCCGAAGCCGCGGCGGCGCTGGCCGCCGAGCACGGCGCGAAGCCGGCGACGACCGCGGAGGTGTTCGCCGACAAGGCGGTCGGCGCGGTGCTGATCTGCTCGTACACCGATACGCACGCCGACCTGATCCTCGCGCGCCGCGGCGCCGGCAAGCAGATCTTCTGCGAGAAGCCGGTCGACCTCGCCATCGCGCGCGCGCAGGACGTGCGCCGAGGCGGTCGCGCGCGCCGGCGTCACCTGCATGATCGGCTTCCAGCGCCGCTTCGATCCCACGTTCGCCGCGCTGAAGACGAGGCTCGCCGCCGGCGAGATCGGCACGCCGGAGATGCTCGTCGTGACGAGCCGCGATCCGGGCGCGCCGCCGATTCCGTACATCAAGAGCTCCGGCGGAATCTTCAAGGACATGCTGATCCACGACTTCGACATCTTTCGCTGGATCCTCGACGACGAGGCCGAGACGGTGCACGCGAGCGCGTCGTGCCTCGTCGATCCGGCGATCGCCGAGGCGGGCGACGTCGACTCCACCGCGGTGACGATCCGCACGAAGCGCGGCCGGCTCTGCCAGATCAACACGAGCCGCCGCGCGGCGTACGGCTACGACCAGCGCTTCGAGGTGCTCGGCAGCGGCGGCATGCTGCAGGCCGGCAATCACGCGCCGACCGAGGTCGTCGCGAGCACGACAGACGGCGGTCGGCCGCGACCTGCCGCTGCACTTCTTCCTCGAGCGCTACCGCGCGCGCCTACGCGAGCGAGATGGCGCATTTCTTCGCGGTGCTGGCGGGCAAGGAGAAGGCTGCGCACGACCATCGACGACGGCCTCAAGGCGCTCGAGCTCGCCGAAGCCGCGACGACGTCCTGGCGCGAGGGCCGCATCGTCAAGATGACGTGAGACGAGAGCCTATTTCAAAATCCGACGAGCGACACAGAGCCTCAATTGGCAAATGCAGGCCGCGCGGCGAGCCATCGAGAGCGACAATCCAGAAGCGATTAAGCGTCAGGACTGCGAACTTGTCGGTTCGAGCCAGCGAGCAAGAAATTGGCATCTCTTCGGTTTGAGCGGAGCTGACCAGGCGGTCAACCGCGAGCCGATCTCATGGCCTCTACTTGGCGAACGTCGATCCGGCGCGCCGGGTACGCTTACTCGTTGGGCCTCTGAGGAGACGACGTGATAGCGGTGAAGTTCGATGACCTCTGGCTCGCCTTCGATTCGTGGGTTCGGCACCGCCGAGCGAGAACAACGCGTACCTCTCCCTTGACACGGCCCAAATCTATTGACGTCGGCGCTCAACCCGCTGGATGAGGAAGTTCCCGCGATCTCGAAAACCTCAGGATCGTTATCTCGTCGCTGCCCGCACAAGACCGAGCTAGACCTCGGAAGAGATCTGCACTGCGCTTTGCCGTAAGCGAGCTTCCTCACTGCTGCGACCGGATCGTCGGCTTTTCCGGCGCAAAGGCGCTTACGCGCGACTCAAGGATCTGCTCGCCTCGGAGGGAGCGCTGGAGCGGTGGTACAGAGTACGAGGCAGAGGCGACCGAAAAAGCGTTGAAGGAGTGGTGTGTGGAAAACGACATCCACCTCATCGAAGGAAACAGAGATTCAGCGGCCCAACTCGACGTCGCACCGGACCCGAGCAAACCGGTTTCGCGCGCCCACCTGAGCCGGTGAACTCTAAGGTTGGGCCTCATATAACGCCAAAAGCCGATCGGCTGGCGTCCAGTCCTTGAAAGAGAGGTATTGTGGGATTGAAGATCGACATAGACGGCCCTCGCCGAAGCAGAATTGATCGACCTGAACAATCGGATCGTCGAACGATTGCGTTTCTTGCACGAGGCCCGTGCCCATTCCCGAATGCTCGAGTTTTCCGTCGGTGACCGCGTCTCGTTCCAACCAGAAGGACGTGAGCCACTTTGGGTGTCCTCACGCGATACAACAGGAAGACGGTTACCGTCATAACCGAGCAAGGTCAGCGATGGAACGCCTCACCTGGGGTTTTGAGGAAGGTCAAAGATGTCGGGGCCACTTTTGGTGATCCGAACGTCGTCGAGACTCCGCAAAAGTAAACGGCCATGAGGCACAACAAGTGCCGCAATTACCTGGCGTACTCGCTTACGGGTCGAGCCGTGACGAGGCGATGGCGCGCGCCGAAATTCTGGCACTGCGTGTTCTTGCCGAACGCATCGAACATGGTGAGAGTGGGCCGCATTCGATTTCCATTCTGTGGCAGCGGCGTGAAGGCTGCCCTCGACCAAGGCACGTCGCGTATTTTCGGCATTGCTCGTCCTAGGGTGGCGGGTCGGTGAACTCCAGCGATAGGTCACTAGAGCTTCGGCGGCTGGCCGTAGCCGGTGAGCTCGAGGTACCCGCGCCCCGCCTCGCGCTCCGGACGCCATCGCGCGCACCGCGCCTTCCCAGTAGATCGTGCCGGTGCTCGCGCGCGAGTCGAGCTCCTGATCGTCGATCAGCGGCTCGAGCGCGTACTCGACACCGCCCGCGTCGACCGTCATGGCCACCGGATAGGTGATGCCCGTCCGCGGCGAGCGCCACGAGCGCGTCGGCGTGAAGCGGATCTCGTCCGGCGCGAACGTGCGCACGCGACCATCGGCGCTCCGCAGCGTGCCGCCGGCCCAGAAGCGTGCCGACCCGCCTTGTCGCGCATCCGGAACGCCATCAGCGCGCCGCCGCCTTCGAGATTGATGCCCGTCCAGTCCCAGCCCGCGGCCTCCGGCGCCAGCACGGTGCTCGACCACTCGTGATCGAGCCACGCGGTGCCGGTGACGGCGACGGCGCGCCCGCGACTGTCACCGTGCCGGTCACGGCCAGCTGCGGCTCGCTGTAGTAGTAACTCGTCTGCGCGTCGCCGCGCCCTTGCGCGAGTACCCGGCGTCGCCGTGCGGGAGCAGCGGCTGCGGTGGGCGCGAACGCAAGGTCGAAGCGCGAACTCGCGCGCGGCGACGTTCGCCACGTAGCGACCGCCGATGCGCGCGAGCGACCAGTCGTCGACGAAAGCCCGTGTCGATTCCTCCTCCGACGCCCGCGAGGCCGAACCCCGCGCGCGCCGCGCGCTGGTCGTGATAGAGACGGCCGTGCCGCGGATCGGCCAGTGCCGCGTGCGCGAACACGAGCTGCCGCGGCGCGAACGCGCTTCGATTCTGACTCGGCAACGCCCGGTCGATTGCGAAAGAACGTGACCTGCACGCCCTACTCGCCGGCTCGCGGCGTCGCGTCACCCAGCCCGTGACGTACCACCACTCGGTGCGAAACTCCGGGTGGCGCGCCGTGATCGCGCGGAAACGCGAGCGTGCGCGGCTCGACGCGCGCGTAGTCGACCTCCGCCAGCAGCGCGGCCGAGCGGCCGCGAGCAGGCGAAAGCGCGAGCGCTTCAACGCGCGCGCCGCTCGACATGCGTCACCAATCGTCCTTGACGCCGAGCACGACATCCTCGCCCAGCGCGTAGCGCCCGCTGCGCGAGCGCCGTCAGCATCGACAGCGCGAGCAGCAGCAAGCCGAACCCGCCGAGCGCCGCCCACGGCAGCGACAGTTCCATGCCCCAGTGAAACGACTGCCGGTTGACCACGTGGATGAGAATGAGGCTGATCGCGAATCCGAGCCCGCAGCCGACGCCAAGCCCGATCGAGCTGACCGCGAGGCCTTCGGTGGCGAGCATCGCGCGCGATCTGGCGCCGCGTCATCCCGAGATGGCGCAGCACGCCGAACTCGCGGCGGCGCGCAAGCACGAGCGCGCCGAACGACGACGAGAGTCCGGCGAGACCGATCACCACGGCAGCGAGCTCGAGCGCATAGGTCACGGCGAACGTGCGATCGAACACCCGCAACGACGCCTCGCGGATCTCCTCGGGCCGCGCGACTTCGAGTCGCTCGCCGCCCGGAATGGCGGCGCGGACCGACGCCTCGAATGCGGACCGATCGACGCCGTCGGCGAGCCACAGCGGCGCCTGTGGTGACCGTGCGATCGCCGGTCAGCGCGATGTAGCGCGGCCGCTCCATCGCGATCACGCCCTGCTGGCGCCCGTAATCGCGCCAGACGCCCGCTACCGTGAAGCGCTCGATCTTCCCGGCGAGCGGCAACTCGATGACGCGCCCTGGCGCGAATCCGTAGAGATCGACCGCCGCCTCGCTCGCCCATACCGGCGGCGGCGCATCGGCGGCCACGACGAGCGGCGGCGCCCACGATGGGCAGATTGCGCGCCGGCGACGCGGGATCGACCGTGCGCGCCTGCAGCACGATCCGCGGCCGCGCGGGATCGAGCAGCAGCTGCTGCTCGCGCAGGAAGTCGACGCGCCGCACGCCCGGCAGCGCGGCGATCATCGTCTGCAACTCCGGCGTGAGGTACGCGGTGTCGCCGCTGCTCGCGGCGCGGAAGTAGACGTCGGCGGGCAGGATGCGCTCGAGCCACGCGTCGAGCGAATCGCGGAACGAGGCGACCATGATCACCATCGAAACGGTCAGGCTGACGCTCGCGACGATGGCGGCAAGACTCACCGTCACCTGCCCGGGCGCGCCGCGGAGCTGCGCGATGGCGAGACGCGGCGCGGGCGCCCGCGGGAACGGCAGCCACGACAGCGTGACCACGGCCACGCGCGGCATCAGCATCAGCGTCCCCACGAGCAGCAACGCGATCGCCGCGTAACCGAACAGTGGCAGTCCCGCCACCGGCGGCAATGTCGTCGCCGCCGCGCCCAGCGCCATCACGGCGAGTCCCGGCACCGACCGGGCGCAGACGCGCGTACGCCCGCTCCTCGTCGCCCGCCTTCAACGCCAGCGCGGGCGACGCGCGCGCTGCCTCGACTGCCGGCACGAAGCTGCCCGCCACGGCCGCCGCGACACCCAGCGCGAAGAAGATGCCGAGCGCGACCGGCTCGAGCGCGAGCGTCGGGACGACGCCGCGAAAATATCCGGAGCCGAGATCCGCCCCGACCCAACGGACGGCCAGCCTGCGCGAGCGCGTACCCGAGCCCGAGCCCCAACGCGCTGCCCGCCACGCCGATCAGCGCGCCTTCGGCCACGATCAGCAGCGTCAGATGCCGGCGGGTGACGCCCAGCACGCGCAGCAGCGCGAACTGCGCGCGCCGCCGCACGACCGCATGCGCCTGCGTCGAAAACACGAGGAGACCGCCGGTGAAGAGCGCGACCAGGGCCAGCACGTCGAGGTTCACACGGTACGAACGCGACAGGCTGGCGCCTGCCGCGATCGCCGTCTCCGGACGGAGGACGGCGAGCCCGGCGGCAGAATCGCGCGCAGGCGTTCGACGAACGCCGCCGCGTCGACGCCCGGCCGCAGCCGCAAGTCGATCCGGCTCAGCAACCCGACGCGATCGAACGCGGCCTGCGCCCCGGCGATGTCCATCACCGCGAGCCGCTGATTGCCCGCCGACCCGATCTCGCCCGCCACGCGCAGCGCCACGTCGCGCGAGCGCGACCCGGAAGCGAAGCGTGTCGCCCACCGTGACGCCGAGCGAACGTTCCGCCGCGGGACTGAGGAACAGCGCATCCGGGCGCAACGTGTCGAGGCGATCGGTCGCGACGGGATCAACCCGGGCTGGACGTAGCCGGCGCGAAACACGTCGAGGCCGACGATCTTGAGCGGCATCGTCGCCACCTGCGACCTTGGCGTCGACTTCGACGACGGGGCTCGCCACCGCCACTTCCGCCATCCGCGCGATCACCCGGATAGATCGCCTCGGCAAAGCCGCCGCGCGGACCGCGCAGCTTCGAGGTCGGCGTCGCCGGACAGCGTCTGCACGCCCTGCGCGAGCTCGTTGACGGCGGCCGCGTTGATGAGCTGCACCGCATAGCCGAGCGCCACGCCGAGCGCGATCGCAAGCACCGCCAGCACCGTGCGCGTCCGATTCTGCGCGAGCGAGCCGCGCAGCACCATCGCCAGCGGAGTCGACTGCGTTCGCATCAGGCGCGCGCCGCAGGCCGTCGCGCGAAAGCGACGAGGATGCGGTCGGCGCTCGCCGCCGCAGCCTGCGAGTGGGTGACAAGGATGCCGGCCGCGCGCTGCGACTTCACCTGCTCACGCAGAAGCCGCAGCACCTGTCCCGCGCTCTCGGGATCGAGATTGCCCGTCGGCTCGTCGGCGCAGAACGATGCTGCGGCCCGTGGACCAGCGCGCGCGCAATCGCGACGCGCTGCAATTCGCCGCCGGACAATTCGCGCGGCATGCTCGCGCTGCGCTCGCCCAGACCTACCGCAGCGAGCATCGCGCGCACCTTCTCCTGCGCCGTCGCATCGGGGACGCCGACGAGCGACAGCGGCAACGCGACGTTCTGCCCGACGGTGAGGTACGGCAGCACGTGAAAGGCCTGGAAGACGAAGCCCATCTTCACGCGCCGCAGCGCGGTCAGCGCATCGTCGTCGAGCGCCGCGAGGTCGACCCCGTCGAGATGGATCGAACCGGCATCGGGGCGATCGAGCCCGGCGACGAGATTGAGAGCGTGGACTTGCCGATCCCCGACTCGCCCATCACCGCGACGTAGTCGCCCGGCCCGAGCTCGAGGTCGACGCCGTTCAGGACGGTGCGTCGTCGCGCTCCTGCGTAGGTCTTGCCGAGCTGCCGGATCGAGAGCACGCCGCCGAGCGTAGCGGCGACCGGCCAGCGTGGCAAGCAGATCGAGCATCGGCCGGCCCGCCGCCGGTCCCGCTACGAAGTTGAGCGCCGCGTCCGCGGTCGTTACTTCCGGCCACGTGATTTCTGGCGCGCTTTGTGCTGTCGGCGTCGCGGCGCTGGTGCGGGCCATGCGTCCACCTGCGTCCGCGGACAGCCCGGGATACAGCTTGGCCACCTTGTTCTTGTCCGGCAGCAGATCCGCGAAGCCATCGAGGACACGCGGTGCGGCCGAGCTGTCGCGCCAGCGCCGGCGCGTGCGGGCGCAGCGGTCTCGGCTCAACGACTGCAGACGACGGCACGCCTCGCCGAGGTGATAGGCTCCGCCACCGAGCGCGACCCATTTGCCCACGTCGGGATGCATCACGAGACCGGCCGCCTGGTTGTCGGCGTCGCTGCTCGGATAGTCGACGAACACGTCGACGCCGCCCTGCACGCCCACCGCGACGCCCTGCGCCGACCACGATCACCGCCACGTCGACGCGGTACCGTCCCGGCCGCTCGAATGCGAAGCCCGCCGTGCTCCAGAACACCTTCGTCGACGCCGACACGCTCTGGCCCGGCTCGAGCTCGCCGATCTTGGCGTGCTCGCAGACGATCGCGAACGGCCGCACCGGGCGCTCGCGCCCTTCGCCATCCGTCACCGTGATCGACGCGAAGAGCGCCTCGATGCTGATGTCGTTCGGCACGCGCAGCGGCACGCCGCTCGTGTTGGTCATCGTCCACGACAGGTCCAGCGGCTGGCCGAGCGCGACGCGTCCGTCTCCGGCCGTCACCGTCGAGCGACAGCTCGGATGCGGCGAAGTCGTGACGATCGGTCGGCCTGCGGTGCGCCGGTCGGGAACCAGCTTGCGAACGGCCATCCGCCCGGACGGATCACCGGATCCGGCATGTGGTTCAGGTGATGCCGGACCGTCGTGTTGTGCGCGAGCTTGATCTGATCCGGGAACACGCCCGGCTCGCCCGTCGCCGGCCCGCCGAGCACGTCGGCCACGCTCGGCGTGGTCGTCATGATCGAGTTGTCCGCGGTGGTTTCCTGCTCCTGATGAATCTGGTTCAGCGTGTGCGTCAGCTCGTGGGTCGCGCTGCGGAGGAACGCACGCGGCACGTCGCGCTGCTTCTTGTTCGCGGCCAGCCCGAAGTTCGACGAGTCCGAGGTCGGATAGCCGTCGTCGGAGAAGCTTGCGCAGCCTTCGCGCGGTACGCCGATCTGGTCGTACATGACGCCGCGCGAGCACCCCAGCTTCGCCGGGCACGACGATCATGTGCACGCGCCAGTCGGTGTCCAGATTCGTGGCCGGATTCCGCACGGTCGTCATCAGCGCGTGCAGATCCGCCGAGCTCCAGCAGTTGGTCGGCACCACGCCGGCCGGCACCGGAACGTTGAGCTGGTCCTGACTACCGTAAGCTGCCAGCCGGTCTCTGGCGAAGACGGTGTCGAAGAACTCCGTGCCTCCGGATCCATCCGGTACCGGCGCGGGACGGACCGCGCCCACCAGCGTGTCGATTTCGAGCGTTGCGCGGCGGAAGAACTTCGACACCCAGCGCGAGCGTCACCGCGCCCTTGTCCACGCCGCCTTCGAACAGCCGTCCCTCGTAGAACGGACCGCCGGTCAGCGAGAACGGGAATGGCGCCGGCACTTTGAGCAGCTTCAGCGTCACCGTGCGCGACGGCGCATTCGGGAAATGTGCCCTTGAACTGCCCGGCCGGCGGCTGCGTGTAGTTGAACTGCTCGGCGACGATCGTGAGCACTGCATTTCGAAGGGCTCGGCACGAGCACCGGCGCCGAGACGCTCGTCACCTTGAGGTACGAGTGATAGCGCGCACGCGCAAAGATCGGGATCGTGGGCTTCAGAATCGGATGCGGCACGATTGCGGCGTCCACGGCGCTCAGCGCGCCGGCGACGCTCATCGACATCGCGGCGATCGGCTCGCCGCGCTTCGTCCACGTCAGCCGGTGCCGCCTGGCGTACGGTGCGATCGGACCGATCACCGGCAGACGCGTGTAGAGATCGCCGCTCACGATCAGGTGGTCCGCGCCGCCGTCCGGCGCCGAGCGATCGACGCGCAGCGTGCCTTCGAACGTCACCAGGCTGGCCGTCGGCTTGAAGTTGATCTGGTAGCAGCCTTCGCGGAAATCGAGCTTGCATGGTATGACCGGTGGAATCGTCATGGGAGCCGGCGGTAGCGGCCCGGCCGCGTTGATCCTCGGCGCCATCCTCGCCGAAGCTGACCTGCCGCGACAGCGGCACCAGCGGCTTCATTGTGGGTCCGGCCGATGTGACCGGCGTCTTCATGCTGCTGGCTTCCGATCCAGTGCTCTGAGCATTTGCACATGTCGTCTTCTCCTCTCCGTGTGCGGATCGAGCGATCGACACGAGCGGCCGGCTCGTCTGCGATTGAACCGTGTTGTTTCGGTCAGCTACGGCGTGCGCGTGCTGCGCGCCGGTAGGTCACGTGACAGCCTTCTGCATCGGTGACCTCAAATCTGGTCGGTCTGCAGCGAGATCGGATAGGTCACGAGCTCATCGGTCGCCGTCCCGATGACGATCGTTCCGGTGCCCTCGAGACGGTAGATGCCTGCGTCCCACCACACCATGCCCTGTCCCGGTCCTCGCGTGCCCGCGATAGGTGCCGGTCGAGAACACGAGCGTCGCGGGATACTTGTCCGCGCAGGGCGCCGCCGTCGCCTTGGTCCATGTCCCGACCATGTCCCGTGTCTGTTTCTGCGTACCGGCCATCGCAGTCCCTCGCCGTGGGCGGAGCTCTACTTCAGGACTTCAGCTTGCGTGGGCAGCGGGCCCGCTTGCCCTTGGACTTACGTTTTGATTTTGACGCTGCTGCCGTCTTCGTCGGGGCCGCAAGCTTCATGCCGGTGTCGTGAAAATCGACGCCGTTCTGCGAGAAGCGCAGGCGCTTGCCTTTGTGCTCGGCGAAAATGCCGGATCGAGGACGATGAAGTAGATTCCGTCCTTGTACTCCCAATACTTCGGGATCAGCACGTCGTTCACATAGAGCGCCCAAGCCATCGACGTGACCGGGGGCTTGGTCTTGAGCTCGACCTTGACGACATAGGCTTCCTGAGGCAGCGACCTGTCCGTCAAAGCACTCAGATGTGCGAGCGCCGCGCTGTCGGCCTCGGTGGGTTGCGCCGTTACGACCTCGACTGCGGTGACTTTCGGAGGTGCGGGTGGTGTGCATGGCGATACCTCGAATGACTCAAGTCAGTTGGAGCATTGCAAATCGCCGACGTAGACCGTCCCGGCCGCTCGTCGGTCGAACACAAGGGCGACGGAGCGAAGATCGGCGGGGTCCACGCCTCTGCTCGACAAGATCCTCGACCGGTAGCCGCAGCGTCTGCATCACGATCTTCGCGGGACCGAAGGGCGGGGGATCGGGATAGATCAGCCGATGGAGGGCGCTCGCCGCGAACGCCGCGGTGCGTGAACCGCTCGAGACCTCCACGGTGAAATCCTGATCGCGGGCGACCGCGTTGGCTGCTTCCGTGGACTGTCCCACCCGGAGCGCAAGCGTCTTGTACCGCTCGGCGGGCAGGGCGTCGACGGATCCACTCGCAAAAGCAAGCGCGAGCCGAGAGCGGTCCACGCGAGTCGAAGCGTAATCGTCGTGGTGACGGCGCCGCCGACCAGGGCGGTCAGTTGGCGCGTGGCGAACAACGCTGTCGGCCGCAACGGTGCCTTGCACAGGCAGCGAGACGACAGGAGCGGCGATCCCTTCCTGATTGTGTTGGATGAAGACGCGCTCGCCATCCTGATACTGCGACACGAGATCGACGCCTGCCGGCTCCCACGCCTCCGCGGCGCGATGATCGCGCAGCACGTCAAAGTACTCGATCCGATCGAGCAACGCGGCCTGCGCAAGGCTTCCCAGGTGAATCTTGGCGACCTCCTCCTGGCTGGCACGCGGCATCGCTACGCCCACGCCTGTCTCCGATGCCCAAATGCTGTTGAACTGATTGTGGTTCGCCTTGTGCACCCAGAGCATCGCCTTGAATTCCCCATCGGAAACCGTGGGATTCGCTTGATCCACGGCGTGCGCGCGTTCGTAGGTATGGTAGCCCTCGAAGGTGAAGACGTCCGCGTCCTGGCTGCCGTGAATGACGAAGTAGGAATCGGGGACGACAGTGGGTCCGGAGATCGGCGTGAATTGCCGGTCGGTCGGAGCGATCGCGGCAATGGCGGTCAAGCCGAATCGATACGGGCCGAGCCCCGCGGATCCATCCAGAACGCACGGCTCCGATCGAGGCGAGCCGATTGAAGAACGACGCGTGTCCCACCGCCTCTCCGCCACGCGAATGTCCGACGATGAGAATCCGGTTCAGATCGACCTTGCCGTGCAAACGATGAGTCGCCGTGTTGTTCCAGGTCCGAAACTGCTTGAGGTGTTCGAGGTGAACGATGGCTCTGCCGTCGTTTTCGCCGAAGTTGGATCCGTTGAGGAAGTTGACGTCGATGGTCGCCGCGATGATTCCGTGCGACGCCAGTAACCTGCACAGATACAAATATCCGGGCGTGGAATTCTCGAGCGGGTTGTGGTTGCCGTGCGCGAAGACTGCAAGCGGGAAGGGCCTCTTCCGCGCGGCACGCAGACATGTCCGTTGAGCGGCACGTTCGTGTTGGTAAACGGCCATGGGGTGGCGAAGCCCAGGTTGGCGAACGCCGAAACGTTGATCCGGCCCGTGATGAATGCGGGATCGGGGGTGTTGTAGATCGCGTATTGGGATAGAGATGCCGGGTAGCGCGAGCGGCGGCGCGCCGTAGATGAAAGTGTCGAACTCTATGTCACCCGGGAGTGCCGGGTTTTCAAGGTTGCCATTTGCGCTCCTGCTATGTCGTCTCAATGCTGATCGCAGGCTACGCGCCGTGCGGTACTCAAACAAAGTGAATATTCGCGAGCTTGGGATTTGAATATTCACGAGCCTGGGGTTCGGCCGCGACGCCGCGAGATGGCGACTGGGTGAACGCACTCCCTGAACGAGAGCACGCCGCCGAGCGCAGCGTAGCGCGATTACGGTGGCAAGCCGGGGGAGGTCCGCTGACGAGATCAGCTGACGCGACGCAGCGACGTTCGTTCGCGCGCCGGGCGCGTCCACGGCGACTCTTTCACCCAGTCTGGGCACACGTCCCGGCGGGCAGCGGCCGGCTCAGGAGGAAGCCCTGCACCGCGTCGCAGCCGAGCTCGCGCAGCTGTGCGAGCGTCGCGTCGTCCTCGACGCCGGTGGCGACGACGGCGAGGCCCAAGCTTGTGCGCAAGCTCGATCGTCGAGCGGACGATGAGCGCGTCGCTCGCGTCTGTCGCCATGCCCATGGTGCACGATTATGTCGATCTTGAGCTCGTCGAGCGGCAGGCGCCGCAGGTAGGCGAGCGACGAATAGCCGGTGCCGTAGTCGTCGAGCGCGCGAGCTTGCATCCGGCAGCTTGTGCAGACGCTCGAGGTTCTTGAGCGCGTGCCCGGCTCGCCGACGATCGCGCTCTCGGTGACCTCGAGCGTCAGCCAACTGCGCCGAGCAGCTCCTTCCTCGAGCATCTGCTCGAGCGCGTCGGCAACTCGCGTGTTCGACGAGGTCGGCAGGCCGAGATGTTGACCGAGACGTTCATCGGCAGGCCGCGGTTGCGCCACTCGGCGCACTGGGTGATCGCACGGCTCAGCACCCATTGCGTGATCGATGCGGATGTAGCCGGTCTGCTCGGCGAGCGGACGAACTCGGACGGGCGGAACGAGCCCGCGCGTCGGATGCTGCCAGCGCACGAGCGCCTCGACGAAGTGCTCGCCGCTTTCGCCCAGCGCGACTCGCGGCTGATAGATGAGCGTGAGCTCGTCGTTGTCGACCGCCTTCCTGAGATCGCTCATCAGCGCGAGGCGCTTCTCGCCGTTCTCGTCGTAAGCGGTCGTCCCACATCGACGATCGCTGAGTCTGGTCGCGCTTCGCGGCGCGCATCGCGATGTCGGCGCGCTGCAGGAGCTTGCCGGGGTCGTGGCCGTGGTCGGGACAGACGGCGACGCCGATGCTGGCCCGGACATCGACGACGTGCCCGTCGAGCGTCATCCGGACTTCGAGCGCGCGGACGACGGCCTCGGCGACGCGCTGGGCATCGCTGAAGCGGCTGCCCGCCATGAGGATCGCGAACTCGTCGCCGCCGATGCGCGCGACGCTGTCGCTCGCGCGGCGGACGACCGGAGCGCAAGCGGGCCGCGATCCGCGCAGCAGCATGTCGCCGATCGGATGCCCGAGGGTATCGTTGACATGGCCGAAGTGATCGAGATTGAGGATCAGCACCGCCGACCGGCGTGCCGGCGCGCGAGCCGGCAGGCGATCGCCTGCTCGAGGCGATCCACGAACAGCACCCGCGTCGGCAGACCGGTCAGCTGGTCGCGGTGGGCGAGCTCGGTCATCCGCGACACGTTGGCCGCGACCCCTGCCTGCATCGCGCGAAAGGCTGCGGCGAGCTCGCCGAGCTCGTCCTGCGCGCGGGAGACGTCGATCGGGCGATAGTCGCCGGCGCTTACGCGACGCGCGGCGGCGGTCGATCGCGCGCAGCGGCTCGGCCATCCACGCGCGCGAGCAGAGCGTGACGGACCACCGCGGCGACGACGCCGATCGAGCAGCACGAGCGCCTGCCGCTGCTCCACTGTCGCGCAGCGGCTCGAGGGCCGCCGGCAGCGATCCCTGCGAGCATCGCCACCGCGCCGTCGTCGGCTCGCGGCGCGAAGGTTGATCACGCGCGTGATCATGTCGTCGCCGAACTCGGCGTTGCCGTCGCTGCCGGTCGTCGCGTACCGGTTGGCGGCCGACGTCGCGCGCAAGTTCCATCCTCGGACCCATCGCGGCAGCGTGCTGGCGCGCGCCTGCCATTCGCCGTCCTCCGGGCGACTGAGGAACGTGACGTCGAGCCCGGTCATGGTGCGCATTTCCTGCGCCATCGCATCGTCGATCCGGATCCCGGCGGCGACCCAGGCGACGGGCTGGGGCGTGAGCAGCGGGCACGACGACGAGTTGGTAGAGCTGCCCGCCGACGGACACGAGGGCGGTGGCTCGCTGCGCGGCCGACGCTCGGTCCAGAAGCTTCGATTGGCTGAAGCGTTTGCCGATTTCGGCGGCGAGCGTGCCCGCCACGATCCGTTCGATCGCCGTCGACGAGCAGCATCACGGCCGACCCGATGCGTTTGCCGTGCTTCGCGAGCGCAGGGCCGAGCGAACCGCGGTCGCCCGCCGTCGCCGTTTCCCGGAACGCCGGGTCGCCGGTCAGCAGCCGGGCGCCTTCGACCAGGCGCTGCGAATCGAGCTCGAGCAACCGCTCGAAGGCACGCGCGCCGGCCACGACCTCGGCGCCCACGGTCTTGCGGACGGCTGCGGTGGTGTTCACATGAACCAGAACCAGGCTCGTCGATCCGACCGGCGATCAGTCAACAGCACGAACGCCGCCAGAAGGCGCGTCTGAAGGTGGTGAGCGAGAGTGCAAGCGCATGGCGGTCAAGGATGCGGTCAGCGGAACGCGGTGGCAATGGAGTCGCGAGGTTGCCGTTGCACGGCAGTTGACGACGGCCATTCGGCTGCCGCCCGCCGACACGGGCCAGCGCGAGTGCAGCCGGGCGTCGACCGGCGCCGCGTCCTGCAACGCGTCGCTTTTCCATTCCTGGAACAAGGATTTGCATGTTTTTAGCCTGACCCGGCGAGCGCGGCCGGGAGGATGCCGAGGTCCCGCAAAGCATGGGCGCCATCGAATTCAGGACTTAACTAAGCAATATCCCTGCCGCGGCCGACGAGACGGGAGAAAATCCTCGCCGCGTGGTGGCCGAGCTCGTGTCGCGCAACGCGCGAACCAGGCGCAACTTCGCCTGGCCGGAGGTTGTCGAGAATCGCCTGCGGCCGATCGACGACGAGGCGTTGCGCCTCATCGGCGCCAACGCGTTTGGCCGCGGCTTCGCGGCCCTCGGCCAGCAACGGTGCGCGATGCCGCACGCTGTGCGCGTCGGTAGCGAGGATGTGGACGAGGCCCTCGTCCAGCATCTTCTCGCCGAAATAGCGCGCCGTCTTGCCGAAGCGACCGGTGCAGGCTGCCCGCCGTCACCTGCATCCACACGCCCGCTTTGACCAGCGCGACGAAGACGTCGTAATGCCGCTTTGATCCACGTGAGCCGCTCGGATGCGTCAGCACCGGCACGTAGCCCGCGGCGACGAAATCGAACATCGCCTCGGCAAACCGCGGCGGCGCCACGCGTGTGCGGCGGCTCGAGCAGGAAATAGCGGCCGCCCGCGAGCGATGGCGCGGTGCCCGCGCGCAGGCGCCCGAGCAATTCGGGCGTCAGATGCGCGTCGGCGCCGAGCGTCAGCTTGAGCGCGATGCCTTCGTCGAACAGCCGCCGCTGCAGCGCTGCGATCACGCGATTTGATCCCGGCGGCGTCGTTTTCGTAGAGCCCTGGATAGATGTGCGGCGTGCACGCCGTGGTGTGGATGCCGTCGGCGACCGCGATACGCGCCATTTCGAGCGACGTCGCCTCGTCGGGCGAACCGTCGTCGATGCCGGGCAGCAGGTGGCAGTGGAGGTCGATCATGTCTCGATGATCGCGCCGGATGTCGGACCGCCGGCGGGTTCATGTGGCCGGCTCCTGGGCCGTCGCCGTACTCGCTTGCGGCCCTTCGTCGACTCCTTCGTGGAACATCACGCCGGCCAGAGCGGCGAACCACATTGCATTGGCAGGCATGTGGAGCGCGAAGTCGAACACGCTGTGCAGCATCATCGGCACCATCGCCAGGCCGGCGCGCGAGCTGCAGCAGCGTGAAGCTGCGCGTCGGCCTGCGTGCCACGCAGCAGCTCGAAGCAGTCGCGCGAACCAGGCCGCGAACAACAAGCACGACGATGACCGGCGCCACGAGGCCCGAGCTCCATCGCATGCCTGCAGATAGTCATTGTGCGCATAGTCGATGAACCCGCCGACGTCCGCAACCTGGAACGCGCGGGAAGACTTCCGCATAGGTGGACAAAGTCCGCTGCCGAAGGGCAGGAACTCGGCGGCCCGCGCAGCGTCGCCGCGTAGATGGCCCATCGAAAATCGGCGCTCGCCTGCAGCCGGCTCGCCTCGAGACCCCGCAACAGCGGCCCGATACCGAGCGCCACTGCGATACCGATCGAAATCACGATGAGTGCCGATCACCGGCGTAACCCGCGAATACGGGCGCGCGGCGCTGTCGCGCAGGCGGTGCGCGCGCGCGCGCAAGCACGACCGCGGAGCACGCGAGCCCCACCGAGACCGGTCGCGATGCCCGCGCGCGACCGCGTGAAGAAGAGGCAAACCAGGATCGATCACCGCCAGCGCGAACAGGAGCGTTCGCTTGGCCATGACTTCCGATGGCGCCGATCGCCGCTCGGCCCGTGGTCGCGGCGACGGGAATGATGGATTCAGCACAAGGAGGCCTGACGATGCACCGGCAACGTCATCGCCAGCAACGCCGCGAGATGATTGCGATTGACGAACGTGCCGATCGCCACGTACTGGCCCGGCTCCTCGTTGCCGAAATAGAGCATCCCGCCGCCGCTCGGGCCGACCTGCAGCAGCCCCAGCACCGCCTCGGCGCCCGCGAGAAGCCATCAACAACAAGAGCCGCATCGCGTGGGCAGTCGACAGCTGCAGCGTAACCAGCAGGCACGCGAGCGGCGGCAGAGAGCGCCAGCCAGCCGTACTTTCGAGATCGCAAACGGGATTACCGAGGTCGCGCGCCATTCGCGCATACCGCGGCGAAGCGATCCGAGCTCGCCGACATACTCCCGCCGTGCCCGGGCAACGCCCGCCACAGAGCATCGGGCAGCGGGAATGCGTGCACCTGAGCGGATAGACGAGCAAGCGGGCCGCTGGCCGCGGCCAGCAGTGCGCGTCAGGCCAAGGCGAGCGGGCGCGCGACGCGCCGCGACGATATTGACACAGGCAGGAAGGCGAGCGCGGCGAGCTCGAGCTACGGGAGCCGGGGCGGCCGGTGGCCGGCCTTGTACAGCGGCGCGAGCAGCAGGCACGACGGCCAGCGCGGAAAAAAACATGGAGCCCGCATGATGGGCCTCGTGACTGCGAGCGTTTCCGTGCCTCGAGTCCCATCGACGGGCGGTGGTCAACTCCGGGACTCCTTCGATGACTCTGTTCCGCTGAGGATTTCGGTGAGTGACCGACACCCACGGCGAGCGGAACGGCAATGCCCAGCACCGGTCGTGCTGGCGCCGATGGCGAGCGGAATGCCGGCAGTGCCCAGCAACGCTCCGTTCCTGCGGTCCCGGCATGCAACGACCACCGCACAAGGTGGAAGCTGGATGGTCGTCGGTGTCCAGCGATCACATTGCCGGTTCGCGCCAGGGCGCGGCCGTCGAATGGTCGCGTTGGCCGCCACGCCCGGATGCGGTCGCGTCGCGATGATGGTGCCGATGAAGGCGCTGTCCCGGCCGATGGCGGCCGGAGTCGCTCGACCTGCCAATACACGTGGCAGAGCGAATGCGCCGCGCCGGGGCGAACCTGCCGCCTGGGCGTCCGTGTCGGCCCCGTGTACCGTCGGCTGGTCACGCGCAAACCGTCGACCCCGCCGCGGTCGTCGAGCGCGGTCCCGACCTGGAAGGCGGAGCTTTTCGCGCCGGGATCGCCCTGGGCGTCCAGCACGAGCTCGCCGGTCAGCGTTGCGGCGGGCCGCAGGGCGACGCTGAGCAGTAGACGCCCGGTGGCGCCAGCGTCTGTCCGCCGAGGTCCTGCCCAGACCAACCTGACGTTGCACGTGCTGGCTGCCGCATGGGCGTAGGCCGTGGCGGCGTCCTGCACGCGCCGGGGTCGGGCTCTCCGGTGCGTCCGTATCGTGCCGTCGACCACCTTGCCCCCGGGGGACCGACCACCGCGGTTCCCGGACTGACGCCCACGATCGCCTTGGTCGACACTTCCGGGACTGACCACCTTGGGGCCCCGGGGACGGCAAGGGGGCGGCCGCGCGCCGAGCGGGAGGCGCGCTACTGGCCAGCACATTGCGGCCGCCTCGCGCACCGTGTACCGCCGGTTCTCGCTCAAGAGCACGACGAGACATCCACCGCGGTCGTAGGCGATCGTGACCTTCGCGCCGGCCGTCGTGATACACCCGCGCGCCCGGGGCGAGTTGCTGCCCCTCGACGGCGGCGGCCATTCCGTCAGGTCTGGCTCACCAGCACGTTGCCCTGCACCCCGGTCAGTTTCGCGGTCGAGCGAGCCGAACCTGGCTGTTGCGCCTGCACGGCACATGACGGACGAGCGTGGCGGCGAGCACCACAATGGCGCAATTCGTCCGGGCGAACGTTGCGCTTCGCGCGTCTTGAACAAGCCTCGCTCTCGGTCCTCTGGGGCATTGGACTTCAGTCATCATGGGAGAACCTCAGAGCCTAACAATCCCCGTCTGTCTTGGTCAACGACTTCGATCGCGAACATCGTCGAACCAGACGGCTGCCTCTTCAACTTTGTCGCGACGGCTCCGCGGCACAGTCGCCCCCTTGCTTCCGGGTTGCAGAGCTTCCAGACGCAAGGATCACCCGCGGCTGCGGGCGATCCGCACGGCCCTGTTGAGAATCAGCGCCGAATCCCGTCCAGCGCACTCGATCCTGACAAACGGCTCGGTGTGCGCCAGCTGCTTGTCGCCGCTGCCGGATCCCGCCTGGCGGGCCAATAGGGCCCGGTGCCCCCCAACCACGCCACGAGGTCGGACCGCGCGTGTCCTGCAGCCGATACCGCCCCGGCAGCCAACAACAGGTACTGCTGATACGGGGGTCCGGCGTAGCGCTGGTTGAGGAACGGCCCGAGCGTTCAAGGCGCCTGCTGGCCGGCATTGCCTTCGCCGGGTTCGGTCGTGACGACGGCGGCGTCCTGCGCCGGAATGCTCCAGTCGAAGCCCGAATGTCGCGATCAGCGGCAGCTCGAATCCGCCGTTGAGGAACATATCCGCCACGCGTTGCCGCTGGTCGAGCGGCAGACCACCGTGCAGCCAGGATCTGAGATACGCCGTCGGGCCACTGGCCATCGCGCTGCAGGCGCTCGACCAGGCAGGCAGCGTTTCTCGCCGGCGTCGCGACGGCCCGGGGCGGCGACGCGCGTCGCCGTGGACCGCGCTGCCAACCGCGCCCGCATTCGCCGCGCGGCGCAGGCGTGGTCGAAGAAACCGCGGCCACCACGACGGATTTGTCACGCGCTAGCGCGTCTGGAAGAATTCCACGGTGGCGACCTGGGTAGCTGAGCGCCGCGGAGAACACAGGCGAGGCCAGACGGTGTCGCCGACTTCACCGGGCGACGAACCGGCGGCGCGACGCAGGGTCGCGCTAGCGCCATGCGCGTTCGCCGCCGTGCGCAGGAAGTACCCGGCCGCGACGGAGCAGAATTGCGGGTCCGCGGGGGCGAGGCCGCACGGCCGTCCGCATCGCGGCGGCGGCCTCGTCGCGCCGGCCCTGCCGCTCGTGTTCAGAGCGCCTAGCGGCGAGCAACGCCTCGCGTCGGCCGGATTCCGGGCGAAGGCGCTCGGGCGCAGCGGTGCGGCGCCGGCGCCGCCACGGCGGGCGGCGCGCCGGACATGCTGGCGCGGACTGCAGCGAGGTTGCGCCCGGAGAGCGCAGTCCATCCCCACGAACTCACCCACGTACGCGCCGTAGCCCAGCACCAGCGCGATCGGAATCGCCAATGCCAGCACCGCAATGCGCGGCAAGGCGAGTCATGCGGGAGACACTGGCGCAGCGAGTGCGAGGGGCCTAGTTCTTCGGCTGATGTGAAAGCCTGGCAATGACGACGCGCCCGTCGCGTCGCATGATTCCATGTCCAGCGCAAGGCGCTGTTCCTCGTCTTCGCGGCCGTCGCGCCAGCCGATCCCTGACGATGATCTCGCTGCGCCCTTTGGCAAAGGCCTCGGTCGCCGGCGCGCGCCGCCAGTTGACGCGCGTCCGCAGGTGCAGGTCTTGCGCCATTGCCGGACAGGCGAAAGAGTTGGTCGTACTCGCGCCCGGATGGCCGCTCGTCCGTGCCGCAGGTCGGTGTCGGCGTCGTCGTCGAACAAGGCGGCGAACGCGTCAACGCGACCTCGCTCGTAGCTTTCGACGAAGGTCGCGAGAGCGCCTCTATGCTCGAACGTGGCGGGCGGCAGCGGTGGCGCTACGGCGGCCACGGTCGCCACGACTGGGCTGGTATGGCACGCGACTGGCGAACGGCGCCTGGGCGATGGGCTCGGGGCGTGGCGTGGCGCACTGCGACAGCGGCGCGTTTGTCGCAGGCGGCGGACGAAACACCACGGCAAGGTTGACTGGCGGGAGCGCTTCGGGTGCAGGCGAGGCCCTGTTCGCCCGCGGGCGAGACGTCGTCACCGTCGGCATGGGCTGCCGGCATCGGGGCTACTGGCGACGCGGCCGAATTCTCTGCGCAACCACGACGGCTAGCAATACGTAACTGAACGAAGTACA
>ERZ1370068.11276-contig-9904_pt1 | contig 44547 bp, 73 predicted proteins | sample MGYA00561227_ERZ1370068 | MGnify/ENA primary metagenome ERZ1370068 (study PRJEB38410, sample SAMEA6850437) | metagenome | study: Metagenomic assessment of the ecological functions of the soil: analysis of the soil microbiota associated with the...
GATGTACTTCGTTCCGGTTATCATTGCTGATCCACCGGATCGTCGAGCAGGAGGCGGGCTTCACACCGATCCTGGAGTTCCTGCCGAGCCTGAGCCGGGAGCTGTTGGACGAGAACCGGTCGTGGATGGAGCCGGCTGCGCTCGATCCGGCCGGCATGGCGGTGCTGTGCTTCCAATCCTACGTCGTCAAGACGCCGCACCACACAATCCTGGTGGATGCCTGCATCGGCAACGACAAATCGTTCCCGCATCGCCCGACCTGGCACCGCAAGAGCGACAGCAACTGGATGCAGGCGCTAAAGGCCGCCGGCGTGACCGTCGACGACATCGACTTTGTCATGTGCACGCATCTGCACGGCGATCATGTCGGCTGGAATACGCGCACTGGAGAACGGCCGCTGGGTCCCGACCTTTCCGAACGCCAAATATCTCTTCTCAAAAAGGAATACGAATATTGGGAGGGTGTCCATCGCGAGACCCCGCTCGACCCGATGACGGACAGCGTTCTGCCGATCATCGACGCCAAAAGGCCGAGCTCGTCACCAGCGACCATGCGCTCAACGACCATATCCGGCTGACCCCGACCCCGGCCATACACCCGATCACTTCGCGGTCTGCGCGGGCGCGGCGGCGACCAGGCGGTGTTCACCGGCGATCTGATCCACTCGCCGATCCAGGCGCGCTATCCGGACCTCGTGATGCGCGTCGACTACGACCAGAAGCAGGCCTCGGCCACCCGTCGCGCCTTTCTCGAACGCTACTGCGACACCAGCACCTTGTGCTGCACGATGCACTTCCCCTCGCCATCCGTCGGGCACATCAAGCGCTGGGGCGACGGCTTCCGCTGCGAGCCCGCCGGCGACTAGCACCTGATTTTGGCGTCCGATTTCGCCAGGTAAAGCGAGAAGACCGCGGCCTACGCTTACCACGGCAGGCGGCTGGTAGTAGGCCGGCAGGATGGCAGTAGTAGGGCGGGTAATCGCAAGAGGATGAGGAGAGGTCGAGGCTGCGGCCGCACCGCAGCAGCGGCGCCGGCCGCTACACCGACTGCGGCACCGGCCGCGACGCCGTAGCCGACGCCGCAGGGCGACGGTCGCGCCGCGATAGACTGTGCCGCCGCCATAGACAGGGCCGCGGACGGCGGTTCCCGCCATAGGACCGCGAGCCGCAGCCGCGCCAGAGGGCGTTCGGACGGCAGCCGCGCCGGAAGGGGTGCGGACCCGCCCCGCCCATCGGACCGCGATAGGCGGCCGCCGCGCGCGCCCGAGCGCCTGGCTCCCTGCCGAACGCGTCCGGCGCCGCCGCTAGACGCGAGGAGAGCACCGATGCAGCTGATGGTCAGGCGTTTCATTCCTTGTGTCCTCTCTGAAGTCAAATGCCAGCGCTCGAACCCCGAGCTGAAGCCACCTCGTCCCAGCCGGGCTTGACGGGCTGGACGGCCTCCGTGACTCCGATGAAGGCCCACAGCACAAGGGGCCAGCCGCTGACGATTGAGGATGGTTTAAGCATGTCATATGTACCCGCTTTGATTGTATCCGACGAGCCGGTGTAGGGTCGACACCAATTGGGTTGCTGCGGGATCAATCACTTTCCAGGCTCGCGGCCAATGCTTCATGTGCGTTCTCAGCGCTGAATTTACCCAATCCGAATGTCTGCGTGATGCTTTGCGAACACCAACCGCGTGATGTCGGACGTGATCGCAGCGGGCTCGAAATGAAGGGCCAGAGCTGCGAGACGCCGCGACGGAGGCGTTCTTCTTCACGACACCTGGTTCCCCCCCGATTGTGCAGGCGATAGTCCCGGCATGCGCGCCGAAACCTCGGTGAGCTACCGCATCGGGCGTGATGTGGCGCGAACGCTTGCCCGGCGCAGGCCGGAATGGGCGGCAGCAGGAGGTTCCTTCGCAACCTCTGAGGGTAACGGGCATGTCGGGAGAGGAGTTTTGGAAGTGGCAAGATGCTCCACGTCCCGAGCGGGCAAGGCCGAGCGCGGGGCGGCGAAAGGAGCCGCCGAGGAGCCGCAGCGCATGCGCGAGCAGGAAGAAAGGCAGAGGGCAGTGATGGCGGAATTCCACAAGCGACCCGCCGTTGTGCATCCTCGACCACCGCCGCCGGATACCGCACCCGACATGAATCTGGAATGGGCCCTTGTCCCGTTAGTATGCCGCGGTGCCGAAGCAGCCGATAACTGCAGCGGACCGCCGGCGCGTCTTGGTCGCCAGCGAGGCCGCAGATCGTTTCGTTCCTGGCGGGACCGGATCAGAAAGTCGAGCCTGACCGATGCTGCTGGTCCTTGGAAAGCTCTGTCTCGTCTTTCTCGCAGCATGGCGGCTCAGAGGCGTAGCGGGCCGCGCGGCCAGTCGCTGAGACGTTAGTCTGGCGGTACTGGCGATCGTCGTCGTGCTGTCGCATCGACGGGGTGCGATCGTGGCGATCCTGCTGGGCCTGGCCGCCGTTCTGGCAGGCCTCTCTCGTTCAAACAGATGGTCGCCGGGCAACGCGAGCGTGCTCCTTGCCAGCGAGGAACGTCTGATGCTTTTCGGCGCTGACCTGGGTTGTGGCGCATGCTGTCTATGCCCTGGCCGGATCACGCTTCACGTCGCCTGCAAAAAGGTGGGCGTGGTTTATTTGAACCTGGCTGTGATCTTCGCCACGCCGACGCTAGCCTGATATGGGACTTAGGCCCTACTGCGGCTTCGCTAGTCTTTGCCCATCCGGCGGTCGGACGAAACCGCCACGATGCCGTACTTCAGCCTCACCTCGCTGACCACGACCGGGTAGCGCATGGCGACATCGTGCCGCGCTTGACCCGTTCGCCCGGAGCTTGGCCAACCTCGGAGTCGGTCGTCGGGCGGTTCTTACCACTCGCAATCACCGTCGCCCGCCTCGTGACGCTGGAGCTCGAGGACCGGCGCCGCCGCTGAGGCCCAAATGGGAAGGATCGTACGTCGATGCTCGGACCTTCTCGAGCAATACGGGTGCGGGCCGATCCGGTTCACCGGCACGGGCGCGACGCGCTGCTACGAGCGGCACCTGCTGTTCGACGACGTCGTCGCGCCGGCGGCATGCTGGCGCGCGCGGAGGCAGCTTCGAGGCGGCCGCGCGCTCGGCGCGAGACGTCCTCTCCCCAACGTTGGGTGCTGACGGAAGGACACCTACGAGGCTCAGGAGAACCCGAAGCGGGGGTCTACAATGCCTGTCGATGGAGTTTCTGATCGGCCGCTCGCTCGGCCAACAATATCACCAACCTGCTGCTCGATCCGTTTGTGCAAGCAAGCCGTCGAGCAGAAGAACCTCGACTGGCTCGCGCCTCGTTGAACAGGAACCCGATGCCGGCCTGGGCAACGGCGGGCTCGGGCGCCTGGCGGCGTGCTTCCTCGACTCGATGGCGACGATGCAGCTTCCGGCCATGGGCTATGGGCTGCGTTACGAATACGGCATGTTCAAGCAGTCGATCAGAGACGGCTGGCAGCGCGAACAGCCGGACAACTGGCTGCGTCGCCCGGACCCGTGGGAGGTCGCCCGTCCGCACGAGACGCGTGGAAGTCAAGCTCAACTGTTCGTTCGAGGTGCACGGCGGGAACTTGCGCGCCGTTCCCGGCCGGCCCTCCACGCTTGATCGGCATTCCCTTTGATCGACCGGTGGTCGGCTACGGCGGCAAGACCATCAACACGCTGCGGCTGTGGGCCGCGGCGGCACCCGACTACTTCGACTTTCAGGAATTCAGCAGCGGCGATTTCGTCGGCGCGCTGGCCGAGACGCTCGACGGCCGAATCGCTGACGCGGGTGCTGTATCCCGACGACTCCACCGAGCATGGGGCAGGGACTGCGCTTCGTGCAGGAGTATTTTCTGGTCGCCTGCTCGCTGGCCGATCTCGTGCGGCGCTTCCGGCGCGAGCAATGCCGACTGGAGCGCGCTGCCCGACAAGGTCGCGATCCAGCTCAACGATACGCATCCGACGCTGGCGGTGCCCGAGCTGATGCGGATCCTGCTCGACGACGCGCATCTCGGCTGGGACGAGGCCGTGGGACCTGACGCAGACGGACTCTGGCCTACACGAATCACACGCTGCTGCCCGAAGCGCTCGAAAAATGGCCGCTCGCGCTGGTTCGAGCATGCATGCTGCCGCGGCATCTGGAGATCATCTTCGAGATCAATCGCCGCTTCCTCGATGACGTCCGGGCGCCGCTGTCCCGGCGACGAGGGCCGCGTCAGCCGCGTGAGCCTGATCGAGGAGGGCGCGGAGCGCAAGAGTCCGCATGGCCAACCTGGCGATCGTCGGCTCGCACAGCACCAACGGCGTCGCCGCGATTCATTCGCGAGCTGCTGCGCACGACGACGGTCAAAGATCTGGCCGAGATGTTTCCCGAGCGTTTCAACAACAAGACCAACGGCGTCACGCCGCGCCGTTGGCTGCTGCTGGCGAACCCGGCGCTTCGCGCGCACGATCACCGAGGCCATCGGCGACGGCTGGATGACCGATCTCGGCCAATTGAGCAAGCTCACGCCGCTGGCCGACGACGCGGCGTTTCGCGACGCGTTCCGCAAGGCCAAGCGCGAGGCCAAGGCGCGCTTCGCCGATTGGCTCAAAGCGACGTCCGGCCAGACGGTCGACCCGGACACCATCTTCGATTGCCAGATCAAGCGCATCCACGAATACAAGCGGCAGCTGCTCAATGCGCTGCGCATCGTGGTGCTCTACAACCGGCTGCGCGAGAACCCGAACCTCGAGATGCCGCCGCGAACGTTCTTCTTCGCCGGCAAGGCGGCGCCCGCCTACCACCTGGCCAAGCTGATCATCAAGTTCATCAACAACCTGGCCGGCACGATCGACGGCGACCCGGTGATGCGCGGCCGGCTCAAGGTCGTGTTCCTGCCCGACTACTGCGTTTCGCTCGCCGAGCGGCTGATCCCCGCCAGCGATGTCTCCAACCAGATCTCGACCGCCGGCTACGAAGCCAGCGGCACGAGCAACATGAAGTTCATGATGAACGGCGCGCTGACGATCGGCACGCGCGACGGCGCGACGATCGAGATGGCGCGAGGAAGCCGGCGAGGAGAATTTCTTCCTGTTCGGCCTGACGCGCGCAACAGGTGGCCGACAGCCGCGGCTGGTACAGCCCGCACTGGCATTACGACAACGAGCCGGAGACCCGCGCGGCGCTGGACCTGATCTCCTCCGACTACTTCAGCCGCTATGAGCCCGGCGTCTTCGCGCCGATTGCACGATGCGCTGCTGGCGCACGGCGACCACTATATGCATCTGGCGGACCTCAGATCCTATCTCGATGCGGATCAGCGGCTGTGCGAGCTCTATGCGGACGCGGACGGATGGGCGCGCAAGGCGATTCTGAATGTCGCCGGCTCCGGGAAATTCTCCAGCGACCGCACCATCGCCCAGTACGCGGCCGAGATCTGGAACGCGAAACCTTGCCCGGTGCCATAGGAGGGATCATGCAAATGGCTATTTCACCGCTCGCCGGCAAGCCGGCGCCGAAGGAGATGCTGGTCGATCTGTCCCGGCTCGAACGGGAGTATTTCGAATGCCGGCCCGATCTCGATGATCCCGCCCAGCGGGTCAGCTTCGGCACCAGCGGGCATCGCGGCTCGCCATCCGCCGGTCGTTCACCGAGGCCCACATCCTCGCGATCACTCAAGCGATCTGCGACTACCGCGCGCGCACAGCGACCAGACGGCCCGCTCTACATGGGCAAGGACACCCACGCGCTTTCCGGGCCGGCTCAGCGCACCGCACTCGAAGTCCTGGCAGCAAACGACGTGCGCGACCATCATCCAGCGCGATGACGGGTTCACGCCGACGCCGGTCGTCTCGCACGCCATACTCGTTCACAATCGCGCCCGCACCGATCGCACTCGCCGACGGCATCGTCATTACTCCATCGCACAACCCGCCGGAGGACGGCGGGTTCAAGTACAACCCGACCAATGGCGGCCCGGCCGACACCGATGTGACCCAGTGGATCGAGACACCGGGCCAACGAGCTGCTGCGCGGCGGCAACGCTGATGTGAAGAGGATGGGGTTCAGCCGCCGCGATCAGTGCGGAAACGACGCGCCAGGAAGATCTCGTTCTGCCCTACGTCAACGATCTGCGCAATGTCGTCGACATGGACGCCATTCGCGCCGCCGGGCTCAAGCTCGCCGTCGACCCGCTCGGCGGCGCCGCGGTGCATTACTGGGAGCCGATCAACGCGATCTATGGGTTGGACATCGCCGTCGTCAATCCGCAGGTCGATCCGACCTTCTCGTTCATGACAGTCGATCACGACGGTGCCATCCGCATGGACTGCTCCAGCCCCTACGCGATGGCCGGGCTCGTCGGCCTCAAGGATCGCTATCGGGTCGCCTTCGGCAATGACGCGGATGCCGATCGCCACGGCATCGTCACCCCGGGTGCCGGGCTGATGAACCCCAACCATTACCTGTCGGTGGCGATTCAGCTACCTGCTGACGCATCGCCCCGACTGGCCGGCAGCAGGCTGCGGTCGGCAAGACCTTGGTCAGCAGCAGCATGATCGACCGCGTTGTGAACAAGCTGGGGCGCCGCCTGTCCGAAGTGCCGGTCGGGTTCAAATGGTTTGCGCCGGGGTTGTTCGACGGCTCGTGCTGCTTTGGCGGCGAGGAGAGCGCCGGGGCCAGCTTCTTGCGGCGCGACGGCAGCGTTTGGACGACCGACAAGGACGGGCCGATCATGGACCTGCTGGCGGCCGAGATCACCGCCCGCACCGGCAAGGACCCGGGCGAGCACTACGACGCGCTGACCGCCGAATTCGGCACGGCCTACTACGAACGCATCGACGCGCCGGCGACACCCGAGCAGAAGGCCAGACTCGAGCGGTTGGCGCCCGAGGCGGTCAAGGCGCCGAGCCTGGCCGGCGATCCGATCATCGCCAAGCTTACGCGCGCTCCGGGGAATAACGCGCCGATCGGCGGTCTGAAGGTCGTTACCGACAATGGCTGGTTCGCAGCCCGCCCGTCGGGCACCGAAGCCGTCTACAAGATTTACGCCGAGAGCTTCAAGGACGAGCAGCACCTGCAAGCGATCCTGGCCGATGCGCAGCAGATCGTCAGCGAGGCTTAGATCCGTAGAGCGGCCATTTCCAGCTGACGATCTCGGGCGGGTCGATCCCCTCCTCGTAAGCGTAGTGGCGGCAGTCGATCTGCTGGTTCATCAGCGCCTCACGGGCATGTGAGCCGCGCACTTTGAGCGACGGAACGCGGTCGATTGCGTCGATCGCCAAGGTGAAGCGGTCGACCTGGTTCTGAATGGCGAGTTCCATCGGCGTGTTGATGTTGCCCTTCTCCTTGTAGCCGCGGACATGGATGTTGTCGTGGTTGGTCCGCCGATAGGTCAGCCGGTGGATCAGCCAGGGATAGGCGTGGAAGTTGAAGATGACGGGCTTGTCGGGGGTGAACAGCGCATCGAACTCGCGGTCCGAGAACCCGTGCGGGTGCTCGGTGTCGGGCACCAGCCGGAACAGATCCACGACATTGACAAAGCGCACCTTCAGTTCCGGGGAAATGTTGCCGCAGCAGGGCCGTTGCCGGCCAGCGCTTCCATCGTTGCGATGTCGCCGCAGCTCGCCATGACAAGATCGGGCTCGCTATCCTGATCGCTGCTCGCCCACTGCCAGATCCCGGCACCCTTGGTGCAGTGCTTTACCGCGCGCATCCATGTCGAGATAGTTCAGGTGCGGCTGCTTGTCCGCGACGATAACATTGACGTAGTTGGTGCTCCGCAGGCAGTGATCGGCGACCGATAACGGGCAGTTCGCATCCGGCGGCAGAGTAGATGCGCGTCACGCTCGCGCTCTTGTTGGCGACGACATCCAAGAACCCGGGATCCTGATGCGTGAAGCCGTTGTGATCCTGCCGCCACACAGTGGACGTAATCAGCAGGTTCAGCGAGGCGACATCCGCGCGCCAGGACAGCTCGCTGGATTTTTCCAGCCATTTGGCGTGCTGGTTGAACATCGAGATCGATGACGTGGACGAAGGCTTCATAGGAAGACAAGAAGCCGTGTCTGCCGGTCAGCAGATAGCCTTCCAGCCAGCCCTCCAATGTATGCTCGCTGAGCATCTCCATGACCCGGCCGTCGGGCGCCAGCTCGCCGCCGTCGGCATCCTCGGGGAAATATTCGCCGAGCCAGGTCTTCTTGCGTCACCTCATAGAGCGCGGTCAGGCGGTTGGAGGCGTTCTCGTCCGGGCTGAACACGCGGAAGTTGTCAGGGTTATCCCGCATGACGTCGCGCAGGAACTGTCCCAGGATCTGGGTGGGTCCGACCTCGGTCGTGCCCGGCTTCTCGACCGAAACGGCATAATCGCGGAAGTCCGCGCAATTTCAGCGCCTTGCGCAGCAGCCCGCCATTGGCGTGCGGATTGGCGCCCATGCGGCGCACGCCTTTGGGGGCAAGCTCCCGGAGCTCCGGCAGCAACCGCCCGCCTTCGTCGAATAGCTCCTCCGGCCGGTAGCTGCGCAGCCATTCCTCCAGCAGCGCCAGATGCGACGGGTTCTCGTGCATCTCCGCCATCGGCACCTGATGGGCGCGCCAGAAGCCCTCGACCTTGTGCCCGTCGACCTCCTTGGGACCGGTCCATCCTTTGGGGCTGCGCAAGATCACCATCGGCCATCTCGGCCGCTTGACCTCGGATCCCGATTTGCGCGCCTCCTGCTGGATGCGCCGGATTTCCCGTATGCAGTGCTCCAGGGTCGCCGCCATCGCCTGATGCATAGTGGGCGGATCGGAGCCCTCCACGAAATACGGCTCGTAGCCATAGCCGCGGAACAACGACTCCAGCTCATCGTGCGGGATGCGGGCGAGGATTGTCGGGTTGGCGATCTTATAGCCGTTCAGATGCAGCACCGGCAGCACCGCGCCGTCGCGAGCCGGATTGAGAAACTTGTTCGAGTGCCACGCCGTCGCCAGAGGTCCGGTTTCCGACTCGCCGTCGCCGACCATCACGGTCACGATCAGATCCGGGTTGTCGAAGGCCGCGCCGTAGGCGTGCGACACCGAATAGCCGAGCTCTCCACCCTCGTGGATCGAACCCGGCGTCTCCGGCGTGCAATGGCTGCCGATGCCGCCCGGGAAGGAGAACTGCTTGAACAGCTGCCGCAACCCGTCGGTATCCTCGGAGATGTCGCTGTAGATCTCCGAATAAGCGCCTTCGAGATAGACGTTGGAGATCAGGGCTGGCGCGCCATGTCCCGGCCCGGCAAGAAATATGACGTTCAGGTCATATTTCTTGATCAGCCGGTTGAGGTGAATGTAGGTCAGGCTCATGCCCGGATCGGAGCCCCAATGACCGAGCAGGCGCCGCTTGACATGCTCGGCCTTCAGTGGCTCACGCAGGAGCGGATTGTCTCGCAGGTAGATCATCCCGGCCGAAAGGAATAAGGTAGCGTTCCAATAGGCCTGCATCCGCCGCAGCTCCTCGGGCTCGAGCGGACTGCCGTCCACAGTGGACCGAGCCGAACCATAGGCGCTGATCGATTGCGATACAGTCGAGTTCATACGTCCTCTCGAGATCCGCCTTGCGACGGGATGCAGCTTTATCGGCGACCGACGTGACTCGCATCGGTGCCGGAACGAGGAGCCAGGCGGCATTAGTGCCGGCGAGCACAACCAATGTTCGGCGAGGATCGCTAGGGACCACCTTACACCATGTCGACTCATGCCATCCAGCACCAAGGCAAGAGCTTCCCGCTGGGATCGACGCTCGTCCCCGGGGGCGCCAATTTCAGCGTGTTCGCCAAGTACAGTACGGGCGCGCAATTATTACTGTTTGATGACACTGACGCTCCCGAACGCCGTCTCGGGTCATCGATCTCGACCCGCGGAACAATCGCACATACCACTATTGGCACGCCTTCGTGCCCAGGCGTCACTGCGGGCCAGATTTATGCCTATCGCGTCTCCGGCCCGTTCGATCCTGTGCGAGGGCTGCGTTTCGACCCGACAAGGTGCTGCTCGATCCTTATGGTAAATGCATCGCTCGGCCGGCCGGCCGCAGCCGGGAGGCAGCTCGACACGCCGGCGACAATGCGGCGTCGGCGCTCAGGAACGTGGTCGTCGACCCGAGCGCCTATGACTGGGAGGGTGATACGCCTCTCGGGCGGCCTTTTGCCAAGACGATCATCTACGAGATGCATGTCGGCGGGTTCACCCGGCATCCGAGCTCGGGCGTCAGCGCCGGCGAAGGCGCGGCACCTACGCCGGGTTGATCGACAAGATCCCCTATCTGCAGGACCTCGGCGTCAGCGCGGTCGAGCTTCTGCCGGTGTTTGCCTTCGACGAGCAGGACGGTCCGCCGGGCCTCGGCAACTATTGGGGCTATCAGCCCCTGTCGTTTTCGCGCCGCATGACGGCTACAGCTCCCGATCGGATCCGCTCGGCGCGATCGACGAGTTTCGCGACATGGTCAAGGCGCTGCACCGCGCCGGGATCGAGGTCATCCTCGACGTCGTCTACAATCACACCGCCGAGGGCGGCGCAGACGGTCCCACGATCTGCTTCCGAGGGTTGGCAAACGACACCTATTACATCCTGGCAGAGGACAAATCCCGCTACGCCGACTACACCGGCTGCGGCAATACGCTGAACGCCAATGAGCCGATCGTCCGGCGACTGATCCTCGACAGCCTGCGCTACTGGGTCAGCGAGATGCATGTCGACGGCTTTCGCTTCGATCTCGCCTCGATCCTGGCACGCGACCAGCAGGGCCGTCCGATGGCATCGCCGCCGATCCTCTGGGACATCGAGATCCGACCCGGTCCTCGCCAATGTCAAGCTGATCGCCGAGGCCTGGGACGCCGCCGGCCTCTATCAGGTCGGCAGTTTTGCCGGCGACAGCTGGAAGGAATGGAACGGGCGGTTTCGCGACGATATGAGGTCCTTCCTCAAGGGCGACAGTGGAACCGTCCGTGCCCTGGCGTTCCGGCTGACGGGGAGCCCGGACGTCTACCAGCGAGAAGAGCGCGAAGCCGAGCAAAGCATCAATTTCGTGACCTGCCACGACGGGTTCACGCTCAACGATCTGGTCTCCTTCAACAGCAAGCACAACGAAGCGAACGGCGAGGAAAACCGCGACGGAGCGGATCACAATCTCAGCTGGAATTGCGGTGTCGAAGGTCCGACCGCCGGATCCGGAGGTGGAGCGGCTGCGCATTCGTCAGATCAAGAACTTCCTGACCTTGACCTTGCTGGCGACGGGCACGCCGATGCTGCTGATGGGCGACGAGGTGCGCCGCACCCAAGGCGGCAACAACAACGCCTACTGCCAGAACAACGAAATGTCCTGGTTCGACTGGGCATTGATCGAGAAGCACGCGGATATTCTACCGCTTCGCCAAGGCACTCATCGCGTTCCGCATGAATCGCGACCTGCCGGTCGAGCGGCTCGACATGACCTTGAACGAACTGCTGCGCCGCCAGCCGTTCCAATGGCACGGGGTCAGATTGAATGCGCCGGATTGGGGTGATCAATCGCACAGCCTGGCGGCGACGGTTCCTCTGCTCGGATATCGGCTGCAATTGCACCTGATAATCAATGCCTATTGGGAGGCGCTCCAGTTCGAGATCCCCCGCTCGCAGGGCGGGAGCGGTGGCGGCGATGTGTCGACACCTATCGCGATCCGCCGGACGATTTTTGCGGCTGGGCCGATGCGCCGAGTGTGCGAGGCTCGACCTACTTGGTTCAGCCGCGCTCCGTGGTCATTCTGCTTGCCAATGCCGGGATGGAAGCAGCAAGCTGATGTATCGTCAATTGAGTAACCTCACGGTTGCAGGCGACTTAACAATAGGGGAGGCAGTGCCCAAGACATCCAGCTCTGACCCGGTCAAGACGGCAGAAGAAACGCGGCTCGACGAAGCTCGTGAAGGGCGTGCCGTGGAAGCAATGGGGCCGTATCTCAGCGAGCGCCAATGGGGCACGGTGCGCGAGGACTACAGCGAGAACGGCGATGCGTGGAACTATTTCACCCACGATCAGGCCCGCTCGCGCGCCTATCACTGGGGCGAGGACGGTCTCGCCGGTTTCAGCGACGACCACCAGCGGCTGTGTTTTGCTCTGGCGCTGTGGAACGGCAAGGACCCGATCCTCAAGGAGCGGCTGTTCGGCCTGACCAACAGCGAGGGCAACCACGGCGAGGACGTCAAGGAATATTATTTCTACCTCGACAGCACGCCGACCCACTCATACATGAAGTATCTCTACAAGTATCCGCAAAACGCATATCCCTACGGCGACCTGATCGAGACGAACCGGCGGCGCGGCCGCAACGATTGGGAATACGAATTACTGGATACCGGTATCTTCAACGACGACCGGTATTTCGACGTGTTCGTCGAATACGCGAAGGCGACGCCGACCGACATCCTGATCCAGATCAGCTTGTGCAATCGCGGACCGGAAGCCGCTAGTCTGCACGTGCTGCCGACCCTGTGGTTCCGCAACACCTGGACCTGGTGGCCGGACCAGCCGAAACCCTCCTTGCGACAGAAGCCGGGAGAAAACACCGTCACGATCGAAGCCTCGCATGCCGAGCTCGGCGACTTCCTGCTGCATTGCGACGGAAATCCGCAGCTGTTGTTCACCGAAAACGACACCAACAACGAGCGGATCTTCGGCACGCCCAACGCGACGCCCTACGTCAAGGACGGGATCAACAACTACGTCGTGTCGGGCAGACAGGAGGCCGTCAACCCGAACCAGACCGGGACCAAGGCTGCCGCGCACTATCAGCTCAACGTGGGCGCCGGCGAAACCGCCGTCATCCGGCTGAGATTGAGCAACGCTGCCTCCCGGGACCCTTTCGGCAGCCAATTCGATCAAATCATCGAAGCAGCGCCGGGGCGAGGCCGACGCGTTCTATCAAGCGATAACCCCTGCCCGCGTCAGCGAAGATGAGGCGCGTGTGATGCGGCAGGCGTTGGCCGGGATGCTGTGGAGCAAGCAGTACTTCTTTTACGACACCGACAAATGGCTCGAGGAACACGGCTACGACGCGATGCGGCCGACGCCCCATCAGGTGCGCAACCGCGAGTGGTTCCACATGATCGGCGACAATGTCATCTCGATGCCGGACAAGTGGGAGTATCCCTGGTTCGCCGCCTGGGACCTGGCGTTCCACACGCTTGCCCTGGCGACCGTCGACATCGATTTCGCCAAGCAGCAGCTCGACCTGCTGCTTCGCCAGAGTCTACCTGCATCCGACCGGACAGATCCCGGCCTATGAGTGGAATTTCAGCGATGTCAACCCGCCGGTACAGGCCTGGGCAACGATCTTTCTGTACCGCATGGAGCAGGCGGTGCGCGGCCAGACCGATCTCCATTTTCTGAAGCGGATGTTCGGCAGGCTGACATCGAATTTCGGCTGGTGGGTGAACCGCAAGGACCGCTTCGGCCGAAGCCTCTTCGAGGGCGGGTTTCTCGGCCTCGACAATATCGGCGTTTTCGACCGCAGCGCGCCGCTGCCCACCGGAGGCCATCTGGAACAGGCCGACGGCACCGCCTGGGTGGCCTTGTTCTGCCAGAACATGCTCGAAATCGCTTTCGAGCTCGCCGCGCACGATCCGACCTATGAGGAGCTGGCGGAGAACTACGTGGCTGGAGTTGCTGCTGATCGCCCGGGCGATGAACGGGATCGGTCCGGGCGGCATGTGGGATGAGGAGGACGGCTTCTATTACGACGTGCTTCGCTTGCCTGATGGAAACGCGACGCGCCTCAAGGTCCGCTCGATGGTGGGTCTCCTGCCGCTCTGTGCCACGACGGTCGTAGAGAAATGGCAGCGCGAGCGGGTCCCCCGACTGACCGCGGCACTCCAGGACCGCCTGCAGCGCATGCCGGAGCTTCCGCAGAGTCGATCCATGAAACCGGGCCGGGTCATTTGGGCGTCGCCGAGCGGGGCATCATGGGACTGGTAAATCAGAACAGGCTGCGCCGGATTCTGACCCGCATGCTCGACGAGAACGAGTTCCTGAGCCCCTACGGGATCCGCTCGTTGTCCCGCTATCACGCCGAGCATCCCTATGTCTTTTCGGCGGGCGGTCAGGAATATCGGGTGAGCTATCTGCCGGCGGAGTCCGACAGCGGCATGTTTGGCGGCAACTCAATTGGCGGGGGCCGATCTGGATGCCGGTCAACGCGCTGATCATCCGCGCCCTGATGCACTATTTTGCGTATTACGGCGACAACTTCAAGATCGAGTGCCCGACCGGTTCCGGCAACTTGATGAACCTGTTCGAGGTCGCCCGCGAAATCGCAATACGTAACCCCTCAATGCTTCGTTCAGTTACGTATTGCTCGCACATCGGGCGGCAAAGCGAAACGGCCTCTAATTTCTCAACGGTTTCCTGTCTTCAACATGTGCGCAATTCGATCCTGCGTCTTGCGCGTGCCAATCAACGACAGAAATGCTTCGCGTTCAAGATCGAGCAAGTACTGCTCAGACACGCGCGTCGTATGATTCAGATCGCCGCCCGTTAAAATCCGCGCCAGCTTCTCGCCGATCAGCGCATCATGATCAGAAATGTATCCCGCGCGCTTCATCAAATGCACGCCCAATTTCAAAGTCGCCAGCGCCGGATTGCCCAACGCCAGAATGTCCGTGCGCGGTTGCGGCTGCACGTAGCCGCTGGCCGCCAGCGCCAGCACTTGCTTCTTGGCATCAGCGATCAGGCGATCGCGCGTTCATCGAAATCGAGTCTTCGTCGCCGCAGGAACCCAAAGCTCGCGCTTCCTCGGCCGATGTCGCCACCTTTGGCCAGCGCAATCGTTTCAAACGCGCGCTTCACGAACGGAAATGGATCGGCGTCTTTCATGTCCGCCGGAATTGAATCCAGCGCCCGCACCAGCATCTCTTTCGTGCCGCAACCCGCCGGGAATGATTCCGACGCCAACTTCAACCAGACCGATGTAGGTTTCGGCCGCCGCGCGCACGCGATCGCGCGTGCAGAACCATTTCGCAGCCGCCGCCAAAGACCATCTGAAACGGCGCGACGACGACCGGCTTGGGCGAGTAACGCAAGACTCATCACCGACGACTGGAAGTAGCGGCCAATCATTTCCAGCTCTTCCCAGTTCTCGTCCTGCGCTTCCATCAGCATCAGCATCAGGTTGGCGCCGACGGAAAAGTTTGACGCCCTGATTGCCGACCACCAGGCCGACGAAATTCTTTTCCACTTCGCTGAGCGCAAACCTGCAGCATCTCGAGCGTGTCGCCGCCAATCGAATTCATCTTCGAATGAAATTCGACGACAGGCGACGCCATCGCCAAGATCGATCAATGGACGCGCCGGAGTTCTTTTTGATTACGCCGGTTCGATCTTTCAGTGATTTGAGAATAATCGTTCCCGGCAGGTCGGCGAGCGGACCGATACTCTTCCAGACGCAAAGTCGTAATAGAACTGCTGACCGTCTCTTCTGTTTGTAGAAGGACTTTGCGCCCGCGTCGAGCATCGCCTGCACGTTTGCCGGGACCGCTGTGCCTTCTTCTTTCAGTTTCGCGACAGATTTCTCGACGCCGATTGCATCCCAGACCTCGAACGGTCCCAACTTCCCAGTTGAAGCCCCAGCGCATTGCGCGATCGACTTCGACAACGGTGTCGGCGATTTCCGGAATGCGCTCCGGCGGTGTAGCAGAGCGTCCGCGAAAGTGTCTTCCAGAGGAAACGCGCCGACGCGATCCTTCGCCCAGACCAGCGCCTTGCAGGCGCTCGCGCGTGTCCTCGATATTCTTCGCCATGTCGAGCGACGGCAGCTTCACTTTTTGCGCCGGCCGGTAGTCGAGCGTTGCAGCGTCCAGCGTCCAAATCTCGCGCTTGTCCGCCTTCGCCTTTTTTCCTTTGATAGAAGCCGGCTTTCGTTTTGTTGCCGAGCAAGCCGCGCTCGATCATCTTTGTGACGAACTCAGGCATGACGAACATTTCGCGCTCGGGATCGTCGGGAAGGTTCTCGTGCAGGTTCTTGACGACGTGCGCGAAAACGTCGAGGCCAACTAGATCGAAGGTGCGGAATGTCGCCGTCTTGGGCCTGCCCGCGGCCGGTCCGGTGATCTTGTCGACTTCTTCGAATCGAATAGCCATCGTCGAGCATCGTCGCGCATCGTGACCAGCGCGCCATAACGTGCCAATGCGATTGGCGATGAAGTTCGGCCGGTCCTTGGCGACGCACCACGCCTTTGCCCAGACGCTCATCGAGAAACCCAAACATCGAGCAGGATACTTCCGGTTTGGTCCATTCGGTGCGAATGATCTCGACCAGATGCATGTAGCGCGGCGGATTGAAGAAGTGCATGCCGAGGAAGTGCGCGCGAAAATCTTCCGAGCGTCCTTCGGCTAGTTGAGCGAGCGGAATGCCGCTGGTGTTTGAGGCGATGATCGAACCCGGCCGCCGATGCTGCTCGACTCTTTTCGTACAGGCTGCGTTTGATGTCGGGATTCTCGACGACGGCTTCGATGATCAGATCGCAGTCTTTGAGTTTTGCCAGGTCGTCTTCGAAGTTGCCGACTGTGACGAGCGATGCAAGATCTGAGTGTAAAGAAGGCGGCGGGCTTGCGCTTTCTTTGCGGCTTCATATCCGGCGCGAGCAATCTTGTTGCGATCGCTTCGGTCCATCGCGGGAACTATGTCGAGCAACAAGCGTCGGGATGCCCGGCGTTGGCGAGATGCGCGGCGATCTGCGCTCCCATCGTGCCCGCGCCCAGAACGGCAGCTTTTTTAACCGGTATCATGGCGGCCAGATAATACTGAATGAGTATTCATTCAGCAAGGAAGCGCAGCGGCCAGTTCACCGGCGTCTCGCTCTGTGGGTTCGGTCCGGCCTTTATTTTTTGATTCTTAAAGAATTTAAAAGAATTTACGAAACCGTTCGGTTGCGCTTGCATTTGCAACCGATTGGTTGCATAACTGTTCGATCAAGATAATGAAAAGAGATATTTTCCAAGCCATAGCCGACCCGACAAGGCGGGCGATCATTGCGTTGATCGCGCTTGCAGGCAATGACGCCCAATGCGATCGCCGAGCATTTTGATACCACACGACAAGCCGTTTCCAAGCATCTGCGAATACTGACGGAGTGCGAGCTTGTAAGACAGGAACAAAAGGGACGAGAGATTTACTATTCGCTTGAGATCGAAAAAATGAAAGAGATCGACAAATGGTTAGAGCAATACAGGAAGATCTGGGAGACGCGGTTCGAGCAACTCGGCGACGTACTGGCAAGGTAATGAAAAAGCAGAAAAGTGAGGAATGAATGAAATGGAATTTATTGTGGACAAAGAGACCAAGACGGTCTCCATAACCAAAGAATTTGCGTCCGAGCTTTCATTGGTTTGGGACGCATATACCAAACCGGAACTTCTTGACCAGTGGTGGGCGCCAAAACCCTTGGCATCACGAACCAAGGTTATGGACTTCAGAGGTAGGCGGGCGGAGATTTTACGCGATGGTAAGCCCCGAAGGTGACGAGCTTGGTTGGGCCGTTCAGAAATATACTTCCATTACGCCGAAAACCAATTTCAAGTTCTTTAACGCTTTTGCAGACAAAGATGAAAACCCTCAATTGCCGGGCTCCGATTGGGACCTGAATTTCAGCGAGCAAGACGGACACGACAAAGGTCAGTATTTCGATCTACAACGAGTCGCTTGAACGCTTAGAGAGGATGATCGAAATGGGCTTCGTCGAAGGAACAAAGGCTCAGTTGAAAAATCTGGAAGAGCTGCTCGCGAAATTATCGCGGGCAAAGGAGACAAAACAATGAGAAGAATTATGAATTGGAATCCAAATATGAAGACGACAGCTTTTTTCCTCTCGATACTCCTGACAATGCTCCTGTCGGGGATCGTATCGGGGCAGCAAAAACCAACTACCGGCTATGCGCCGGTTAACGGGCTAAAAATGTATTACGAGATCCACGGCAGCGGCGAGCCTGTGGTGTTGCTGCACGGTGCGTTCATGGCAATTTCAAACACCTTCCACTGGACCGAGTGGATCGGCGAACTTTCCAAGACGCGGAAAGTGATCGCCATCGAAATGCAGGGCCACGGGCGCACGGCCGACATCAAACGCGATTTCAGCTATGACTACCTCGCCGACGACGTGGCCGCGCTGCTCGACTACCTCAAGATCCCAAGCGCGGATGTCATCGGCTACAGCCTGGGCGGCGGTGTGGCTCTGAATTGCGCGATCCGCCATCCGGACAAGGTGCGCAAGGTCGTCAGCATTTCGGCCGTGTTCCGCCACGACGGCTGGACCAAAGAAGGGCTGGACGCATTCCCGCAACTCACCGCCGAAGCGTTCAAGGGCTCGCCCATCGAAGCCGACTACAAAAGACTCAGCCCGACGCCGAACGAATTCCCGAACTTCGTCAAGCGCGTCATCTCGATCGATCTGAAGCCGCACGACTTCGGCGCCGACAAGCTCAAGGCCACCAAGGCGCCGATGTTTTTCATCCACGGCGATGCCGACGGCGTGCGGCTCGATCACATCGCGGAAATGTATCGCCTGAAGGGCGGCGAGGTCCACGGCGACATGCGGCCGCGCTCAGCATCGAGATTGGCCATCTTGCCCGACACAACACACGTTACGCTGATGTACCGCATGTACAACGATCGTCCCGATGGTGAACGACTTTCTCGATGCCAAGCCCTCAAAGCAATAAAGAAAAACTCCTCGTCGCCCCACCGGTGGGGTTCCGGAAGTGCTCGCCGAATGGTGCTTCGCCACCAACGACAATATTGAGAGCTGATTCGGTGGGAGTTCGAATCAGGAGGTGGAGGCGAGGCTACTTGAATTGAAAGATCGCCACGTGGGTGCTGCCATCCTTAATTTCACGATCAACTGACGGCAGCTGCCCTTCCAATTCTTATCGGTTTTCCAAACGTATGTGTATTGATCGGTGCTCGAGTTGAGCTCCAAGCTGCTGCTTCCGCGGTTAAGGTCGCTTCGATAATCGGAAACCGGCAAGCCATTGCTGCACGCAATCTGCTGCGACACCGGATAGCCGGCGGCAAAAACTGTTCAGGCCCTTATTACCGTTGAGGCTGAATTTCACCGGAATCGAGCTACCGGCATTCGCGAGATTGACGGTCGGCAAGTTGTCAATCGGCGCGAAGAAACCTGTGAAGCTGTAGAGTGCCGTCACGCTGGCCTGGCATGAACTGGAGGCGCCGTGATTGTCCTCGACCATCAAAGTGACGCTGGTTTCGCCGATCGGGTAAGGTCCCGCAGGTGTTTGCGTCACAGTGATCGTGTCGCCTGAATCGGGATCGAACGAGCCGTTGTCAATAGAGGCGTTGGCGGTGGTGTTCGCTCCCGCGCTCAGATTACGTTCTGGCAAACTGCTGCGGGTGCGCGATTAAAACTGAGCACCCAGACGCGATTGGTTAGTTGATCGTTACCGTCGATTCCGCCTACCACCATCAGTCGTTGATTGGCACGGTCGAAAGCAACGCCCGAACTATAGCGAACGCCGGGCAGATCACCGGCTTGTATCAGTTGTGTCCAGACCGGCGCGCCGCCCTGGCCGTTAGCATTGCTGAGTTCCCAAAGGTCGCCCAACTTTATGTAGGTCTGCGCTCCATTATCCCGAGTAGAACCTCCAAACATCAGTACGCGGTTGTTGATTTGATCGTAGACTGCCGATTGCATACTTCGTGGCGTCGGTGGGCCACCCGCAGGAGAGTTAGTTGAGTCCACAGCGGTGGGCCGCCAATTCCGGCCGCATTGAGAGCGCCCAGGCGTCGTTGTAATCAAAAGTTATAACAGCAGCTGGCCGCATTGATTCCGGCAATTAGCATCATGCGATCGTTGGTCTCGTCGTAAAGCTGAGTGGCCTTCGCGAATGCCGGGTGGGCCACCGGCCGCCGCCACCGCCGTCCAGGTTGCGGGACTTGAGTTGCCATTGGCATTCGACAGCGAACGCGTGTCGTTGGTGTCCGTGCCGAAGAAAGCAAAGCCGCCTCCGAAAGTTATCAATTGGTTGGCTGAAGAACTGTAAACGGCCGCGTGCGCCACTCTTGCCTGTGGATTTGTGACGCTAAGCTGCGACCAAACCGATGGTCCACCCAGGCCATTGGCGTTGCTGAGCACGAACACGCCGTCGAGCGCCGGCGAGGTGAAACCGTAGCCGCCACCGTAGATCACCAGGCTATTAGTTGTTGAATCGTAGTTAGCTGTCGGCCAGATATTGATGGCGGGCGGTGTGCCGCTGGTGGCGAGTTGCATCCACGCAGGTGTTGCCGCCCAGGCCGTTCGCATTGGTCAACAGCCAAATCTGGTTATGACCACGCTGCATTCAGCGCCGGGTTGCCGGGAAAATAAACGATGAGGCGATTGCTGGCCTGATCGTAGTTCGCTATCTGTGAAGTTTGGAGTGGCGGCGATCCGGTGGGCGCAAAGTTCAGTCCACGTTTGTCCCGCAGCCAAACTGTTCACGGCCACGATCAATAAGATTGCTCCCAATCCAAGACCGAGCCTGTCATGTTTGTTATTCATGGTTTCTGCCTTTCTGAGAGTTGAAATCTTTCGCGTGAAATCCGAAACGAAGCAGAGTGCGAAGTCGCGCGGGTTGCGAGAATTGCAGAACATAGTTGCACCTGCACCCGAATCGGTTTAGATTGCGCGGCAAGTAGGCGCAATTTCACCTCTACGCGATTTCTGCCTTCATTTGTGAAAGCAGGAAAAGTGCAGAGAAGGGGACAGGCGAGCGCGAATTTCACGCGCGTACCTTCAATGACGACAAACTCTGCGGTTTGGCGGCCGTTCGTTCCAACGACCGTGCCGACGCTGTTTAGCCGAGGACAGATGGCGATCGCGGACGACGCAACGAAAACCATGTGGTCACCAGGTTATTGCGCAACTGGCGTGATGGCGATTTGTCAGCCTACGAGGAACTGGTGCCGATGGTTTACGACGAGCTGCACTTGATTGCCGCACGGCAAATGCGTAAAGAGCGTCCGAACCATCACCCTGCAACCCTCGGCTCTCGTGAATGAAGCTTTTCTCCGGTTAGTAGCTTACGACGGTGCAAATTGGCAGAGCCGTCAACATTTCTTCAGACTGGCGGCGAAGATGATGCGCGAGGTGCTGGTGAACTATGCCGCCTCACGCAACGCGTTCAAACGCGGCGGCGGTATGCGGCGATCGAGCTTTGATGAAGCTTTGGCTGGTACCCGCAGGGCTGCGATGTCACTCGATGATCTGCTCGCCGTGAACGAGGCTCTGAAACACCTTGCGGTCGACGATGAACGCTGTGCAACCGTCGTCGAGTTAATGTTCTTCCGGCGGTTTCAGCGAGAAAGAAGCGGCTGCCGAATTGAATGTCTCTGAGCGCACCATCAGCGCGAATGGCGTTAGTGCGCGTTTGTGGCTGCGTAGAGAACTAAACTGCGCCAAGCCCGAATCAAGTGGCGCTGACTCATGAGTTCAAGTCCTGAGCGAACCAAACGGATCAGGATTTATGCAATCGCGCGCTCGATCTGGACACGTCTGAACGACCAATTTTCTGGATCAGGCTTGCGGTGAAGATGAGCGTTTGCGGCAAGAAGTAATGTCGTTACTCGTCCATCGTCAAAGCGTTGATCTGTTTCTGGCTAAGCCCGCGTGGGAACACGTGGTCCGCTGACATCATCGCCGCCAAAACCGAATCACTGTCAGGCCGGCAATTAGCCGATACCTCGTCAAGAGGCAACTTGGCAAAGGAGGCATGGGTCAGGTCTGGCAGGCATTCGATCCGGCAACTCAAACGAGACGTGGCGATCAAAATTCTGCTCATGCGGAATTTCGCAGTCACCCTGAACGCGTGCGGCGTTTCGAACAGAGGCGTATGCCGTCTCAGCGCTGAATCACGCAAACATCATCACGATCCATGAGGTCGGCGAAAGCGATGAACTTCATTTCATCGTCACCGAACTCGTGCAGGGCGAAACTCTCCGGGAGCGGCTATCGCAGGCGCCATCGGCTGGCGCGAAGCCGTGGCGTCGCTGCGCAAATCGCCAGTGGTTTGAGCGCGGCGCATGCCGCCGGCATCATCCATCGCGACATCAAGCCGGAGAACGTGATTGTCCAACCTGACGGTCACGTACGGGTCCTGGATTTCGGAATCGCGAAATGGGTAGAGACCGCGGCGGCCAGCCAACCTGGCGATCATGGGCAGGGACTTGATACGCGCATCGGAGACGACACCTGAACGCTGAAATACATGTCACCTGATCAGGCGCGCGGTGAGGAACTCGATGCGCGAACGGACGTTTTTTCATTGGGTCTGGTGCTCTATGAAATGATCGCGGGCCGGCATCCTTACGATGATCTGACCGACGAGCAATCAGTTGATGCCTTAAAGAGCGGCGACGAGATTCTGCCAATCAGCAGTTACGCGCGGTCCATTCCGGCTGCGCTCGTTCGGATCATAAGTCGAGTCGTTGCAGAAAGAAACCCGCGGATCGTTATGCGTCAGCTGCCGAGATGTTGGCTGATCTCACCGACGTCAAATCGTTGATTGAGGTCAGTCGCCAGGAGCAAGGCCAGCAATTGTTTCGCGTGCGGAATGCGAACCAGCAGCTTACCCAGTACGCGGTGCTCTATGACGTTGATAAGCGAACGCGCATCCCGCTTAACACGTTATGGACGATTTGGCGCTACGCCGATCTCAAGCGTGGCCCACTCGAAGCTGAAACTTTCCGCAAAAGTCTCGTCAGCGGCGTTCTCAAAATTGGCGTGTTAGCGTTGGTGGTGGCGTTCGCAACCATCGTGGTGGCGGCGTTCGAGTCCGTCAATGATACCTGGACGGAAAAGATCATGCGCGATGGCCACCGGGCCGCAGCGCGGCGCGCGGTGTTCTCTCCGGACGGCCGACTGCTGGTCTCAGTGGGCGAAGACCATCTCGTCATCATCTGGGACTTTGCGCATCGTGAGCGCCTCAAGACCTTATTGATCACAGCGCGTCCGTCAATACCGTAGCTTTTTCGCTCGATGGTAAGTGGTTCGCTACTGGGGCGATGACGAAAACGGTGATCGTTTGGGACGGAGTGCGACTCGAGAAGGTCGCGGTACTACAGGATCATCAATCACCGATCAATACTCTCGCTTTCTCCCGGACGGCAAATTTCTATTTTCCGCCTCGAGCAAAATAATCGTCTCAGAGATCGCGGGAGCTGGAGAAGAATTCGCGAGCTTGAATGGGCGAATAAAGCTATGGAAGCCTTCTGTTCTGACCTAACGGGTCGATGACTGACAATTCGGGCCGGCGATGGGATTCAAATACCGGTCAACTGATTCGAGAAGTTAATTTGAAGTGGGCCAGTAACCGGGCGGCGGTCTCTCCGGGACTCCAAACGGTGGGTCGGCGTCGACACTCTCGGCAACGTCAAATTTGGCGACCTGGAGCAGCAAAAGCTGACGAGCGTGCAACATGCGCATTTCGATCACGGAAGATCAGTTGCGTTTTCACCGGATGGAAAATGGCTGGCAACTGCCGCCGAACGCGTCTTGCCGTGGGACGCCGCCACGCAGACAAGAATTGCACCTCTGGAATACGAATCGAATTGTGTGGAGCGTAGCGTTCTCGCCGGATGGCCGCTGGCTGGTTACGACCCACGGCGATGGAGCGATTCTGGTTTGGGACGTGTTGCAGCGCGAACGCGTGGCCAACCTGCGCGAGCACGGCGGCGGTGTGCGCGCGCGCCGTGTTCTCTCCCCTGATGGCAAACGAGTGGCAACGGCCGGCGAAGATCAGTCGGTAAATAGTGTGGGACACGCAGCGGGGCGATAAGCCAGGCCGTCTTGTTGGGTCACCATTCACGCGTAATGGCGGTTGCTTTCTCGCCCGACAACCGTTGGCTGGCCTCGGCTGATCAGGGGATGGGGGCTGTGATTCGCTGGGGTGTCGAGCGGCGTCTGCCGCGATCGACTATTAAACGCGTAGGGCTGGAATAGTTATTGTGTTGCCGTGTCGCCGGACAGCGTCATTGGATCGCGACCACTCCACGGAGTTTATGACAGTGGGACCGGCAAGATGGCCCTCGATCTGGTTAGCGACCGGGGCGCAGTCTATGGAAATGCGTTTACTCCCGACGGTCGAAAACTGATCTGCGTAACGGACCACTGCGAATCTTGATATTCGATACTGCTGATTGGCGACTGATCGCAGAGCAGCGTTGGACCGAGCAACCGCTCATCTCGCTTAGCATATCTCGCGATGGCAAATATATCGTCACCGGTGATGACAGAAACCCTCGTGCGAGTCGGATCGATCGAGCCCGCTCGGGACAAATAGCGGTGTTGGGCAAACACGAGGCGCGAATTAAATCGGTAGCCTTCTGCCTGACGGCGCCATGGTCGTCTCGGCCGGCGATGATAAGACGATCGACCTGGGATGTGGAGAATCGCCGGATGATAACGCGCATCGGCACGCACACGTCGCCGGTTTACGCGGTTGCTTTTTCGCCCGATGGCAGGCGGTTGATTTCGGCCGAACTACGATCGGTCCGTGAGACTCTATACGCGCCATCGAAGTCTCCTTGGGGTTTCGATTGAGCTGAAACAGCGAGTGCTCATTCTTTCATTGACCGGCAGAGCGTCGTTTGACGTTCGGTCGCTCTTAGTGATACCAAAGAAGAAAAAGGAGATCACATGCATCCCAGAAGCGCAGAGGTGCTCGGCTACCTGGACAAAAACAAAAACCGAGTTGCGCGCAGCGGTTGAAGCGGTGCCGTCGCAAGCCGGAACATTCAGCCCGCGCCCGGCCAATGGTCGGTGGCACAAGTGCTGGATCACTTAGCCATCGTTCACAGTCGCGTGGCCGCCGGGGTCGGTAAATGGATCGCCGAAGCCCGAGGCTCGGGACTCGGGCCGGAGACCGCCAACAGCTCAGTGCTCAACACCATTCCCGCCGAACGAATCTGGACCGCACGCAAAGGTGCAGGCGCCGGAGGCGATCCTTCCGCGAAACGAGGTTGATGCCGAAACCGCCTGGGGTGAGTTAGGAGGAGGCCCACGAAAAGCTGCGCACCGCACTTCTCAGCGGCGACGGACTGGCCCTGGAGCAGGTGATTCAGCCGCACCCAGGTGCTTGGGCCAATCAACGTGTACCAGTGGGTTCTGTTCAATGGCAGCCACGAAGCTCGCCACACGTTGCAGATTCATGAAATAGGTGCGGCGCTCAATTCGGCTTCAGCGGCATCGTCTTAAGACCGAAGCAAACCGTTAGTTTGTGAAACGAACGCAAGCTGGCAGCTGGCGTTTACATCTCGTGTCGATTCGTCGAGCGCCTTATCCATCGTCACTTCGTCGACGTACTCAAGGTCGCTGCCGACGGGCATGCCCATCGCCAGGCGGGTCACGCGCAGAAGCCGAGGGGCTTCAGCAGGCGGCTGATGTAATTCGCGGTGGCTTCGCCTTCGGTGTTGGGATTCGTGGCGAGGATGATCTCGCGAATTTCAACGCCTTCGTTGTTTTCCGGCTTCAGACGCGGTCAGCAGAGTTCTCGAGGCGCAAGATCGCTCGGACGCACGCCGCGAATCGGTGAAAGCGATCCGTGCAGCACGTGATAGAGACCTTTGTAGCTGCGGGTCTTCTCGACGGCCACCAGATCGTAAGGTTGTTCGACCACGCACAGCAGCGAGCGATCGCGCGACGGTTGTGAGCAAAAGCGGCGAGGATTGACGTCGGTGAGGTTGTTGCAGATCGAGCATTCGCGTGATCTTTGCTTTACTTCGTGCAGCGCTTCGATCAAGCGTTCGACATCGGCTTCAGGCGACTGCGCAGGATGTGAAAGGCGAGTCGCTGCGCGGACTTCTGTCCGATAGACGGCAGGCGTTTGAATTCGTCGATTAGCTTGGTAACAGGTTCGGCGTAATCTAACATCTCGTCTTTTGGGCTTTGGTCTTTGTAGCTTTGTTCTTTGATGTGGCGGCTACGGTTTGGGGGCAAGCTCCAAAGTGCTACCTGGTTAAAGAGGTCAAAGTACCAAGTCCAAAGACCAATCACTCAACGCCAGATTAGAAGAGATTTCCGAGCCCGGGCGGCAGCATCGATCCCAACTTACTCTTCATGGCTTCGTTGACTTTGCGGTTGCCTTCATTGATGGCGGCGACGATCATGTCCTGGAGCATTTCAATGTCGCCCTCTTTGACGATTTCAGGATCGACCTTCAGCGAGATGATTTCGTGGTCGCCTTTCATGGTGACGTTGACTACGCCGCCGCCGGCAGACGCTTCGACGCGCATCTCTTCCATTTCCTTGCGCCATCTTTTCCTGCATCTGCTGCGGCTTGCTTCATCATCGCTTGAATGTTCAGTCCGCCTGGGAATTTCATAGCCGTTGTCCTCGCTGCCTTGAGTCGATCCAAACCGCACCCGCATCGTAACTCGTCCCCGAAGTCTAATGCAAAGACGTGTCAGAGACCGGGAGCGGTAGCGACCGGATCAAGATCAATTATTGCTTCATTGAATCATTGGATCATTGATTCAATGAACGAATGAATCAATGAATCACCTCCGCGGCGGCCCGGTCGCTACCGCTCCCGGTTCTGACACGCTCCGATTTCATGCTATAAGCCTCAACGAAATGACTGAGCCGAACTTGAAGCAATCCATCGAACGTGCGCTCACCGCCGAAATCAAACTCTACTACGACGTGGTCGAGCCTTCATCGCAACCGGCTCCGCTGCTGATCGCCTTGCATGGTTACGGGGCGAGCAAGTGGCACGCCCTGCGTGAGGCCAAATTAACCGCGCCGGACGGCTTCGCGCTGGCGGCGCTCCAGGGTCCGCATCAACATCTGCGTGAGCCGAAGCAAACGGGCGGGCCGCTGCGTTATGGATTTGGCTGGCTGTCGAATTACCGGCCGGAAGAGTCCGTGGCCATTCATCACCAGGCGCTGCGGGACATGATTCAATCGCTTGTTGATGAAGGAGTTGCCGATCGTGAATCGGATCTTTCTGCTCGGCTTTTCTCAGTCGTGCGCGCTGAACTATCGGTTTGCATTTACGCATCCGAAGCTACTCAGAGGCGTCATTGGGATAGCCGGTGGCATTCCCGGCGATTGGGAAACCAGCGATGTCTACCAGCAAACAACTGCGTCTGTCTTTCATTTGGCGGGCGAGCGCGACGAATACTATCCGCCGTCGCGGGTCGAGAATTACGCGGCGGCGCTTCGCCAACGAGCGACGGACGTCGATTTTCGCAGTTACGACGCGGGTCATGAAGTATCGGCAGCAATGCGCAACGATATAAGAGAATGGCTACGAACTCGCTCGAGATAAAAATTAGCGTAGTGGCCTGTTTTCAACCTCTCGGCGTGCTCGGCGTCTCTGCGGTGAGTCTTTGCGGCTTATTCAACGCAGAGGCGCAGAGGACGCGGAGATTGCGCGGGGAAAAAGCAAAACGTACCCTAACAAAATTAGAGCCACGTTTGGTGCGGCTGCAGGGAACGCGTTGGACAAATCCAGCGTCTAAACGAGTCATGATGACTAAGCATACGATTGCAGCATTGATCTCTATGACGATTGGCGTGCTGCTCGCGGTCTCGTGTCAACAACAATCCGCCCGCACCCGTCAACCTTTAAGACCGCCAGAGCAACAGACCGAAGTTCGAGCCCTCGCGCCGAATAGCTCACCTGTGCTGAAAGCGATCATCGATGGGGCCGTCGATCAGATTGGTAAGACGACGAGCTACGATCCGTCTTACCAGAAGCTCGATTATCCGAATGGCGATGTGCCGATTGAGACCGGCGTTTGTTCAGACGTAATCATCCGCGCCTTTCGCAAAGGCAAGATTGATTTGCAGAAGGACGTGCACGAAGACATGAAGTCGAACTTCGGATCGTATCCAACCAGGTGGGGACTGAAAGCGCCAGACGCTAATATCGACCATCGTCGCGTGCCGAACCTGGAGACATTCTTCGCGCGAAAGGGAAAATCACAAGCGATTACCAGCCGGAGTGATGACTTTCAACCGGGTGATCTCGTTACCTGGGACATGGGTACGGGGCAGGATCACATCGGAATAGTGACAAACGTTTGGTATAAGCCTTCGCAGCGCTATCTGATCGTTCACAACATCGGCGCGGGCACGCGCATGGAAGACGTGCTGTTCGCGTGGAAGATGACGGGCCACTATCGCTACTTTTGAATTTCGTTCGACTCGCCTTCGCTCCGTGAGGAGCGAAATGTTTATAGAAACCAATCTAAGAAATTATCTTCTAGCGCCTTTGGGCGCGTCATGTTATAAGGACGCGCCTGAAGGCGTTTCGCTTGGTTAAGGAAAAAAACTATGACGATAAGCATCCGTCGTGTTCACAAAGGAAGCTGTCTTCGCAAAATCGAACTCAAAGCCGGACTAGCTGTGATTCTCCTGATTCTGGCGGCGGCTTCGAATTCATTTGCCGCCTTGCAGTCCGATTACGCTAATCACCCGAACGTTGCGGCCGCCGTCAGACGTGCCCTTATGCCATGAAGATATATGCGGCGGCGGCGAAATGTTACGGCTGTCGAAGCTTTTGCTGTCTCAGCAGGGAATGATCGAAGTGCATGGGCAACTGGGATTATTCACCGTCACTGATCAGCGCGATAACGTCGAGGCGATCGCTCGATTGTTCGAGGCTTATCACGAACCCAACTCTTCGCCTTCGCTCTCTCGGGCGGAAACCGCCCCGGGAGCTAAAGACAGTGAAGCGACCGCTATCCGCGCGGTGCTTGACGCGCAAGCGGCGGCCTGGAATCGCGGCGATGTTGAAGGCTACATGGACGGCTACGATCGTTCGCCGAAAACTGAGTTCGTTGGCGGTGACAGCATCACGCGCGGCTGGCAAGAGGTGCTCGATCGTTACAAGCAGAAATACGACACGCGCGAAAAGATGGGCACGCTGACGTTTACTGATCTGGAGATCAACATGTTGAGTGGCGATGCGGCGCTGGTGCTGGGTCGCTGGCGTTTGAAGCGCGCGAATGACGAGCCGCACGGAACGTTTACCTTGCTGTTTCGAAAAACGAAGGCCGGCTGGCGGATCGTCCACGATCACAGTTCGTCGGCGTGAGACGATTTCACTTTCTATTCTGAACTGCGAGTTTGCTGTTCGGTCAGCGCCGCACATGGTGTAGTATCGGCGTCCCGAGAATCTCAATCAAAACCAGGAGTAGGAAGTGAAAAGACTAATCAAAAGTTCAGTTATATGTCTGCTATTGATTCCCGTGGTCGGGTGGACATCGTGCAATAAGAAACCAGCGACGAAAGAAGAAGCTACGAAACAGATCGTCTCTGACCTTGCTGGATGCTTGTAAGGCCGGCAAGAACGAAGACGCGGCCAAACAGTTCAACGCGTTCATGCCTGAGGAAGAGAAGAGCCGTGGTCGGGCCATCGACTGTGTCGACTCCCGAAGGTAAGCAGAAGGCCGAGCGAATGTGTCGCGAAATAAATCAGAAGTACGGCAGCGGTTACGAATTCGGAAAGTCGCAAACCCAGGGCGAAATGATCGCCTGGAACGTTTTCCCGAAGGGCAGTAATGAAGGCCAACTCTGGGCGTTCAAGCAAGTTAACAACAACTGGATCCTGGCGGATATCGATCCTGCCAAACGTTATGAATGAGGGCCGCCCTTCGAGTTCCGAAGGGCGGCCTATTTCCAACCTGTAGGCGATGTCCGAAGCGGAGAATCAAAACAGTTCTCTCACATCTCGCCTGCGATCGAGCGCGAAGTTCGAATCGCGCAGCACGGCCCCTCAAGAAAGAACTCGGCCTTTTCGACCTCGTGCTGACACAGGTCGTCTTTGTCTTCGGCACAGTCTGGGTTGGTTTCGCGGCAACCCTGGGGCGATCACGCAGATGGCCTTCTGGCTGCATCGCTATCGCAGCTTTCTACCTGCCGCTGGCTGCCGTCGTCATCTATCTCAATCGCCTCGCGCCCGCTCGAAGGCGGACTCTATCAATGGGCCAAGGTCGCCTTCGACGACTTCGTGGCGTTTCTGGTCGCCTGGAATTTCTGGATCTTCGGCATCCTGGTGATGTCCGGCATCAGTTTGATCATCAAGAAGAACATTGCCTACGCAATTGGGCCTCGCGCCAATTGGATGCATGAGAACAAATGGATGACGACGGTCGTCTGCGTCGTATTGATGACCGCTATAGTCGCCGCGTCGCGCAGAGGCCTGGCGCTGGGAAAGTGGGTGCAGAACTTTGGCGGCGTCGATGCTGATCATCACCGTCGCGATTCTGATCCTGCTGCCTTTTATCACCGCTGGCCGCGGAACTCTGGCAAACTATCATCCATTTCACTGAGCCTGCCTGAGATCAACAGTCACAACATCAACGTCTGCAGCAAGCTCGCGGTGGGCGCGCTGTCGGGATTTGAGTACATCGCGATTCTCGCCGGCGAGTGTCGCGCGCCCGCAAAGAACATCAGCCGCTCGGTTTGGATCTCGGCGCCGATTATCGCCCTGATGTTCATTCTCGGAACCGCATCGGTGCTGGCATTCGTCACGCCGGACAAAGTCGATCTGATCGCGCCGATTCCGCAGGTGCTCAGCCTCGGCTTCGATTCGTTCGGCTGGGTGTCGACGCTGATCTCGATCACGATCTTTGGGGTGGCCGCGCGGCAGATTGCGCTGATGAGCATTTACTTTGCCGGCAACACGCGTTTGCCGATGGTCGCGGGTTGGGACAATCTGCTGCCCGAGTGGTTTGCGAAGCTCCACAAGAAATATCGTACTCCGGTGAACTCGATTCTCTTTGTCGGCGCCACCACCCTGGTGTTTAGCCTGGCGCCGTTGATCGGAGTGAAAGAAGCCGAGGCATTTCAGTTCCAGGACAATGCGGCCAGCATTTTCTACGCGCTCATCTACATGGTGCTGTTTGCCATCCCGATAGTCGCGATGAAGCGCTTCGGTGCACAGGCGCCGTGGTGGCTGAAAATTGCCGCCGCGTTGGGGTTCGTGGCTTCGGTCATCGGCGCGTTCTACACCGTATTCCCAATCATCGAAGTGCAGAGCCGATTCTTATTCGCCGCGAAGATAATCGTCGTCGTAATAATCGCTAATGTGATCGGCGCAGCAATTTATCTGCTGGATAAGAAGCGCAATCGTTCAGATCAAATCCAGAAGTAGCAATGAAAGTTCGAGATGTTTCTCCAGCCCACGCGTTTACGCCTGAGGCTAGAGAGAAAGCAGAGAATGGTTCAAGATGCTTCTCAACAGGAGGTCCACATTGAATAAGATCAATCTCGGTCGAGTCTTGCTCGGCGGCTTGGTCGCCGGATTGATTTCAAACGCCGGTGAAGTTGTGCTGAACGACATCATTCTAGGGTCCGCACATCGAAGCCGACATGAAGCGGATGGGTCTCACGCCGCCGGGCACTGGATTCGCAGTGCTTGCCGTCAGTCTCACCTTCATCTTCGGGATCGTCGCGATTTTGATTTATGCCAGGATGCGTGCTCGGCTGGGGCCTGGTCCAAAGACCGCACTGCTAACCGCCTCGTTCTGTGGTTCTGTCTATATGCTTACAGCGGCACGATCAATATGCTGTTGATAAATGTTCCTCCAAAGCTCATCCTGATGATCCTCGGCTGGGCCTTGTTGAGTATCCGCTCGGCATTCTCGCTGGCGCGGCGCTCTACAGAGAGTAGTGAAGTCTCATCCCGTGTCCGAAGCTCTCGCCATCATCAACTGTTCACAGCTGGTCACGCTGCGGGGCCGCGGCGTCCGCGCACTGGCGAGCGACCTGCGACAACTCGCGATCATTGAAGACGGCGCGATGCTTGTGCGCGGCGAGCACATCGAAGCGGCTAGGCCGGCGCCGCGAAATCGAAAGTCTTATCAGCGCCGATTGTGAAGTGATCGATGCCGGTCATCGCGTCGTCCTGCCGGGCTTCGTCGATGCGCACACGCATCCGGTGTTTGCGGGAACCCGCGCCAACGAGTTCGAGCAAAGAGCGAGCGGCGCAACTTATCGCGAGATTGCCGCGCGTGGCGGCGGCATTCCGATCCACCGTGCGCTCAACGCGCAACGCCTCGCAGGCGGATCTGGTCAAAGCCGGGAAGCGCTACGCCGATTGGTTTCTGCGCAACGGCACTACCACGATCGAGGCGAAATCGGGTTACGGGCTGACGCTGGAAGACGAACTCAAGCATTCTGCGCGCCATCAAGCAACTGAATGAAGAGACGCCGCTCAGTTACGTACCGACGTTCCTTGGGCGCGCACGACATTCCCACCGAATACAAGTCGCGCCGCGCACCTGTATGTCAACCTCGTCGTCAACGAGATGCTGCCACGCGTCAGCGCAAGAGACAGCTCGCCGAATACTGCGACGTCTTTTGTGAAGAGGACGTGTTCACCACCGATGAGACCTGGCAGATTCTTTCGGCCGCGCGCTGTCATGGTCTCGGTTTGCGCGTGCATGCCGATCAGCTATCGCTTTCAGGTGGCGCGAAGCTGGCCGCCGAAGCTGAACGCGGCGACAGCGGATCATCTGGAACACACGGACGCGACCGGAATCATGGCGTTGAAGACTGCCAAGGTTCAGCCGGTGCTGCTGCCGGGATCGGTTTACGCGCTCGGCTCGAATGAATATCCGGCGGCGCGCCAAATGATTGACGCCGGTCTGGCGGTGGTGTTGGCCACAGACTTCAATCCCGGGTCTTCGCCCGTGCCGTCGATGCCGATGATTCTTTCGCTTGCGTGCACGCAGATGAAGATGACGCCCGGCGAAGCGATCACCGCTGCGACGATCAATGCGGCATACTCGCTCGGCCGTGGTGATGAAATCGGATCGCTTGAAAAGGAAAGCGCGCGGACTTTGTAATTCACGACTGCAGCGACTATCGCGAGCTGGCGTACTTTTTGGCATTGAGCATCCATGGCGCGTTTATGTCAATGGGAAACTGGTGTGTCCATGTTAGTAGCGCAAGTTGCTAACTTGCGATCGCGACTTAACAAGTTGCGCTACAAAAATTTTATTGACGACTTCGCACTTCTTTTATTATTCAGTTCAACACTGGAAAGGAGGTGATCCAAAAGTATATGAGTTCTAATCACAGTGAGGTGGCTGAGACCTAAACTCAGGCATCCATAATCTAGATTGTTAGGATTGTTGTCCTGAGACTAAGTCACTGTGACACCTTCTTTCCGAAGGTCACAGCCGCGGGTCAATCCCAACAGTACACCGGAAAGCCGCTCGCCGATCATTCGCGGGCGGCTTTTCTTCTTGATCGTGTAACACAACTGTTAGTCTGCGATGCATTACAGCTCACGGCGCCAGCCGCAAACTAACAGTTTGCGTTACAATCCAAACCGCTCAAATAGTTTACTTGACTATCAACCCGCGCACCGTTTATAGACATCAAAGGATACCGCAGCTAGAAATCTTCCCTGTTGTCGGACAAGTCTTAAGTGCCTCAAAAAGCTCCGTCAGGTTCTCCTGTCTTCTATGATCCGCGCGGCCGCCGCTGGCGGCATGTGCGACGCACCTATTTGGCTGTTGGTGTGTTGGCGACGGTTGTTGCCGGAATTTTTATTGCCAGCGTGTTGTCGAGTCCTTTCCTGCCAACCGCCGAGTCTCCGTCCGTTACAGAATCTGCCACGAGCATCGGACATAAAACCGCAACCGCGGCAGGAAGTGCCGACCGCGCGCGAAGCCAAAGCCAAGAACGCTCAGCAGGAATTGCAGAAAGAGCTGGCGAAGACGCGAGTTGTTCCGGGCCGGCAGCCGGAATTGATGCGCGATCGCGTCCGCCGCCAGTCGACCGCGCCACTGCCTAAGCCGGCGAGTTTCGGCGACAAGCAATTGACCGTTGGTTTCTTACATCGACTGGGACGAGTCCAGCTTTTCTTCGCTGGAGCGGAACCTGCAAAGTCTCGATTGGGTGATGCCGCAATGGGCGCATCTGGTCAACGCGAAGCCGGGCGAAAGTCCGCTGGCCGAATGAACTGCAGCGATCCGCAGGCAATCAAGGCGCTCAACCTGATTCGCGAGAAGCGGCCGCGACCTTTCGATCATTCCCATGGTGCAAAACCTGACGGATGAGACATGGGAGAAGAAGCTTCTGGCTGACGCCGTCGTGGACGAGCCCACGCGCCAGAGATTGATCGACGCGCTCACCTCTTTCGTCGAGCAGAATAAGTTCTGCCGGAATCTGTCTCGATTTCGAAGAACCTGCGCCCGAGACGCAGCCGAACCTGCTGAAGTTTGTCCAGGAGCTGCACGCACAATTCAAATCTCGCGGCTGGGTGCTGACGCAGGCGGTGCCCTTCGACAACGACGCCTGGAAGTATAAGGACTACGCTGCGGCCAATGATTATCTGATTCTGATGGCCTATGACGAACACTTATGCCAACAAGGATCATGGACCGATTGCTTCGCAATCGTGGTTCGAAGAGAGATCTGGCGAAGCGGATGGGCTGAGCTTGATCCCGGCGAAGACGATCATCGCGCTCGGCAATTACGGCTATGACTGGGCCGAGAGGGCAGAACGCGCGAAGAAGTGAGTTTCCAGGAAGGCAGTTATTCGATGCCCGTGAATCTGAAGCGAAGATCGAATATCGACACCGCGACGCGGCAATCCGCATTACGATTATTACGAATCAAGACGACTCGCACCACATCGTTTGGTTTCTTGATGGGGTGACCGCTTTCAATCAGATGCGGGCGGCCAGCGGCTATCAACCCGGCCGGCTTTGCGCTCTGGCGTTTGGGGTCGGAAGACCCTTCGATCTGGTCGGTTTTTGGCACCGATCAACCTAATCCCTCGCCCGGAAGCGCTCAAGAACATGATCCTACGGTTACGAAGTCGACTTCGAAGGTACCGGCGAGTTGCTGCGCGTGCATCGCCAGTCCGCATGAAGGCGAGCGCGGACTCGACGGTCGATCAGAACACCGGTTTCATCAGCTCGGAATCTACGACATGAATAAGATTCCAACGTCGTACGTCATCGAGCGCACCGGCGATCGTCCGGGATACATCGCGCTGACTTTTGATGACGGGCCAGATCCCAGATGGACGCCGCGCGATCCTCGATATCCTCAAACAGCGAGAATGTGCCGGCGACCTTCTTTGTGATGGGAAAGAACGGGCAGGCGTATCCGGACATCCTGCGTCGCGATAGTCAACGAAGGTCACGAAGTCGGCAATCACACTTTTACGCATCCGAACCTCGGCGAAATTCCCGGCCGGCTCACAGATGCTCGAATTGAATGCGACGCAGCGGTTGATTGAATCAGTCACCGGACGTTCGACCGGTGCTGTTTCGTCCTCCTTACTTTGGGGACGCTGAAGCCGACACGCCGGAAGAAGTCAGAGCCGGCGATCATCGCGCTAAGAATCTTGGTTACGTCATGGTGGGATTGCGCATCGATCCGGGCGACTGGAAACCCGACGTCACCGCCGGATGAAATTGTTAAGCAGACGATCGAGCGGGCCGAGCGACAAGAACCCGGAAACCCGCGGGCAGGTGGTGCTTGCTGCACGATTCGGGCGGCAATCGCGCAAGCCACGCATCGAAGCGCTGCCGCGAATCCTGATTCGCGAGTTGCAGGCCCGCGGTTTCAAGTTCGTGCCGGTTTCGACGCTGGGCGGATGGACGCGCGATCAGGTCATGCCGCAGTTGCCGCCGAGCGAAAGCCTGTTCACCCGCACCGACACCGATTGCGTTTCTGGTGCTCTCCGGAACTGGCGTTGGCTGCTGCAATGGGCCTTCATCATCGGAATCGTTCTGGGCCTGGCGCGACTTGCTAGTGATTGGCGCGCTGGCTTTGGCGCAGTGGGTCCGTTCGCGCCGCCGCGAACGCGAACATGCTGGTGAAGCAGTACGAGCCGTTCGTTTCGATCATTGTGCCGGCCTTACAACGAAGAGTTCGTGATCGAGGCGACGATTCGCAGCCTGCTGAATTGCGATTACGAGAATTTTGAGATTATCGTCGTTGATGACGGCTCGCATGGATCGCACCAGCGAAGTCGTGCGCGAACAGTTTTGCCGACGAACCGCTGGTGCGACTGTTCACCGAAGCGAACGCCGGCAAAGCCGACGGCGTTGAATTTTGGTTTGCGCCACGCGCAGGGCGACGTGATTGTCGCGCTCGATGCCGACACGCAGTTTCCCGCTGCACACGATTCGCGCGCTGGCGCGGCGCTTTGTCGATCCGCAAATCGGCGCGGTCGCCGGCAATGCGAAAGTGGGAAACCGCATCAACATCGTCACGCGCTGGCAGGCGCTGGAGTACATCACCTCGCAGAACATGGACCGCCGCGCGTTCGCGAGCTTGAATTGCATCACGGTAGTGCCGGGCGCAGTCGGCGCCTGGAGAAGAGAACTGATCGAACAAGTGCGGCGGCTTCAGCTCCGACACCCTGGCCGAAGATCAGGACCTGACGCTGCAAATACGCAAGCTCGGCTACAAGATCGGCTATGAAGAGACGGCGATTGGCTGGACCGAAGCGCCGCAAACTTTGCGCATGCTGGCCAAGCAACGATTTCGCTGGGCGTACGGCACGCTGCAGTGCCTTTGGAAGCATCGCGACGCGATGTTCCGTCCGAAGTTATGGCGCGCTCGGTTTTGTGGCCATGCCGAACGTCTGGATCTTTCAGATTCTGTTTCCGCTGATTTCGCCGGTGATGGATTTGATTTTGATCTACACGCTGCATCTCGGCGCTGCTTGATCGCTTGCAGCAACCGTCGGTCTTCACATTCACGAATCTGAGGCAGATCCTTTTCTACTACGCGCTGTTTCTCGCGGTTGATTGGAGCGCGGCCTGCTTCGCGTTTGTGCTCGAGCGCAAAGAGCGCTGGCGTCTGCTGTGGTGGCTGTTCCTCCAGCGGTTCTGCTATCGCCAGGTGATGTACTACGTGATGATCAAGTCAGTCGCGACGGCCGTCAACGGCGCCGTGGTTGGCTGGGGCAAGCTGGAAAGAAAAGCTACGGTGGAAGCGCAACCGTAATTTGGAGTGCAGCCGTCGCCGCCATCGCTCTGCCCGCCGCACTCCACGGAACACGTCGTTAAGGTTTCGCTTGTGCTGCCGACAAACGGCAAATTGCCGCCCTGCCAAAGTGCTGCCATCGACAAAGAAAGCAGTAACATCGCCGCCGTATTGCAGCAGGGTAATGCTGGTTATTCCGGTTTTTTGTTTCCCAGCTGCTCACTCAAAGCGGATAGCGGCCCAGACCAGCTCAACCTCGTCCTCGGGCTCAATAAACTTCATCTCAGGACTTTCATTATTAATTCGGGCCCCCGCTTTATGGCAGTCGAGCCCTGCAAAGCTCACATTGTGTAAGGGCGGCCGTCCTGAACGGCTTCTCTTGCTTCAGGCAAGCAAGGTCATATCTATATGAAATCGGCGCTGCGGAAATGTTCTTCACCTTCACGCGTAACTTCGTCAGCCAACGTCAGCGGCTTGAAAGGCTTGTCCTGGCGTTATCGGCTTGCCGGCCAAACTAGGTCGATGACTTCAACGACGGCTGAGATGAGTATAGGTCAGAGAACCATTCCGGTTTTCTCATGTTCTCGACCAGACCACTTCTGAAAGTGGTGATTTGCCGGTCACGTTCTCGTGCACGCCAGATGTAGGCCGGCGGTAGCCATCACGGCGGCGAAACGGTATCCCAGCGAATCGCGTTTACCTCTGTCATAACCAGGTCGTGGACTAGTCGATATAATAGCAGCCCCGCGTAAACCTCGCGATCGTCGTAATACCAGGTATGTCCGCCATCGTAGGGAAACGAAGTGAACGAAGTAAAACTCAGCGCAGGTATCTTTTTCCAGCATCGGGTAACCACAACCCAACACTCGTGGCTAGTAGTAGACTGGAGAGGCCTCGCGAGTTAGCATGGATCACCTCCCCGATTCGGATTGGCTAAAGGCGTCGGCGCGGGGCTGAGTATCGCTCCAGCCAGATGATGTCAATAGTAAGATCACTGATAAGCTCGGCTTAAGCCGACTAACAGCTCAATGTATCGTCGTCATACTGATTCTTTATCGGCAGCCGCCTTTCGGCATCGCGATCGTTCACTGGCTGCCGAACGACTCTGCCGGATGACAGCCTCGGTTACGAGCAGATAGCGCGCAACGTGCTCGAGCAGCACGTGTACACGCACGTGACTGAGGCGCCCTACACGCCTACACTGGTGCGGCTTCCGGGTTATCCGCTGTTCATCGCCGCTATCTATTCAGTCTTTGGACACACGAACAATACGGCGCGTGCGGATTGTGCAGGCGCTGGTGGATACGGGGACGTGTGTGCTCGTTGCCGTGCTCGCGTTTCTCTGGCAGCCGAATCAGCGAAAGAAGATGGCGACGGCGATTGCGGCGCATGGCGCTGGCTGCAGTTAATCCGTTCACCACGATCTACTGCGCGATCGTTCTCACCGAAGTGCCCTCGACATTTCTGATCGTGCGCGGCTTGCATCGCCGCCACGCTGGCGTTTCGCGCAGACAAGACTCGAACGCGAATTGCGCTGGTGGGCCATCAGCGGATTGCTCACCGGGATTGGCGTTTTGTTCCGGCCGGATGTGGGTCTGGTGACTGCTTCGATTGGCGTCACGCTGGTCAGCCGTCGAGTCACGCTCTTGGCTCGGCTGATGTTCCGTTGGAGGGCGAAGGCGAACCAAAGCGCCGTCGCCGCTTCGCTGGCCGGCGCACTCCAAATTGTCGCGCATGTTATCGCGGGTTCGGTCTTTCCTTTGCATTCCTGCTGGCGCTCGCGCCGTGGACGATCTCGCAACTGGCGCACGCTGCATGTGTTTCAGCCGCTGGCGCTGACTCAACGCCAACATGCCCGGCGAATTCGTGCCGCTTGGCTACCATCGCTGGCTGAAAACCTGGATGACCGACGGTGAGTATCTGGATCAGTTGATGTGGGACCTGGGCAAGGAGCCGGTCGATGTTGATGAGACTGCCCGACAGCGCCTTTGACTCGCAAGCTGAACACGACCGCGTCGCAGAGCTGTTCGATAAATTGAACGGTGACAGCGAAAGCCGAGGACGCAAAGCCGGCGAGTTCACCATCACCATCTCCCGAATCAACCGGCGAATAAGAATCAAGCGAAGAACCCGAACGAAGAGAACGAGGAAGAACCGGACGAGCAGGACGATGCTGCCAGGGATCAATCAACGCAGCCCCGGTGAACTGACGCCTGAGATAGACGCCGGGTTCGCGCAAATCGCGAACGAGAGGATCGCGCGTCGTCCGTTTCGCTACTACGTGCTGCTGCCGCTGCGACGCGCGCACGCGCTCTGGTTCAATACGCACTCAGATTTCTATCCCTTCGTTGGCAATGCGTTGCCGCTGAATAATCCGGAGAATAACCGGGCCGAAAATTTCTGGCTGCCGATCTTCGCCGTGCTCGTGGGAATTTACAGGTGCTTGGGTGTTGGCGGTCTGATCTTGCTGGCGATGAATGGTGGTTTCGAAGAGCGTTCGTGGGTGTTACTGGTCGCGCTGATCTTCATCACGCGCCTGACGTTGTTCTCAATGGCCGTAAGCGTCGAGCCGCGTTATGTGGTCGAGTTCTTTCCGTTTCTGGCGGTGACGGGTGGAATCGCGATAATGAACTTCAAAGATTTCTTCAAGCGAAGTAAACCGAGCGAGGATACCGGTTCAGCGTGACTCTTCTCTAGTCACACCGTGGCCAGCCCGGTGCCGGGACAGCAAACAACATCTGAAACCGTTTAAACGGTTTCCAGTCCTACCACTAACGCGGAGACGCCGCGCTGAAGCGACGGCGTGAATGACGAAGTCAATTATCATCGTCGTCTTTGGGACGATCTTTCTTGATTCGGTACAGCCGCAAGTCGCCGCTCTCGTAAACCATCTCTCCGATCTCGGCCAGATCTTCGTTGTATTGCGGAACGTGAAAAGCCCAGACGTAGTCGTAATCGTCGGCCACTTTGTCCCAGATCGGGATCGTCTTCGTAATTCAAATCCCAAAACCCTTCCGGCCTCAGCCAGGTTCGACTTTCACCTGAACGGTCGTGACGTTCTTGATCGTCAACAAGTAGGTCGAGAACCAGCCGCGTTCGATCACACCGTAAGCCCAGAAGTGAGCGTACGGACGAAACTGCGGCTCGTCGTCGCGCGATTCGATCACCGGCAGCACGCGGGCGTTGGGAGGCGTCATCGAAAATGCGCGGGCCATTCCGATTAATTCCGGCTGTTCGGCTCTAAACGTGCGGATGACCGTGGCGCTGCGAGCACAGAACAGTAAGCAGGCAACCAGCGCCAACCAGCGCGCCCGGCGCCCGGCATAACCAACGCCGGCAGCAGCATGAAGATGAACGGCAGCAGCCGCACGTCCGGCATCATCGCCGGCCCAGTTGACGCCGTATCCCGGGAAGATCCAATACAGCAGAAATAGGCCCGTGATGATCGCCGGCCAGGGATGGTTCCACTTGAACTCGCGATTCTGCCACCACGCACCGCAGGGCGCACCCAATTATTGCCAGCAGGGTGATCGTATCCAGTGCCGGCGAGTAGCCCTCGCATGAAGAAATACAGCGCGGTCCCACTTGTCGCTCAAAGGATGAAAATTCATCGCCCATGCGGCGTTGGTTTCACGAGTCGTCATTCGCGTGATGAGATGCAGCGTGCCGCCGGGTACGAACAACGCCCAACCCTGCAGCAGTGCGCGCGCGATAGACCGAGATCCTTGTCGCGTCAGCGCGGCGTACGCTGTGACAATCAGGCCCGCGAGTCCAAAGCCCTGAAGGTGCGTGAAGTAAAGCACCGTAGACCACTCACGAGTAATATCAGCCAACGCACGATCGTCGCGCGCGCGAGGTAACGAATCAAAGACCAGTGACTAACAACACCAGCGCCATGCTGAGCTGCCAATTAACAAACCCCAAAAAAGAAAATGTTGTATGCGGACAGAAGCCCCCAGCAGGCGAGCGAGGTGTTTTCACGGTTGGCCTGACGCACGAAGAACCACGGCAGCCAGCGGGAGACGCCAGCACACACAAGCTAAGAATGATGCGCCCGCCGGTCGATGATGGTGCAGAGTTTCCTGCAATGCCCATCAGCAACGACGTCCATGGTGAGATACGGATACGGACCAAACGGTGGCCGTGTAGTATTGCGAGAATTGATAGCTGGGATCGTTGATGTGAGTCAGGATGAAAACTCGCGCGAGGTGGTTCGGATAATCAAGTAGCGGCGGGTATTTGACGATCCAAAGCGGCAGGACTAACGGTACGGCGGCAGCTCGCAACCGCCAGACTGAACAGCGCGATGGCCGGCGTGCTATGAAAGAGTTCGCTGCTAACACGCCAGACGCCAGCCTGCGCGCAGACATTGCCTGAGTTGTAAGTCGACCCGGGCGATCCGTCTTTGAATCTCGAAGACATGAGCAGCGATTTCGTTATCGGCTCATTGACTCATGACAATTGCTGCTGCTCACGCTCACTCGTCGAGCATTTCGAGAAGTTGATCGCGACGATCAAGCAGGGCCTTGATCTGATTCGCAGTGCACGGCGAGGGACGTGGTTTCCGGGTGCGCACTTGCAGCGAACCGGCGAGCATTTCCGCGCCGGCTGGCATCGGCGCGTTCCTTTTCCGCGAACTTGCGAATAGCGGCCGCAGCGAGGACGACCGTCGGCAGACCAGCGTGAATGCAAAGCTGCCGCGATCGGAATCTCCAATGCCGGTACGGCTTGCTCCTAAAGCGATCAGCCTGGGTTTAAGCCGCTTCAGTTCATCAATTAATTTGTCGGGCGTGGACGGATCGACAGGGCATTCAAAGTCGGTGATCGCTTTGATGGACCGCGAGCGCGTAGAAGCGGATTCAGAGATGTCGATGCCTACGAAGGCGCCAGTCATCAACTACATTGGTGAAGTGTTTTCGGGCGGTGACTCGTTCTGACTGCGGCACGCGCGAAGGATCCGGCTTCGTCCGGCGAGTGTGCAGTGGACCGCTTTCCATTCCATCCCGACACGTTTGAAGACGAGCGTCATGCGGCCCGATGCGGAGTCAGGTTGGCCAGCGAAAGGTTTGAGGTCTGCGTCCAGAGACAAGTCACGACCGCGCCATCGCGGCCGAGCATCGCCACGTGCTCGATCGCGAATGTCGAGCTTCACGTCTTTACTTTGCGGGAATAGAACCCTCGCGGTTCTCTTGCAATCTGATCCCAACCTCCGCGTTATCGTGCCGTTGTAATTGAAAAGAAGCAGCGGCGATGAGTTCCAATAACCCGCTGGTGTATAGATTAACGTTGGAGCGCCGGACGCCGTCCGACGATTTTGTCGAAGGCCGCCAGCACGCGCGCCCGATGGGCCTACAGCCGAGGTGGTGCGCGCCGCTCTGCCGGTCGCCGGCGAAGGGGACGGTGCGGCGTCCGGTGACTTGCTTACGGTCCTGGCGTCGGCGAAGGCTTCGGCGTCGACCGAGCGTCCGCGACTTGATGAAGAGTTCGTGTTGGTATTCTGCGCGAAGGCGAATGCGATACGCAGCTAACAGGATCGAAACGGCGACGACAGATCTCTTCATCATCGTTAGCTCCTCGGTGCCACAGAGCTCCCGCAGAGGTCGTCGAGATCCGCGATCCTCCTTACGGTCTGTGGCGGCTGACTCAGTCATTGAACTCATTCCATGGGCGCTGGCTGCGCAGAGCGCATGCGCCGAACGTTCGCGCCCCGATTATCGCAAACACGTCAAACATCGACGGACCCACGGCCTGGCCGGTGAGCATTGTGCGCGCGGCATTAATGAAAAGGCCAGCTTTTCACCGGCACTTTCGGCAAAAGCGCGCAGCGCGGCTTCGCCGTCTCGGCCGTGAAAGGTTCGACTGCTTCGAGCTGATCGGCAAGTTGCGGCAGCAAGCTCCTGCAGCCTGGGCGTCTTTCAGAATGTTCTTGCGCACCGCGGCTTCATCGAGATCAAAGTCTTCCGAAAAGTACGCGCGACCCTGCGCCGAAAAATCCTTGAGCGTGAAAAAAGCGCTGGCGAATCAGATCGACTGCCTTCGCGAACCATTCGCGTTCATCGTCGTCATATTCTTCGCGCCAGAGTTTCTCGGCGCAGCTCGGCCTTGACCATCGGCAGCAACTCGGCGAGCGGCATCGTGCGGATGTACTCCGGCATTCATCCACAGCGCCTTGTCGTCAGTCCAGTGGCGCGGATCGTTTTCGTGAAAATTGAAGACGGCTGGCGACTTGTGAATACGATCCAGCGAGAACGCTTCGATCAACTTTGACGCGAAAAATCTCAGTTCCTGGCTCGAGATTCGGTTACTTCTGATTATCGCGAACGATGCGGCGGCATACTGAGTCGTGTCGGTGACCAGCCCAGCAGCGCGAGATAATTGACGAAACGCATCCGGCACAAATCCGCGATCGCGATAAGTGGTCAGCGAAACAACCTCGCCGTGCTTGCGCTTGGAAAGCTTCGCTTTGTTCGGCGCCAGGATCAGCGGCAAGTGCGCGAACTGCGGAACGTCCGCACCAAAAGCCTGATAGAGCAGGATCTGTTTGTGAGTGTTCGTCAGGTGATCCTGACCGCGAATCACGTGCGTGATTCCCATCTCGATGTCATCGAGCACCACCGAAAGGTTGTAGAGCGGATGGCCGTCCGAGCGCAGCAGCACCGAGGTCTTCAATCTCGGAATAGGCCCGCTCCTGCTCGCCGTAAGACAATGTCGGTAAAGCGCGAAGCGCCTTCGCGCGCGACCTTCAAACGAATGGCGAACGGCTCGCCGGCGGCAGCGCGACGGTCAGATTCTTCCTTTGGCAGATCGCGAAAAGGATTGCTGCGATGATCGATGCCTTCCGCGGCATGCGCCCGCGCGCGTTCGGCGATGTCTTTCTTGACGTTCGCGTCGGCGCGCTCTTCTTTGGGAGTGAAGTCGCGATAGGCTTTGCCCTCTTCGACCAGACGGCGCGCCGCTGCGCGATGCTTGTCGGCGTTGTCGGACTGAAAGACCTTCTCTTCGTCGTAATCCAGACCCAGCCACTCCAGACCTTCGATGATCGATTGCGTCGATTCATCGGTCGAGCGCTGCAGGTCGGTGTCTTCGATGCGCAGCAGAAACTTGCCGCCGACCTTGCGCGCGTACAGCCAGTTGAAGAGCGCCGAGCGCGCAGCGCCGATGTGCAGATAACCGGTTGGTGATGGAGCGAAGCGAACGCGAACCATAAAAGATAGAGGTCAGAAAGTCAGAGATCAGAGGTCAGTCAAACCCACGCGGATGCGTTTCTGACCTCCTGATTTCTGACCTCTGACCTCTCCGACTTTCTGGCGGAGATGACAGGATTCGAACCTGTGAAGGGCTTTTGACCCTTAACGGTTTAGCAAACCGCCGCCTTCAGCCACTCGGCCACATCTCCGCGGCGCATGTCGAAGGGTTATTCTAAGCGCGGCGGAAGCAAAGTCAAGGTAAGTCAGACCGCTGAGCTCAATAGATTCCGGATATAGATCTTTTTCTGTCCGCGCTGAAGCAGAACCACAGAGCGTAAATCGCCAGCAATGTTCTCAAGGGCGCGATCCAGATAACCATCAGCGCGGCGATGATTGCCCATACGCGAGCAATACGTAACTGGAACGAAGTACA
>ERZ1370068.5362-contig-4385_pt1 | contig 44537 bp, 74 predicted proteins | sample MGYA00561227_ERZ1370068 | MGnify/ENA primary metagenome ERZ1370068 (study PRJEB38410, sample SAMEA6850437) | metagenome | study: Metagenomic assessment of the ecological functions of the soil: analysis of the soil microbiota associated with the...
GATAGCGCCTGTTCCGGTTACGTATTGCCTGAATGAAGAAGGTTAGGGCGGTTTGGCTGCCAAAAAACCAGCCGCAGGTCATAGCGAGGTGAAGCGGATAGGCAGGCGTAGAAATCGCCCTGCCGATGCCCCGCCGATGACGAGGCTGAGGAGTTGGAGAGCGAGCAGCGCCCAGGCGATGGCTTGCAAACGGTAGGCGTTGGCTGCAACGAACGGATCGCCCCAGCGGACCGTCTCGACAATCGCAAGCAGCCGCCTGAGCACGGCATCGTTGAGCGGGGATAGCGACAAGGCCGAGCGCAGCAATCGCGCGCAACCTGATGATCGTTGGGCGGATCCTGGACGATCGGGACGCCGATCGCCGGTGAGCGTCCATTGCTCGGCGATGATGGTGGCCGATCAGCAAGCGTGAGGATGGCCGCCCCGAAGCAAGCCAGTTCAAGTATTCGATCACGGCGCACCACCGCAAGCGTGACCCAAGCCACAGCGAGGACCGAGGAGTGTTTCACCCAGACGAAGCGGGAAGCGAGACATATCGATAAGACGATACACTAGTTATCGATTATCGGCAAAGTAGTTTCCGTCGGCAATGCTGTCCGCGTCTCTGTTCAGGGTCCGATCGTGCCTGTTGCACGATTGTCGAGGTCCGGCCAGAAGCGGTCGTAGTGTCTGTCCTTCAAAGCGGCCGGTCGCGCTCACCATTGCCGGAGTCTCGGGCGTCTTACTTCGGCTGGCGTCTGGCGCTCGCTGATTCGTACCAGTATCGCACTGCCCTAGCGCCTTCACGCGGTGGCTTTCGACACGCCGCTTTCGATCGATTGCTGCAACAGCGACCAGCCGGTGTCGACACATCAAACGTATCCCAGTGGGCACCTGACGCGGCACACGCCGCATACGCCGCATACGCGTAGAATAATCGACGGTGGATCATTCCTTCGATCTGTCGAAAAAACGCATGATTGCACGTCGCAGAGTTCTCCTAGTACTTGGAGCCAGCGCGCTCGCGGCGCCATATGCATCTTTAGCGCAAGTGTATGGCGCGAAGATCCCGCATATCGACTATCTATCCCAAGGGTCGGAGGCAGACCGCGGCGTTTTTCTCGGCGCATTTAAGGAGGGGCTTCGGGAGTTTGGATGGATCGACGGCAAGAACGTAGTCATCGACGTGCACTGGGCCCCCGCGTATGAGTTTCCACAACTAGCCGCGTCTTTGGTCAAGCGCGACCCGGCCGCGATCGTGGGGACCTGCATCCCGTCGACGCGCGCAGCAAAAAACGCCACGACTACTATTCCGGTGGTCATGTCAGTGAACGGCGACCCAGTAGAATCTGGGCTCGTGGCAAGCCTAGCGCGACCTGGCGCAAACGTTACCGGCACGTCAACGCTGTTCGAAGAATTGATTCCGAAGTGGTTCGAAATCATTTCCACGACAATTCCCAACATCCGGACTGTCGCCGTGATGGCAAACCCGGAAAGTGTTGACGATGAATATTGGTGGGCACAGGCTCAGCAGGCGGCAGAGCGCATCCGTTTGAATGTTGTACGCACGGAGGCGCACACTCCAGCGGGCTTGGACCGGGAATTTGGGAGCATGAAGAAGCAGCGTGTCGACGCGTTTATCTTGATGGTCGATGCATATTTTCTGAACGAGATGCAACGCATCGTGACGCTAGCGAACGAATACAAACTCCCTGGAATATACGGCTTTCGCGAGTACGTGGAGGCAGGTGGCCTCATCAGCTATGGTCTGAGTTACCGCGACTACTACAAAGGCGTCGCACGCTATGTCGACAAAGTGCTTCGAGGAACTAAGCCTGCCGATCTTCCGGTGGAGCAACCCGCGAAGATCGAGCTGGTGATTAATCTGAGGACCGCGAAAGCCATGGGCCTCACGATCCCCGCCTCGGATGCTCGCGCGAGCGAACGACGTAATTCAGCAATCCGTCGAGTGACCGCGCACGGCCTCAGCGCAGTCAGCGGGCGTCCGCTTCTCGAGAGCACGACAGCAGCAAAGGGTCGGCTGCTGCGACCGTCAGAGATCAATGCGGCTTAGGGGTGAAAAGGCGGAACACTCCGAGGCGACGCGCTCCCGTCACGTGCGTCGGCCGGTTATTCGGTGAAAGACCGAAAGATCTCCACCTCGACGGCGCCGTCCATCAACCCTTCTTTCTCGCGACGTAGGCGGTAAGCAGCAACGTGGGACGCCTTGCGGTGAAGGTCGAAGGCCGCGTCGTCCACGTACATCTCGTAGAACAGGAACAGCTCGGGTTCCTTGGTTGAGCGGTGAACACGATAGACCAGGCACCCTGGCTCCGCGTTCCGCACTACGGCCGCCTGCTCCGAAAGGAGCGCCGCCAGCGCATCGCCCTTGTCCTTCGCTGCCCGTAACTTTGCAACTACCGTGAGTACGTTGGCCATTGGTAAGAGGCTCCGTTCGACGTGAGTTCGTGTGGGGATGGAGTGTGGATCGTAGGATACCGCCTCATCCGCGAGAAACCGCGCCGCGCGGGCCATCTCGCGCGGAAATGACGATGACGTAGACGCGCGCCTCGCATCGGAGTCGCCGCCGGGCCTAAGCGCCTCGAGGAGGCGGCGTGGCATTCGGGTTCGACCCCCGGGCCCGGAGCTTATACTGAGGCCTGTTCGCAGGATATGCCAGATGCCATGGTCAAGCCCACGCTCGCCGATAAGCTGGTCGTCGCCATTTCGTCGCGCGCATTGTTCGATTTGACGGACAGCCATCGTGTCTACACCGAGGCCGGCGTCGACGCCTACCATCGCTATCAAATCGAGCACGAGGAGGAGATTCTCGCGCCCGGTCCGGCGTTCGTGCTGGTGAAGAAGCTGCTGCGGCTCAATCGTCCGGACAAGCAGTACGTCGAGGTGATCCTCTTGTCGCGCAATTCCGCCGACACGGGCCTGCGGGTGTTCAACGCGATCAAGCATTACGGTCTCGATATCAGTCGCGCCGCGTTCACCAAGGGCGAGCCGACATCGCGCTACGTACCGGCGTTCGGGGCGCACCTTTTCTGTCCGCCGACACCGACGACGTGAAGGCGCGTGCTCCAACGACGGTTACGCGGCCGCCACGATCGTGCCGTCGACCGTGGGCAAGAACGAGACCGACGATTTGAGAATCGCGTTCGACGGCGATGCGGTGTTGTTTTCCGACGAAGCCGAGCGCGTGTATCAGAAAAGCGGGCTGGCGGCGTTTTCGCAAAGCGAAACGGACGCCGCCCTGCGGCCGCTTTCGGGCGGGCCGTTCAAGGAATTCCTGGCGGGACTGCACCGGATCCAGTCGGACTTTGCCGCCGACCAGAGCCCGATCCGCACCGCACTGGTGACCGCGCGCAGCGCGCCGGCTCACGAGCGTGTCATTCGCACGCTGCGCGCGTGGAACATCCGCATCGACGAGGCGCTGTTTCTGGGCGGCCTCGACAAGGGAGAGTTCCTGCGCGCGTTCGGCGCCGATATCTTCTTCGACGATCAGCACACGCACATCGAGTCCGCGGCCAGGCACGTCGCCACCGGCCACGTGCCGCACGGTATCTTGAACGAGCGCTGAGGTCGCAGCTGCGCTTCCCGCGCTCGCGCCGCTACACGATGCGGCCGAAAAAGGATACTGCGGATCGTTGTAGCCGGGCTTCGATGGATGGCCCGGCGTCACCAGCGAATCGATCAGCGCTTCATCCTCCGCGTCGAGCACCTTGCCGACCGCGGAAAGATAATCGGTCCACTGCTCGAAGGTGCGCGGCCCGGCGATGCACCGAGCTGACGATCTGATTGCGCAGCAGCCACGCCAGCGCGAACTGCGTCGCCGTGAGTCCCTTCTTCGGCGGCGTGCGCCTTGATCGTCTGCGCCATCGCGATCGATTCGTCGCGAAATTCCGTCTCCATCATCCGCTGATCCTTGCGCCCGACGCGCGAGTCCGGCCGGCGGCGCGGCGCCGGGCGGATACTTGCCGGTCAGGATCCCGCGCGCGAGCGGGCTGTAGGGCACGACGCCGATGCCGTGATAGTCGCAGGCGGGAAGAATCTCGACCTCGGGCCCGCGGTTCATCGCGTTGTAGTAGGGCTGGCATACCACCGGCTGCGGCACGCCCAGATCGGCGCACAGCGCCGACGACTTCGGCGATGCGCCAGCCGCGATAATTGGACACGCCGAAGTAGCGGATCTTGCCGGCACGGATCAGGTCGCCCATCGCCTCGATGGTCTCCGAGAGCGGCGTCTCGGTATCGTCCTTGTGCAGGTAGTAGATGTCGATGTAGTCGGTGGCGAGCCGCTTCAGGCTGTCTTCGCAGGCCTGCATCACCCAGCGGCGCGACAGGCCGCCGTCGTGCGGAGCCTGAGTCATCACGTTGCCGACCTTGGTGGCGAGAATCCAGCGGCGACGATTCGCGGCGATGGCGGGACCGACGATCGACTCCGACGCGCCGTTGACATACGCGTCGGCGGTATCGATGAAGTTGACGCCGGCATCGAACGCCGACGCGATGATGCGTTGCGAGGTGGCGGCGTCGGTGCGATCGCCGAACATCATCGTCCCGAGGCAAATCTCCGACACTTCGAGACCGCTGTCGCCGAGGCGGCGAAATTGCATCGACATGATCGTCAACCGTTGATCGAAAGGCGACATGCTGAAGCAAAGCGCGCCACCGCGCAATCGCCATGAAGCGGGATGACGCTACGGTATAATTCGCGTCTCCCTCCCTCGCAGTTTCGCTTCCATGCATGTCTTTTCGAGGACGACGGCGCGTTCAAGGCCGGCACCGTCCTCGCCGACAACGACACCTCGCTGCAAGTCGAAGCGATTTCCGGCAAACGCTTGAAGGTCAAGGCAGCGAACGTGCTGCTGCGTTTCGCCGGTCCGGCGCCGTCGATATTGCTGGCCGATGCGCAAGCGATCGCCGCCGGGATCGATCCCGACATTTCTGTGGAGGTGAGCGGCGAGACGGAGTTCGGCTTCGCCGAGCTGGCGGCGGAGCATTTCGGCCGGGCGCCCGCGCCGAGCGAGGCGGCGGCGCTGGCGCTGCGGCTGCACGCATCGCCGATGCATTTCTACAAGAAGGGCAAGGGTCGCTACAAGGCTGCGCCCGCCGAGGCGCTGCAGGCGGCGCGCGCCGGCGTCGAGCGAAAGCGGCGCGAGCTGGAGGAAGTAGCGGCGTACGCAGCCGAGCTGCAGGCGCACCGCCTGCCGCCGGGCTTTCGCGAAAAGTTGCCGATGCTGCTCTACAAGCCCGACAAGCTCGCACATCGAAACGCGCGCGCTCGCCGCCGCCTGCGAGGCCGCTGCGGACTCACCCGCTGGCGCTGCTTGCCGCCTGCGGCGCGATTCCTTCGACCCACGATTACCACTTCAATCGCTTTCTGTTCGACGCCTTTCCGCGCGGGACCGATTTTCCCGCGGTCGACGACCTGCCCGCCTTGACGCGACCTGCCGCTGCGCGGTGCGCGCGTTTTCGATCGACGACGCGTACGACGACCGAGATCGACGACGCCTTCTCGGTGCGTAGTCTCGCCAACGGAAACCTGGAGATCGGCATCCATATCGCCGCGCCGGCGCTGGCCATCGCTCGCGGCTCGCCGCTGGACGCGATTGCGCGGGCACGACTGTCCACCGTGTACATGCCCGGGCGCAAGATCACCATGCTGCCCGAGACGGTGATCGGCCGCTTCACGCTTGCCGCCGGCACTGCACCGGCGGCGCTTTCGCTTTATGTCGAGACGACGCACGACGGGGTCGTGGTCAGGCAGTCGACCAGAGCCGAGCGCGTGCCGATCGCCGCCAATCTGCGTCTCGACGCCATAAGCGAATGCTTTGCCTCGGACGCATCACCGTCGGATCCGGAATGGAGTGACGAGCTGCGCGCGCTGTGGCGGCTGGCTCAGAAGCTGGAAGAGGGCCGCGGCAAAGGCGGACGTCACGCGCGTGGATTACAGCTTCCTGGTCGACTGGGACGCGACGCCTGATGGCCGCGTTACGATCGTGCCGCGGCCGCGCGGGTCGCCGCTGGACAAGCTGGTCGCCGAGCTCATGATCCACGTCAACAGCAGCTGGGGCAAAGATGCTGGTCGACGCCGGCGTGCCCGGGCTTTATCGCACCCAGCAGATGGGCAAGGTGCAGCATGAGCACCAAGCCGGAGCCGCACCAGGGCCTGGGCGTCGCGCAGTATCTATGGGCGAGCTCGCCGCTGCGCCGCTACAGCGATCTGGTCAACCAGCGGCAGCTGCTCGCGGTTCTCGACGGTGCCCCACCGCGCCTACGCCGAGGGCGACGCGGAGCTGTTCGCGATCATGGCGGATTTCGAGTTGACATACTCGCAGTACGCCGAGCTGCAGAGCCAGATGGAGCACTACTGGTGCCTGCGCTGGTTGCGAGCAGGAAAATGTCTCCGAGAGCGAGGCGACCGGTCGCTTCGCGACAATCTGGTCCGCTTCGACGGCATTCCGCTGTACGTGTCGGGTCCCCGACCTGCCGGCGCTGACGCCCGGAACGCGAGTGGCTGGGGTCGGCGCATCGACCTCCTTGCCGCGACCCTCGAGGCTGCGCTTTATCGGCGCGCGGCCTAAAGGCGTCGCAAGTCGCCTGCAAGGGCATCCCGGGCCGAAAAACAGGGATTTACGGGCGGCGATATACTAATGTCATACTAATGTCATGCCCAAGGCTACCAAAGCCCCCATTTACGCGTAGTCGCAGTCGCACCGGCCGCGCCGCCAGCGCCGGCCAAGAGACTGCCGCGCGTCGCTGCGCGACGCGTGCTGCCGACGCCGCAGCCGCGCACGATGTCGCTGCCGTTCCTCGCCGGTCGACGCGGCGCCCGCGCAACCGTCTGCTGCATGTGGGCGATCGCTCGGCTCGATATTGCTGCACGCGGTCGTCCTTGCGATACGCTTCGCCCGATCGACCTCTCCAAGTTCGACCGCAACACTCCGCCGCTCGAAGTCGCGCTGGTCAATGCCAAATCGAAGTCCAAGCCGACCAAGGCCGACATCCTGGCGCAGGCGCACCTCGACGGCGGCGGCAATACCGACGCCAATCGCCGCGCCAAGACGCCGCTGCCCGCGCTGCCCAAGGACAATGCGACGACCGAGCTCGCGGTGGCCACGCAACAGGTCGAGACGCTGGAAAAGAAGAGCCAGGAAATGCTGACTCAGCTCAGATCGGCGGCGAGCCGTCGCTGCACGCCGCAGCCGAAGCCCAACGATGCGCCGGACAAGCCGGAGCTGCCCGACTGCGACCGACATGATGCAGCGAACGCTGGAAGCGATGCGGCTGGAAGCGCAGATCGCCAAGGACATGGATGCGTACCAGAAGCGCCCGAAGCGGCGCTTTGTCGGTGCGCGCGCCGAGAATATCGCTTCGCACGCTACGTCGAGGACTGGCGGCTCAAGGTCGAGAGCATCGGCAACCGCAACTATCCGAGGCGGCGCGCGCGCAAAAGCTCTACGGCAGCCTGCTGTTGACCGTCGGCATTCGTGCCGATGGCAGCGTCGAAACCGTCGTCGTCGACCGTCCGTCGGGCAGAAGATCCTCGACCTCGCCGCGGTCCGGATCGTCGAGATGGGAGGCGCCGTATGCGCCGTTTCCGCCCGACATCAGCCGCGATACCGACATTCTCTACATCACCCGAACGTGGAGCTTTTCGCCCGGCGATTCACCTGACGTCGCAGTGATGACCGACGGCGAAGACGCCCGTCACGCCGCGACGCAGCCGTCGTGACTCCAACTCGCGCTTGTTTCGCTTCAATCCCGACCAAGCCCGTTTCATGGATCGTTATGCCGTCATCGGCAATCCCGTCGCGCACAGCAAGTCGCCGCTGATCCACGACGCGTTTCGCTCGGGCCACGGGCCAGCAGATGAGCTACGAGCGGCTGCTCGCGCCGCTCGACGGCTTCGCTGGCGACCGTGCAGCGCTTCGCCGGCCGAGGGGGCAGAGGACTCAACGTCACGGTGCCGTTCAAGCTCGAGGCGTTTGCGCTGGCAAGGAGAAGAGCCCGCGAGCCGAGGAAGCGCAGGCGTGCAATACGCTGGCGTGGCGCGGCGATCATTGGTACGCCGACAATACCGACGGCGTCGGATTGATGCGTGATCTGACACACAACCTCGCACGAGTCGATCGCCGGACGCGACGTGCTCGTGCTCGGTGCCGGCGGCGCCGCGCGCGGAATCCTGGGTCCGTTGCTGGCGCAAGCGCCGCGCGTGCGTCTGTCATGCCAATCGTACCGAGCTCAAGGCCGCGCGAGCTCGCGGCCTCGTTTGCGCAGCATGGGCCGGTCGCGGCGATGTCGCCAGGCTCGATCGACGGCAGGCAATTCCACTGTGGTCATCAACGCCACCAGCATCGGCGTCAGCGGCGAGCGTCCCGGAAGACCTCTGGCCGCGCGCGGCCGTTCGCGCCCGGCGCCTCGCCTACGACCTGGTGTACGCCGACGTGCCCACGCCGTTCCTCGCGCTGGGCGTCCCGGCCAGTCCGCACGAGCGAACCGGCGACGGGCTCGGCATGCTGATCGAGCAGGCGGCGGAAAGCTTTGCGCTGTGGCGCGGCGTGCGTCCCGATACCGCGCCCGTGTTCGCCATGCTGCGTCCGAGGCTAGCAGTGCGCAGGCTAGGCCGCTGGCTGCTGTGGACCGCATTCGCGATGTTGCGCGTTTGTCGTGTCGCTGCAGGCGTGGTACGCGGCGCACATCTGGTGGTGGCGCGACCATCCGCCGAGCGAAACCGGCGTTCATGGCGCATGCGGCTTGCCGAGCTTCAGGCGCAAGCGGCCGCAGGCGCGCCTGCAGTACGCGTGGGTTCCCTACGAGCGCATCTCGGTCAACCTCAAGCAGGCGATGATCGCCGCCGAGGACGCAAGTTCGTCGAGCACGAAGGCTTCGACTGGGACGGCATTCAGCACGCGATGGACAAGAATCTCCGCAAGGGCCGCGTCGTCGCCGGCGGCTCGACGATTTCGCAGCAGCTCGCCAAGAATCTGTTTCTGTCAGGAGAGCGCAGCTATTGGCGCAAAGGCGAGGAAGCGCTGATCACGCGTGATGCTCGAAGCCATTCCTCGACAAGCGGCGCATCTTCGAGATCTACCTCAACGTCATCGAGTGGGGCAATGGCGTTTTCGGCAGCGAGGCGGCAGCGCATCACTACTTCGGCGTCGGCGCCGCCGAGCTGAGCGCCGAGCAGGCGGCGCGGCTGGCGGCGATGGCGCCCAATCCGCGCCACTACGACAAGCGCGCCGAATTCGAAAGGGCTTGGCGCGCAAGGTTCCGATCATTCTCGCGCGCATGCCCTCGGCGGGTTGCCGCTAGGCGGTATTCTGGGCAGGATTCGCGTTCCGCCGCGTGAGGTTTCGCGCTCGCAGGACATGAGCGGCGAACAGGGACGGGAGATGCCGAACGCTCACCGCGCGCTGCCCGTCCTGCTGCGCATCTGCGCCGCCATCGACCAGCTTTTCGTGATCGAGGTGGGGCCTTCGGCGCGCCTGGCCGAGGACGCCGCGCGGCGGTGGCTCGCGACCGGCAACAAAGACCAAGCCTGCCGACGTCGAGGAATATGTCGCGCTGCTGGCGGCCAGCATCGACAATCGCGAACAGCGCGACGCGTTCGTCGCCGAGGCGCGGGAGTGCATAAAACTTTAGTGGTCTGATGGAACGGGCGCGGCGCGCATTTTGCGACGCTCTCGCTTTCAAACATGGTGCATCGGAGAGTGCGCCGACAACGCCAGCGCGTCGCCGGCGAAAAGGGGAAACTGATGCTGCTCAATCGTTCGATCACCGTGCAGTTCACGATCGTGTTCGTGATTGCACTGCTGCTGGTCATCGGCTCGTTTTATCTTGTTCTCGACAATGTCTATCGCACCGAGCTCAAGTCGCAGGCGGAGACGGTGGCCGACAATGTGGACGCGTTCGGAAGCTGGGTGTCGCAATACGGCCGGGTGTGGGTGAAGGACGACAACAAGAGTTTTCTCGGCCAGGTGACGCTGGTCAACGCGGCCGACGCCGGCGGTACCCCGATCAATGGCATTTCTATTCCAAGAATCCGGCCCTGGCCCAGCGCGAGTTTTCCGAGGTGGTCGAGAAGTCGACGTCGCCGGCGAAATTCCGGATGACGTCGCACAATTTCATGAATCCGGTCAACAAACCGGATGCGTTCGAGGCCAGAGCGCTGGACAAGATCCGCTCGGGGCGCCTGAGCGAATACTACGAAATGTTGCCGGACAGTTTTCGATACGCTCGCACGCTGTACGAAAAAGCCTCGTGTCTCGCCTGCCATGCGAGCGCGGCGAGCGCCCGAAAGGACGTCACGGAACGATACGGCGTCGAGCACGGCTACGGATTCAAGGAAGGCGAGGTCGCCGGCATCATCAGCGTCAGATTGCCCATACGATCGTTCTGGAAGGTCGCTTACAGCGTCGTCGGGCCGATCCAGATCGCGCTCCTGGTGAGCGCGTTCCTGGTCGCGATTCTGTTCATACCAGTTCGCGGTCGTCCGCCCGTTGCGCAAGCTGACGCTGGCGGCGGAGAGAATCTCAGTCGGTCAGGCCGCGGACCTCGGCGTGGATCGAATCCATCGCAAGAGCGGCAACGAAGTGCACCAGTTGATCCTCGCGGTGGAACGGCTGCGCGCCAGCCTGATGCTGGCGATCAAGCGCGTCGGCCGGCGGCCGGAACCTCCCGCATGAAGAAGTGTCTGCCTTACACGTGGAATAAATTCAAACGAAGGGTGTTTGCACTGGCGCCGGTAATCCGGCGTTGAAGTGCCTGCCATCGCTGCAATGTCCGATACGCTACCCGATCCCGATCTCATCGCTCGCGCTGCCGCGATTGCGGCGCTACGCACGATGTCCTGACAGGCGACGTCAATCGCGCCGATGATCTGGTTCAGGACACGCTGACCCGAGCCTGGGCCAAACGACGGCTGTGGCATGCGGGGAGCGATCTTCGCGCGTGGCTTTTCACCATCATGCACAACGTGCACATCAATCAATTTTCGCTTCGACGGCGCGAGTTCTCGGAAATCTCGCTCGATGCCGACGAGGGGCCGATGGTCGCATGGGAGATCCCGGTACGGGCGACCCAATCCGACCGGCTGGAGCTAGTCGAGCTGTTTGCGCAGATCGGACGCCTGCCCGACGAGCAGCGCGAAGTGCTTCTGCTCGCGGCGGTCGAGGAATTGCGCTACCAGGACATCGCCAAGGTGCTGGGTGTGCCGATCGGCACCGTCATGTCCCGGCTCAACCGCGCGCGGGAGAAACTGCGGCGCATGACCGGCGACGCGCACGCTGCGCCGCTCAAGGTGGTGAAATGAAAGCGGCGCTACCGTTGACCGACGACGATCTCCACGCGTACGCCGGACGGCCAGCTGTCGCCGGAACGCGCGGCGCAAGTCGGCGACGCGCTCGAGCGCGGAGCCCTCGCTCGCGGCGTGGCTGACCGACATCCGGCAGCAAAACGCGAAGCTGCGCGACGTGTTCGATCCCTGGCTGCGATGAGCCACTGCCGCGCGAGCTTGTCGACGCCGCGAAGCCTCCGCGCTCGTGGCGCGATCGCGCGATACGTCGCGCATGGCTGGTGCCCGCCTTCGCCGCCGCGGCATCGCTGTTCATAGGCGTCGCCCTCGGGTGGCAGTTTCGCAGCGAGATGCCGCAGCAGGCCGGAACACCGGTCACCTTTCCTCGGCAGGCGGCGCTTACCCACGCGCTCTACGCGGGGGACGCGAATCGCCCGGTCGAGATCTGGGCCAACGAAGAAGAACGGATGGTGCGTTGGCTGTCGAAGCGCCTCAGTTTTCCTTGCACGCACCGAATCTGAATGAGGTCGGATTTGCGCTTGTCGGCGGCCGTCTGGTCGCCGGCAGCGAAAAGCCGGGTGCGCTGTTCATGTATGAAAACGCCGACAAGCAGCGCATTTCGCTTCTCATTCGCAAAGACGGCGAGCCGGCGCGTGAAACGGCATTCCGCTACGCCATTGAAAACGGCGTCGGCGTCTTCTACTGGATCGATGACGAAGCCTGTGGTTACGCGCTGTCGGGCAATCTCGACCGGGCGCAGCTTCTGTCGCTCGCGCGGGTCGTCTACGGGCAATTGGCCGCGCTCGAAGCTGCGGCGCCCAAATAGCCGGCTCGCCTGTGGCGGCGCGCATGCCGGCAGCAAGCTAACTGCGTCTGGACGGTGAGCGCACGCGGAGCGCTTCTGTAATCGGCCCTACAGCGTTACCGTGCCGCGCGGCGTACGCAGCATCGCCGCGAGGCGCGGCGTCACCGCATAAGTGACTTTCAGCATTTCCGCCAGGCCCAGGCTGCCAAGCGCGGTGCGTATGGTCGCCGGTTCCGGATGTGCGCCGGCCAGCGCCACGACACGGATGTGATCGTCGGCCATCGCATCGGCCGGGTGTCTCGCGTCGGCCCACTCGATCATCGTCGGGATCAGGCCCTCGCCGGGCAGGTGTCCGTCATCGGGTATGGTGATGCGCCAGGAGTAGGGCGCACGCGCCATCGGATAAATGCTGCCATGATCGGACGGCGGAGACTTTTCTGTGCGGCCTCGATGTCGGCGCAGCGCGCAACCCAGTGGATCAGACGCGGCCCCTGCGCGAGTGACGCGCGCATCGAAGGCCGGTCAAGTCGAACCATCGCGGGCGATCCGGCTTGATGCCATCGGGGTCGACGGCGATCAGCTCCAGATAGATTCCATCGCCTAATCGCAGCACGCTGTTGTGGGTGCCCATCGCGACGTGCTTGCCGCCGCGCCGGGGCCGCACTCCAAGCACCGACTCGAGGTGATCTTCGCCCTGCTCCAGGCTTTCCGCGGCGACGACCAGATGGTCGAGCGTCGCGCGCGCAATAGCTGTCAGAGCGCCGGTGGCCGCTCGTCGGCCGCGAAATCGAGCTCGACCTTGGCGCCGTTCGGGTCGTGGAAGAACACCTGCCACACGCCGGAGCCGGCCTGTTGCCGGTACACGTGCTCGACCTTCTCCCGCTCGAGCATGGCGAGCGTCGCGGCCAGATCATGGCCGGTAAAGGCCATGTGGTCGATGACGCCGGGCTTGAGCTCGTTTTTCGGCCGGCCGCCGACGACGTGCAGTATCGGCCGATCGCCGGCGTACAGCCACGCGCCGGGAGATTTAAGCGGCGGCCGGTAACCTGCCGTGAGTCCCATCAACTCACCGTAGAAGCGCACGGTCCGCTCCACGTCGTCGGTCAGAATGGTGAAGTGATTCATGCCGGAAACTGCCATGTCACGCTCCTCGTCGCGCTTGGCTTGGGCGCTAGATTTGCCCGGCGACGAATTCGGCGAGCAACGCCGTCGCGTCCGGTGGATTCGAGTCATTATAGGGAACGCGTCGTCGCCGCCGCTCCACGCGTGCCCGAGGCCTGTCACCCGTACCCGCCGCACCACCAGGCGAGCGCCGTCGCGATAGTCGCTCACGGTCATGATGCGGCCGGCGGGAAGCGTCGACGTCGTCTCGTGGTCCGCAGGCGGGAGCACGTTCGGCGGATGGGGCTGTGGCACGAGCTTGCCGTTGAACACGAGGTATTGCCTGACGAGCTGGATGGTGTTGATCTCGGCGACCGCCGTGTCGTCGGCGCCGCCGATCGCCAGCAGCGCGACGCGGCAGCGCACGGCGTGGCGCATCGGCACGCGCGTTGGCTCGATCTTTTCATAGTTCGTGTCGGCGCCGTAGGTGAGCACGCGCATGGCGGTGAGCGGAGCCGACGCGGCGCCGCAGGCGACGCCCGAATGGACGAATACGCCCGCGAAGAGCTTCGGGTGCCTCAAGCCCAGCACCGCCGCCAGACAGCCGCCGGCCGACATTCCGACCGCGTACACCTTGCGCGGGTGAACGCGGATAGGCTCGCCGCACTGCTCTTACCTGCGACGCGACGATCGCCGCTTCGCCCCTGCCGGCGCTGGTCGCGGTGTCGAACCAGTTCCAGCACGACCACGGGTTCGCTTTCGCAACCTGTCGCGGCAGAAGCACCAGCCAGCCGTTCGCGTCGGCGCACGCGGCAATGCGTGTCGCGGCGGCGATGTCCTCCGGCGTCTGCTTGCAGCCGTGGATCAGGACGATCAGCGGCCGGCGCCGCCATCCGCCGTAGCCTCGCGGAACGTACAGAAGATAGTCGCGCGAGGGCCAGATCCAGGGGTGCGAAGCCAGCCATCCGCGCCAGGAAAAATTGCTTCCGATCACGAAACGGCCGGGCTCGGGCGGCTCGCGCCGAAAGATCCTGGCGACGAAGGTCGCGTACGCGGGATCGCAGTTTTTCGAGCATCGATATCTTCAGCACCTTCGGCAGCTACGCCGCATGCCGAATCGCTAGATCAACACGATGTCGTATTGTTCCTGCGTGTAGATCGACTCCACCTGCAGCGAGATCGGCTTGCCGATGAAGTCTCCGAGCTGCGCCAGGCTCTGCGACTCCTCGTCGAGAAACAGGTCGATCACCGATTGCGAGGCGAGAATTCGAAACTCGCGCGCGTTGAACTGCTTCGACTCGCGCACGATCTCGCGCAGGATCTCGTAGCAGATGGTCTGCGCGGTCTTGATTTCGCCGCGTCCGCCGCACGTCATGCACGGCTCGCACAGCACGTGCGCGAGGCTCTCGCGGGTGCGCTTGCGCGTCATCTCGACCAGGCCCAGCTGCGTGAACCCGTTGACCGTCAGGCGGGTGCGGTCGCGGTCGAGCGCCTTGTTGAACTCCGCCAGCACCGCGATCGCGATGATCGGCGTTTTCCATGTCGATGAAGTCGATGATGATGATGCCGCCGAGGTTGCGCAGGCGCAGCTGGCGGGCGATGACCTGCGCCGCCTCGAGGTTGGTCTTGAAGATCGTATCGTCGAAGCTGCGTCCGCCGACAAAGCCGCCGGTGTTGACGTCGACCGTCGTCATCGCCTCCGTTTGATCCATGATCAGGTACCCGCCGGATTTGAGGTCGACCCGCCGCGCCAGGGCTTTCTGAATCTCGTCCTCGACGCCGTGCAGGTCGTAGAGCGGGCGCTCGCCGACGTAATGCTCCAGCCGCTCGAGGATGTTCTGCGTGTATTGCGCGGCGAACTCCTCCATTTTCTGAAACGTTTCGCGCGAGTCGACCAGGATGCGCGAAGTTTCCTCGGTCGCCATGTCGCGCAGCACTCGTTGCGCCAGATTCAGGTCCTGGTAGATCAGCGACGGGAAGGGAACGGTGCCGGATTTTCGGTCAGATCGCGCCAGAGCTTGGTCAGGTATTCGATGTCGTTCTGCATCTCCCGCTCGCTCGCGGTTTCGGCCATGGTGCGGATGATGAATCCGCCGGCCAGTCCCTCGGGCAGGAGCTGCTGCAATTTCTCGCGCAGATTCTCGCGCTCGGCTTCGTCCTCGATGCGCTGCGAGATGCCGATGTGCGAGTCCTGCGGCAGGAACACCAGGAGCCGGCCGGCCAGGCTCACCTGCGTCGACAAGCGCGCGCCTTTGGTGCCGATCGGATCCTTGATCACCTGCACCAGCAGCGACTGGCCCTCGTGCAGGATGCGCTCGATCGGCTTGCTGTCGTGGCCGTGCCCGTTCTGGCGGTGCTCCCAGATGTCGGCGATGTGCAGGAACGCGGCGCGCTCCAGTCCGATCTCGATGAAGGCCGATTGCATGCCGGGCAGGACGCGCGCGACCGCGCCCGAGATAGATATTGCCGACCAGGCCGCGCGCACTCGAGCGCTCCATGTGCAGCTCCTGGACCACGCCCTGCTCGAGCATCGCCACACGGGTTTCCTGTGGCGTCACGTTGATGAGGATCTCGTGGCTCATGGCCTGGGCGATTCCGGTGCCGTCGGCGCGTTGACGCAAAGGACCGCGCGCTCCAGCGGGAGTTGAGATCGATAGGCTGCCATCGTCTGCGCTCACAATACCGGAAACCCGATCTTGGCCAGTAGTCCGGCTGTTTCGAAGAGCGGCAGCCCCATGACTCCCGAATAGCTGCCCTCGAGATGGCTGACGAATGCCGCGCCCCGCCCCTGGATGGCGTATGCGCCCGCCTTGTCGAACGGCTCGCCGGTCGCCACGTAGCGCTCGATCTCGTCGTCGGTCAGCGCGCGAAAGCTCACCCGCGATGACGACACGACCATATTAATCTCCTTGTCCCAGCGCGACGGCCACCGCGGTGCTGACTTGCGTGCGTCCGGCCGGAGAGGCGTCGCAGCATTTCCGACGGCTCCTGCGGCGTCGCTGGGCTTGCCAAGCACCGCGCCGTCGCGCACCACCTCGGTGTCCGCGCCCAGCATCGGTTTCGGCGCGAGGCCGCGCCTGCCCATCACGTGCCATCCGACGGATGCCTTGGTTCGCGCAAGGCGTTTGACATATTCGAGTGGCGGCTCGTCCGCGCGCGGGATCTCGACGATGTCGCGCGGCCGGCCCGCGGCCTCGCGCATCAGAAGCGGCGTGAAATCGACGCCGAGCTGCCGCAGCAATTCCTGTCGCCGCGGGCTCTTCGATGCGAGATAGACCGAGGGCCGCTCGGCGGGGACGACGTCCATGTTCATTCACGATGATAGGGATGGCCTTGCAGCAGGCTTGCTGCCCGGTAGAGCTGCTCGACAAGCATCACGCGGACGAGTCCATGCGGCAATGTTAACGCGGAAAGTGCGATCACGACATTCGCGTCATGTTTGATGCTCTCGGCGAGGCCATCGGCGCTGCCGATCACGAATGCCGCGTCGAGCGCGGAATCACGCCAGCGTCCGAGGGCGCGAGGCGAGCTCGGCGGTCGTCCACGATAGTCCGCGTTCGTCCAGCGCGACAACATGGAAGCCTCGGGTCGCGGCGGCGATACGCTCCGCCTCGGCAGCGAGCGACTTGCTCGGTGCTCTTGCCGCGATCGCGCGGCTCCGGCCTTGAGCTCCACGAGCTCCAGGCCCAAGGCTCGCGGCATGCGCCGGGCATAGTCGGCATACGCCTCGGCAACCCACGAGGGAAGCCGGTGCCCAAGCGCGACTATGCGCAGCTTCATGGAATCGGATGTGAAGTCGCGGACTGATTGTAGCCCGCGAGTGCGTCCACGACGCCAGTCAGGCGGCGGCGGGAAGCGGCGGCTTCGCGCGACGTCGTGCCGCGGGAAGCGTCCACAGCTCCTCGAGGTTGTAATACGCGCGCACGGCCGGCTGCATGACATGAACGACGATTTCGCCGCCGTCGACCAGCACCCATTCGCCCGATTGCTCGCCTTCGACACCCACGATGGTGGCGCCGGCAGCCTTCAGCGCGTCGCGGACGTGATGGGCGAGCGCATTCACCTGCCGGCTGGATTCGGCGGTGGCGACGATCATCGTGTCGTACAGGCTGGTCAGCTTGCGGACATCGAGAACGATGATGTCGCGGGCTTTGATGTCTTCGAGGGCGCTAACTGCGGTTTTCTGAATCTTGTTGAGGCGCATCCGGAGGGGCCGATACAGTTGATTGCGGTCAATATAAGCCAGAACCGCGGCCGGAAGCAAACCGCGAACCTGCGCCTGGCCGGACGCGCCGCGGGCGAGGGCCGCTCGAATCTCGGTCGCCGAAATCGGCTGCGGTGTGACGCTCTGACGCACGATCGCGCCTGCCAGTTGCCGGAAGAGTCGCGACGGGTCGGTCGTCAGTCGCCGCTGCCATTGCTCTTGCAGTGCGGGAGGCGCCGCCTCCGGCAAACTCGGCGCGCCCGGCCTTTCCACCACCACCAGATGCGCCAGCGTGAACAATTGCTCCCATCGATGCCAGCCGACAAGACCTGCGAACGCGTCGCTGCCGATGATGAGCGCCAGGGGCCGTTTCACGTCCTCGGCGTGTATCGCCTGCAGCGTAGCCACCGTGTAGCTCGGTCCCGGGCGGCGAATCTCGCGGCCGTCGGCGACCAGTCCGGCGAATTCGGCGCAACCGAGCTCGGTCATCGCCAGCCTGTCTGCGCCCGAGGCTACCGGAGACGGCCGATGGGGCGGAATGCCGGCGGGAATCAGCCGGACTTCCGATAGCTCGAGCGCTGCCCTGACCTCGGCGGCGAGCCGAAGATGGCCGTAATGGATCGGGTCGAAGGTTCCGCCGACGATGCCCAGCGTGCGGATCATCGGCGCGGTGCTCCTAGGGCCGCTTGGCTACAGCTCATGCCGCGTCGCGCCCACGATCAGCGTTTCCTCGAGGTCGATGTCGGCCTGCAGCACGCGCATCACCTCGTCGTTGATCACGTCGGCTTTGCGCAGTTCCATCAGCTCCTTGCGCTCGGCTTTGACGGCGTCGAGCCAGATGTCGCGCTGCGTATCGTGCAGCGCATCGAGGTGCTGCCGCCGGTCCGCATTGGCCGAGTGACGCTGCAGGCGATGCTCGTATTGGGTGAGCAGCGCTTGCGCAAATCTCGTTTCATCGGCTTGGGTCGCTTGCGTAGAGCCGCTGTTGAAGCGCAGCAATCGCCGCTTGCGCGGTCGCGATCCGCGCCGCACGCTCCTCGCGCGCGGCGATACCATCGCCACGGATCTTCAATAGTCGAATGAAAAACGGCAGCGTCGTCGCGTTGAGCAACAAGGTCACCACGATGACGCTGGCCGCGAGCAGGATCGAGAGCTCGCGGCCGGGAAAGGGAGCGCCGGTGGCGGTCGTCAGCGGTATCGACAGCGCGGCGGCGAGGGTCACCGCTCCGCGGACACCGGCCCAGCCGACGATAAAGACATTGCGCGGCCGGTACGGGCCTTCACGATCGCGGATTCGCTTCGACAGCAGAAAGGGCAGATAGGCCGCCGGGAACACCCACGCCAGGCGCAGCGCCATCACCGCCGCCGACAAAATGAGCGCGTAGCCGGCCAGGCCGATCATCGCGCTCGCGGGAAAGCCCTTCGACGACCAAATGAAGCTGAACGCCCAGAAGCAGAAAGACCAGCCCGTTGAACGCGAACTGCAGCATTCTCCACACTTCCCACGAATGCGCCCGCGTCGGCGCATCGATGAAGCGCGTGTCGTGCGCTCCTGCGTACAGAGCCGCGCCGACGACGGCCAGGATGCTGCCGACCTGCGCGGCTTCGGCGGCAAGATAGGCGGCGAACGGCGTGAGCAGCGAGAGCACGGTGAGAATAAGCGGATCGTCGATGCAAAAGCGGGTGAGGCCGAGCGCGCAAGCGGCCGATCAGCCACGCGACCGCGAGACCGAGGGCAAATCCGCCGCCCGATTGGACAAAGAACTGCACGACTGCATCGCTCCAGCTGAAGGCGCCGGTGGCCGCCGCGGCAATCGGCAAATTTGAACGCCACCAGTCCGGACGCGTCGTTGATGAGGCTCTCGCCTCTGAGCACGGTGGTGACCCGCGACGGTACCTTGAGCCTGGACGTGATCGCGCTTACCGATACGGGATCGGTGGGGAGATCACCGCGCCGAGCGCGAACGCGGCGGCCAGCGGCAGCGACGGTATCAGCCAGTGCATCAGATAGCCGACCCCAACGGTGGTCAGAAAAACGAGGCCGAAGGCGAGCAGCAACACCGGGCGCAGCGCCCGCATCAGATCGCGCTTCGGGATCAACCAGCCGTCGGCGAAAAGAAGCGGCGGAATGAACAGCAGGAAAAAGACGTCGGGCTCGATGCGAAGCTCGTCGAAGCCCGGAAGGTAGGACAGCGCGATGCCGCCGGCGACCAGGAGAATCGGCAGCGGAATGGGTATCCACTTGCCGAGCGCCGCCACCACGCGGCGACGGCGAGCAGCAATCCAAGCGTGATTTCGATGATACCCACGGGCGGATGGTAGCTCAGCGGCCTGCCGTTCCGGAAGGCGCGCTGACGAGCGCCGACCTGAGTCACCGGACAGGCGTCAGACGCTCAGAAGCCGCGGCCGCCCGTGCGCGAGGTACTCTATTTCCTCCGCGGTCGATTCGCGGCCGAGAATGGCGTTGCGATGCGGATAACGGCCGAAGCGGCGTAATCACCTCAGCGTGACGCTCGGCCCACATCATCGGCTCGCTCAAGCCGGTCTCGTCAGACAGTCGCGCGAACAGGTCCAGCGAAGTTTGCTGCGCGGCAGGGTCCTCGGCGTGCACGAACGGCATGTACAGAAACCAGCGCTCGACCGGGATCAGCGATCGATCGTCCTCGTTCGCGACCGCGGCCCTCGAAATGCCGAGCGCCAGGATGTCGCCGGCGAAGGCGCGGGGCGTTTCGCGGTAAATGTTGCGCGTAAACTGATCGAGCAAGAGCACGCGCGCGAGCGCACCGCGGGGCGAGGTCCATTCGCCGAAACCGCCCGCGAGCGCCGTCTCGACGGCGGCGCCGAACCGGGCACGGATCGCTTGATCGACCGCCGCATCCTTGCGAAACCACAGCTCGCGGGTCTTGCCATGTTCGGCACTGCCGTGTGGCGCGAACCAGAAATCGAGGATCTCGTCCTGCATGGGCATCGCTTGAGTGATGGGCTGATATAGTGACCGTATAGTGCCGATGTGCGCGCAATGCAAGTCCCGATGCTCGCGCCGCGCATGATTGCCTCCTCGACTTGCGATGCGAACTTCTTACCGCGATATTGCGCTGCTCGCCTGCTGTCAGGCGCTGCTGCTGATCAACAACGCCGGACTCATCGCGATGAATGGCCTGGTTGGTTATGCGCTGGTCGACAACAAGGCGTTGGCGACGCTCGGCGCGACTGGCTTCGTCGTCGGATCGGCGTTTGCCGCGATGCCCGCGGCATTGTGGATGGCGAAAGTCGGCCGCCGGCGCGGATTCATGACCGGCTCGGCTATCGCGGTTGTGCGGCGCCGCCATGTGCGCGCTTGCGCTGTGGCTCGGGAGCTTTGCGCTGTTTTGCTTCGGCACCGCGGTAATCGGCATCTACACCGCCTTCGGGCTGCAGTATCGCTTTGCCGCAGCCGAGGTGGCCGCGCCGGAATTCAGGGCCAAGGCCATTTCGCTGGTGCTGGCGGGCGGCATAGCCGGAGGCTTCCTCGGCCCTCTGGCAAGCCTGTGGGCAATGGACCTGCTGCCGGTTCGTTTCCTGGGTTCATTCCTGGTCCTCTCGGCCATTGCCATCGTCGCGCTCGGAGTGCAGTCGCAAGTGCGCGTACCGCCGCCGAGCATGGAGGAGACCCGCGGCGGCGGACGTCCCTTGGCGCGGATTGCGCGTCAGCCGGTGTTCATAGTCGCGGCGCTGTCCGCGGCGCTGGGCTACGGCATCATGAACCTGCTGATGACCGCGACGCCGCTGGCGATGAGCTTTTGCGGTCATCCGTTCAGCGCGGCGGCGTTTGTCATCGAGTGGCACGTGGTGGGGATGTATGCGCCGGGGTTTTTCACCGGATCCCTGATAAAGCGCTTCGGCGCGCTCAAGGTGATTGCCGTCGGCATCGCGCGTTGATGGGCGCTTGCGTCGCGGTGGCGTTGTCCGGCATCGCGCTGTGGCAGTTCTGGACGGCGCTCGGTCCTTCTCGGCGTGGGCTGGAATTTCATGTACACCGGCGGTACGACACCTGCTGATCGACTGCCTACACTCCGCCGAAAAGGCGAAGACCCAGGGCATGAACGATGTCATCATATTTCACGGTGATGGAGTATCTCCTCCTTTTCGTCGGGAGCGTTGATCAGCGCCGCCGGTTGGGATTGGATGAACGTGGGCACGCTTCCGCTGCTCGCCGTCGTCGCCAGCGCGGTGCTCTGGGTGAGGCTCCTGCGCCGCCGGAGCGCGCGCCTTACCGGCAATGTGAAAGCGACGTAAGCGCGATTCCAACAGTGCATCCCATGCCTTCCGTCGACCGTCATCAGGAACTGCGCGAGGGCGTGCGCGCATTGTGCGCGCGTTCGACTCCGCCTACTGGCAGCGCATCAGACGCGGGAGCGCGGCTATCCCAGAGGCATTCGTCGACGCGTTGACCGGGGCAGGCTGGCTCGCGGCGATGATTCCGACCGAGTACGGCGGCTCGGGCCTGGGACTGACCGAAGCATCGGTGATCATGGAAGAGATCAACCGCAGCGGCGGCAATGCCGGCGCTCTGCCATGGCCAGATGTACAACATGGGCACGCTGTTGCGCCACGGCTCGGAAGCGCAGAAGCAGGCGTGGCTGCCGTCGATCGCCGCGGGAGCTGCGGCTCCAGTCGATGGCGGTGACCGAGCCGTCGACCGGCAGCGATACCACCAGTCTCTCGACGACCGCGGTGCGACAGGGCGATCGTTACGTCATCAGCGGCCAGAAGGTGTGGACCTCGCGCCTGCAGCACTCCGACCTGATGATCGTGCTCGCCGCGCACGACGCCGCTGGCCGAGGTCAAGACGCCGATCGGAGGGCATGTCGGTGCTGATGGTCGATCTTCGCGACGCGCTCTCCGGCGCCCATGGCAGCATCAATGTTCGCCCGATCGCCAACATGGTCAACCACGAGACCAACGAAGTGTTCTTCGACCATCTCGAGGTGCCGGCGGCAAACCTGATCGGCGAGGAAGGGCAGGGCTTCGCTACATTCTCGATGGGCTCAACGCCGAACGCACGCTGATCGCCGCCGAGTGCATCGGCGACGGATACTGGTTCGTCGATCGCGCGCGGCGCTATGCGAGCGAGCGCGTGGTGTTCGGCCGGCCGATCGGCAAGAACCAGGGCGTGCAGTTCCCGATCGCCGGAGTGCTACATCGAGATCGAGGCCGCGAACCTGATGCGTTTTCACGCGGCGTCGACTCTTCGACGCGGGCAAGCCTTGCGGCGCGGAGGCGAACATGGCCAAGCTCGCTGGCGGCGAAAGCGTCCTGGGAGGCGGCCAACGTCTGCCTCCAGACGCACGGAGGCTTCGGCTTCGCCTGCGAGTTCGACGTCGGAACGCAAGTTTCGCGAGACTCGGCTCTATCAGGTCGCGCCGGTGTCGACCAACATGATTTTTTCCTACGTTGCCGAACACGTGCTTGGCTTGCCGCGATCGTTCTGACGGCGAACGAAAATCAGTCCGCCGACACCGGAAGCTGCCAGTACACGGCGTCGACGGTTTTCCCTTCGTGCGCCGAATGCATGTGCCTTCAACGCCTCGCCAGCGCATGAGATTCGACGAGCTCGTTCGTGTGCCTGGGCTTGCGGCACGCGGACGAACAGCACGCCGCGATCGTCGTCGACCAGGATCGAGCTCACCTTCGCCCGCAAGCCCTTCTCGGCGAGGAAGCGTTCGGCGGCGCGATCGAGCAGCAGGATCGGAGCTGTCGATCAGCAGGCGCCGGTTGATGGCGGCCAGAAAATCGCCATCACGCCCAGCAGCGCGCCCACACTGATCGCCACCGCCGCGTCGAACGCCGGATGCGATCCCCACAGAAAGCGACACGCCGGCGACCATCAGCGTGAGCAGAATCCCCGAGCAGCGCCACCGCATCCTCGAGCAGCACGGCCAGAACGGTGGTGTTGTTGCGGTTGCGGGCGATGCCCTTCCAGCCGCCGATCTCGCGCAATGCGACGCCGAAGCGTGAACGATTCGAGCGCCAGCGCGAACAGCAGCAGAGCCCAGCACCAGCGGCGTGAACGGCTCGATGACGCTTGGGCTGATCAGCGCGTGAACGCCGTGGTAGATGTTGAGCCCGCAGCCGATGAAGAACACGCTGACGGCGGATACCAGCGCCCAGAAGAACTTTTCCTGACCCATGCCAAAGGGATGCGCGGCGTCGGGGCCGCGGCGGCCGCGCACCTCACCGACTTTGAGCAGCACCTGGTTGAGGACGTCGGCGACCGAATGGATCGTTTCCGCGAACAGGGTCGGCGAGCCCGTCACCGCCCAGCCAAAGCCCTTGGCCGCGGCGATCACGGTGTTGGTCGCAATGGAAATCGAAACCGAGGACGACATCGCGCCGCGCTACCGACGCATCAGGCACGCGATCTCATTTGCACTGACTCATTAGTGCGTATCTGCCCGCTGCCCAAGACCACCCATTTCCGGCTGGTGAGCCCTTCGAGCCCGACCGGGCCGCGCGCGTGCAGCTTGTTGGTCGAGATGCCGATCTCGCGCCCGAGTCCATACTCGAAGCCGTCGGCAAAGCGCGTCGACGCATTGACCATCACCGAGCTCGAATCGACCTCGCGCAGCGAACCGCATCGCGTTGCCGTAATGCTCGGTGACGATGGCGTCGGTGTGCTGCGAGCCATAGCGGGCGATGTGATCGATCGCAGCGTCGAGCCGACGCGACGACGCGCACCGAAAGAATCGGCCCGAGATACTCGGTGCGCCAGTCTTCCTCGGTCGCCGGCTTCATCGCCGGCACGATCGTCCGGGCGCCGCGGGTCGCCGCGCAGCTCGACGCCCTTGGCCGTGTAGATCTGCGCCAGCGCGGGCAGCACGCGCGGGGCGATCCGCTCGTGCACGAGCAGCGTCTCCATCGTGTTGCACGGGCTGTAACGCTGGGTCTTGGCGTTGTCGGCGATGCGGATCGCCATGTCGACGTCGGCGTGCTCGTCGATGAAGACGTGGCACACGCCGTCGAGGTGCTTGATCACGGGCACCGTCGCTTCCTCCGCGACGCGCTCGAATCAAGCCCTTTGCCGCCGCGCGGGATGAGCACGTCGACATGCTTGTCCATCGTCGCGAGCAGTCGCCGACCACCGCGCGGTCGGTGGTCGCGATCAGCTGCACCGCGTCCTCCGGCAGCCCGGCATGGCGTGAGCCCCTCTCGGACGCACGCCGCGATGGCCCGGTTCGAATGCAGCGCTTCCGAGCCGCCGCGCAGAATGCAGGCATTGCCCGACTTGAGACAGAGCGCAGCGGCGTCGGCGGTGACGTTGGGGCGCGATTCGTAGACGATGCCGACGACGCCGAGCGGCACGCGCATATGTCCGACCTGGATGCCGCTCGGCCTGAATTTGAGCTCGCTGATTTCGCCGACGGGGTCGGCCAGCGTCGCGATTTCGCGCACACCTTCGGCCATCGCGGCGACGCTCGACGCGTGCAGCGTGAGCCGATCGACGAACGCGGCATCGCTACCCGCGGCGCGCGCCGCGGCAACGTCGAGCGCGTTGGCGGCCAGCAGGCTCTTTCTGGTCGCGAACGATTGCCAGCGCGATTGCCTCCGAGCGCGGCATTTTTTGCCGCCGTCGGTGCGCGCGCCAGGACGCGCGACGCCGCGCGCGCGCTCGCCCACCTCGCGCATGTACGCGGGCAAGATCCAGACCGGGAACGTTGAGGTTGGTCATGCCGATATTCTATCCCGATCGGTGCCCACGCAGGAGCCGGATGTCCCCGTCGCGTTGACGAAACGGGAGGCGCCGATGAACGCGCGATCAGAACTTGTGCGCGTCGAGCGTTCTGACGCCGGTGTCGGTCCCGATCAGGATCACGTCGGCGCCACGATCGGCGAACAAGCCGTTGGTGACGACACCGACGATGTTATTGATCTTCATTTCGAGCTGAGTCGGATTCAGGATGTCGCATGTCCTCAACGTCGAGGATGACGTTGCCGTTGTCGGTGATGAAGTTCGGACGCAGTTGCGGGTGTCCGCCGAGCTTGACCAGCTCGTGCGCGGCGAAGCTGCGCGCCATCGGAATCACCTCCACCGGCAGCGGAAAGTTGCCCAGCACGCCGACCAGCTTCGACTGGTCGACGATGCACACGAACTCTTCGCCACCGCGGCGACGATCTTCTCGCGGTCAGCGCGCCGCCGCCGCCCTTGATCATCGCGCCGTGCTCGGTTACTTCGTCGGCGCCGTCGATGTAGACCGGGCAGCGTGTCGATGGCTGGTGAGCTCGAGCACGGGGATGCCGTGGCCCTTCAGCCGCTCCGCGGTCTTGATCGAGCTTGCCACCGCGCCTTTGATGCGATGCTTGATCTTCGCCAGCTCGTCGATGAAGTAGTTGGCGGTCGAGCCGCTGCCCACGCCAATGTAGGCGTCGTCGACGACGTACTTGATCGCTTCGCGGGCGACCAGATGCTTTTGCTCGTCCTGGGTCATGCTTCTTTGCGCATCGGCGGCAGGTCGGTGCAGACGCCCTCGAACGCCTCGGCAGCGAATGCCGATCGACTCGCTCAACGTCGGATGCGGGTGGATGGTCTTGCCGATGTCGACGGCATCCGCGCCCATCTCGATCGCGAGCGCGATTTCGCTGATCAGGTCGCCCGCGTGCGTGCCGACGATGGCGCCGCCGACGACGCGATGCGTGGCGTCGTCGAAGAGGAGCTTGGTGAAGCCCTCGTCGCGCCCGTTGGCGATGGCGCGGCCCGACGCCGCCCACGGGAAGACGCTCTTTTGCACCTTGATGCCTTTGGCCTTGGCTTCGTCCTCGGTCAGGCCCGACCCACGCGACTTCCGGATCGGTGTACGCGACCGAGGGGATGACGCGCGCGTCGAAGAACGACTTTTCGCCCGCCGCGGCCTCTGCCGCGACGTGCGCTTCGTGCACCGCCTTGTGCGCCAGCATCGGCTGGCCGACGATATCGCCGATGGCGTAGTATGTGCGGCACGTTGGTGCGCATCTGATCGTCGGCGGGATGAAGCCGCGGTCGGTCACCGCGACGCCGGCCTTGTCGGCGCCGATCTTCTTTCCGTTGGGGCTGCGCCCGACGGACGAGAGAACCATGTCGTACGGCTGCGCTTTCGGCGGCGCCTGCTCGCCTTCGAAGCTCACGTAGACCGCGTCTTCTTGGACCTCGATCGCGACCGTCTTGGTCTTCAGCATGACGCGGTCGAAGCGATGGCTTGTTCATCTTGTCCCACACCCGGACCAGGTCGCGATCGGCGCCGAGCATCAGGCCATCGAGCATCTCGACCACATCCAGTCGCGAGCCGAGCGTCGAATACACCGTTCCCATTTCGAGACCGATGATGCCGCCGCCGACGACCAGCACGCGCTTCGGCACCGATTGAGCTCCAGGGCGCCGGTCGAATCGACGATGCGCGGGTCATCGGGCGCAAACGGCAACCATACCGATTGCGAGCCGGCGGCGATGATCGCCTTCTGGAAGCGCACCACCTTTTTCGCGCCGGTCTTGTTCTGGGCGGGTCCGTCGGTCAACTCGACGACGACATGGTGCGCGTCCAGAAACATGCCGTAACCGCGGACGACTTCGACCTTGCGCGCCTTGGCCATTCCGGTAAGGCCGCCGGTCAGCTTGCCGACGACCTTGTTCTTCCATCCCAGCAGCTTGGCGAGATCGATCTTCGGTGCGCCGAAGCTGATGCCGTGCTCGCTCAGGCTCGCGGCTTCGTCCATCACCGCGGCGACGTGCAACAAGGCCTTCGACGGAATGCAGCCGACGTTGAGGCACACGCCGCCCAGTGTCGGATAGCGCTCGACCAGCACGGTCTTCATGCCGAGATCCGCGGCACGAAACGCGCCGCTGTAACCGCCGGGACCCGAGCCCAGGACCAGCATTTCGCATTCCAGGTCGACGCTGCCCGGAATAGGTCGCGGCGCCGGGAGCGGGGAGCGGCTGCATGCGCCGGAGGCGTCGCCGCGGATTTTTGCGGCCGCTGCAGACGCGGAGGCGCCGCGGCCGGGACCGGGCTTTCGGATGGTGCGGCGCTTGGCGGGGCTTTGGATGGCGGCGCGGGCTTGGCCGCTCGCATCGCCGGCCGCTTCCAGCGTCAGGATCACATTGCCTTCAGCTGACCTGGTCGCCGAGCTTGACCTTCGAGTCTTCTGACGACGCCCGCGGCAGGCGAAGGCACGTCCATGGTCGCCTTGTCCGACTCGAGCGTCACCAGCGAATCCTCGGCCGCCACCGTGTCGCCGGGCTTGACCAGAACTTCGATGACCGGCACGTCCCTGAAGTCGCCGATGTCGGGGACTTTGACTTCGATGACCTGGCTCACGATGTCTCTTCCGATCAGTGTTCGACGCGGTGCTCTAGGTGATGTCATGAGGCGAATTCCCGGCCGAGCATCCAGTTCTTCAGCGCCTTGACGACCGGCGCGCTCGCGCCCGAAGTAACCATGAGGGCTCATGGGCTCGCACGGCCCCGACTGGCGGCGGATCGCCTCCGCTGACGCTGATCAGCGACTCGCTTATTCGAGATTCGCTCGACGTTGTAATACGGGCTGATGGAACAGGCATCGTCGCGATGATGAATGAACAAGAGCGGGATCCTGATGGTCTTGAAATCGAAGTGCGACAGTCCCTCACCCACCTTGTTGCTGTTGGTCACCGACGAACTCCAGCGCGACGCCTTGAACCGAGTCGCCCCAGCTTGCGGCAAAGCGCCGCGGCCGAGATCGTCCCGCGGCTGGTACCCACCAGATAGATTTTGGCATCCGGATATCGTCGCTTGAGATCGACGGTCAGCGCGCGAATGTCGGCCAGGTGCTCCGGGCCCAGCCGAAAGGCGTCGTCCATGCCCCTGCGGCAACTTGTCGGAAGGCGCGTCGACGATCGCCTCGGCGATATCCGCGTCGACCAGCTTGCTCGCTGGATTCGAATCAGAAAGTTGGCGCCGGGCCCAAATTTCACCGGTCCGCTCTCGCTGCGCTTGGCGAGGCCGATGGCACCCGGTCCGCCGATAAATGTGATCGCGACCGCCTTGGGCGCGGCCGACTTGTCCTGGACCAGCAGGTACGAAAGCTTCACGCCATCGCGCGTCGGTAGTGGTGATGACTTCCTCCTCGGCCGCATGGCAGATCGCCGAAGCTGCCAGGAGCAGAACCAGCACGCCGCGGATCAAAGCAGCGATCTCCCCATGTCGCCCAGCAGCGCGATCAGGTAGCTGTTGAAGCGCGCCGCGGCCGCGCCGTCGATCACCCGATGATCCCAGGACAGGCGACAGCGGCAGGATGAGCCTCGGTGAGAATTGCTTGCCGTCCCACACCGGTCGCATGCTCGAGCGGCAGACGCCGAGGATGGCGACTTCGGGCGCGTTGATGATCGGCGTGAAGTAGGTCCCGCCGATGCCGCCCAGGCTGGAGATCGAAAAGCATCCGCCCTGCATGTCGGCGGGGCCGAGCTTGCCTTCGCGCGCCTTGGCCGAGAGCTCGCCCATCTCCTTGGCGATCGCCAGCACGCCCTTCTGATCGGCGTTCTTGACCACCGGCACCACGAGCCCGTTGCGGCGTGTCGGCGGCGAAGCCGATGTGGTAGTACTTCTTGTAAATGAGGTTGTCGCCGTCCAGCGATGCGTTGAATTCGGGAAATTTCTTCAGCGCCGACACGCAGACCTTGATCAGGAACGCGAGCATGGTCACCTTGATGCCGGCTTTTTCGTTTTCCTTGTTGAGCGTGACGCGAAGCGCTTCGAGGTCGGTGATGTCGGCATCGTCGTGATTGGTGACGTGCGGGATCATGACCCAGTTGCGGTGCAGATTCGCGCCGGAGATCTTCTTGATCCGCGACAGCGGCTTCGCCTCGACCGGGCCGAACTTGGCGAAGTCGACTTGCGGCCACGGCAACAGACCCAGCGCCGCGCCGCCGGCCGACGATGCGGCCGCCCCGGTAGGAGCGCCGCCGCACCGCTCATCACTTCCTTGACGTATTTCTGAACGTCTCCCCGCAGAACGCGGTCCTTGGGTCCGCTGCCCTTTACGCGGGACAGATCCACGCCCAGCTCGCGGGCCAGCGCGCGAACCGACGGCGAGGCGTGCGCCTTCTTGAAGCTTTCGCTGGCGACAGGAGGAGTCGCGCCTGGCAGGCGCGCTCGGCGCTTTCTTGTTCGGAGGAAGGCGCTTGAGGTGATGGCGATGCGGAAGGCGACGGCGATGGTGCGGCGGCGGCGGGCAGCCGCGCGGCCTCTGTCGGCGCGCGCAGCAGCGCGCGCGCCGGCCGCCGATGATCACGATAACGTTGCCTTCGCTGACCTTGTCGCCGACCTTGACCTTCACTTCCTTGATCACGCCGGCGGAGGGCGAAGGCACATCCATGGTCGCCTTTTCGGATTCGAGCGTGACCAGCGAATCCTCGGCCTTCACCGTATCGCCCGGCTTTGACCAGAACTTCGATCACCGGCATCGTCCTTGAAGTCCCCGATGTCGGGGACCTTGACCTCGACACTTTGCGTGGCTCCGGAAGGCGCGCTCGCCGCCGCGCTCTCCGCGCTGCAGGCGCAGCGGCGGGACGTGAAGGAGAAGTCGCAGCTGGCAGGCGTGAGCGGCAGGTGCGGCCGCAGCCTGCGCCGGCGAAGCGGCCTGGCATCAGCCGCCTCGGCCTCGAGCGTTACGATGACGCTTCCCTCGCTGACCTTGTCGCCGAGCTTGACCTTCACGTCCTTGACCACACCCGCGGAAGGCGAGGGCACGTCCATCGTTGCCTTGTCCGGACTCGAGCGTGACCAGCGAATCCTCGGCCTTGACGCTGTCGCCCGCCTTGACCAGGACTTCGATCACCGGCACGTCGGTGAAGTCGCCGATGTCAGGGACCTTGACTTCAACGGTCTGGGGCATGATGTACCTGGGCGAGAGTCGGGACGTTTGCGGGTCGGTCAAAGCTTTAGACAGGCGACGCTCACACCGTCCACGGGCGCCGGCTTGGCGCCATCGACACCATACTTTTTCATCGGCCTCGGCGACTTTGGCCGCCGGAATCTCGCCGTCGTCGGCAAGCGCCTTGAGGGCAGCGACGGCAATGTAATGGCGGTCCACTTCGAAGAACTGACGCAGCTTTTCCCGCGTGTCGGAGCGACCGAAGCCGTCGGTGCCGAGCACGACGTAGCGGCGCGGCACGAAGGCGCGTATCTGTTCCGCAAAAGCGCGAATGTAATCGCTGGTCGCGATCACCGGGCCTTGTGTGTCGGCAAGGCACGATTCGACGTGAGAAACCTTCGGCTTCGCGGTTGGATTCATCATGTTCCAGCGCGACACCGTATTGCCGTCGCGCGCGAGCTCGGTGAACGACGGGCAGCTCCAGCAGATCCGATTCGATGCCCCAGTCCTTCGCCAGGAGCTCCGCCGCGGCGATCGCTTCGCGCAGGATCGACTCCGCTCCCAGCAACTGAACGCGAAGCGACTTCGGCTTCTTCGTCGCCTGCCTTGAGCAGGTACATTCCCTTGATGATGTCCGGCGCCGCGCCGTCCGGCATCGCCGGGTGGGTGTAGTTCTCGTTCATCAGCGTCAGGTAGTAATAGACGTCCTGCTGCTCGGCGTACATGCGGCGCATTCCATCCTGGATGATGACGGCCACCTCGTAGCCGAAACGTCGGATCGTAGGAGATGCAGTTCGGTATCGTCGCGGCGTACAGATGGGAATGGCCGTCTTCGTGTTGCAGGCCTTCGCCGTTGAGCGTCGTACGTCCGGCCGTGCCGCCGAGCAGGAAGCCGCGCGAGCGCATGTCGCCGGCGGCCCACGCCAGATCGCCGACGCGCTGGAAGCCGAACATCGAGTAGAAGATGTAGAACGGGATCATCGGCACGCCGTGCGTCGAATAGCTCGTCGCCGCCGCCATCCAGTCGCACATCGCGCCGGGCTCGTTGATGCCTTCCTGCAGGATCTGGCCGTCCTTCGCTTTCCTTGTAGAACATCAACTGGTCGGCGTCCTGCGGCGTGTAGAGCTGGCCGAGCTGGTTCCAGATGCCGAGCTGCCGGAACAGGCCTTCCATGCCGAAGGTGCGCGACTCGTCCGGGACGATGGGAACGATGTGCTTGCCGATGGTCTTGTCGCGCAGCAGCGGTTTGCAGGATCTGCACGAACGCCATGGTGGTCGAGATCTCGCGCTCGTCGGTGCTCTTGAGAAGCGCTCGAACGTGGTGAGCGGCGGCACCGGCAGCGCCGCCGCCTTGCGCCGGCGCGTCGGCAGATAGCCGCCCAACTCCATGCGCCGGGCCTTCATGTACTTCAGCTTCCGGCGAGCCGGGCGCGAAGTTGACGAAGGGGACTTCATCGAGCTTGTCGTCGGGAACCGGGATCTGGAAGCGATCGCGGAATACGCGTATCGAGTCGACCGTCATCTTCTTCTGCTGGTGGGTGATGTTCTGCGCTTCGCCGGACTCGCCCATGCCGTAGCCTTTGATCGTCTTGGGCAGGATCAGGGTCGGCTGGCCCTTGTGATGGACCGCGGCGTGAAACGCGGCGTACACCTTGTGCGGGTCGTGGCCGCCGCGGTTCAGGTTCCAGATGTCCTCGTCCGACCAGTCCGCGACCAGCTCCTTCAGCTCAGGCGTGTTGAAGAAGTACTCGCGCACATAGGCGCCATCCTTCGACTTGAACGTCTGGTATTCGCCGTCGACGCATTCCATCATCCTGCGCATCAGGATGCCCTTCTTGTCGCGGGCGAGGAGCGGATCCCAGTGTGTACCCCATACGACCTTGATGACATTCCAGCCGGCGCCGCGGAATTCTGCCTCGAGCTCCTGGATGATCTTGCCGTTGCCGCGCACCGGGCCGTCGAGGCGCTGCAGGTTGCAGTTGATGACGAAGATCAGGTTGTCGAGATTCTCGCGCGGCAGCCATGCCGATCGCGCCCATCGACTCCGGCTCGTCCATCTCGCCGTCGCCGCAGAAGCACCAGACCTTGCGGCCCTCGGTCTTCGCGCAGGCCGCGATCCTGCAGATATTTCATGAAGCGGGCCTGATAGATCGCCATCAGCGGCCCGAGGCCCATCGACACCGTCGGGAACTGCCAGAAGTCCGGCATCAGCCAGGGATGCGGGTAGGAGGAGATGCCCTTGCCGTCGACTTCCTGGCGAAAGTTGTCCATCTGCTGCTTCGGTGAGGCGGCCGAGCATGAACGCGCGGGCATAGACTCCGGTCGCCGAGTGGCCCTGCACAGAACACGAGATCGCCGCCGTGATCGGGCGAAGGCGCGTGCCAGAAATGATTGAAGCCGACGTCGTAGAGCGTCGCCGCGGAGGCGAAGCTCGCGATGTGGCCGCCGACGTTGGTGTGCTTGTTCGCGCGGATCACCATCGCCATCGCGTTCCAGCGCACGTACGAGCGGATGCGGTGCTCGATCGTTCTGGTCGCCGGGAATCCTCACCTGCTTGTCGACCGGAATGGTATTGATATACGCGGTGTTGGCCGAGAACGGCATGTACGCGCCGGAGCGGCGCGACTTGTCGATCACCTGCTCGATGAGGAAATGCGCGCGGTCCGGCCCCTCGTGTTCGAGCACGCCGTCAATCGCGTCCAGCCATTCCTGGGTTTCTTGCGGATCGACGTCCTTGTTCATGTCCATGGGGCGCTCCTCACGGTGATGGCCGCGATCCGCGTCGATCGGACCTTGACTTGCGTCGGAAGCTGACGCCGCATCGTTGCGATGCAGGCCGCGATTGGCGTTTCAGCGCGATTTCAGGGGAAGTTTTAATCATATCATTCCACGCAAATCGTTTCCAACGACGCCGGGGAAGGATATTTGCTCATGAAGCCTAGTGAAACCTCACGGGGCAGAGGCAGGGGCAAAGGGCATGCCGGTTGGCCCAGCACCCATGGCGTTGCCTCGCCGAATTCGACTATCGCGCGATCGAAATGGACCGCGCTTCGGTCACCACCGCGTCGACGGTGACATCGTGGGATGCCGCGGGAACGCGTTCGACCAGCTGCAGCTCGAATGCTGCCGCGACGCGGCGGGCGTCGGCCCGCAGCAGCGGCAGCAGCCTGTCGTAGTAGCCCCCGCCGTAGCCGATCCGGTGTCCATCGGGATCGAACGCCACGCCGGGAACGAGCACCCAGTCGATGCTTGCGATATCGATCAGAGCGCAGTGCGCGCCGGGCTCGGGGATGCCGCGATAGCCGGGTGCGGCATCGTGCTCGAGGCGGGTTATCGCGCAGATGTCCAGCATCCGGGTCGCGCGGTTCACTCTCGGCAGCGCGACCGTTTTGGCGCGAGCCAGCGCCGCCTCGAGCAGCGCGTGCGTATCCCATTCGCTGCCGAATGGAAGCGTGAGCAGCGACGGTTCCGGACGACGCGAAGTCCTCGCGCGCCAGCAGTGACGCCGCGATCGACGCGCTACGCCGCTTGCCCGATCCTCGGCCGGCATCGCGTCGCGGTCGCGCAGAATCCGCGCGCGCATTCCGCGCTTCGCGTCAGAGAAGCTCGCTCGCCGCGCGATCAAGGTCAATTGAGGCTCGGTTGAAGATGCGGCCACGAGAATGGATGTTACCGCAAAGCCCGCGCCGCGAACGGAACGCCTATAATCGCGCTTGCGGGATTTCGGAATCCAGCAGTACTTCTTCCAAAAAGCCATGAACTACAATCATCAGCATCACCGGAAGCGACGCTCGCGGCTCATCGCCGAGATGCAAAGGCAGACCGGAGGCGGTATCGCCTCCATTCCGACCGCCCGGAGGCGATCCGCAATGCCGATACGCACTATCCCGTATCGGCCGGACAGTCATTTTTACTACCTGTGCGGTTTTCCGGAGCCCGAGGCGGTCGTGGTTCTTATTGCCGGCAAGGCGAAAGCGATTCAGGCAGATCCTGTTTTGCCGGGACAAGAACCCGGAGCGCGAAATCTGGGACGGCTTTCGATATGGCCCCGATGCCGCGCGCGAAATCTTCGGATTCGACGAGACGTATCCGATCACCGAGCTCAGCCCTAAGCTCGCCGACTGGACGTGCGACCAGCGGGCGATCTACACCCGCTCGGACTTTATCCCGCATGGGACGATGCGACCGCGGCGACGCTGAACGACGTGCGTAACCGGCGTACGCACGGGCATCGCGGCGCCGGAGACGGTGATCGACGTGCGGGCCCCGCTCGGCGCGATGCGGCTCTACAAGGACGAGCGCGAGCTGGAGCTGCTGCGCCGCGCCGCCGCCATTTCGAGCGGCGCGCACCGCCGCGCGATGCGCGAGACGCGTCCGGGCTGGTACGAATATCAGGTCGAGGCCGAGCTGATGCACGAATTCCTAAGCTCCGGCGCGCAGGCGGTCGCCTATCCCTCGATCGTCGCGTCGGGACCCAACGCCTGCGTCCTGCATTATCGCGACAACAATCGCCAGACGCAGGCGAGCGACCTGCTGCTGATCGATGCCGGCTGCGAGTTCGACGGCTATGCGTCGGACATCACGCGCACGTTCCCGGTGAGCGGCAAGTTCAGCGGCCAGCAAAGAGCGATTTACGAGCTCGTGCTCGCGGCGCAGCTCGCGTGCATCGACGCCGTCCAGCCGGGCAGGATGTTTCACGACTATCACGAGGTGGCCGAGCGCGTGCTCGCGCAGGGCTTGATCGACCTCAAGCTGTGCGAGGGCACGCTCGACGGGCGTGCTCGAGTCCGGCGCTTATAAGCAGTTCTACATGCATCGGGCCGGGCATTGGCTCGGGCTCGACGTGCACGATGTCGGCTTGTACCGCATCGACGGCGCGTCCCGCCGTCTGGAGCCGGAATGGTGCTCACCGTCGAGCCCGGCTGTTACATCCGCCCGGCGACAAGGTGCCCGAGGAGTTCTGGGACATCGGCGTGCGCATCGAGGACGATGTTCTGGTGACCGCCGCCGGCAACGAAAATCTGACCGGCTCGACGCCGAAGACCGTCGCCGACGTCGAAGCGGCTTGCGCGCGCTGATCCTGCGCGGCCTAAAGACCCATCGATCAAGCCCGATGTTGCACGATCTGGTCATCGTCGGCGCGGGTCCTGTCGGCGCAACGCTTGCGCTGGCGCTCGCCGACAGCGATCTCGATGTCGTCACGCTCGATGCCCGTCCTGCCGGTACCATTGCGCGAAGCGACCGCTCGCTCGCGTTATCGCACGGAGCCAGGCTTATCTTCGAGCGGCTCGACGTGTGGAGCGAAGTCGCCGCGAGGCCGGGCGCGGTAACGCCGATCACCGCGATCGACATTTCGCAGCGCGGCGGGTTCGGACGCGCGCGCCTCTACGCTCGCGATCACGGCGTCGATGCGCTCGGCTATGTCGTCAGCTATCGCGCACTGCAGCATGCGCTCGACGCGGCGCTGGCGCGCGCGGGCACGTCGATCGAGCATGGCGTCGGTGTGACGCGCGTGAGCGCGTCGGCGGCGTCCGCTCGGGTTGTCGGTGAGCGCGAGGCGCCGCGGTCGAATGGAGCGCACGTCTGGCCGCGGTCGCGGATGGCGGTGGCGATGTCGTGGACTACATCGCGCGACAGCAGGCACGACTACCGACAAGCTCGCGCTGGTGGCGAAAATCTGGTCCAGCGAACCCCACGGCGGACTCGCGTTCGAGCGCTTCACCGACCAGGGTCCGATGGCACTCCTGCCCGAAGGCGACCATTACGGCTTGGTGTGGACGACAACTCCGGAAAATGCCAGCGCGCTGGTCGAACTTTCGGAACAATCGTTCTTGGAGGCGCTCGCGCAGCGCTTCGGGCCCTGCGCCGGGCCATGGATCCGTAGTCGCCGATCGGCGCACGTTCCCGCTTACGCTTGAATTCGCGACGCGCGTCGCCGCCGAGCGCACCGTTCTGCTGGGCAACGCAGCGCAAGCGCTGCATCCGGTCGCGGGTCAGGGCTTCAATCTCGGTGTTCGCGACGCGTATGAACTGGCGCAAGAGTTGCTTGCGATATCCGTTATAACCGACCGCGATCATTTTGGTGCGCCTCGATTTCTCGCGGCGTATTCGCGGCGTCGTACGCGCCGACCGTTGGACGGGCATCGCATTTACGCACGGACTGCTCGGACTTTTCGGCACCGACGTTTCACTGCTGCGCTGGCCGCGCGGGTTGGCGCTTACTCTTCTCGATGCGTTGCCGCCGATCAAGCGAGTGTTCACCCGCGCGATGTTGTATGGCTTGCACTGAGTGGTTTGCGCTGAGTGGCTTTGCGCTGAATGGCGCGCACTGAAAACTTGATGGACAATGCAACAAGCCGACGAACGCGCTGACTTCGAGCCGCAAACTCGGTATAATCCGCTCCCTTCCGTCGCAGTTTCCGCAGAGATAACGCGCAGTGCAAATACGGCTCGTATCACATCCAGAGCAATCTTGTCGTCGCCCCCATGGCGGGCGTGACCGACCGACCATTCCGGCAATTGTGCAAGCGGCTCGGTGCCGGTCTCGCCGTTTCGGAAATGGTCGCGTCCAATCCGAAGCTCCGCGATACGGCCAAGTCACAGCGGCGGATGAATCACGATGGCGAGGTCGAGCCGATCGTGGTGCAGATCGCCGGCGCCGATCCCGAGCAGATGGCCGATTCGGCGCGCTACAACGTCGATCGAGGCGCGCAGATCATCGACATCAACATGGGCTGTCCGGCGAAGAAGGTTTGCAACGTCGCTGCCGGCTCCGCGTTGCTGCAGAACGAGTCGCTGGTGCGCTGCGCATCGTCGAGCGCGTGGTTGCTGCGGTCGATGTGCCGGTGACGCTCAAGATCCGGACGGGCTGGGATCGGCAGAATCGAAACGCGGTGCGGATTGCGCACATCGCCGAGGACGCGGGCATCGCGGCGCTGTCAGTTCACGGCCGCACGCGCGAGTGCGGCTTTGTCGGTGCCGTGGAGTACGACACCATACGGGCGGTGAAGCAGGCGGTCGGCGTGCCGGTGACGGCAAACGGCGACGTCGACTCACCGGAAATGGCGCGTGAGGTGCTGGAGCATACGGGTGCGGACGCGGTGATGATCGGTCGTGCCGCCCAGGGCCGTCCGTGGATCTTCCGCGAGATCCGTCATTTCCTCGATTACGGCGAAAAGCTTCCATCGCCGGCTATCGCCGAGATTCGGCAACTCATCCTCGAGCACCTTGCCGACCACCACGCCTTTCACGGCGAGGAGGCGGCGTGCGCATCGCGCGCAAGCATTTGGGCTGGTATACCGCGGATCTGGAAGGCGGACTTGAGTTTCGGCACGAGATCAACGCGATCGACGATGCATCGGCGCAGGTCGCGGCAGTCAACCGTTTTTTCGACGAGCTGAGCACGCACGGTGATAGACTCGCTTACGTGTCCAATGAGGCGCCGATAGAGCGCGCGCGCAGTGGATTCTGCCGCAGAATTGCAGGACGCAGGAGGCGCAGGCAGCATGAAGAAGACTGTACGTATCAACGGTGGCCCCGAGGATCTGCCGCAGCGTCGAAAAGTCACTCGATGAATACTTCCGGCGATTGGACGGCGAGCAGCCGCACGGCATCTACAACATGGTTATCGCCAATGTCGAGCGGTCGCTGCTGACGATGATCATGCACCGTGCCAGCGGCAATCAGACGCAGGCGGCGGACATGCTGGGCATGAACCGAAATACGCTTCGCTCAAGCTTTCGAAGTACAAGATCAGTTAGCTCCGGGCGTCGCCAGCGCGAGCGACGTCGCGAGTGACCTGAGCCCTTTCGGCCCCGCGCAGTCGCACGCCGCAATCCACGCCTGCGCGAGTGCACGCTCATGATGCTTTCCCGATGACCGCTCCCATCGCCCAGGCGCTCTGTCTGTCTCCGGACAAGACGGGCCTCGTGGATTTCGCGCGCGGCCTGGACGCGATGGGGGTCAAGCTCATCTCCACCGGAGGCACCGCGAAATCGCTGATGGAGGCCGGGCTGCCGGTCACCGAAGTCGCCGATTACACCGGCTTTCCCGAGATGCTCGACGGCGCGTGTGAAGACCTTGCATCCCAAGGTCCATGGCGCGATTCTCGCGCGCCGCGATTCTCTCGAGCACATGGCCGCGCTCACCAAGCACGCAATTGCCACGATCGATCTGGTCGTGGTCAATCTCTATCCGTTTCGGCAGACCGTTGCCAGGCCGGGCTGCTCGCTCGACGATGCGATCGAGAATATCGACATCGGCGGTCCCGCCCTGGTCCGCGCCGCGGCAAAGAACCATGCGCACGTAGGCGTGGTGGTCGAGCCGGCCGATTATCCGGCGCTGCTCGACAGAGCTTCGCGCCAACGGCAGGCAGCTTGGCAACGCGACGCGATTCCGGCTTGCGCAAAGGCGTTTTCGCACACCGCCGCCTATGACGGGGCAATCAGCAACTATCTGACGGCACGCGACGAGACCAGCGCGCCTCAGTTGTTTCCGGGCACTTCAACTGGCAAGGCACCAAGGTGGAGGACCTGCGCTACGGCGAGAATCCGCACCAGCAGGCGGCCTTTTACCGCGACGACGCACCGGCGCCCGGCACGATCGCGACCTACCGGCAGCTGCAGGGCAAGGAACTTTCGTTCAATAACATCGGCGACAGCGACGCAGCGTGGGAGTGCGTTGGCACCTTCACCGAGCCGGCCTGCGTCATCGTCAAGCACGCCAATCCCTGTGGAGCCGCGATAGCTGAGACTCCGCTGGAGGCGTATCGGCATGGCGCTCGCCACCGATCCCACGTCGGCGTTCGGCGGCATCATCGCCTTCAACCGCGAAATCGACGCCGCGACGGTCGAGCTGGTCAGCGCGCAGTTTCTCGAGGTCCTGATCGCGCCGGGCTACTCTGCCGAGTGCGCTCGAGCGCATCGCGAAGAAAGCCAATGTCCGCGTGCTGACGATGGGACGCGCGGGGCCATGGAGCAGGAAACGCGTGGGACATGAAGCGCGTCGGCGGCGGCATGCTGCTGCAGACGCCTGACCGGCGCAACATCGACGCGAGCGACCTGTCGGTGGTTGTCGCGCAAGGCGCCGACCGCCCTCGCAGCTCGCCGACTTGATGTTTGTCTGGCGCGTCGCCAAGTTCGTCAAATCCAATGCCATTGTCTATGGCGGCGGTGGAAGGACGCTCGGCATCGGCGCCGGGCAGATGAGCCGGGTCGATTCGACACGCATTGCCGCGATCAAGGCGCAGGCACGCGGGGCTATCGCTCACCGGGTCGGTGGTCGCGTCCGACGCGTTCTTTCCGTTTCGCGACGGTCTCGATGTCGTCGCGGACAACGGCGCGGTCGCGGTCATCCAGCCCGGCGGCAGCATGCGCGATGCTGAAGTCATCGCCGCGGCCGATGAGCGCGGCATGGCGATGGTGTTTACCGGCGTCCGGCATTTTCGCCACTAGCCGGCACGAGCCGGCAGCAGTGTGCTTTCCCACGTTGCTATAGTCCCGCAATGAGCGAGCTCGGCGTGAGCTGGGGCGTGAGCTTGCGATGAATATTCTGGTCATTGGCGGCGGCGGGCGCGAACACGCGTTGGCGTGGAAAATCGCGCAATCGAGCCGGGTCGCGAAAGTCTTCGTTGCGCCCGGCAATGCCGGCACGGCGACGAGCGCGAGCTCAGCAATGTCGCGCTGCACCTCGATCGAGGATCTGCTCGCACTTCGCGCAGAGCGAGACGCATAGTCCTGACGGTCGTGGGTCCGGAAGCGCCGCTTGCCGACGGGCGTCGTCGACGCATTCCGCGCGCGCAGGCCTGAAGATCTTCGGCCCGACGCAGGCCGCGGCGCAACTCGAGAAGCTCAAGGATTTCGCCAAGGCCTTCATGGCCCGCCACGGCATCCCGACCGCGCGACTATCGCGACGCTTCACCGACGCCGCCGACGCGCACGCCTACGTCGACGCAGCGACGGCGCGCCCATCGTCGTCAAGGCCGACGGGCTGGCCGCGGGCAAAGGCGTGGTCGTGGCCGCGACGCGCAGGCGAAGCGCACGCGGCGATCGACGCATGATGCTGGCGGCCGAAGCCGGTCACACAGCATGGGCGCATGCGGCGGGCGCGCGCGTCGTCATCGAGGATTCCTCGACCGGCGAGGAAGCGAGCTTCATCGTGATGGCCGACGGCGAGCACGTGCTGCCGCTCGCCTCGTCGCAGGATCACAAGCGGCTCTGCGACGGCGATACCGGGCCGAACACCGGCGGCATGGGCGCCTATTCGCCCGCGCCGGTGGTGACGCCGGCATGCTCATGCGCGCATCATGCGCGAGATCATCCTGCCCGCGGTCGACGGCATGGCCGCCGACGGCATTCCGTACAGCCGGATTCCTCTACGCCGGCGTGATGATCGACGCCGCGGGCAATCCGCGCGACGCTTGAATTCAACTGCCGGCTGGGCGACCCGGAGACGCAGCCGATCATGATGCGGCTCAAGATCCGATCTGGTCGATCTGCTCGAGCATGCGATCGACGGCACGCTCGATCGGATCGAGGCCGAGTGGGACCGCCGCGCGCGCTCGGGCGTGGTGCTCGGCCGCCGCCGGTTACCCCGACGACGCCGCGCAAGGGCGACGTCGATCTCCGGGCCTCGACGTCGCGCGAGCGACGATTGCAAGGTCTTCCATGCCAGCCACCGGCTGCGACGGCAAGGCGTGACCGTATCGTGGCCGGCGTGCGTTCTGTGCGTCACCGCGCTGGGCGACACGCGTGCGACAGGCGCAGCGCACGCGCGTACGCCGCGGTCGGCGCGCATACACTTCGACGGCATGCAGTATCGCACCGACATCGGCCACCGCGCGCTCGGTGCGCGCAGACCTGACCGCGGCACCTGACGGCCGCATCGGCGCCGACGCGGACATCATGAACCTTCTTCAAGACCTGCCGCGCGCAGCATTACTTCACCGGCCTGCAAGCTCGCATCGTCAGCCGGCTGGAGGCCATCGACGGGCACGCTTTTCGTCGCGACGCGTGGCAACGCGGCGGAGGGCGGCGGCGGCATCAGCCGCATCATCGAGGACGGCAAGCGTGTTCGAGCGCGGCGGCGTCAATTTCTCGCACGTCGCAGGGCGAGCGGCCTGCCGCCGTCGGCGAGCGCCGCGCCCGGCAGCTCGCCGGGCGCGGCGTTCGAGGCGATGGGCGTGTCGCTGGTGCTGCATCCGCGCAATCCCTATCGCGCCGACCGTGCACATGAACGTGCGCTTTTCGTCGCGAGCCAAAGCCGGAAGCCGATCCGATCTGGTGGTTCGGCGGCGGCATGGATCTCACGCCCTACTACGGCTTCGAGGAGGACGCGCGTCCACTTCCACCGCACCTGCCGCGAGGCGCTCGCGCCGTTCGGCGCCGGATCTGCATCCGCGTTTCAAGCGCTGGTGCGACGAATACTTCTATCTCAAGCACCGCGGCGAGCCGCGCGGCATCGGCGGCATCTTCTTCGACGACTTGAACGAGCGGCGGCTTCGAGCACTGCTTCGCGCTGACGCGCAGCGTCGGCGATCATTTCCTCGCCGCCTACGAGCCGATCCTGCGAGCGCCGCAAGGACCTGCCCTACGGCGAGCGCGAGCGCGACTTCCAGGCCTACCGCCGCGGCCGCTACGTCGAGTTCAACCTGGTCTACGATCGCGGCACGCTGTTCGGCCTGCAGTCGAACGGCCGCACCGAGGCGATCCTGATGTCGCTGCCGCCGGTCGTCAGCTGGCGGTACGACTGGCATCCCGAGCCGGGCAGCGCCGAGGCAAAGCTGTATACCGACTTCCTCGTCGCTCGCGACTGGCTGGCGCGAGACAGCGCGATGACCGGCGACGACGAACATCCGCGGGCTGCGCCGAGATCGGGCTCGATTCCGAGGACGTCTTCGCGCGGCCGGCTGCTGCACGTCAAGCGCGACACCGTGCGCCTGCCCGACGGAGACCGCGGCGACGCGCGAGTACATCGTGCATCCGGGCGCGGTGATGATCATGCCGCGGCTGCCGGACGGCAAGGCTGCTGTTCGAGCGGCAATTCCGCATATCCGCACCAGCGCGCATATTCATCGAGTTTCCCGCCGGCAAGATCGATCCCGGCGAGGATCCGCTGCCGCGACCGCGCCAGCGCGAGCTGCTCCGAGGAGACCGGCTACACCGCCGCGCGCTGGGCGCATATCGTTGCGACCATGCATCCGTTGATCACCTACTCGACCGAGCGCATCGCGATCTACGCCGCCGACGCGCTCGACCTTCGTCAGGCGCGATATCGCCTGGATGCCGGCGAGTTCGTCGAGATCATTACCGCGCACGCTCGACGGATGCGCTGGCGTGGCTCGATCGCGGCGCGAGCTCACCGACGTCAAGACGATGCTCGGCGTCTGCTGCCGCAGGCGCCGGGAAGCGCCGCGCTGAAGCGAGCATGCGCTGGCAGGTGCCACTACGCTGCGCCTGCTCATTCGCGGGCGCGTGCAGGGCGTCGGCTTCCGCTACGCCTTCGCCGATGAGGCGCGCCGCGCGAAGCTGCGCGGCACGGGTGCGCAAACCGGCGCGACGGTTGTGTCAGAGAGCGATCGTCGCCGGTCCCGCCGCCGACGTCGATGCCATCGTCGCCTGAGATCGCGTCGCGGCCTGCGGCCGGCGCGCGGTCACGGGAATCGAAACGGCACCCGCGGAAGGCGACTTCGGGACTTTCGAAGTTGCGCCCACCGTTTAGCCTGAGGAGGCCGCGGCCCGACCCGCATCGACGATGAAAACGTCCTTCCACGCGGCGTAGCTCGCCGCCGACAGCAGCGAAACACGGCGATCAGCCCGACACCCAACAACAGACCCAGCGCGACCAGCACCACGGCAATCGCAGCGAAAGGAGTAGAGGCGCGACGTTGAGCGCGAAGGCACGCACGCTGCTTCCAAATGCGTCGGCGAAGGACGCGTCGGCGAGCAGCGCCGCAGAAGGCGCACGAAGACGACGGGCAGCGAAGCCAGCGCACCGGTGACGATGGTGCCGATCACCGCCAGCGAGGACAAGTCACCACCATCGGGGTCCGGAGCCAGTAGATTGGCGCCGGCGAGAAAATAGGCAGCGAACGCCTCGGCGGCAAAGACCGCCAGCGCACCGATGACAATCGCCGCCACCGCACCGGGGCGCGCTCCGAACGCGGTGAGACAGTATCGAAGCAGCAGCGGCTGACCCCGATCCAGCGCGGCTGCACCGATCAACATCCCGCATTCAACCAGCGGGACGATGACTTTGGATGCGGCGATGCCGATCGCCGGGGACAAGCTCCAGGCCCAGGTCCGCGGCGAGCGTGATGAATCCGAGAGCGCACCAGGTAACGGGCGCGAGCTTGAACAGTCGCATCGCCTCTTCGTACCAGGCGAATGCGCGCCGCGCGTTCAGCGGCGCGCGCGCGGCGACGACGACGGTGGAGAAGGGCAGGTCCAAAGTGAAAGCGAAGCCGCTGGCGCGTCAGCTGGTGCTCTCGCCGAGATACGCCGCGCGAACCTTCGGATCCGAAAGAGCTCTTTCGCGGCGCCGGACAGGGTGACCTCGCCGCTCTCCATCACGTAAGCCGCGGTCGCTGACTTCGAGCGCGAGCTTCGCATTCTGCTCGATCAACAGGATCGTCACGCCTTCGCTGGCGATCGCAAGCACGGTTTCGAACACCTTTTGCACCATCAGCGGTGCCAGGCCCATCGACGGCTCGTCGAGCAGGAGAAGCTTGGGCCGGGACATCATCGCGCGGCCCATCGCCAGCATCTGCTGCTCGCCTCCGGAGAGCGTTCCCGCGGTTTGCGTGCGCCGCTCCTTCAGCCGGGAAAGAGCCCGTACACGCGCTCGACATCGGCCCGGATCGCCGCGCGATCGTTGCGCGTGTAGGCGCCCATGGCCAGATTCTCCTCGATGGAGAGCGCTCCGAAGACGCCGCGTCCTTCGAGGAACCATCGACAGCCCGCGGCGAACGAGCACGAATGCCGGCTTGCCGGTAGATGTCCTGACCGTCGTAGTGGATCGATCCGCTCTTGATCGGCTGCAGGCCGGTGATGCCCCTTCAGCGTCGTCGTCTTGCCTCGCGCCGTTGGCGCCGATGAGGTGGCAGACGAGCTCGCGCTCCTCACCACGAGATCGATGCCCTTGACGGCCTGGATGCCGCCATAGGCAACCTGAAGACCCTTGAGCTCGAGGAGCGCGGTCTCACCCACTCACTCAGGCCCTTCGCAGGTTCAGGGTCACTTCGCCGCCGAGGTACGCGGCGAGCAATACGGTAACTGAACGAAGTACAA
>ERZ1370068.2306-contig-1462_pt1 | contig 44531 bp, 63 predicted proteins | sample MGYA00561227_ERZ1370068 | MGnify/ENA primary metagenome ERZ1370068 (study PRJEB38410, sample SAMEA6850437) | metagenome | study: Metagenomic assessment of the ecological functions of the soil: analysis of the soil microbiota associated with the...
TCAGTTACGTATTGCTGGCAAGTCGACGCTGCTGCTGCAGGCGATGGCCGCGATCGGCGCCGCGAAAGAAGGCGCTCTACGTGACCGGCGAGGAATCGGTCGAGCAGGTCGCGCTGCGCGCAGCGCGCTCGGGCTCATCAATGCGCCGGTGTCGCTGCTGGCCGAGGTGCAGCTCGAAGCGATCATCGCGACGATCGGCGCGCGGAAGCGCCCGAGGTCGTCGTCATCGACTCGATCCAGACCGCTGTACACCGAAGCGCTGACCTCGGCGCCGGGCAGCGTCGCGCAGGTGCGCGAATGCGCGGCGCAGCTGACGCGCTCGCCAAGTCGAGCGGCGCATCGTCGTGATCCTCGTCGGCCACGTCACCAAGGAAGGCGCGATCGCCGGCCCGCGCGTGCTCGAGCACATCGTCGACACGGTGCTCTATTTCGAGGGCGACACGCACTCGAGCTTCCGGCTGGTGCGCGCGATCAAGAACCGCTTCGGCGCGGTCAACGAGCTCGGCGTGTTCGCGATGACCGAGCGCGGCCTGCAGCGGCGTGGCCAATCCGTCGGCGCTGTTCCTGTCGCAGCACGGCGAGAGCGTCGCCGGGCTCGTGCGATCGTGGCGACGCTGGAGGGATCGCGGCCGCTGCTGGTGGAGATCCAGGCGCTGGTCGATCCCGTCGCAGCGGCGGCATGCCGCGGCGGCTGTCGGTCGGCCTCGAGCCGCAGCGGCTGGCGCTGCTGCTCGCGGTGCTGCACCGGCACGGCGGCGTCGAGACCGGCGGCTACGACGTGTTCGTCAACGCGGTGGGCGGCGTGCGCATCAACGAGCCGGCGGCCGACCTCGCGATCCTGCTCGCCGTCAATTCATCGCTGACGGGACGAGCCGCTGCCGGCGAAGACGCTGGTCTTCGGCGAAGTCGGGCTCGCCGGCGAGATCCGGCCCGTGCAGCGCGGTCAGGAACGGATCAGGAAGCCGCGAAGCTGGGCTTCCGCCAGGTGTTGATCCCGAATCTCAACAAGCCAAACAAGTCATTGAAAACATTAATGTTATTGGCGTAGATCGAGTCGACGAGGCGCTCGCGAATCCTGCGCTGACTGAGCTGCGGACGGCAGTACGTCGAATGCTCGCGCCGGCGGCCGACCGCGCGCGCGGCGTTCTAGCCCGCCGACGTCCTGCAGCCTGCCCAAGCAGGCCACCGATTTCCGGGCTGACCGCGTCGCGGTCCATCGGCGCCGGGGCGATGTGCTGCGATCAGACGCAGCAGCACGTCGCGCTGCGGCGTGATGGCTCCGAAGAAGCGCGGGCTCTCGCCCTCGCCGATCAGGATCGTCGGAAAGTTCTCCACTTCCACCTGATCCAACAGGGCCGCCGAATCTTCGATGTCGATCCAGAGGAAGCGCAGGCTCAGGATGCTCCGCCGCCGCCTGATCGAACACGGCGCGGTACGCGCGACAGGCGGTGCACCATTCGGCAGCACAGGCAAGCGACCAGCGAGGCGATCCTTCGAGGCCTCGTCCGGTGCGTCCGTTGACGTTCCTCTGGTGCAGGTCCGAGCGATTCTCGGTACCGTCAATCGCACAGCCACTGACGACGCCCTGAGCTGCCAGCGCACTCGGACCGCGATGTGCCGATCGTCAGGAATCGCGAGCGGGATCTATCAGGCATCGCCGCCTGATCGCTGCGTGCCGCGTTGCCGAACGTGGGCCAATGAATCCTGAAGCCGACTCGCCGGCAGAGTCGGCGCAGGTCGCGACGTTGGCATCGATCTTGCTCGATGGATCGATGTACCCATCGCCTTCTGACGCCATGCCGAACCGGAAAACATTCTCGTCCTGTCCATCGTCGGGCTGGTAATCCTGCTCGTCGTCGGCCTGCCTTGCTCTGGGAAACCTCGCAAAATACGAGCGTACCGATCCCGTCGTCCGATCGATGCTCGAGGACCCGACGCGCTGGCTGCAGCACCGAACGGGACCTCGGCGCCTTCGTCCACGACCTCGGGGACGGCCAAGTCTCCATGGTGGGGGAGGGGACCAACCTCTACCTGATCACGCTCAAGAACGACACCAGATACTTCGTGTTCAAGAGCGACGCGCGGTTGGCGGCCCTCGAGACCTGGCTTGCCCAAAATGGAACGCTCTACGCGCTGCACGAAAATATCAATCCGAACATGGACGTGTGGTCACGCGCGGCGAACGGGCTTGCTCGGGTCGCTGTCGGCAGTCTGATCCTCACGCTGTTGCTCATAGGCGTGCTGGCGATTCCTCTGCGAAACATGATGGGGCCGATCGCGAGGATTTTCCACGGTGAGCAAGCCGAAGCTGCGTTTCACCGACGTCGTCGGCGTGCGCGAGGCCAAGAGAGAGCTCGGCGACATGGTCCTGACGCTGCGCGACAACAACGCCTACACCAAGCTCAACGCGCAACCGGCCCGCGGTGTGCTGCTCGCCGGCCCGCCGGGTACCGGCAAGACGCTGCTGGCAAAGGCTCTCGCGGGCGAATCGGGGTCGGCGTTCATCGCGATCGTCGGCAGCGATTTCAGCGACAAATTTCTCGGCAACGGCATCTCGAAGGTCAAGAAGCTGTTCAAAGACGGCGCGCGAGAATGCGCCCTGCGTAATATTCATCGATGAGATCGACGGCATCGGCCGCCGCTCATCCGACGACGACGCGGCGTCCATGGAGAACAACCGCATCATCAACGCTCTGCTGTCCGGAAATGGACGGTTTCGCCGCATCCGAGCGCGTGGTCGTGCTGGGGGCGACCAACCACCCCGAAAACGTCGACGCCGCGCTTTTGCGTGAAGGTCGCTTCGATCGCAAATGCACGCTCGCGCTGCCGGCGCTCGGCGATCGGAAGGCGCTGTTCGAGCTCTACGCCCGGAAGGTTCCTGTCGCCGGCGCGGACTTCACGGCTCTGGCCAGACGCACGACCGGTCTTTCTCCGGCCGCGATCGCCGCCACGGTGATGTCGGCCGCGCGATTGGCCGCCCGCGACAGCGCCAACGCGGTGGAGCAGCACCACTTTCTCGCGGCGATCACCCAGCAGTTGCTTGGAGCGCCCACTCCGGAAGTGCTGATGACGGACGCCGAACGCGTCCGTTGCGCCTATCACGAAGCGGGACACGCGATCGTCGCGCATGTTCTCAACGTCGGGATCGTGGAAAAGGTCACGGTCATGCCGCACAGCCGGGCGCTGGGCGTGACGATGGTCAACTACGAGGAAGACCGCAACTTGCTGACCCAGGTGGAGCTCGAATCCCGGATCGAGATGCTGCTGGCGGGCCGCGCGGCCGAGCTGGCGGTCTACGGCGTTCCGTCCAGCGGCGCGGCCAACGACCTCGAACGCGCCTCGCAGCTCGCCTACCGGATGGTCACCGAATTCGGATTCAGCGATGAATACGGACCGTTGAACTGCGCAGGCATCGGGCCATCCTCGGCCGCCTTGGCAGAGGGCGCCATTGCGGAAACCCGCGCGCTGCTGAAGACGCTCGAGGCGCGGTCCCTCGCACGGGTTCACGCGCACCGTGAGACGTCTGGAAGCACTGACCAGCAGCTTGCTGGACCACGAAACTGTCGAAGGCCCTGAACTCGAGGAGATCCTGGGCCGGGCGCTCCAGCCGGCGTAGGGCGGACCCAACTGTAAGATACGCAAAGCGGGTCATGTTGTAGTAGTTTGTGCGGCTCGCCATGCTCCCATCAGAACGTCGCCCGGACCCGCTAACATAATGCCGTCGGGCCGTAATACCCGGCAGAGCTCGGCGATTAACCGCCTGACTGGTTACGTGTTCGAGGACGAAGACGTTCAGCAAGCAGTCGATGCTGTCGCTGCGCAAGGGCAATGCGGCGCCGTCCGCATTGATGTGCGAAACGCCTCGCGCCACGGTGAACTCTGCGCCACGGCAGGTAGTCGATCGCGATAGGCTGCGCCACCACGACTTCCCCAATGTCGCGCAACCAGCGCTGCAGGCATCGGTCCACTCCGGCGAGCGCCCAACCCCGCCGGCTAGCAGCGAATGCGCCAGGGCGTTGCTCGAGATTCCGGTTGTAGTATTCGTTGGCCCGACCGAGTACACCCCCGACTGCCATCGCGTTCGTCTCCGTAACCACGACGAGCTTAGCGGTCACCACGGGTGTTAAAGGCAACCCGGCGGGGTCGGCCACATTTGTCGCATAATTGTTATTATGTCAAATAGTAACTATCCGGATATGCAGCACTGGAGCCGCCGCCACGGCCATAATCCCGTCCAAGGAGGCTTCATGCACCAGGCGGCTCGCCCTGCTGCTCTTCGTTCTCGCCATCAGCCCTGCGGTCACCGCGCATGTCCTGTCCCTGGAGGAATGCCTCGAGGGCGGCGATTTCATTGCGCACGCGGCCCAGGCGCGCGACAACGGTTCGACGAAGGCGGAATTCCTCGACCGGCTGGTGGCGGACATCCTCCTGATTCAGGCGTTTCCGCCGCAGCTCCGCTGGTTCGTCTCCGATCCCGAAGACGCCGAGTTCCTGCACGCCGAAACCGCGCGAGTATTCGACGCGCCACTGCATCCCGAAGCGCATCGCGCCCAATTCCTGTCCCGCTGTTTCGAGCGGTCCCGGCGCATCGAATAGCTCGCAGGTCGCACTGAGTCGCGAGCGACAGCCTGTGGCACAATCCGCGGGGCCATGAGTTCAAAATCCTGGCTCCTGGCCGAGCGGTGGCCAACGGGTTCGTAGCGGCGTTGCTGCTGGGTGCGGCGCTCGCCGCATCGGCGCAGATCCCGGGCCTGCCCCCGCTCGGTCAGACTCGCACCAAGGCGGTTCCTGCGCAGCCGGCACCGCAGAAATCGGAAGCGCCGAACGAACCGACCTCCCGCGTCGACAAGCTGCTGGCCGACGTTCGTGCCGGCCGCGATCACCAGCCTCCGCCGCCGCCGGAGGGCGTGACCGACGACGAGGCGGTCGCGCAGCGCAACGCCATCGCGACGCTCCTTCATCTGTACGATCGGCGCACCTACGCCACGACGGAGCTCGCGCGGTTGCGCAAGGCACATGCCGAGGCCGAGGCCGCCGATCGAGCGTGGAAGGGCCTCTGCCGAACCCCCGCCCTACTCCATCCTGACGTCGACGAATGGCGGGACGCGGCTGAGCTGTTGCGCGCACACATCGCGGTGCTCGGTGCCGCGATACGCCATCTCGACGGCGAATTGGAGCGGGCGCAGGCGGAAACGCGCCGCGCCGACGAGGCGCTTGCGCCGCGCCAACGATGCGCGCGATGCGCCCTTTGGCGACGCGCGCCGCGACCGCGAGGCGTGGCGGCGCGACCTCGCGGAGCTGCAGCGTGCGCGCGGCGGGCGCCGGCGCCCAGCTGACGCAAATCGCGCGCGACGCCAAGGCCGAGGACCTCGCCGCGCGCCAGGCGGAGCTGCGCCGCCTCGAACGGCAGATCGCGATCGGGATGCAGCACACGCGCTTCGATGCGTCGGACCTGGCGCAGGCGCAGCGTCGGCTGAAGGACGCAATCGCGGCGCTGGGCCAGGATCGCGACCGGCCCGGCCGGCAATTGCAGGAGCGCATTCGGCTGCGCGATGCCGCGCGCGCGCGCGGTGGAAAGGGCTTTCGAAGGCACGCCGGAGCGAGCGACGGCCGACGCGAGGCTGCGCGTCGCGCAGGCCTGGGTGGACACGCTTCGCAACGAAAACGAGATCGTCTCCGGCCTGCCGCGCCTGGTCGATGGCATGGCGCAGATGTGGGAGCAACGCCATGTCCAGTTCGCATTCCACCGATCCGGCGCAGCGGCGCGCGGCCACTCAGCGCATGCGGGCGGCGGTCGATTCGATATCGCCATGGCGCGTCTACGTCGACATCCTGGTAAAGCGAAGCCCGGACCCAGCTGCGCGCCGCGGAAACGCGGCTCGCTCAGTCCGACGCCGGCGCGCTCGCCAACTCGCCCGAAGCCGAAGCGATGCAGGCCGCGCGCTACACGGCAGCCGCCTACGAACGCGTGCAGACGACGATCGACGACGCCGACCGCACGCTGAAGCGCTGGATCGCCGACGGCGGCGCTTCCGAGGGCGAAAGGGATTGGCGCACGCGCGCGATCGACGCCTGGCTCGCGCTGAAGGACGGCGCGCGCACCGTCTGGGACTTCGAATTGTTCGCCGTCGAGGATTCGATCGTGGTCGACGGCCAGCAGGTGTCGACATCGCGCGGCGTCACCGTCGGCAAAAGCGTCGGCGCGCTGCTTTTGTTCCTGGTCGGCTATTGGGTCGTCGGGCGCCTTGCGCGGCAAATCGAAGGCTGGCTCGTCGCGCCAGGCCTCAATCGGGAGCGGGTGCGCACGATGCGGCGCTGGACCGTGGCGCTCCTCGCCTTCGCGCTCGTGCTGCTGACGCTCAACCTCGCGCGGATCCCGCTGTCGGTGTTCGCGTTCCTGGGCGGCGCGCTCGCCATCGGCGTCGGCTTCGGCACGCAGACGATCATCAAGAACTTCATCAGCGGGATGATCCTGCTCGTCGAGCGCCGCGTGCAGATCGGCGACACCATCGAGATCGACGGCGTGTCGGGTGTGGTGACCGCGGTCGATCTGCGCTCATCCACGGTGCGCAGCGGCGATGGCCAGACACGCTCGTCCCCAACTCGGTGCTGCTCGAGCACAAGGTCACCAACTGGACGCTGTACGACCGCAAGGTGCGCAGAAGCGTGAAAGTGGGCGTTGCGTACGGCACGCCGATGCGCGACGCCGCGGAGACGATCGAGGACTGCGCGAAGCGCCATGGCAACGTGCTCGCCAATCCCGCACCGCTGGTGCTGTTCGAGGACTTCGGCGACAGCGCGCAGCTGCTGACGCTCTACTTCTGGGTCGAGCTCTCGGACAAGGTGAGCGCCGCGCAGGTCGCGAGCGACCTCCGCTTCATCATCGACAAACGGCTGGCGGAGGCCGGCATCGTCGTCGCGTTCCCGCAGCGCGAGCGTGCGATTCGATGCCGCCCGGCCGATCAAGGTGGAGGTGGTCGCGGGCGCGGGCGCCGCGGAGCCGCAGGTCGGCGCGTACCGCGAAGGTGCAGCCGTGACCGCGAGGCATCCTGGTGCGCCAGTGGTTCAGGAATGAAGGCGCGCTGATCCCCGTCGTCGCGACCGCCGCGCTGTTCGCCGTCGTCGGGAAGCGATGGCTGGTCATCCTGCCCGACGTGGCGCTGTCGGCGTTCGCTTTCGCCGCGGTTGTTCGGCCTGATCGTCGTGGGCTCGATGGCGGTCGTGCGGCACGCTGACGGGCTCGCCGGAGATGCTCGGCGAACCCTACGGCACGCTGATATTGACGCTGTCGGTCGCGGCGATCGAGATCATGACGCTCGGCATCGTGATGACCACCGGCGACCCGAACCCGGCGCTCGCGCGCGACACGATGTTCTCCGTGGTCATGCTCGTGCTGAACGGCCTCATCGGCCTCTCGCTCATTCTCGGCGCGCTGCGCTACAAGGAGCAGGACTACAACCTGCGCGGCGCCAACGCCTATCTCAGCGTCATCGTGTCGCTCGCGGTCTTCGGCTCTGGTCGTGCCGAACTTCACGTTCACGACACCCGGACCGACGTTCTCCGGCGTCCAGGAAGGATTCCTGATCGTCATGTGCGTAGGGCTCTATGCCGTGTTCCTGGCGATCCAGACCACGCGCCACCGCTCGTACTTCGTCGACGTCCTGGACGAGTTGACGGGCGACGCCGTCGCCGACGCCGAATCCCCGCCGGCGCACCGCCGGGCGCCCTGCAGCGCCATGTCGTGTTCCTGGTCGCCTATCTGGGCTCGTCATCTATCTCGTCGAGAAGCTCGCGGTATTGCTGGACCACGGCCTCGACGAGCTCGGTGCACCGCCGGCCTTCGGCGCGCTCGTCGTCGCCGCGCTGGTGCTGGCGCCCGAAGGGCTGGGCGGGATCCAGGCGGCGCTCGCGAACAAGATGCAACGCGCGGTGAACATCCTGTTGGGCTCGGCGCTCGCGACGCTCGCGCTGACCATCCCGGCGGTGGTCATCATCGGCCTCGCGCATCACACGAATGTCGTGCTGGGGCTCGACCCGGTCGAACAGGCGATGCTGCTGCTCACCTTGTTCGTGAGCACGATCACCTACACCAGCGGGCGGACCAATGTGCTCCAAGGCGCGGTGCACCTGATGCTGCTCATGGCCTACCTGATGCTGATCATCTGGCACTAAAGTCCCGTTTCGCACTCCAATGGCGACCCGACACCCGGAACATCATGCGAACCTCATTGCTCATCCTCTTTCTCGCCTTGGCCGCGGTGCCCGCCGCGTCCGCTCAACCGTCCCAGCAGCCGTTCTTCAACGTGGTCACGATCGAGGCGAGCGCGACGGCCGACGTTCCCACGGATACCTTGACCGTGACGCTCTTCGTCGAGGAGCAGGGGCCGGACCCGGCGGCGCTCGCGACGCGCGTCAACGCCCGCCTCGAGGAGGCGCTGGCGCGCGCCAAGAGGGAGCCCAAGGTCGAAGCGCACTCCGGCAACTACCAGACGACGCCGGTCTACGACCGCGCCGAACCAGATCACCGGCTGGCGCACCCGCGCCGATGTCGTGCTCGAAAGCCGCGACTTCAAGGCTGTCTGCGGCGCTCGCCGGCGCCTGCAGCCGGGGCTCAAGCTGGGGTCGATGACGTTCTCGCTCTACGCGCCGCACGCGAGGCGGCCGATGCGGCGCTGCTGACCGAAGCGCTCGGCAAGTTCCAGGAGAGGGCTCGCGCCGTCGCCAAGGGGCTGGGCTTTCCCGGCTACCAGCTCGGGCAGATCGTCGTGCGCAACGAAGGTCCCATCCGTCCGCCGCCGATCGCCTACCGCCAGCATGGCGATGTCGGCGATGGCCGAAGGCGGCGCGGTCCGGTGCCGGTGGAAGGCGGAAAGAACGCCGTCACCGTCTTCGTCTCCGGCTCGATCGTGCTGGGACCCGGGTCGGACGTGCCGCACACCGCCGCGGTCGGCCCGTGGGCCGACAAACGAGCGCAGGGATTACACGACTGCGACCAGTAGCCCGGGCGCGCGTAGGTGCCTTTGAGATAGTCGACGAACAGCCGCAGCCGCGCCTGGGACGTGACGGTGCTGCGGATACACGGCGTGGATGTCGTAGGACGGCAGCGCAAAGTCGTCGAGCACGGTGACGAGCGCTCCGCGCTCGAGCTCCGGCGCGATCTCCCATGTCGACCGCCACGCGATGCCGAGGCCTTCGATGGCCCAGCGATGCAGGAGCTCGCCGTCGTTGCAGTCGAGATTGCCGTTCACCCGCACGTTCACCGGGCGGCCGCCGCGCTCGGAACAGCCAGCCGTGCTGCTGGCCGCCCTGCTGATTGAACGCGAGACAGTTGTGCCGCGCGAGATCGTCGAGCGTCTTCGGCTTGCCGTGCCGCTTGAAATACGCGGGCGTTCCGCAGACGACGCGCGCGGTTGGCCGCGAGCTTGATCGCGACGTAACTCGGATCGAGCGCGCCGCCGATGCGGATGCCGAGGTCGTAACCCTCGCGCGCGAGATCGACGACGCGGTCCGGACAGATTGAACGAGAGCCGCACCTTCGGGTGCGCGCGGACGAAAGCGGGACCGTGCGGGCGACGTGCCGGCGCCGAATCCGGCGGGCGCCGACACCACGAGATGGCCCGATGGCGGCGTGGCGCCCCGCGCTCACTGCGCGCTCCGCGTTTCGACGTCGGCCAGGACTCGCCGGCAATGCTCGAGGAACACGGCGCCGTCCTCGGTCAGCGTCAGCCGGCGCGTCGATCGATGGAGGAGCCTCGCGCCCAGGCGTTTCTCGAGGGCGTCGATCCTGCGGCCGATGACGACCGGGGTCACGCCCTCCTCCACCGCCGCGGCGGCGAAGCTGCCGCTCGTCGGCGGCGCCGACAAACGACGTGATTTCCTTGAATCGATCCATTCGGTACCAAAAGTATCGAATCAGTGTACGGATTTGGATATTATCAAAGCGATTGCATCCGCAATACACTTCCTGGCACGCATCGACCCCTTGATCGGAGTTGCCATGGCCCGCATGACCGCAATCGACGCCGCCGTCCTCGTGCTGGAAAAGGAAGGGATCACGTGCGCGTTCGGCATACCGGGCGCCGCGATCAATCCGCTGTACGCCGCGATGAAGCGGCGGGGCAGCATCGCGCACGTGCTTGCCCGGCACGTCGAGGGCGCGTCGCACATGGCCGAGGGCTACACGCGCGCCATGGCCGGCAACATCGGCGTGTGCATCGGCACGTCCGGTCCGGCCGGCACCGACATGATCACCGGCCTGTACTCGGCGCAGGCCGATTCGATTCCGATCCTCTGCATCACCGGCCAGGCGCCGCGCGCGCGGCTGTACAAGGAGGACTTCCAGGCGGTCGACATCGAGTCGATCGCCGAAGCCGGTCACCAAGTGGTCGGTCACCGTGCGCGAGCCGGCGCAGGTGCCCGCGCGCGTTCCAGCAGGCGTTCCACCTGATGCGCTCGGGCCGGCCGGGCCGGTGCTGATCGACCTGCCGTTCGACGTGCAGATGGCCGAGATCGAGTTCGACCTCGACACCTACGAGCCGCTGCCGGTCTACAAGCCCAAGGCCACGCGCGCGCAGATCGAGAAGGCGATGGCGATGCTGAACGACGCCGAGCGGCCGCTGATCGTCGCCGGCGGCGGCATCATCAACGCCGACGCCTCGGCGCTCCTGGTCGAGTTCGCCGAGATCACCGGCGTGCCGGTGATTCCGACGCTGATGGGCTGGGGCACGATTCCCGACGACCATCCGCTGATGGCCGGGCATGGTCGGCCTGCAGACCAGCCACCGCTACGGCAACGCGACGATGCTCGCGTCCGACTTCGCGCTCGGCATCGGCAATCGCTGGGCCAACCGCCACACGGGCTCGGTCGACGTCTACACCAAGGGCCGCAAGTTCGTCCACGTCGACATCGAGCCCACGCAGATCGGCCGCGTGTTCGCGCCGGACTACGGCATCGTCTCCGACGCCAAGGCGGCGCTCGAGCTGTTCGTCGCGGTCGCGCGCGGAATGGAAGGCGGCCGGCCGGCTCAGGGATCGCGCCGCCTGGGTCGGCGGAGTGCCGCGAGCGCAAGCGCACGATGCTGCGCAAGACCAACTTCGAGAACGTGCCGATGAAGCCGCAGCGCGTCTACCAGTGCATGAACAGCGCGTTCGACGACAAGGACACGTGCTACGTCACCACGATCGGGCTGTCGCAGATCGCCGCCGCGCAGTTCCTGCACGTCTACAAGCCGCGCCACTGGATCAACTGCGGCCAGGCCGGCCCGCTCGGCTGGACGATTCCCGCGGCGCTCGGCGTGCGCGTCGCCGATCCCGACCGCGACGGATCGTCGCGCTGTCGGGCGACTACGATTTCCAGTTCATGATCGAGGAGCTCGCCGTCGGCGCGCAGTTCAACCTGCCGTACATCCACGTCGTCGTGAACAACGCCTACCTCGGCCTCATCCGGCAGGCGCAGCGCGGCTTCGACATGGATTACTGCGTGCAGCTCGGCGTTCGACAACATCAACGCGCCCGAGATCAAGGCGGCTACGGCGTCGACCACGTCGCCGTGGCCGAAGGCCTGGGCTGCAAGGCGATCCGCGTGCACCGGCAGGAGGAGATCGACCCGGCGATCCAGCAGGCGGAAAAGTGGATGGCGGAGTACAAGGTCCCGGTCGTCATCGAGATCATGCTCGAGCGCGATCACCAACATCGCGATGGGCACCGAGATCGACAAAGTCAGTCGAGTTCGAGGAGCTGGCCGGAGAGCCTCGCCGACGCGCCGACGGCCGTTGCGCGCGATGCTCGATTAGAGCCGGCGACGAGCCGAGATACGACGATGCCCAAGTTCGCCGCCAATCTGACGATGCTCTATAACGAGCTCGGGTTTCTCGAGCGCTTCGACGCCGCCGCCGCGGCCGGCTTTCGCGGCGTCGAATTCCTGTTTCCTATGCGTTTCCCGCGGCCGAGATCGCGCAACGCGCTCTCCCGCAATCGCCTCTCGCTCGTGTTGCACAACCTTCCGGCCGGGAACTGGGAAGCCGGCGAGCGCGGCATCGCGTGCCACCCCGAGCCGCGTCGGCGAATTCCAGGACGGCGTGGGCAAGGCGCATCGAATACGCCAAGGCGCTCGGCGTGCCGCAATTGAACTGCCTCGCCGGGATCGTGCCGCAAGGCGTCGCGCCCGACGCGGCGCGGGCGACGTTCGTCGCCAATCTCGCGTTTGCCGCGGCCAAGCTCAAGGCCGAGGGCATGCGGCTGCTGATCGAGCCCATCAACACGTTCGACATCCCGGGATTCTTCCTGTCGCGAACGCAGCAGGCGCTGGACATCATCGCCGCGACCGGCAGCGACAATCTCTTCGTCCAGTACGACATTTACCACATGCAGCGCATGGAGGGCGAGCTCGCGAACACGATCAAGGCGCACCTCGCGCGCATCGGCCACCTGCAGCTCGCCGACAATCCGGGAAGGAACGAACCGGGAACCGGCGAAATCAACTACGCGTTCCTGTTCCGCCACATCGACGCGCTGGGCTACGAGGGCTGGATCGGCTGCGAGTACAAGCCCGCGACGACCACCGCCGCCGGGTTGTCGTGGATCGCGCCGTACCGCTGATCGCCGCACCCGAGCGCAGCCAACAACGGAGAGCAGCTCATGGCAAGAATCGGATTCATCGGTCTCGGAATCATGGGCACGCCCGATGGCGGGGCACCTCATCGCAGGCGGCCATTCGCTCTTCGCGTACAGCCGCCGGAACATTCCCGCGTCGCTGCTGGAAAAAGGCGCCACCGCCTGCGAGTCGAGCGAAGAGGTCGCGGAAGCGAGCGATATCGTCTTCATCATGGTGCCGGACACGCCGGACGTCGAGGCGGTGCTGTTCGGCGCGAGCGGCGTCGCCGCGGCCTCACGCCCGGCAAGATCGTCGTCGACATGAGCTCGATCTCGCCGATCGAGACCAAGGATTTCGCGAAGCGCATCAACGACGCTCGGCTGCGAATACCTCGACGCGCCGGTTTCCGGCGGCGAAGTCGGCGCCAAGGCCGCCTCGCTCACGATCATGGTCGGCGGCACCGACGACGACGTTCGCGAAGGTGAAGCCGCTGTTCGACCTGATGGGCAAGAACGTCACGCTGGTCGGCGGCAACGGCGACGGCCAGACCTGCAAGGTCGCGAACCAGATCATCGTCGCGCTCAACATCGAGGCGGTGGGCGAGGCGCTGCTGTTCGCGTCGAAGGCAGGCGCCGACCCGGCGAAGGTGCGACAGGCGCTGATGGGCGGCTTCGCGTCGTCGCGCATCCTCGAAGTGCACGGCGAGCGCATGATCAAGCGCACGTTCGATCCGGGCTTCCGCATCGAGCTGCACCAGAAGGATCTGAATCTCGCGCTGGCGAGCGCGCGCGCTGCTCGGCGTGTCGCTTCCCAACACGGCGACGGCGCAGGAGCTGTTCAACGCCTGCGCGGCGCACGGCGGCGCGGCGTGGGATCATTCGGCGCTGGTGCGCGCGCTCGAGATCATGGCCAACCACGAGATCGGCCAAAGCCCGTAAACTGGCGGCCCACCCCAACGCTTCAGACCGCGGCCCCCTAACAATACCGGAGCGCGAAGGTACTCCAGTGACCGCCAGAGCACCGCATGCGCCGCCAACGCAACGCAAAGATCGTCGCGACACTCGGACCCGGCCAGCTCCACGCCCGCGATGATCCATGCGCTGTTCCATCGCGGCGTCGACGTGTTCCGCCTCAACTTCAGCCACGGCACGCCGGCCGATCACCGGAAGCGCATGGCGGCCATCCGCGCGGTCGAGGCGAAGGCCGGCCGGCCGATCGGCGTTCTGCATGGACCTGCAGGGCCCGAAGCTTCGCGTCGGCACGTTCGCCGCGCGGCCCGGTGCCGCTCGAGGAAGGCGCAGACGCTCCGGCTCGACCTCGATCCAGCTCCCGGCAACGCCAACGCGCGTCTGCCTGCCGCACCCCGAGATCTTCGCGGTACTGAAGCCCGGCCTGCAGCTTCTGCTCGACGACGGCAAGCTGCGCCTCGAGGTCGAACGCAGCGGCGACGGCTACGCGATGACGCGCGTCATCGGTGGGCGGCAAGCTCTCCGAGCGCAAAGGCGTCAACATCCCCGACGCGATCGTTCCGCTGTCCCCGCTCACCGGCGAAGGACCGCCGCGACCTCGAGTACGGCCTCGAGCTCGGCGCCGACTGGGTCGCGCTGTCGTTCGTGCAGCGCCCGGAGGACATCGACGAAGCGCGCGCGCTGATCGGCGACCGCGCCTGGATCATGGCCAAGCTCGAGAAGCCGATGGCGATCACGAAGCTCGACGCCATCGTCGCGCAAGGCCGACGGCATCATGGTGGCGCGCGGCGACCTGGGCGTCGAGATGCCGCCCGAGCAGGTGCCCACGGTCCAGCGGCGCATCCTGCGCGCCTGCCGCCGCGCCGGCAAGCCGGTGATCGTCGCCACCCAGATGCTGGAGTCGATGATCACCTCGCCGGTGCCCACGCGCGCCGAGGCCTCCGACGTCGCGACGGCGGTCTACGACGGCGCGGACGCGGTGATGCTGTCGGCCGAATCGGCGTCGGGCCAGCATCCGCTCGAGGCGGTCGAGATCATGGATCGGATCATCCGCGAGGTCGAGCACGACGATCACTACCGCGCGCTCACCGACGCGCAGCATTCGGAGCCCCAGGCCACCGCCGCCGACGCGATCATGCATTCGCTGCGCGCGGCCGCGCACATCGTTTCCGCCGCGGCGACGGTCATCTACACGCACTCCGGGTCGTCCAGCATCCGCGCGTCGCGCGAGCGCCCGGAGGCGCCGCTCTGAGCCTCACGCCGAAGCTGTCGACCGCACGCCGGCTGGCCCTCGTCTGGGGCGTGCATTCGGTGCTGACGCAGGAGATCGCCGACGTCGACACGATGACCGATCTCGCCTGCAAGACGGCGCTCGAGGAGGGCTTCGCGAAGGCGGGCGACAACGTGGTGATCGCCGCCGGCGTTCCGTTCGGCCGCGCCGGCACCACGAACCTGCTTCGCCTCGCGACCGTGTGGCGCTCAGAAAGCGCGAACCCGCAAGAAGAAAGGCTGAGCGGTCTTCGCGCGCCGGTTCAGTTCCGGGCGCCCTTCTTCTGCCAGAGCTTCTCGCCGGTCGCGGTCAGGAGGCCGCGGAACCAGCGATGCCCCGCGGAATGATGGGTGCGGTCGTGCCAGAGCTGATAGAACCGCATCCGCGGAAACGCGATCGGCGCCGGCACGATGGCAAGCGGCAGGAACTTCGCGTAGTGCTGCGCGAAGTGCCGCGTCGTCGTGAAGAGAAGATCGGTGCCCGGGAGCAGATGCGGCGCGATCGAGAAGAACGGCAGCACGACGCGGACATTGCGCGCCACGCGCATCGACGCCAGGTGGGTGTCGACGACGCCGCGGTGCGACGGCGAATACGGCATCGGCACCACGTGCGGCGCCTGCAGGTACTGCTCGACCGTCATGGGCTTGCGCGCGAGCGGATTCGTTGTCGGCCATGACGCATACCGAGCTCGTCGTCCAGGAGCGGCGACAGATGCAGCTGGCCCGGCGGCTCGGGCCAGTTGCCGATCACGATGTCGAGCCCGCCGTCCGCGAGCGCCCGCTCGTAGTCGTAGTCAGGGCCGAGCGCATGGAGGGTGAGTCGCGCCTGCGGGGCGCTCTTGCGCAAGCGTCTCGACCACGCTCGACAGAAACGATACGACGATGTAGTCGGGGCAACCGACCTTGAACGTCTGTTGCGTGGTCGCCGGCGAGAACTTGTCGCCCTCGACGAACAGCTTGTCGATCTCTTCGAGCGCGACGCGCGCGCGGCAAGATCTCCAGCGCCCGTTCGGTCGGGACCATTCCGCCCTTCTCCCGGACCAGCAGCGGGTCGTGGAATACGGCGCGCAGCCGCTTCAATGCCACGCTGATCGCCGGCTGCGACTGGTTCAGACGGATCGCCGTGCGCGACACGCTGCGCTCCGTCAGCAACGTGCAGAGCACGCGCAGCAGATAGGTGTCGAAGGATCGCCGGCGCGGCTCCGATGCCGGCGTGGCTTATCGACGGCGGCACGCGCGGCTCAGAGCCTGCGCTACTGTGGCGTTCGACGTGCGGTCCGAGGTCGAGCGTCGACAGTTGTCCCTCCCGCACGACGACGCGTCCGTCGATCACGGACGCGGCGACGTCACCCGCGCCACAGAACACCAGCGCCGCGACCGGGTCGTGCCGCGCGCCGGCGTGCCGGAGACCGTCGACCGTGAAGGCGACGAAATCGGCGGCCATCCCCGGCGCGAGGTGGCCGATGTCGTCACGGCCCAGCACGCTCGCGCCTCCTCGTCGCGATCTCCAGCGCATCGCGCGCCGACAGCGCGCGGGGATCGCCGGAAAGCGCGCGCGAGGAGCAGCGCCTGGCGCGCCTCGGCCAGCATCTGGCTGCCGTCGTTGGAGGCGCTGCCGTCGACACCCAGCCCAACCGGCACTCCGCGTCGCGCATCCGCCGCACGGGCGCGATACCCGATCCCAGACGCATGTTGGAGCACGGGCAATGGGCGACTCCCGTGCCCGTTCGCGCGAAGAGCGCGATCCCCGCAGCGTCGAGGTGCACGCAGTGCGCATGCCACACGTCGGAACCCGTCCATCCCAGCGCCTCGGCGTACTCGGCCGGCGTCTTGCCGAATTGCTCGCGACTGTACGCGACGTCGGCAGCACTCTCCGCCAGATGCGTGTGCAAGCGCACGCCGTAACTGCGGGCAAGGAGCGCCGCGTTCGCGCATCAAGGCTTCCGTAACGCTGAACGGCGAGCACGGCGCGACGCCAATCCGCACCATCGCGCGGGGCGCCGGATCGTGGAAGGCCTCGATCACGCGCCTCGCATCGCGCAGGATCGACGTCCTCATCCTCGGTCAGCGCGTCGGGCGGCAGGCCGCCCCGGCTTCGCCGAGACTCATCGCGCCGCGAGTGGCGTGAAAGCGGAGGCCGATGTCCTGGCGGCGCCGACCGTGTCGTCGAGGCGGCAGCCGTTCCGGAAACACGTACAGGTGGTCGCTCGACGTCGTGCAGCCCGACAGCATCAGTTCCGCCATGGCCGTGAGCGCGGAAACGCGGATGGCATCCGGCGTGAGTCGGGCCCAAACGGGATAGAGCGCCTTAGCCAGCCGAAGAGCTCGCCGTCCTGCGCCGCGGGAACGGCGCGCGTGAGCGTCTGGAACATGTGATGGTGGGTGTTGACGAGACCCGGCAGCAGCACGTGACCCGCGAGGTCGATCACGGTATCGGCCGTGGGCGGCGAGGTCACTCGTCGCTGCCTACGCATTCGATCCGGTTGCCGCGAACGAAAAGCGCGCCATCGCGAGATCTCGCGCCGGGCATCGTCCATGGTAACGAGCACGTCGGCATGGCGTGCAAGCAGCGTTCGTTCCATGCAGCGCGACGGAATCGGCTCAGTCACCGCGCGAGCATGCGCCAGCGCGCCGAGCGACGTGCGTCGCGTGCACCGCGCGGTCATCGCCCATGATCATGAACGCGAACAGTCGCTCGGCGAGTGTCGTGGTGCGTTCCATGCGCCGGGCAAGATGGGGCGTCGCTTCCGGATCGAGGACCACGAAGTCGGCTTCCTTGCCGACGTCGAAGTTGCCGATGCGGTCGTCGAGATAGAGCGCGGCTGCGCCGCCGAGCGTCGCGAGATAGAACGCCTGCAGCGGCGACAGCGATTGTCCGGCCAGCTGGCAAACCTTGTACGACTCGTCCATCGTGCGCAGCATGCGAAAGCGTGGTGCCGCCGCCGACGTCGGTGCCGAGTGCCGACGCGCACGCCGGCACGCGTGCGCGGCCGCAGGTCGAACAGCCCGCTGCCGAGGAACAGGTTCGACGTCGCGCAGAACGACATCGCGGCGCCCGTCGTCGCCATCCGCTGCCGGTCCGTCGCGTCGAGATGGATGCAGTGCGCGTACACGGCGCGCTCGCGCAGCAGGCCGAAGTGGTCGTAGACGTCGAGATAGCTGCGGCTCCACGGATAGAGCTCGGCCACCCACGCCACTTCGCCCACGGTTCTCCGCGACGTGCGATTGCAGGAAAACGCCGGGATGCTCGTCGAGCAGCCGGCCGCAAGCTCGAGCTGGCGCTCGGTCGACGTCGGGGCGAAGCGCGGCGTCACCGCATAGGCGAGCCGCTCGCGACCGTGCCACTGCGCGATCAGCGCCTTGCTGTCGTCGTAGCCCGATTCGGCGGTGTCGCGGACGGACCTCCGGGACGTTGCGGTCCATCAGCACCTTGCCGGCGATGACGCGCATCGAGCGCGCGCGCGCGCCGCTTCGAAGAATGGCGTCGACCGAAGCCTTGTGGGTCGTCGCGAACACCATCGCGGTCGTCGTGCCGTTGCGCAGCAGCTCGGCGAGGAAGAATTCGGCGACTTCGCGCGCGTGCTCCGGATCCGCGAACCGGCGCTTCGGCCGGGAACGTGTAGCTGTTCGAGCCACTCGAGGAGCTGCGCGCCGTACGACGCGATGATGTCCGTCTGGGCGTAGTGGACGTGCGTGTCGACGAAGCCGGGCAGGATCAGCTTGCCGCGATAGTCGGTGACGACGGCGTCCGGCCGGAATCGAGGCGAGCATCGCGTGCGCCGGACCGAGCGCCGCGACCTTGCCGCCGCGAACCACGAGCACGCCGTCGGCAAAGTGGCGATGCGCGATGTCGCCGAGCGTCGCCGGATCGCCGACGAAATCGAGGATCTCGCCGCGGAACGCCCGGACGTCGCGCGGTGCTGTCCGGCATGGCGCTGGCATCGGCGCGCGCCTGCGTCGCGCTCAGCGCTTCGCGCCCTGCGCGAACCACGCGCGCGACGATCGCGCGCTCCTCGTCGGTCATCTGCGTCAGGTTGCCGATCGGCATGTAGCGGTTGGCGACGGTCTCGGCGATCTTCGCCGCATTCTGCCGCGATCTGCTCCGGGGTCTCCAGCACGACGCCCTTCGGCGGCTGCGCGAATCCCGGCTGCGTCGGCTGCGCCGCATGGCAGGCGACGCAGCGCGCGTCGAGCACCGTCTTCACCTGTGCGAACGTGACGCTGCGCGCCCTTGGCCGCGGGCGCGACGGGCGCTGGCGCGAGGGCCACCGCCACGCCGACCAGGAGCAGGACGGCGAGCGCCGGCAGCAGCCACATCGTCCGCCCTTGTGCCGCAGCACGAAGAACTGCCGGATCAGCACGCCGGCCAGCATGATCACGCCCAGCACGAGCCAGCCGTACGGATGGCTGTACGTCATCGGATAGTGATTGCTGATCATCGACGAACAGCACCGGCAGCGTGAAGTACGTGTTGTGCACCGAGCGCTGCTTGCCGATGATCCCCGGCGTCGGATCGGGCTCGCGGCCGGCGCGGATGTCGGCGACCATCCGCTTCTGTCCGGGAATGATGTGAAAGAACACGTTGGCGACCATCATCGTGCCGATCATCGCGCCGACGTGGACGAAGGCCGCGCGCGCGCCGAAGACATGGAACAGCGCCCAGGCCGCGGCCATCACCAGCGCCAGCATCGCGCCCGCGAGCAGCGTTCTCGTTGTCCTGCGAGCATCCGGCACAGCGCGTCGTAGACGATCCAGCCGCCGGCGATGAATGCGATGCTGATGGCCATCGCCGACGGCGGGCGTCAGCGCCATCACGCTCGTGTCGATGAGATAGGAGCTCGCGCCGCACCAGTAGATGAGCGCGAGCAGCCCCATGCCCGACAGCCACGTCGTATAGGCCTCCCACTTCGACCAGTGGAGGTTCTCCGACAGCGGCTCGCCCTTCGGGCCGGTCAGGTACTTCTGGCTGTTGTAGAAGCCGCCGCCGTGCACCGCCCACAGCTCGCCGAACACGCCGCGCTTCGCGTCCTCCGGCTTCTTCGGCGGCGACAGCGAATTGTCGAGCATCACGAAATAGAACGACGCGCCGATCCACGCGATGCCGGTGATGAGATGCAGCCAGCGGACGAGCAGGTTCAGCCAGTCGACGATGTACGCTTCCATCGAGCATCATGCGCTTGCGCGTCTTCGCGGCGTCGGGCGCACGAGCTCGGACCTCCGTGCAGGCGGCCAGCGAGCTCACGGAGGTGCTGAGCCCGGCGCTGCGCACGCGGCGCTCGCCGGACTGCCGCGCGGATGACGTCACTTCTTCGGCAGCTTGCTCGCGACGCCTTCGACGTAGATAGTCCATCTTGCCCAGCTCGTCGTCGGTCATCGTTCTTGCCGGCGGGAACGACCGTCCTTGCCGTCCTGGTCGATGACCGGGCCGGCGAACGGATGCAGCGTGCCGGCCTTGATCTCACCCTCGAGCTTCGCGACCAGCGTCTTGACGTCGGCCGGGATCGCCGGGTTGAGCGGCGCGAGCTTGATCATGCCGTCCTTCATGCCGCCCCAGACGTTGGTCGGCTTCCACGTGCCGGCGAGCACATCGCTCGCGGCCTTCGTGTAGAAGTCGCCCCAGCTGATGCGTCGTGGCGCTGAGCTGCGCCTTCGGGCCCGTACTTCGACATGTCGGAGTGGTAGCCGAACGCGTACTTGCCCTTCTCCTCGGCCGCCTGCACGACGGCGGTCGAGTCGGTGTGGTTGGTGACGACGTCGGCGCCCTGCGAGATCAGCGTGTTCGCCGCCTCGCGTTCCTTGCCCGGGTCGTACCACGAGTTCGTCCAGATCACGCGCACTTCGGCCTTCGGATTGACGCTGCGCGCGCCGCGCGTGAACGCGTTGATGCCCTGCAGCACCTCGGGAATCGGAAACGCCGCGACGTAGCCGATGATGTTGCTCTTGGTCATCTTGCCGGCGATGACGCCGTTGAGATAGCGGCCTTCGTAGAAGCGCGCGTTGTAGATGCCGAAGTTCGGGCCGGTCTTGTAGCCGGTCGCGTGCATGAACGTGACCTTCGGGAACTGCTTCGACACCTTCTCCATGTAGTTCATGTAGCCGAAGCTCGTCGTGAAGACGACCCGGCAGCCGCTCTGCGCGAGCTCGCGGATCACGCGCTCGGCGTCGGCGCCCTCGGGCGACGTTCTCGACGTACTTCGTCGTGCACCTTGCCCGCCGAGCGCCTTTTCCATCTCCTTGCGGCCCTGGTCGTGCTGATACGTCCAGCCCGGCGTCGCCGATCGGGCTGACGTACACGAAGCAGATGCTCGCCGGCGCCTCCGCGGCGATCGCGCTGCGCAGCGAATCCCGCGGCGCCGGCGAGCACGGCGGCGATCTTGCAACATCGCTCTCCAGTGCAACATGTTGAAACCTCCTCTGTGGAAACGACGGGGCCGGCGGCGCCGACCGGTCCTGCTGCAAACAAAGCATCATGCGTCCGGCCGGTAGGGCTGGCCCAGCGACACCGGCGAGTTCGAGCCGGATCGTGTTGAGGTTGCGCGAAATGAGCGACGAGCACGATGATCGTCGCCAGATACGGCAGCGCCGACAGGAACTGCGACGGAATCTCGATCTGCGCGCCCGATCCCTGCGACGAAGAGCTGCGCGATCATGACGCCGCCGAAGAGGTAGGCGCCGACGAGCACGCGCAGCCGGCCGCCACGTCGCGAACACGACCAGCGCGAGCGCGATCCAGCCGCGGCCCGCGACCATTCCCTCGACCCACAGCGGCGTGTAGAACACCGAAAGGAAGGCGCCGCCCATGCCCGCCATCGCGCCGCCGAACATCGTGGCGAGATAGCGGATCCGGATGACGGGATAGCCGATCGAGTGCGCCGAGGCCGGCGATTCGCCGACCGCGCGCAGCACGAGGCCGGCGCGGCTGCGGTACAGGAACCAGACGATCGCCGCGAACAGCAGCCCACGATGCGTAGACGAGCGCCTGCTGGTTGAACAGCGCGGGGCCGAGCACCGGGATGTCGGCGAGCAGCGGAATCCGGAGCGTCGGCACGGCGAGCAGCGTCACCGACTCGTACGGCTTGCCGATGAACGCCGACAGGCCGACGCCGAAGATCGACAGCGCGAGGCCCGAGGCGACCTGGTTCGCGAGCAGCGTCGAGCGTCAGCGACGGCGAAGATGAGCGCCATCAGCGCGCCCGGCCGCCATTCCGGCGAGCGCGCCGACCGTGGCGCTGCCGGAGTGGTGCGCGGCGGCGAATCCGGCGATCGCGCCGACGGCCATCATGCCTTCGGCGCCCAGGTTCAGGCACGCCCGATTTCTCGGTGACGAGCTCGCCCAGCGCCGTGATGATGAGCGGCGTGCCGGCGACGATCGTCGCGACGAGGATCGACGGTGAAGATGCTGTTCCATCGCATCGCTCTTGCGTTCCGCCGCGACCAGCGCCGAGCGCGATAGTTGACGAACACGTCGGCGCCGAGCAGGAAGAAGAGCAGCATGCCCTGGAAGACTTTCGAGATCGACGACGGCAGGTTGAGATACTGCTGCGCCTGCTCGCCGCCGAGGTAGAGCAGCGCCATCAGCAGGCTCGCGAAGAAGATGCCGATCGGGATTCAGCCGGCCGACGAAGGCCACGATGATCGCCGCGAAGCCGTAATTGTTCGACACGTGCTCGGTGAGCTGTCCCATCGGGCCGGACACTTCGCCCATGCCGGCGATGCCGGCCATCGCGCCGCCGGCGAGCAGTCCGATCCAGATCGTCCGCTTGGCGGAAAAGCCGGCATAGCGCGCGCGCCGCCTCGGCCTCGCCCGCGACCTGCATCTGGAAGCCCATGAAGCTGCGGTGCATGAACACGTAGCCCGCCAGCAGGGCGCCCAAGCGCGACCAGGAAAGCCGCGTTGAGGCGCGTGCCTTCGACCAGGATCGGCAGGAGCGCGGCGTCATCGAAACATCTTCGGTCTGCGGGAAATTGAATCCCTCCGGATCCTTCCACGGGCCGTGCACGAGCCACGACACGCCGAGCTGCGCGATGTAGACGAGCATCAGCGACACGAGGATCTCGTTGGCGTTGAACTTGGTCCGCAGCAGCGCCGGAATCGACGCCCACAGCGCGCCGCCGATCGCGCCGGCCACGACCATCGTCGGCAGCAGGAGCGCGGCTCGTGCTGCCCGAGAAGTAGAGCGCGACGCCGCCGCCGGCGATCGCGCCGACGATGAACTGGCCTTCGGCGCCGATGTTCCAGACGTTGGCGCGAAAGCCGACGGCGAGGCCGACGGCGATCAGCATCAGCGGCGTCGCCTTGAGCAGGAGCTCCGCCCATCCGTACGCGTCCTTCAGCGGACTCAGGAAGAACACGCGGAAGCCCTCGACCGGATTCTTGCCGAGCGCGGCGAAGATCACGAGTCCGCCGATGAGCGTGAGCGCGACCGCAAGCAGCGGCGACGCATAGCGCATCGCATTCGAGGGCTCGGGCCGTGCTTCGAGCCTAGGCCACACGGCGCTCTCCCGTCGCCGACTCGGCGCCCGGCCACATGCCGCTCATCCAGACGCCGATCTCCTCGACGTTGGTATCGGCCGTTCGCTTGGCCGGCGACAGCCGCCCGTTGGCGATGACGGCGATCCGGTCGCAGATCTCGAACAGCTCGTCCAGCTCCTCGGAGATCACGAGAATCGCGGCGCCGGCGGTGCGCAGATCGATGAGCGCCTGCCGGATGAACGCCGCGGCGCCGACGTCCACGCCCCATGTCGGCTGCGCGACGACGAGCAGCTTCGGCTGCTGCAGGATCTCGCGGCCGACGATGAACTTCTGCAGGTTGCCGCCCGACAGCGATCTTCGCCTGCGCCGTGCGGGCCGCCGCACTTCACGTTGTAGCTTGGCGATGCATTCGCGCGCGAACGCGTCGACCGCCGCGAAGTCGATGAGTCCCGTGCTTCACGCATGCCGCGCCGGTGCGCGGTCAGGAGCGCGTTCTCGGCGAGCGACATCCGCGGCACCGCGCCGCGACCGAGCCGCTCCTCCGGCACGAAGCCCATGCCGAGCCTCGCCGGCGGCGCCGGGCGCATCCGCCCGCCTCCGCATGCCGAGGATCTGCACGGGAAACTTCTCGGCGAGCGGTTCCTCGCCGGACACCGCGTACAGCAGCTCCTGCTGGCCGTTGCCGGAAACGCCGGCGATGCCGACGATCTCGCCGGAATGCACGTTCGAGATGGATGTCCTCGAGGTCGGTGCCGAACGGATCGTCGGACGCATGCGACAGGCCGGCCAGCCGGAGCCGCGACTTCGCCGTCCTCCGCGGCCGCGCCGTGCTGCGGCACCGGCAGATCCTTGCCGATCATCATCCGCGCCATCGACTTCGGCGTCTCCTGCGACGGCATGCACGTGCCGGTGACCTTGCCGCGCGCGCAACACCGTCGCCGTGTGGCAAAGCTCCTGGATCTCGTCGAGCTTGTGGCTGATGTAGAGGATGCTGCAGCCCTCCGCGGCGAGCTGGCGCAGCGTTTCGAAGAGCTTGCGCACCGCCTGCGGCGTCAGCACCGACGTCGGCTCGTCCATGATCAGGAGCTTCGGGTTCTGCAGCAGGCAGCGGATGATCTCGACGCGCTGCCGCTCGCCGACCGACAGCGCGTGCACGAGGCGGCGCGGATCGACCGGCAGGCCGTAGCGTCTCCGACACCTGCTCGATCTGCCGCGACGAGCGTCGCCGAGATCGGTGCGCCCGGCAGCGCCAGCGCCACGTTCTCGACCACGGTCAGCGTCTCGAACAGCGAAAAGTGCTGGAAGACCATCCCGATGCCGAGCGTGCGCGCGTGGGCGGGATTCGCGGGCGTCACCGGCTCGCCTTCCCAGAACATCTCGCCTTCGGTCTGCTGCGTGACGCCGTAGATGATCTTCATCAGCGTCGACTTGCCGGCGCCGTTTTCGCCGAGCACCGCGTGGATCTCGCCCGGCATCACCGTGAGGTCGATGCCGTCGTTGGCGACGACGGCCGGGTAGACCTTGCGGATGCCGCGCAATTCGAGCCGCGGCCGCACGCCGTCCGCCGCTTGCGCGGCCGGCGCGTCATCGTCCCCCAGTCGCTCCGTCGCGTTCTGTCTCGGCTCGCGTGCGCGCGCCGCTTGCCGCGGATCCGGCGGCCATCGCGCCACTGCGCACCTGCAGCAGCTCGGCGGCGACCGCGATGGCGATCACCTCGGGTTCCTTGCCTGCAATGCCGTCGATTCCGATCGGGCACGTCATGGCCGCGAGGCGCGCTCGCGGCACGCCGCGCGCTTCCAGCCGCCGTTCGAACTGCCGCCGCTTCGAGACCGAGCCGATCAGCCCGAAGTAGGCGAAATCGTCGCGCGCGAGAATGCGCTCGGCGAGCGCCTCGTCCTGCGGATGGCTGTGCGTCATGACCAGAAAGTACGCACCCGCGGGCGCCGCCGCAACTTCCGCCTCCGGCGTATCGGTGGTCACGCAGATCGACGTTGTCCGGTATCGCCGCGGGAAAGGCATCGTCGCGCGTATCGATCCACTGGATGCGGCAGTCGATGGCGGCGAGCGTGCGCACCACCGCGCGACCGACATGCCCTGCGCCGAAGAGCACGATCGAAAATCGGGCACGCGCACGATGTCCAGGAACACTTCGAGTCCTGCGTGTCCGCCCAGCGTCGGCGAGTCCGGGCGCGCCGTCACCGGCGAGGAGCGTTCTCGCGCGAGCGCCGCCGCCTCGACATCGCATTTCGACGAGCCCAGCGTGCCGGTCTCGGACGTCGCCGTCACGACCAGGTGCTTTGCCGGAGCGTCGCCACGCACCGGCACGACGATCGCGCACGCGATGCCGTCCGCGCGCAATCGGGCGACGGAGCTCGAGCCCATCCCACCGTGTCGAACACCGGCTCGAACAACAGCTGGACGAGTCCGCCGCAACATTGCCCAAGGCTCGCGCCCAATGGAAAGCGGTGCAGCGCCAGCGGTCCGCGGGCATCGAGGAGATCGCGCGCGATGTGCGATTGCCTCGTGCTCGAGATGGCCTCCGCCGATCGTGCCGGAGATCGCGTCCGCGGTCACGATCATCCGCGTGCCCGGCGGACGCGGGACCGATCCTTTCGCGGCGACGATGCTGACGAGTATCGCATCGCGGCGCGACGTCACGCGCGCTGCCAGCGCCCGGATCCAATCGTTCATCGGACGACCTCGGCACGGCCGATCGCACGGCTTCGATCGCCTTCAGGATGGATTCGCCCGTCGCCGGCGCGTCGAGCGGCGGATTGATCCGATAGTCGGCGACGCTGGCGATCGCGTCGCGAATCGCGAAGAACACCGAGAACGGCAGCAGCAGCGGCGGCTCGCCGGTCGCCTTCGAGCGCAGGATCGTGTCCTCGACGTTGCTGTTCTTGAACAGCTTCGTCCGGAAATCCGCCGGGCAGTCGTTGACCGCCGGAATCTTGTACGTCGAGGGCGCATGCGTCATCAGCGCGCCGTCCTTGTTCCACCACAGCTCCTCGGTCGTGAGCCAGCCCATGCCCTGGATGAAGGCGCCCTCGACCTGTCCGATGTCGATCGCCGGATTGATGGAATCGCCCGCGTCGTGCAGGAGGTCGGCCCGCAGCAGCTTGCATTCGCCGGTCAGCGTGTCGACGATGACTTCCGATACCGCCGCGCCATAGGCGAAGTAGAAGAACGGCCGGCCGCTCATCGTGCGACGTCCCAGTGCAGCTTGGGCGTGGCGTAGAACCCGTCGGACCAGAGCTGGACGCGGGCGCGATAGGCCTGCCGCACGAGTTCCGCAAACGCGATCGACTTCCCGTGGACGCTGACACGTGTCCGCGGCGAAGGCGACGTCCTCGGCGCGGCCGCCGTAGGTCGTTGCGCGCGAGCTGCGCAAGGCGTGCCTTGATCTGCCGCGCGGCATCCTGTCCCGCCTTGCCGTTCAGATCGCTGCCGGTCGACGCGGCGGTGGCCGACGTGTTCGCCACCTTGCTCGTGTCGGCGGCGGTCGAGCGCACGTGCGCCAGGCTGATGCCGAGCTCGTGCGCCACGACCTGCGCGACCTTGGTGTTGAGCCCCTGCCCCATCTCGGTCCCGCCGTGGCTCACGAGCACCGAGCCGTCGGTGTAGACGTGGACCAGCGCACCCGCCTGGTTGTAATGCACGACGTTGAACGAGATGCCGAACTTGACCGGCGTCAGCGCCAATGCCCTTCTTCAGGACCGGGCTCGCCGCGTTGAACGCGCGCGGTCTCGCCGCGCCGCCGCCGATAATCCGATCGACGCTTCGAGCTCGGCGACGAGCTCGTGGATCACGTTGTCCTCGACGGTCATGCCGTACGGCGTGACGTTGCGCTCGCTCGTGCCGTAGAAGTTCGCCTTGCGGACATCGAGCGGATCGCGGCCAAGCTCCCGCGCGATGTTGTCGATGATGTATTCGATCGCGATCGCGCCCTGCGGTCCGCCGAAGCCGCGAAACGCGGTGTTCGACTGCGTGTTGGTCTTGCCCGCCAGCGCCAGAATGTCCACGTCGGGCAGGTAGTACGTGTTGTCGAAGTGACAGACGGCGCGCGTGCACACCGGTCCCGAGAGGTCCGCCGAGAAGCCGGCGCGGGCCGTCATCTCGATCTTCGCGGCGCGGATCAGCCCATCGTCGCCGTACCCGACCTCGTACTCGTAGTGGAAGCAGTGGCGCTTGCCGGTCGACCATGAAGTCGTCGTCGCGGTCGAGCCGGATCTTGACCGGCACGCGCAGCCGCTGCGCCGCCACGCGCCGCGACGCAGGCGTAGAGCGCCGACTGCGACTCCTTGCCGCCGAAGCCGCCGCCCATCCGCCGCATCTCGACGGTCACCTGGTTGGCGACGAGGTTCAGCGCGTGCGCGACGACGTGCTGCATCTCGGTCGGATGCTGCGTCGAGCAGTAGAGGTGGATGCAGCCGTCTTCCTTCGGCACGCGCGTAGGAGATCTGCCCCTCGAGATAGAACTGCTCCTGGCCGCCGACGTAGAACTCGCCGCCCATCCGGCGCGGTGCGGCGCGCCATCGCCGTGCCGGCGTCGCCGCGCCGGAGATGCATCGGCGGCAGCACGTACGACTGCAGGCGCTTCGCTTCCTGCGGCGTGAGCACCGGCGGCAGCACGTCGTAGTCGACCTTGGCGAGGCGCGCGGCGCGCCGCGCGGCATCGTACGGTCGCGGCGACCACGACGAACATCGGCTGGCCGACGTACTGGACGAGCCCGTCGGCGAGTATCGGGTCGTCGTGGATGATCGGCCCGCAATCGTTCTCGCCCGGGAATGTCGGCGGCCGTGAGCACCGCGACCACGCCCGGCGCTGCGCGCACGGCCGCGAGGTCGATCGACCGGATCCGCGCGTGCGCCTTCTCGGACAGCCCGAGCGCCGCATGGAGCGTGCCGGCGATCTCCGGGATGTCGTCGACGTAGAGTCGCCTCGCCGGCGACGTGCAGATGCGCCGATTCGTGCGGATGCCGCCACTCCCGCGGCCGGCAGCGTTGCCTGCCGCGCCATGAATCGCTTCGGCTTGTCGATTCATCGAGCGTCCCTCGCCTGCGCTACGCGACCGCGAATACGCTGACTTCAGCGGCCGGCAACGGCCGGTCCGGCCGCGTCTCGAGATAGAACCGGTACAGCAGATTCTGCGCGGTCTGCCGGCGATAATCGGCGCTCGCCCGCATGTCGGTCAGCGGCGTGTAGTCGGAGACGAGCGCGCGCCATCGCGGCCCGCGCCGTCGCCTCGGTCCACGGCGGCTCCGGTCAGCGCGCGCTCCGTCGCGCTGCGCGCGCTTCGGCGTCGCCGCCACGCCGCCGATAAGCGACCCGGCAGCGGCGCGATCCGGTCGCCGTCGAGCTCGATGGCAAACGCGGCACAGACGGCGGAGATGTCGGAGTCGAAGCGCTTCGACAGCTTGTACGTGCGGAACCGCAGCGCGGGCGCCGGGCAGCGGGACCTCGATCGCCTCCAGAATTTCGTCCGCCGCCATCGCCTTCTTCATGTAGCCGACGTAGAGATCCTCCATCGGCAGCGTCCGCGACCGCTCGCGGTTGCGCAGTATCACGCTGGCGCCCAGGGCGATGAGCCCCGGCATCGAATCGCCGATCGGCGAGCCGTTCGCGACGTTGCCGCCCATCGTTCCGGCGTTGCGGATCGGCGGCGACGCGAAGCGTTCCCACATCTCGGCCAGCTCCGGGATAGTGCCGTGCCAGCGCGCCATAGGCGTCGGTCAGCGTCGCGCCGGCGCCGATGCGAAGCGCGCCGCCACTCTCGCGGACGACCTTGAGCTCGTCGACATTGCCGATGGAGATGATTTCCGTAAGGTCGCGCAGCTGTTTCGTGACCCACAGGCCGACATCGGTGTTGCCGGCGAGAATGGTCGCCTGCGGATGGGAGGCGCGAAGGTCCGTCAGCTCCGCCACGGTTCGCGGCGCAAAGAAGCGGCGACCTCCATGCTCATAGGCGAGCGAAGTCGTCGCGCGCGATCGAGCGCAGCTGCCGACGCAGGGCCTCCCGGTCGAAGCGGTACGCGCGGCAAGTCGAACATGCGCTCGGCCGCATCGAGGATCGGCCGATACCCGGTGCAGCGGCAGAGATTTCCGGTGAGCGCGCTGCGAATCGCGGGACCGGTGGGCCGACTCGTCTCCGGCCTGCGTGCTCGAGATAGAGTGCCCACAGGGACATCACGAAGCCGGGGTGCAGAATCCGCATTGCGAGCCGTGGCAGTCGACCATCGCCTGCTGCACGGGATGCAGATCGCCATTCGGCTGCCGCAGGTCCTCCACGGTGAAGAGCGCCTTGCCGTCCAGCGCCGGGACGAACTGGATGCAGGCGTTGACGGTTTTCAGCGTCACCGAGTCGCCGTTGAGCTCGCCGATGACCACGGTGCAGGCGCCGCAGTCGCCTTCCGCGCAGCCCTCCTTCGTTCCCGTGCGGCCGCAGATCCTCGCGCAGGAAATTCAGCACCGATTTCGTGGGCGCGACGGCATCGACCGTCATCACCTTGCCGTCCAGGAGAAAGCGGATGCCTGCGGTATCGGAATGGGTCACGGCGTTTGGCATGGCTTGCCCTTCATCCCCTGTCTCGTCGACGGCACCGGTTCTGCGCGCGCCATGGCAGCGCACCGATCGGCGCGGTTCCCGGTCGTTGCCCATCGCCATTGTCGGCATTCCTCGCGGTCTTGGGAACTGCGCGCGCAGGAGCGGCAGTGAGACAGCGTCGCGTCCTATCCCCTAATATTTCATGACTATGTGGGCCAAGCGCATAGCTACTATAGCGAAACCCTTCCCCCAATGCCGGCATACAGCTTCGGACAATCGGGCCGCGCTTCCCGGAATCTCATGCCTACAATTGCGGCCGAGCCCCCGCGAACCCGCGCGAATCTTAGGCTCCAGGACGACTCGATGCCCGACGCATCCTATCCGCGCGACCTTGTCGGCTACGGCCGCACGCCGCCGCATGCGCAATGGCCCGGCGAGGCGCGCGCGTCGCCGTGCAGTTCGTCCTCAATTACGAGGAAGGCGGCGAGAGCTCGGTGCTGCACGGCGATCCGGCGCTCGGAGCAGTTCCTCTCCGAGATCATCGGTGCGGAGGCCTATCGCGCTCGCCATCTCAGCATGGAGTCGATCTACGAATACGGTTCGCGCGCCGGCGTGTGGCGACTGCTGCGCGAGTTCGAGCGCCGCCGGCTGCCGCTCACCGTGTTCGGCGTCGCCATGGCGCTCGAGCGGAACCCGGACGTGACGGCGGCCTTTGTCGAGCACGGTCACGAGATCGCCTGCCACGGGTGGCGCTGGATTCACTACCAGAACGTCGACGAGGCCACCGAGCGCGAGCACATGCGGATCGGCGTCGCGTCCCTGCGTCGCGCCACCGGCGCAGCGCCGGTCGGCTGGTACACCGGTCGCGACAGCCCGAACACGCGGCGTCTGGTCGTCGAGCATGGCGGCTTTCTGTACGATTCCGATTACTACGGCGACGACCTGCCGTTCTGGACCGAGGTCACCACGGCGGACGGCGCGCACGCATGCGCACCTCGTCGTCCCCTACGCGCTCGACACCAACGACATGCGGTTCGCCACACCTCAGGGCTTCAACACCGGCGAGCAGTTCTTCACCTATCTGCGCGACGCGTTCGACGTCCTCTACGCCGAAGGCGCGGAGCAGCCGAAGATGCTGTCCATCGGCATGCACTGCCGGCTTCTGGGGCGGCCCGGCGCGCTTCGCCGGGCTCCGCCGTTTTCTCGATCACGTCGAACGGCACGACCGGGTTTGGGTGTGCCGACGCGTGGACATCGCGCGGCACTGGATCGCGCGGCATCCCTATTCTTCTCGCGGGAGCCCGGTCATGACGACACTGCACGAGCCCTCGGGAACCCGCATCTGGGATCGCTGCGAGGAGCTCGCCCGGTTCAGCGAAGAGACGGGCGCGCTGACTCGCGTGTTCCTGTCCCGCGAACAGGAGCGGCCAATGACCTCACGCTTGGCTGGATGCGCGCGGCGGGAATGAGCGCCGCGACTCGATGCGATCGGCAATGTCGTCGGTCGCTACGAAGGCCGTACGCCGGGCGCGCCCTGCCTCATGCTGGGTTCGCACCTCGACACCGTGCGCAACGCCGGCAAGTACGACGGCATGCTGGGCGTGGTCGCGGCCATCGATTGCGTTCACACCCTCAACGCGCGCGGGACGCGGCTGCCGTTCGCGATCGAGGTCGTGGGATTCGCCGACGAGGAAGGCGTGCGTTTCGGCTCCACGCTGCTCGGCAGCCGCGCGGTCGCCGGCACGTTCGATCGGAAGCTCCTCGACAGCCGCGACCGCGATGGAATGTCGATGCGCGACGCATTGACGGCGTTCGGACTCGATCCCGAGCGCATCGGCGACGCCGCGCGGCAGCGCGCCGACGTGCTCGCCTACGCCGAGCTGCATATCGAGCAGGGCCCGGTGCTCGAGGCCGAGGGCCTGCCGGTGGGCGTGGTGACCGCCATCAACGGCGCCAACCGCTTCACGATCGAGATCGAAGGCATGGCCGGGCATGCGGGGACGGTGCCGATGTCGCTGCGCCGCGATGCGCTCGCGGCCGCGGCCGAATGCGTGCTGGCGGTCGAAGCGCGCTGCGCACGCGAACCCGACCTTGTCGGCACCGTGGGACGCGCTCGAGGCCGCGCCGGGCGCCACCAATGTGATCCCCGGCAAGCGCGGTTCACGATCGACCTCCGCGCGCCGTCGGACGAGCAGCGGCGCAGGCGCCACCGTCGACGTCAAGGATGCCATCGCGTCGATCTGCGCCCGGCGCGACGTGAAAGTCGACATCCGTCCGACGCACGAAGGCAAGACCGCGTTGTGCGCCGCCGTGGCTCCAGGAGCAGATCGGCGCAGCGCGATCGCGGCCGAAGGTCTGCCGGTGCGCCGGCTGCCCTCGGGCGCCGGACACGACGGCATGGCGCTCGTCGACCTCGTCGACATCGGCATGCTGTTCGTTCGCTGCAAAGCCGGCATCAGCCACAACCCGCTGGAAGCGATCACGCCCGACGACGCCGGGCTGTCCGCGCGGATCTTCCTGCGGTTCATCGAAGCGTTCAAACCCTCCGCCTGAAAGTCACGCTCGATGCCTTCTCCACCGCCCGCGCGATCGAGGACTATCTCGCGGGTGCAGCGCGACGCGCAGACGCGATTTCTCGCGGAGCTCGTGAAGGTCCCGTCCGACAACCCGCCCGGCGATTGCGCGCCGCACGCGGAGCGCACCGCCGCGCTGCTCGAGGGCCTGGGCTTCGAGGTCGAACGGCATCCGGTGCCCGCGGACATCGTTCGCGCGAACGGGCATGATTTCCGCGACCAACCTCATCGTCCGCGAGCGCTTCGGCGCCGGGCCCACCATCGCGCTCAACGCGCACGGCGACGTCGTGCCGCCCGGACTCGGCTGGAGCACGGATCCCGTATGGCGCCGCGATCCGCGACGGATACATGTACGGCCGGGGCGTCGCGGTGTCGAAGTCGGATATCGCCACCTACAGTTACGCGCTGCTGGCGCTGAAGGCATGCGGCGCGCCGCTCGCGGGCGCGGTCGAGCTGCATTTCACCTACGACGAGGAAGTCGGCGGCGCCATCGGTCCCGCCTGGATCCTCGAGCAGCGCCTGTCGCGGCCCGATTTCGCGTTTTCGGCAGGGTTCGCCTACGGCATCACCACCGCGCACAACGGTTGCCTGCATCTCGAAGTCGAGATCGTCGGCCGATCCGCGCACGCGGCGCGACCCGGACACGGGTATCGACGCGCTCGAGGCGGCCACCGGCGTGCTCACCGAGCTCTATGCGATCCGCCGCACCTATGCCGCGACCAAATCGAAGGTCGAGGGCATCGGCACGCCGACGCTCACGGTGGGCTTGATTTCGGGCGGCATCAACACCAACGTCGTGCCGGACAAAGTCACGTTTCGCATCGACCGGCGCATCATTCCCGAGGAAAACCCGGCGGAGGCCGAAGCCCGGCTGACCGCGCAGATCCGCGAAGCGGCGGCCCGATGGCCGGGCATCACGTGCAACATCCGGCGGATCCTGCTGGCCGTTCCGTTCGTGCCGATTCCGGGGCAGGAAAAGCTGGTCGCGGCCATCGCCCGCCACGCGACACCGATCATGGGCGAGGACGTGAAGCCGCACGGCGTGCCGATCTACACCGATGCGCGGCTCTATTCGACCGCCGGGATTCCTACCGTGCTCTACGGCGCGGGACCGCATACGCTGCTGGAAGCGAACGGCCATCGCGCCGACGAGAAGCTGAAGCTCGACGACCTCTTCAAGGCGACGCGCGTCGTGGCGCTCGCGCTGGCCGACCTTCTGGCGCCCTAACGGCCCCGCGCAGCGCGCAGGCAGAACGACGCGAGCGCGTCCTGCACCGCATCGTCGTCGCCGGCCGGGAGCGTGATGTCGATCGCCACTCCGGGCAACCTCGCTGCGATCGCCTCGACTTTTCGCGGCACGTCCTCGCGCAGATGCCCACCGCGACCGAAGAAGAGCGGCACGATCCTGACCGATCGGGCGCCCCGATCCACGAGCGTCTGGACCGCCTCGTCCAGGCTCGGTGGAAGGTGGTCGAGATACGCCAATTCGACCGCAAGATCGGGCGCCGCGGCGCGAAGACGTTCGGCGACGGACCGAAAGGGTTCTCCCCATCTCTCGTCACGCGCACCGTGGGCTAGCAAGATAATCGCGGGCGTCGGCGACTCATTCATGTAGTTCTCCCATGGCGACGTCCCGCGCTTATAGCTGATGGCACCTAGAACATATCAGTTTATTCTTTTCCATTATAACAATAGGGCTATAAGATAGACGCTTGATTATATAGGAGCCGAACTCCGTGTACCGCTACGACGATTTCGACTCGACACTCGTGACGCGACGGGTGGCCCAATTTCGCGACCAGACGCAGCGATTCCTGCGCGGCGAACTGTCCGAGGACGAGTTTCGCCCGCTGCGCCTGCAGAACGGCCTCTATATCCAGAAGCATGCGCCGATGCTGCGGGTCGCCATTCCCTACGGCCTCGTCTCCGCGCCGCAACTGCGCACGCTTGCACAGATCGCGCGCCAGTATGACCGAGGCTACGGCCATTTCACGACGCGGCAGAACATCCAGTACAACTGGCCGACGCTCGAGAGCGTGCCGGACATCCTCGCGCTGCTCGCCACCGTCGAGATGCACGCGATCCAGACCAGCGGCAATTGCGTCCGCAACATTACGAGCGACCCGCTCGCGGGCGTGGCCGCCGACGAGATCGTCGATCCCCGCCCCTGGTGCGAGCTGATGCGGCAGTGGTCGACGCTGAATCCGGAATTCGCGTTTCTGCCGCGCAAGTTCAAGATCGCCGTCACCGGCGCCACCACCGACCGCACGGCCGCGCTGCGTCCACGACATCGGCGCGCAGGCGGTGCGCGACGACAGCATGGCGAGGTCGGCTTCCGCATCCTGGTGGGCGGCGGTCAGGGCCGCACGCCGATGCTCGGCTATACGATCCGCGAGTTCCTGCCCGCGGCCGAGCTTCTCAACTATTTCGACGCCATCCTGCGCGTCTACAACCTGCCACGGGCGGCGCGACAACATCTACAAGGCGCGGATCAAGATCCTCGTGAAGGAACTGACGCCGGCGGAGTTCACCCGCCAGGTCGAAGCCGAATGGGAGCGCGTGCGCGGCGGTCCCGGCACGGTGCCCGAAAGCGAAATCGCGCGGCTCGCCGGCCATTTCGCCGGTCCGCCGTACCGCGACTTCGCCCGCGACAGCGTCGCGTATCGCGCCGCGATCGCCGACAGCCGGCCGTTCTCGCGCTGGGCCGAGCGCAACGTGCAGCGGCACAAGCGCAAGGGCTACGCGATCGTCACGCTGTCGCTCAAGCGCACCGGAACGCCGCCCGGCGACGCGACCGCCGCGGAGATGGACGCGATCGCCGATCTCGCCGAGCGCTACAGCTTCGGCGAGGCTGCGCGTCACCCACGAGCAGAACCTGGTGCTCGCCGACGTGCTGCAGAACGACCTGCATGCCCTCTGGGACGACTTGAAGGCGCTGGGTTTCGCGACGCCGAACATCGGCCTCCTGACCGACATCGTCTGCTGCCCGGGCGGCGATTTCTGCTCGCTCGCCAACGCGAAGTCCATTCCGATCGCCGAAGCGATCCAGCGGCGCTTCGACGATCTCGACTACCTGCACGATCTCGGCGACCTCGAGCTCAACATGTCGGGCTGCATGAACGCGTGCGGCCACCACCACGTCGGCAACATCGGCATCCTCGGCGTCGACAAGAACGGCGAGGAGTGGTACCAGATATCGGTCGGCGGCGCGCAGGGCAACGACGCGTCGCTCGGCAAGGTGATCGGCCCGTCGTTCGCCGCCGCCGGACGTGCCCGACGTCATCGTGCGCCTCGTCGACGTCTACGTGGAAAACCGGCACGAGGACGAGCGCTTCATCGAAACGGTGCGGCGCGTCGGCCTCGACCCGTTCAAGGAGCGCGTCTATGCCGCAGCTCATTAAGGGTCGCGCCGTCGTCGAGGACCGGTGGACGTTGCTGCGCGACGTGGCGTCCCTTGCCGACCTCGCCGAAGGTGTTCCGGTGATCGTGCCCCTTGCGTTCTGGCTCGACCATCGCGACGGCCTGCTGCCTCGCGGTGACGTCGGCGTCTGGCTCGCGCCGAGCGACGACCTGCAGCGCCTGGCCGCCGACCTCGACGCGCTGCCGGTGATCGCCGTCGATTTTCCGAAGTTCACGGACGGCCGCGGCTATTCGATCGCGCGCTTCCTGCGCGATCGCCACCGATTCACGGGCGAACTCCGCGCCGTCGGCGACGTGCTGCGCGACCAGCTCTTCGCGCTCGCCGAATGCGGCTTCGACGCGTTCGCTCTGCGCGATGGCCGCGATGCGCGCCGCGGCGCTTTCGGGATTCGACGACTTCGCCGGCGTCTACACGTCGACGTCGCACACGCCACAGCCATGGTTTCGCCGGCGCAATTCCAGCGCCGGCAGCGATTCCGTTCCCAGCACGGACTAGGGCCCCGTTCTGGGCGACGCGCCCGGCGCGGTATCATCCGAAGGCAGGTCCGCGTTCCGCAGGAATGCGGCCGCACGGCGGCACGAATCCTTTCGCAGCCGCCGGCCATTGCCGCCGGGCGCCCGATGCCGCTTCCTCTGTTCAGGCTTCCCCACTCGCCCAGCGCGACTGGCTGGCGCAGGCACTTTCGCGTCCGGCTCCGGCCTCGGCGCGAAATCTTTCGGACGGCTTTCGCCTGCCGGGGCGCGAAGGCACGCCCACGGACGCGCTGCGGTGCTCGTCCCGCTCGTCAATCGCCCCGAGGGGCTGCAGGTTCTGCTGACGCAACGCAGCGCCGAACTTCCCGACCACGCTGGTCAGATCAGCTTCCCCGGCGGCCGCGTCGAACCCGACGACGCATCGCACTTCGGCGGCCGCGCTGCGCGAGGCGGCCGAGGAAGTCGGACTGCCGGCGCCGCAGGTCACCCTGCTGGGGCAATTGGCCGAATACGAAACCGTGACCGGCTTTCGCGTGACGCCGGTGGTCGGATGGGTCGAGCCGCCGCTCGTGCTGAAACCGGATCCGGTCGAGGTCGCCGCCATTTTCGAGGTTCCGCTGGCGTTTCTGCTCGATCCGGCAAACCAGCAGCGCCATTTCCGGATGCTCGGCACGATCCGCCGCGATTTCTGGGCGATCCCCTATGGCGAACGCTACATCTGGGGCGCAACCGCGGCGATGCTCCTGATCCTCGACCGTACGCTGCGCGACAACGGCGGCTGATGCTTTGCCGCTCGTCATCGATACGCGCCTCCCGCGGAGAACGTCACTGGTCTTGTGCTGTCGGGCGGCGGCGCGCGCGCGGCCTACCAGGTTGGCGCGCTGCGGGCGATCGCGAAGCTCATGCCCAGAGGCCACGTTCAGCCATTCCCAGTCATCTGCGGCACCTCGGCCGGCGCCATCAATGCGGCGCTGCTGGGGGCGAACGCCGACTCTGTTCCGGCGCGGCGTCGCGCGGCTCGTGCGCTGGTGGCGAAAGCTCGTCGTCACCGACATCTACCGCGGCGACCTTCTCCACGCCTCGCGCGTCACGCCGCGCGCCTGATCGGCAACCTGGGCGGCGGCGGGCACGGATCCGCGACGGAGCGCCGACGCTGCTCGACAACACGCCCCTCGCCGTCGCTGCTGCGCGCCGGCATCGAGATGTCGCGAATCGCGGCGCACGTCGAAGTCGGGCCACCTGCGCGCGCTCGGAATCAACGCAACGAGCTACGCCACCGGCCACGCCGTCACCTTCTTCGAGGCAGCGGCGACGGTGGCAGAGTGGCGCCGTGGCGCCGCCGGCGCGGGGGGAGCGCTGTCCCCGGCCGTCGAGCACCTGATGGCATCGACGGCCATCCCGTTCGTCTTCCCGCGGTCGCGGGTCGGCGCCGAGTTCTTCATGGACGGTTCGGTGCGGCAGATCGCGCCCGCTTTCTCGCTGCCGTTGCATCTTGGCGCCAGGCGAATTCATGGCGCTCGCCGTCGGGCCAATTCACCGGGCAGTCGGCAACCGCCGCGAGCTTCCGCCCCGCCGCGCGCGTCAACCTTCGATCCGGCCAGATCGCCGGCCACGCGCTGTCGTCGGTATTCCTCGACAATCTGGGAGCGGACCTCGAGCGCCTCGTATCAGGTCAATCGCCTGCTGCGGCATGCTGCCGGAGGCGCGGGCTGCGCCGACACGATCTCGCAGCGCGAACGTCGACGTGTTCGTGTTGTTTCATCGTGCGATCTCGGCGCTCTCGCCTTGCGCTACGCCGACCGACTGCCGCGCGGCGTGCCACTACTTGCTGCGCGGACACGGCAGTACCCAGGGAACGGGCGCCAATCTGCTCGTCCTACCTGCTGTTCGATGGCGCGTTTCGCGCGCGCTCATGAAACTCGGGTCACGACGACGCCATGGCGCGGCGCGACGAGCTCGCCGGATTCTCGACGGCGCCTCGCCCGCCTACCTGCCATTGTTCCCCGCGAACTGGGATCGACCGCGCACGATTGACGAAGCGCCGGCGATCGTCGACGATCGGACATCGTCGCGCATCGACGCCCGATGGAGCCTCCGCATGCCACTCACCGCATCCGCACCGCGCCGCTCCGAGTTCAGAAGCCTTTCGCCGCACGGATTTCATCGCGTGGTCTATTACGAGTGGGGCGATGCCGACAATGCCCGTGTCGTCGTTTGCGTGCACGGCGTCGGGCGCAACGGGCGCGACTTCGACGTCCTGGGCGAGGCGCTGGCGACCGACGCATCGCGTCCTGGCGATCGACATGCCCGGGCCGCGGCGAAAGCGATTGGCTCGCCGACCCGAACGACTACGTCTTTCCGACCTATCTCACCACGCTCGTCGCGCTGATCGCGCAGCAGCGCGCGCCGAGTCCGTGGATTGGATCGGCACGTCGATGGGCGGGCTCCTCGGCATCGTCGCGGCGGCGCAGCCGAAAGCCCCGATCGCGCGCCTGGTCGTCAACGACGTCGGACCCGTCATCGAGCCGGTCGCGCTCGACCGCATCCGCAGCTACTTCGGCACTCGACCCGACTTTCGCGACCTATGACGAGATCGAGCAGCTACGTTCGCACGGTGTCCGCTCCGTTCGGACGGCTCACCGACGCGCAGTGGGAGCACATCACGCGCACCAATGTCCGGCAAGCGCGCCGACGGGCCGCTGGCGACTCGCTTACGATCCGGGCATCGCGGTGCCGTTCAGGGCGTCCGCGGCGCCGCCGGACCTCTGGGCCGTCTGGGACGCGATCCGCTGCCCGACGCTCGTGCTGCGAGGCGCCCAGTCGGATCTCCTGTCGCCGGCCACGGCCGCGCAGATGGCGGCGCGCGGACCCAAGCCCGCGGTCGTCGAATTCGCGGACGTCGGTCACGCGCCGATGCTGCTGTCCGCCGGAGCAGATCGACCCGTCGCGCGATTTCTGCGCGCGGAACGCCCGCCGCCGAGCGCTGAGCGCGCCGTCGAGCGACCGGACGCGCGCCGCCGGGCGCAATCGGCCGTCATCGCTTACAATCGCGGTCGCCCATGGTCCTGACGCTCAGTCTTCCGCCGCTCGATCCGCGCCCGGCCAATCCGCCGGAGACGCGCCCCGGCCAGGTCGGCAAATGGCTGGACGAGGCGCTGACCCGCAACGCCATCGAGGCGGCGCGAGTCATCGGCGACGCGCTGGCGGCCATCAATGTCGTTGCCGATGAGCGACTCGCGGCGCCATGAGCTCGCGGAGAAGTTCTGGCGCACGGCGCGAAGTCCTGTGGCCGCGGCTCGAGCTCTACTTCGCGACGGCGACGCACCCGCTGCGCGGCGAATCGCTCGACGCGGCCAAGGCGTCGCTCGGCCTCGCGCAGGAGCTCTTCGTCGCCTACAAGCGCGTGCTCGAGCACGAGGCAACAAGCGGGTGCATTTCGGCGGCAGCCGGACGCTCGTGACGCTCGTCCACCGCTGCATTCAGTGCGCGTGGCGGATCCTCGTCAACAGCTACATTGCCTACGCGCCGATCCTGCCGCGCTCGTGGCTCGATGCGCACCGAATCTACGCGTTCGCGCGCGAACGCGGACTGCACCAGCGTCCGATATCCGGCGACGAGCCCACGGTCACGCCGGAAAGCGTCTACACGCAGGCGCTGTTGCTGGCGCTCGCGAATCCCTACGGCTTCCTGCAGGGCCAGCTCGACACCGTGATCCGCTACGTGCAGGAGTATTCGCATTGGGTGAAGCTCACCGACGTCGCGCCGGTGCACCGGATGGCCAAGGCCGTCGCGATCATTCCGGTCGGGCACGATTTTCCGCCGTTCTCCGCGAGCAAGGGCGGCTCCATCGAAGGCAGCAAGATCTTCCTGCTCGCCTTCGACCTCGCGTTCCAGATCCAGGAGCAGGTGCGAAAGCTCGAAGCCGGCGGCGATTTTCCGGCCGACGTCGGCAAGGACATGGCGTCGCGCCGCCGCTACCTCACGCTGCTGAACCGGCTGCTGCGGCAATGGGCGATCCCTCCGGCGCGACAGTTCAACCGGCTGCCGTCGCAGTCGCGCGTCGTCATGTGCACCGAGCTCGTCGGCGTCTGGCAGTACAGCCGCGGCCGGCACAGCGGCGTTGCCGTGACGCCCAATCGACGCCGCCGCTGATGCACTGCCAGGTGATCAACCACACGCCCGCCGGCTATGCGCTGCGCCAGACCGATGCCGCATCCGCCGCGCTGCGCATCGGCGAGCTGGTGGCGATGCGCGTCGAGGGCAGCGCCGGTCCGCAGGTCGCGATCGTCCGCTGGTTCCGCAACACGATGCGCGGCAGCGGGCTCGAATTCGGCTGCGAAGTGATGAGCGACAACCCTGAAGCCGCGTCCGCGGCGCTGGAAGGCGCGCCGGATGGCAAGCGCGTTCCGGTCGTCGTGCTGCCTCTCGACGCCACCAAGTCCGGGGCCGACGGACACGCTGCCGCAGCTCATCGTCGCCGCGGGCGCGTTCGGCCTCGATCAAGGCGTGGCGCTGACGCGCGCCGGCGAGACAGGCTTCGCCGTGCTGACGAAGCTCGTCGAGCAGGGTCCCGGATTCGAGATCTACGACTACGCCGCGGTCGCCTGATCGCGGCGCGCGGTGCCAGCCGGATCGCGACTTTTCGAACGCCGCCCGCTGGCATCGCAGGCGCGGTCGCGCCTCGCGGCGCGCTGCGCTCTTCGAGGCGCTGTGGGAGCTCTGGCTCGCGCCGCTTACGCCCGGGCGGCTCCTGGCTCGCGCTGAAGGCGCTGCCGCTGGCGTGGCTGCTGGTTGCCGTTCGCGCGCGGTTCACGGCGGGCGCGGCAAGTCGCGAGCCTGCTGCTTGCCGCTCTATGCCGGCGAAGGCGTCGTGCGGGCGCTGACCGAACACGGCCGGCACGCGCTTGCTGCCGCCATGGCGACCGCTGCTCGCGCTGGCGCGCGCTGGCCGCGGTCCTCATGTCGTTTCGCGCCGAGAAGCTGATCCGGCGCAACGTCGGGAGTAGGTCGCACGCGCGCTCGTCATCGACGACGGCCGCCTCCGGCGGTGCTCGCTGAGCGGCCAGGCCCTTCGGCAACGGGAACACGATGCGCTCGGCGACGCCGTCGAGCTCGCGGACGCCGCGCGCGCCGAGCTCCGCGAGCCGCGCGATGACCTCCTGCACGAGCACCTCCGGGGCCGAGGCGCCGGCGGTGACGCCGACGACGGACTTGCCCGCGACCCATTCGGGCTCGAGCTGCGCCGGCGCGGTCGATCATGTAGGCGGCGACGCCGCGATTGCGCCGCGACCTCGCGCAGCCGATTCGAGTTCGAGCTGTTCGGGCTGCCGACGACGATGACGACGTCGGCCTCGCTGCGCCATGAACTTGACCGCGTCCTGGCGATTCTGCGTCGCGTAGCAGATGTCGTCCCGCTTCGGGACCGACGATGCGCGGAAAGCGTCGCTTCAGCGCCGCGACGATGGCCGCCGCGTCGTCGACCGACAGCGTGGTCTGCGTCACGTACGCCAATGCGTCGCCGGAGCGCGACCGCGAGCCGCTCGACATCGGCGACCGATTCGACCAGATAGATGCCGCCGTCGCACTGGCCCATCGTGCCCTCGACCTCGGGATGGCCCGCGTGGCCGATCATCACGATCTCGCGGCCCTGCGCGCGCATCTTCGCGACCTCGACATGGACCTTCGTCACGAGCGGACACGTCGCGTCGAACACGCTGCAGGCCGCGCGCCTCGGCCTCGGCGCGCACGCTCTTCGGCACGCCGTGCGCGGAGAACACGACGGTGCTGCCCGCCGGCACCTCGTCGAGCTCCTCGACGAACACCGCGCCCTTGGCCTTGAGGTCGTCGACGACGAACTGGTTGTGCACGACCTCGTGGCGGACGTAGATCGGCGCGCCGAATTGCGCGAGCGCCTGCTCGACGATCGCGATCGCGCGATCGACGCCGGCGCAGAAGCCGCGCGGATTGGCGAGCAGGACCTCCATCAGAGCTCCTTTGGCCGCCTCGCGCGGATCGCGCCGCGGCCGGCGGAAGCTGTCGACGATGAGCAGCGCCGCGCCGACGGTGATCGCGCTGTCGGCGACGTTGAACGCCGGATACGCCCACTCGGCGTAGTGGAACAGCAGGAAGTCGACCACCTTGCCGAGCGCCAGACGATCGATGAGATTGCCGAGCGCGCCGCCGAGGATCAGCGCCAGGCCGGCGCTGTACAGCGCGCTGCCGCCGCGCCGCAACAGCGCCACGATCAGCGATCGCGGCGCCGCGCAGGCGATCGCCGCGAAGCAGCCAGCGCTGCCAGCCGGAGGCGCTCGCGAGGAAGCTGAACGCCGCGCCCGTGTTGTACGTCAGCACCAGCGTGAACCAGGCGGTGACCGGCGCATGCCGCCGCCGTCGCGGAGCGCCGCGACGACCGCGGCCTTCGTGAGCTGGTCGGCGGCGATCACGGCGGCCGCGAGCCACAGCCAGCGCAGCGACGTGCGTCCGGCGTCGGTACGCGGCTGGCATCGCGCATCCGGCTCACGCGAAGCGCGCGACGCTCCCCGAGCCGAAGAGGTTCGCAACGCAGCGTCCGCACAGCGTCGGATGCTGCGGATCGCGCGCCGACGTCCGCCCGGTAGTGCCAGCAGCGCTCGCACTTCGCGTGCGCGCTCGGCGTGACGGCGATCGATGAGCCGCTCGGCGCGCGCGACCGTCGGCCGCCGACGTGATCAGCACGAAGCGCAGATCGTCGCCGAGGCTCGCGAGCGCGTCGTAGTCGGCGTCCGGCGCGCCGATCGCCACTTCGGCCTGCAGCGACGAGCCGATCTTGCCGCCCTGCCGCAGCGTCTCGAGCTCCTTCAGCACCGCGGCGCGCACGGCGAGGATGCGCGACCACTTGGCCGATCAGCGCCGTCGGCGTCGGGCAGCCGCGGCAGCGCGTCGACCCAGGTGCGGCAGAAGATCGACGGCTCGTCGGGACGGAGCGATGCGCCAGGCCTCCTCGGCGGTGAACGAGAGCACGGGCGCCATCAGCATCGAGCAGCGCGTCGCGGATCAGCGCGAGCGCCGTCTGCGCCGAGCGGCGGGCGACGGCTCGCCTTGCCGGTCGTGTAGAGCCGGTCCTTCAGCACGTCGAGATAGAAGCCGCCGAGGTCCTCGGAGCAGAACGTCTGCAGCCGCTGCACGACGACGTGGAACTCGTAGCGCGCGTAGTCGCCCTCGCGCCGCGTCGGCGAGCGCCCGCGCCGCGGCGAGCGCGTAGCGGTCGATCTCGAGCAGCTCGGCCGAGCGGCAACGGCGTCCGTCGCCGCGATCGAAATCGGACGGTGTTGGCGAGCAGGAAGCGCAGCGTGTTGCGGATGCGGCGGTAGCCCTCGACGACGCGCTTCAGGATCTCGTCGGAGATGAAGAGCTCGCCCGAGTAGTCGGTCGACGCGACCCACAGCCGCAGGATCTCGGCGCCGAGCGTGTTCGACACCTTCTGCGGCTCGACGCCGTTGCCCTTCGACTTCGACATCTTCTTGCCTTCGCCGTCGACGGCGAAGCCATGCGTCAGCAGCGCCTTGTACGGCGGCACGCCGTTCAGCATGCACGACACGAGCAGCGACGAATGGAACCAGCCGCGATGCTGGTCCGAGCCTTCGAGGTAGAGGTCCGCCGGAAAGCCGCGTGTCGCTGCGATGCGATCCGCTGCCCGTCGCTGCGCCGTCCGGGCCGCCCATCACCGTCTGGTGCGTCGAGCCCGAGTCGAACCACACGTCGAGCGTGTCCTTGATCTTCACGTACTCGGCGAGATCGTCGGCGACGAGGTCGCTCGACGTCGAGCGTCTGCCACGCCTCGATGCCGCCCTTCTCCACTCGCTGCGCGACCTGCTCCAGCAGCTCGAGCGTGCGCGGATGCAGCGCGCCGGTTTCCTTGTGCGATGAAGAACGGCATCGGCACGCCCCATTGCCGCTGCCGCGACAGCGTCCAGTCCGGCCGGTTGGCGATCATGCCGTAGAGCCGCGCCTTGCCCCACGCCGGGATAGAACTGCGTCGCCTCGATGCCGGCGAGCGCCGTCTCGCGCAGCGTCCGCTCGGGCTTCCTGCCGTTCCAGCCGGGCACGTCGTCCATCCCGGCGAACCACTGCGTCGTCGCGCGATAGATGATCGGCGTGCGGTGCCGCCAGCAGTGCATGTAGCTGTGCGTGAATTTCTCGGCCGAGAACAAGCAATACGTAACTGAACGAAGTATTAAC